>Ga0123339_10000049_pt1 | contig 117009 bp, 111 predicted proteins | sample lystaG_FD_89956 | JGI IMG/M metagenome (GOLD analysis project Ga0123339, IMG submission 89956) | Glacier valley bacterial and archeal communities from Borup Fiord, Nunavut, Canada, to study Microbial Dark Matter (Phase II) -... | ecosystem: Environmental > Aquatic > Freshwater > Ice > Glacier...
ATTTATGTCGAAATGTGCTACTTTTAAGTAAACTTAATTCATTAAATATCAGATATTTAGTTTTTTTTAATAATAATACACAATGCTTGATTGTCAAGCATTTGACTCCTCCGAAATGTTAGTATTTAATAAATAAACTTTCCCATCTTTTTCTTTAACCAGAGAATTAAAGAAACTTTTAACCATAAAGTCCTGATCAGATTCGGATAACAGAGTGTATTTTTTAGATATTAAATTCCCGAAGTCAGATAAGACCTCAGGTTTAAAATGATTTGCAATACCCGCAGCACTTACCCTTTCAATGCAATCCTTTTTTCGTGTTTCTGTCCAAAAAGAATTCCATCGGTTTAAACGGACAAGTTGTTCTTTATTTGACTTTAAGACTGTTGAAACCGTAGAAATACTTTTAATAACACCTGTCTGTTTAAGTGAATCGATGGTACCCGAATAAGTTTCAAACTTACTAAGTGTTTCATCAATGGATTGACCGCTCACAATAAAAAATACTGAACGAAAAGCTTCAGAACTAATTCTTTGTAACTTCTTTTCCGTTTTCTTTAAATAGGGGGTTTGATAATTTAGGGCATCTAAATCTGAATTAAATACAACTTTGGTTGAAGTATAGATTGCAATAAGTGTTAATAATAAAATAATCCATTTGACATTTTTTATCTTGTCGAAATCAATCGAAACTATCCTCTCAAGGTAATCTAAACTCTTTGATTTTTTTATCTGGGATTTCGTTCTTAAAAAATGGGGGGTAACGATTAAAACAAAAAGTACTGCGCTAAAAATGCTCAGTGAAGCAAAAATGCCCAGTTGTTTCATGGTCGGAGAATCAACTGCATACAAGCACAGGAATGCGATTGCAGTTGTTAAGCTGCTAACAACCAAAGGCTCAGAAATGGAAAAAAACAAGGTCTTTATGGATTGTGTAGATCTAAAATTAACATAGGCATGAATGGTGTAATTCAAAGTAATTCCCATAAGAATAGAGCCCACTCCCAAAGTAATTGAAGAAATAGAGCCAAATGTCCAATATAAAAAACACAAACTAACTGCTATCCCAAAAACGACAGGTATAAATACAAGAATAAAAATGCGCACCGAACGATACAAAATACTAATCAACAAAATTAGCAACACTAGGGACATACCTACGGTCAGAAAAATATCTCTTTTTATTTGATCTGCATTACATACGCTTACAATTGGTGCACCATAGTAATCAATTGAACAAATGGCATTGTCAACTTTTTCTTTAGCTCGTTTGATATTTTTAACCAAAAGAGAATTGTTTTTGGTATCAGATGAGCCAAATGCTGATTCCATAAAAAAGAACAGATGATGGCCATCGCCAGAAAAGATTTGGTTTTGATACAATTTGTAAGAATCTCCAAGCTGCAAACGCTTGAGTTTCTCCAAAACCAAGAGTGTAAAGTGCAAAGGATCTTTTAAGATATAGGATCGCATTCCTATTTCAGCCGGAGTCATTAATAAATTAAAATTACCCTCTATTGTCGAATTAATTGATTTTTCACTAATTCGTTTTTCCAATGTCTGGTAATCTACCTCCTCTAGAAACAAGGGCAGATTTCGGTAAAAGACCTCATAAGCTTGATTAACCTTTTCATCCGCAATGCCAGAACTTATATTTCCAATCAAGCTATCAGCTTGATGCATTGTTTCGACAAACTGATGGGCCGTTGAAATTAAAGAATCGTATTGCGGAGCAGAAGTGGTATCTTGTTGTGAAACCACCAAGACAATTTTATTCGAAAAATCGATATTCTCCATCAATTTGTTGACCGTCACTACTTCTTTAGAACTCATCAACACTTTTGAAATATCCTCTTCGAGTTTTATATTCGCAATTCCATAGCATAAGAAAGCTATAAAAGCTATTAATAAAGAAAAGCTTAAAAACCGAAATCGCTTTACGATTTTATATAGATTCCAGAAGAAATTCCCCATCGATATCCCTATTTTTTTCTAAATATTAACAATAATAAATAAGTAACCCCGCCACACATTAACCCTGAAAATAATGCCAATACCAAACTTCCAACGATATATTGATAAAAGTGATTGACAATGGAATCTAATCCAGTCATTTGAGAAAAACTAAACTCAGACATAGGATGTCCAAGAACTAACCCTCCCATTGCAATACTTCCAAAAATTATGAATGGGATCATTGGGGGTATACTAATATTGGCTGCCACAATTACAAAAGGCTTATGCAATTTAAACACATATGCCAAAGCCAGGGCAACAATCATCTGGTATCCCCAGATCGGGACAATCCCCATAAAGATCCCAAATCCAATAGAAACAGCAAGCTTAAGATTGGTTTCGCTTCTAATGATTAAGAATGCCTTGATATTTTTCCAGGTTAGATTTCTTATAAAATCTCTAGGTTTAATGTAGGCAAATGCCACAATACACAATAAAGTGTTTAATAGGCTTATTCTAAAGAAATCGACATAAGGACGGAAGTGGGTTACCCGTTCTTCACCTTGACTGTATTTAATTTGTACGGGTTCCGAGATCACAGGAATTCCGCTCCAGGCAGCACGAACAGGAACTTCTATTTCATACTCAAATTTAGTACAAAAGAAATGAAACTTAGAGAGTAGTTTAATGGGATAAACACGATAACCGGATTGTGTGTCGGGCAGCTTGATTCCTGTTTCTACCAAAAACCAGAAGTTTGAAAAGCGGTTACCAAAACTACTTCCCCCAGGTATATCCTCTTGCGACATATTTCTAGCCCCGATAATGATAGAACCTGGTTTGTCCCAAAAACGTGAAATCAACCGAGGCAGATCTTCAGGAAAATGCTGTCCATCAGAATCAATGGTTACCGCGTTCTCATAACCTAACTCCAATGCCTTTTTAAAGCCATGCCTTAAAGCCCAACCTTTACCCTGATTTTTTGCATGGGTAACTATTTCAATGGACTGTTGACAATCCAAAAGTATTTGAGCCGTTTGGTCTGTTGACCCGTCATTGACTACGATAATATTTTGGGTGTACTTTCCAACCCGATCAATAACATCTCTCAATGTTTTATCATTATTGTAAGTGGGAATAACCACACCTATTTTTAATTCATTGAATAAATTACTTACAGACATGAAATGCTTCCCTTTATTTTAAAATAAACTTCATCGCCGGTATAAATACTAGCATTCATTTTATATCCTACCTCATCAACACTAGCTGACAATTCCAGGTATACAGATTCTGAATCATTGGGCACCCACATATTTATAAACTTCATATTCGAAACGTTATTAAAGAATAGGGCTTCATTTAAATAATCGCCAAATACTTCTTTCACCATTTCCATTTGACAAACCCCCGGAGTTATTGGATTCTCTGGGAAATGACCCGTGAAAATGACATGCCCGGAGTGAATATAAATTCGAAACTTCAGGAAGGATATAGAATCTCCTTCAATCAGTTCATATGTAAATAGATTATTTAGCAACATACTTAATTGATTCTTTTTAATGCCATTTTCAATTTTACCGGATTATGCCTGATCTGTATCGAATCGGCTATTCCCGCGTTTATTTCTGCAAATTGAATATTTGTCCGGTTTAAAAATGCTTTCGATATTATTTGTACCATTGATTTCTTATCAAAGAAATAGAAATCTCTGGAATCTTTTTTTTTATATGAGATAAATTGCGTTCCTGCATTTTGTCTCTTTCCTTGTTTTAAACTTTCCGGCTTTGGTGCAACACTCAACAATAGAAAGTCATGATAGATAAGATTTAAAAGTGCTTTCTTGAGTATAGGATCTATGCAATAGTTAACCTGATAATCTCTAGAAGTAAAACTTAAATCCAACAGCGACATCCCCATTTCCGACATTAAAACCATACGATACTTTTCTTCCGACTCCTTCTTTAGAGCAAAAACACCCGAAAGATCATGTTCATATACTTCAATGCTTCCATGGAAAACAGCTTCTGTTTTGTTATCCCCAAAAACAGGTGTCCGCACTTCAGATAGAGAAATATCCGCTACACTTAATGCATTTCGACCAGTTATGCAGGAAACACACAGCAGGCAACAACTAATTAGAAATAAAAGTATTCTCATCAATGGCCTCATTAAATTTTCTGTCTTTAAATATGATTTTTGTATAATCACCAGTTGATTCTATGATCTTGATAGTTGATACCGCTAAATCAGATTTTTCAAAATAGATCTCAACTTCCGATATATATGCTTTGAGTGCTTCATTCTGAGGCTTCAGAATTAATTGGTATTGATTAGGAGATTCTTTTAAGCTCATGGAGAAATCTTTGTTCTTTCCCAAATCCCCTTTTACTGACCCTAGCATCAAATCATTGATTTGTTTGAATATGGCGTTACTCCCGGCATCAAACTCATTGGTCTTTTTCTGACTTTTAATGATAATCTTATCGCCATTAAAAAGAATTAAATACTGAAATGGACGGGTATATTCCCAGCGTAATTGGTTCTCTTTTTTATATCGGAACAATCCTTCTGATTTAATCGGCTCGGTTAAAAAGCTAAGGTGTTTTTCCTGAACAAAAAGGCTTTTAATTGTTGTAATCTTTGAGGCTGCATTGTTAAGCTCCAACTGAACAGCATCAAAATTCTTGACTGTTGTAAATACCTGTCCCTTTACTTGCGGAACTAAAAAAAGGAAGAATATAATTCCACTCAACAAATGCTCCAGATAGGTTCTTTTCATGCTATTTTTTCTCACAATAAGGGTTTGTTTTAACTTGATGTCGTCCCCATTCGGGCATCAATTCTTAGCGTCTTAAAATGATGATCCTTTAAGAAGCTCAATAATTCCTCTAAAATAGAAAGAATTTGATGGGAATGATCATGGAGCAGAATAATGTCTCCCGACTTTAAATTTTTTTTGATTTTTCTTAGGGCTTTATTTCCTTCCCAATCGGTTGTATCAAAAGATCGGATACTCCAACCAATGACTTTCATGTTTAACTGTTTAACCGCCATGGCGATAGTTGGATTCATCACGCCAAAAGGAGGGCGAAAAAACCGGTTAGGTTCCCTCGTGTGCCTTTCAATGAGGATATTTGTCTTTTGCAATTCCTCAACAATCCTTTTCTTCGATTGAAAGGGAAAAGAAGCTATATGTGAGTAGCTGTGGTTCCCAACAAAATGTCCTTCATCAACCAGTAATTGTGTAAGCAGTGGATTTGCTTCCAGGTTTCTGCCAATGCAAAAAAAGTTCCCTTTGGCTTCATATCTTTTAAGCAAATCTAAAACCAATGCTGTTTTTTCCTGTGGCCCATCATCAAAACTCAGGAAAATGCCCTTGTCTGTATTTGGTAATTGACAGGTAATGGGCATAAAAAACTGCCAGCTAACATTTACAACACCACCTACAAGAATTACCTGGTAAATGAAAAGGCATGCAATTAAAAGTATCCAAGAGTATTCATATCCCAATAGAATCAACCCCACAGACAAGATGCTAGCTCCGGCACAAATAATATTAAGTGTATTAAATTTTATCATTTCGTCAATAATCTCTTCTTTGAATGTTTTATATGGATTATAAAAATTTATTAGGATCAAAATAATTAAAATTTCTTGTCCTCCATAGCTGGAATTATTCCTTTTTTCATACACTGTCGAATTCCATGTAATGAAGCTCCCATTTTATTATAAACATTTGCAGTTCCTCTATATTTTTTTGATTCCCACAATAATTTATCATTCTTTGCATTAAATACATTTACACTAACACGGGCTTCACCCATTGCTCTAGTAATTCTAAACTCAAATATTAAATCTGCGTCTTCAATTTTATCTGCTTTACTCAATACCGAAGTGCTTTCAATTTCAGAAATCCAAACTTCTTGTGTTGGATGAACATCACTATCATCAGTTGTTTTTATAAATACTTTTGTTTTTGAATGGTTTGTGTCTGAAGAGTTTAATTCTCCTGATTTTATAACCGCATTATAGGTTTCAATTTCTCCATTCTCATATTTCACTTCCTTGATGTCCGATTTTAATAAAGTATATAATGGGCCATTCAAATTAGTAAAATTCTTATATTTCAAATCTGACAATCCAACTTCTATCACCTTTGTTTCAATTTTAGTTCCATCTTTTTTAATGATAATATCCTGAGCATAAATATTTTGGAATGTAATAAAAACTAAGATCCACACAATTATTTTTTTCATAGAAATATATTTTAAGTTAGTAATTAGATTCTTCTTATTTATTAATAGTTCAAAAGAGAACTCATTTTCTAATGACACAAATAAATGAATACGAATGTGCTTTTGAAGTATTTACGATGAGTACTCTTTCAAATTTTCTATCCTTTTCCCCACGCAAACAGCAATCAGAATGAATACTTTCATTGATAATTGCACTATTTGCCAACCACAAGGCAAACGTGGTATCGGTATTAAAACTGCCTGATAAATGTTTAAACCCTGCAATTGTAGCTATCTGAAAATCAGCATTCATCAACTCAAGTAATCTTTTTGTATTTGGTGTGCCATCCAATCCGAGAATCAATAAATCAATATCGCCGCATTCCAGCCCGTAATTTGCCAAAAAATGACTTACCTGTGTATTTAAATTCCCTGAAACCGAACGTAGAACCTCTACTCCCAACAATTTGGAAAAACAGGCAGCATTCAATTCTGTAGAAAGAACGAAAAATCCTACTCCTTCACCCAAGACGACGCCATTATTGCGGGAGGAAATTAATCCCGAGTATTCGGGATCCAATTTTGTTTCTGTCAGGCACCCCATCCGGTTCCATAGATCAATTGTAAGTGGAGTCAATTCATCAAATCCACCGACCAGAATAGTATTGGCCTCCCCGTTTTCAATCATCAACAAGGCCTCAATTAACCCAGATTCAAAAGATGCTTCTTTTTGGGTATGCGTTAAATTCGGAATATGCAACTTTTTAATAAGCCCAATTTGCCCTCCCACCGCATTGTGGGTCGAACCTATAAAAGGTGACGGGTTCAATAAATTCTCACCGTTCTGATGCATTTGCGTAAGAAAAGTGCCTGTATCATTTAAACATCCCAGTCCTGTAGCAGTAATAATGGCATCGGGCAAAAAATTGTCAACCTGCCCAAGACAATCAAAGGCCGCGGCCAAACTGAACCTGACCAGGCGGCTCAGACGTCGAAGCGATGCCGCAGGTATATATTCTTTATAGTCCGGTGGCAGAATAGATAAATAGGATTTTTCGCTCTGTAAGAGTATTTCAGGCAATGCACTTTTACCGAAAGTGTCTTGTGCCGAAACCATGGAGCAAGCTTTTAAATAGACAGCCATTTCTAAACTTTTGAAAAAATAAGCGTACTGTTGTTACCACCAAACCCGAAGGAATTGGACAAGACATGTTTCACTTCACACTTTCGGTTTTGAATTAAAGGTTTAATATCCAGATCCTCATCGGATAAAGAAAAATTCAACCCTGCGTAAAGTTCTTGGTTGACAATTGATTGAATTGAAAATACGGCTTCAATACCACCACTGGCGCCTAAAGCATGTCCGGTCAAAGACTTGGTTGAACTATAGGGTGGAACATGTTTTCCAAATAAATTAGCAATGGCCCTGGCTTCCGAAGAATCGTTATTTAGCGTACCTGTCCCATGGGCATTGATATAGGAAACATCATTGGAACCTATTCCTGCAATCTCAATCGCTTTTTGCATTGAAAGCATAGCTCCTATTCCTTCAGGCGACGAAGCTGTCTGATGATGGGCATCGTTCGCATTGGCATACCCCGATAAATAGGCCAATGCCTTGCCGGGCTTAACATTGTCTTCAGCCTCCATTACAATAAATCCTGCACCCTCGCCCAGGTTTAATCCTGCACGGGAACGGTCAAAAGGACGGCAATGGTTTCTATCTAAAATCATCAGGCTATTGAACCCATTGAGGGTAAAACACGACAGCGCATCCACTCCTCCAGCGATGACCCGGTCGACACGCCCTGATTTAATCATCCTGGCTCCCATCATAATGGCATTGGCTGCCGATGAACATGCAGTGCTGTAGGTGGTTATAAATCCTTCGATTCCCAGAAATAGGGCCATCTTCTCCGTTGAATCGCCACAGGAATGAAGGCTTAATATTTTACGCAATTCCTTTTCTGAATAATAATCAGTCCCGAGGACTCGGGACTCTGTTAAATCCATTCCTCCGACAGTTGTGCCTGAAATAAGTGCACATGACTTAATTTCCTCTGAACTAAGTGTCGACATTTCAATTGCTTCCCTGCCTGCCATAAAAGCCAATAAAGCGGTTCGTGAAACCAGCTCGTCGGGCCTAATTCCCAAAAGGGCCTTTAATTCCTCATTTGAATATTTCACCTCACCTAAAACAAACTGGTCACAGAGCCGTGTTTTTAGATATTGGATGGAGGCAATGCCTGAATGTCCTTCCAGTAGCGCATTGGTATTTTTTTCAACACCAATGCCCAGGGCTGAAATAACACCAAGACCCGTTACCACAATTTTTCCGGACATACTCTTTATTCGATTTTATGAATTCGCTTTGATGTATGCAGCCATTGTAGTCAAGGTAGAAAATATTTTCTTCCCTTCGTTCGGGTCGCTGACCTTAATACCATAATCCCTTTCCATTAAAACGATCAACTCCAAAGCATCAATAGAATCGAGACCCAACCCATCACCAAAAAGTGGTTGGGAAGCATCTATTTCATCGGGCTTAATATCTTCTAAATTCAATTGATCGATTAACTTCACTTTCAATTCTTCTATGAGTGCATCCATTTATTTAGTTGTTAATATTTATAAGATTATCGACGCTAAAAGTATTAATTTCCTCGTTCAATTTTGATACAAGGAATAATTTTGCACAATAAGTTTTTTCACTTTCATAATTTACCCAACCTACAATTGCCACTTGGGTTGTTGTATTTAGAAAAACCAATTCAGTTTGCTGATAAAGCAATTGGGCATCATATTCTTCAGAAATAAAAAAGTAGTTTTCTCCTTTTATTTTATTCCTGATGGCCATTTCACCAATCATGATATTGGGCAAGGTATAAACAAATAAAGCAGGACTGGCTATTGTACCTGTACTATCCCAAAATGACCTGTCGGTGGTTAAAGTCGATTCAGAATTGGCAAGTACAATGGCTATTTCTTCATCCTTATAGTCTTGCCTGGCAAAATTCCGAAGCAATACTTCTGTCGAAATAAAGGCAAGCTTGCATTGCTCATCCATTTTATAAAATTTTGGATAATCCATACCCTCGCTTTTATAAAAAGATTTCAGAAATTGCTTTAAATGAACCTCTTCCGAAGTAAATATAACTCCGTTGTTATCGGAAATTTCCCCTTCTGTTATTTTACAGTGATTTATGATTTGCATAACCCGTTATTTTGAATAAACTACCGCAGCATTACAACCTCCAAAACCTGATGCTATCTTCAAAAATGAATTGTAATGCAGGTCTTGCGTCTGACTTATCAAATTAATCTTTTCCGAAACACCGAATTCCTCATGCCCCAATGTTCCGATTGCCTTGGAAGCCTCCATCGCGAAAAGGGTAGTAATTGTTTCGATGGTACCTGCTGCACCCAAGGTATGGCCGTAAAAAGACTTCAAACTATTTACAGGTACATCGTTTAATTGGACCAGGCCAATCGCTTTTGATTCCATCTCATCATTGTACATAGTAGCTGTTCCATGAGCAGATATCAACTGTGGACGCACTTTCGATTGCTCCATGGCCGAGTTGATGGCATTGGCCAATCCATCTCCTGTACGTGAAGGTCCGGAGATATGATTGGCATCATTACTTGAAGCCCCGGCCAGACAAGATACACCCCCAAATAAAGCTTCTGAATTTTCGGTGGAAAAAACAATACTCCCGGCCCCTTCCCCCAAAGAGAGTCCATTTCTATTGAGGTCGAAAGGCTTACATGGATGGGGACTAAGGGCTTTAAAGGACTGAAATCCTGACAATACAAAATCAGTAATCAAATCGGCGCCACACACAACAATATTTTTATATTGCTTTGCATTTAACATACGCACTGCAACCACCTGTGCCAATACACCTGAAACACAAGCATGGGAAACGACGAGGGGACGATGAACGGTATGAAAATAAGTGCCGATTTTACGGGCGCTCTCCCAAAGATAGATTGACTTGAAATATTCATTGTTCGTTTCAAGCAACCCGATATTTCCCTTGGTGCTGGCCAAAATTATCAAGCAATCATCTGATTCAATGTTCAGTGAAGATTGAGAAATGGCATCTTTAATTGAAAGAATACAAAGTTTTTCGAAACGTGACAAGCCTTCAGGCAGCGAATGTGCCAAACAATGCTCATTAAATTGTTGTGCATTTATTAAAGATAACGGCTGTAAGGTATCCTCTGAATGAAAACACAATCCTGATTTTCCATTCAGTACACACTGGAAATTTTCTTTAGAAGTAAATCCCAAAGAACTGATAATATTACTTCCTATAAGGCTAACTCTCTGCATCTAAACTGAAATTGCCAGGGATCTCTTCCAATCCATAAAAAAAAGTGGATTGGTAAGTAAGAGTTGGCCATTTTCATCCGTAAAAACCTGAACGGTCTTGGCTTTAACCAACACTTCCATATCCGATACCCTGTAGATAGTGTATTCGAAGATTATTTTGGCCGCTTCTGAATTGATAAATTTAGTTTCAATGATCAGTTTATCCCCATATTTTGCTGATTTTCTATAACTTAAAGTCATATCAACAATCGGTATTAAGAGATCATGAGAAGCCACTTCCAAATAACTCAATCCATATTTCAGACCAAAATACTCTCTTCCGTCTTCTAAATATTTGACAAAACTCCCATGCCATACAACTCCCATCAGATCTGCCTCGCTAAAACGGATATCAATGGTTTTACGGATGCTTATGCTCATATTGTTTTAAGTTAATCAGGCTACGAAGGTAACAACATTGAAATAAGGAATTGAAATATTTAAAATAATACTGAATAAATAACCATGGATGTACAATTGCAATTATGCAAGGGGATAACTCCTTATCATCTGTAACCCATCTGTAACTCATTTGTAACCTTTTTGTAACCTTACATTACAGAAAGTTATCAAAAAGGTATCAGAAAGGTATCAGAAGATAGGGCGCAAACATCCACCCGGTCCATAGGATCAGAGGGAGAAATCCGGGATCGATTGCTTATTTTAAATTGATTGAATCAGTAAGGAGAAATTAAGTAAAAGATATTTAGTTCTATTTACATATTTTACAAATAAATTCATTAATTTTAAGAGGCATAATCTATAAATTCAAATAATGAATAGAATTAGGATCATTGTATTTTATTTCTTTAAAGTTTTAATAATTGTTTCTGCCTATTTTTATGCAATTACATTCACTTCATTTGCCCAAGGAATAAAATCAACCTTTGAGCACACTGTCTATGAGGAACCGGATATTTTTGTCATTACAAACAGGCAAATTGAACCATCGAATGGCCAATTTTTATTTACCAATCAAGTAAATCCGAATCCGTCCCTTACATTTTTTAGAGCGAATGCTTCAAGCATCGATTCACTTCGATTAACGAGACTTGACTCTACTGCCTTCTTGAATGAAATATTGGATATTAAAAATCAAGATTGGGTACTGTATATTCATGGCGATGGTAAAACATTTGAGCGAGCTGTTATCCATGGTCTGACTATTCAAAACACACATAAGGTAAGAGTGATTGTCTTCTCCTGGCCATCAAAAGATGCTCATTTAAGTGGCCTTAAAAATTTTAATAATTCACATCAAAATGTAGAAAAATCAGTCAATCATTTTAATTCTGTCCTAAAAACAATGGCTGTTTTAAGAAACTCCAAATCAGGCCTGTTCGATGAAAATAAACTTTCTCTCTTTTTACACAGCCTTGGCAACTACTATATGGAATGTATGGGAAACAATAGAATGCTTTTGGAAAAACCACCTTATCTTTTCGATAATGTTATTCTTAATGCGGCAGCTGTTGAGGAGAAAAATCATACAAAGTGGGTAGAACAGATGCATTTTCAAAAAAACATATTCATAGACAGCAACAAACGCGATTTCAATTTAAAAGGATTAAGGATTTTTACCAAGCATGGGAAACAGTTGGGCGAAAAAGTTACTTCTCCTTTTGCCGACAATGCTTTATATTTTAATTTCACTAAATCTGTAGGGTTCCGCATTCCCCCAAGAAATACACACACCTACTTTATTGGTAGAGTTCCTGAAAAGATTAAAAACATACGTCTCTTTTATTTTGAAATTCTTCATGGTCTTAAGCCTAATTTGGAAGATAAAACCCGGTTTAAGATAAGACCAAAATCTTTTCTTGATATATTTGTAAGGAAGTAAGCAGTACCCTTTTACCTCAAATTTCCAATCTGTTCTTCCAGCACTTTGATCTTGGCTTCAGCATCAGCCTGCTTGGCACGTTCGACGGCCACAACAGCATCTGGAGCGCTATTTACAAACCGCTCGTTGCTTAACTTTTTTATGACTGAATTCAGGAACCCTTTTGTGTAATTCAATTCAGTATTTAGTTTGATCAATTCTTCTTCTACATCAATGGTTACGCTAAGAGGCACGTAGAAGGTAGTCGATTTTACCAGGAACGAAGCTGCTGATTTAACTTCTTCCGTAATCATTGTGAAAGCTGAAAGGTTACCCAGCTTCACCAACACACTGTTGTAGGCTATGTCAAATCCCTTGTCGCCCTGCATTACCGACAATTCCATCTGATCTTTCATCGGAATGTTATTCTTTGTTCGGATGGTGCGTATTCCGGCAATGGCTTCTTTTACATCTTCAAACTGAGCAATCATCGTTTCATCGTAACCAGTTGATTTGGGCCATGCGCTGATCATGATACTTTCACCTTTCTGACGTTCTTTGAGCAACTGCCAAATCTCTTCGCTGACAAATGGCATAAAGGGATGGAGGAAGCGCAAAACTTCATCAAAAATATCAATTAATTCCTCATAGGTTCTGGCATCAATGGGTTGCTGGTAAGCAGGTTTCACTATTTCGAGCAACCATCCTGAGAACTCATCACGAACTGTGGTATATACACTCATTAGTGCATCTGAGATGCGGAACTTATCGAAATGATCATCTGTTTGCTCTACTATCTGACTGAACTTTTCATGAAACCAACTGATAGCAAGGCGTGAATGTTCGGGTTGGGGTAGTTTTGAATCTACTTCCCATCCATTAACCAATCGGAAGGAGTTCCATATTTTGGTTACAAATCCTGCCCCCTGTTGCGGCAAATTCTCATCGAACACTAAATCTCCGCCGGCCGGTGAACAGAGCAACATACCTACACGAACCCCATCAGCTCCGTAGGTAGCAATCAGATCAAGCGGATCGGGTGAGTTACCGAGCGATTTGGACATCTTGCGCCTAAGTTTGTCGCGCACCATACCGGTGAAATAAACGTTTTTAAATGGAAACTGTTGACGGTATTCATAACCGGAAATGATCATACGGGCTACCCAGAAGAAAATAATATCTGGACCAGTTACCAAATCATTGGTGGGATAATAGTAGTTGATTTCCTTGTTGTCAGGATTTGCAATTCCATCGAATACAGAAATGGGCCAAAGCCAGCTTGAGAACCAGGTATCCAGTACATCTTCATCCTGGTGCAAATCAGCCATTGTTAAGGTTGAATTGCCAGTCTTTTGCTGAGCCAATACCAATGCTTGCTCGTCTGATTCGGCTACCACAAAACCGCCCTCTGCCAGGTAATAAACCGGAATACGATGACCCCACCACAACTGACGGCTGATACACCAGTCTTTGATGTTTTCCATCCAGTGGCGATAAGTATTTTTGAATTTTGGAGGATAAAACTGAATGGTATCGTTCTCAACATTTTCCATGGCAGGTTTTACAAGACTCTCCATCTTCAAAAACCACTGTGCCGATAATTTGGGTTCAATGGGAACATCGGTACGTTCTGAGAAACCAATCTTGTTGGCGTAATCTTCCACCTTGGCCACATTTCCTGCAGCTTCCAAAGCAGCCATGATCTTGTCGCGAACGGCAAAACGATCTTCACCTACAAACATTCCGGCCTGTTCGCTTAAAGTTCCGTCTTCATTGAATATATCGATGCTTGGCAGATTGTATCGCAGGCCAATTTCATAGTCATTTACATCGTGGGCCGGAGTAATCTTTAAACAGCCGGTTCCAAATTCCATGTCAACATATTCATCTTCGATCATGGGAATCGAACGGTTGATCAACGGTACCAACACGCGCTTTCCTTTCAGATGGTGAAAACGAGCATCGTTCGGATTTACGCATACCGCTGTATCTCCCAGAATCGTTTCAGGACGGGTAGTGGCGATGGTTACAAATTCGTTCTCTGATCCTTCAATGCGGTATTTGAGGTAATACAATTTAGATTGCATCTCCTTGAAAATCACCTCTTCATCCGAAAGGGCTGTTTTAGCGGCCGGGTCCCAGTTTACCATACGAACGCCTCTGTAAATCAGGCCTTTGTCATACAGATCAACAAAAGTTTTGATGACCGATTCGCTGCGCACTTTGTCCATTGTGAATGCAGTACGTTCCCAATCACACGAAGCGCCCAGCTTTTTAAGTTGCTCCAGGATGATCCCGCCATGTTTGTGGGTCCATTCCCATGCATGACCAAGGAACTCGTCACGGGTTAAATCGAATTTAGAGATACCTTCATCTTTCAGTTTTTTAACCACCTTGGCTTCGGTAGCAATTGAGGCGTGGTCGGTTCCAGGGACCCAGCATGCATTTTTACCCAACATTCGGGCACGACGCGTTAATATATCCTGAATGGTATTGTTGAGCATATGACCCATATGTAACACCCCTGTGACATTGGGCGGTGGAATGACGATGGTATAGGGTTCACGTTCATCGGGTTCGGAGTGGGAAAAACCATTTTCCATCCAGTACTGATACCATTTATCTTCTACTTCAGCGGGATTATATTTGCTGGGGAGTTCCATTTTTATTAATTTATTGATTCTATTTTTGTTGATACTTTTAAAGGAAGGTGCAAAAATAGGAAAATAAGTTCGTAGACCCTACAAATTGCATCCCTTCAATCACAAGAACTGAAATTTAATTAAACTCTAAATGCCGGAGCCATTTGATTTTGTTCACTTCGCGAAATACCAATTTCAGTGGCAATCTTTTGCCATCCCGATACAGAGGATTTTACTTCATCAATAATTCTGTTCATCTCATTTTCGTTTAGTCTAAAATAGCTGTTTACACTTTTTGCCAATTCAAGGTTCAACGTATTATTTTCCATATCAATATTAAGTGCTAATGCGTTTTTATCAGTTGATGGATTAATGTCAAAAGCTGGAGATAAACGCCAACCTTCCGCTGAAAGAATAAATCCATGATTCCGTAAATGGTCATCAGTATTGGAGATCAAAATATTAAAAATAATTCTTCTCCAGAGTTGTATTAAATCTTTGTCAACCTGGCTGCCGAAAAACTGAATAAACTCTGCAATTTCAAGGTAAGAAGGCACATTATCCCGGATCAATTCTTCGTTATTTCCGGTCATTGTCATAGCTGATGCAAAATGTATACGCTCCAGCTTTTCTCTGTCGAAACGTTTAGTAAAAAAAGTTCGGTATCGTCCAGCAACGTTTTCCAGTTTACATTCAGCCATTTCAATACCTGCTTCTGTAGCCAGACGATAGGCAAGAAACTCCCAGGACGCTTTATCAGTGGTATCGTTTTTTGATGGAAACTTAGCTATCCATAGCTGATTGTTCTCGTCAAGAATATTTGCTTTGGGTCTTGCGCCTCCTAAGGAAGAGCCGGGTGCGATCAACATATTTAGCCATTTTCTTATTTCCATTGTATCTACATTGGATTCAATTAGTTGTGCAGCATATTGTAATTCGCGTATTGTTGCCCATGGAGGTGTTGGCGAAACAGAATCATTATCCAGAAATGAACCTTCAGGATTCAATTTAAATCGCAATGCTCCCATTCTACTTAAATCATGGACTCCCAAAAGAAAATCTATATCATACAATATTGGAACTGGTTGTCCTAACTCGTTGGCTTTAATTACTGCTTTACGTTTCATCAATGTACGTCCCCATGTATCAGGCATGGAATCAAGAAATATTCCGAAATTCTCCTTCCTATTTGGAAATTGAAGCCCGGTAAACCAGGAAATATCTGGATCTAAAATTAACTGCTCGGTACATGCAATCCAATCTTTATCATACGAAAAGCTAAAAGCCTTCCGGCCTTTAGCTTGTTGAGCCGATAGTATACCCATGCATTTGGCTTCAGGTAAACCTTTCCAATGTGCATATACCCATATATCTGTTTTATCTGCCATCACCTATGATTTTGCCAGTAATTCCAAGTCCTGAAGTTTTCTTCCAAATTCATCATCTGCTGCCAGTTTCAGAAAATCCTCATGAAGTCCAAGTACCCTAAGCACATTGAAATAGGCGCCCATAGATACGCTGGGATTTCCCTTTTCAATTTGGTACAAAGTACTACGGTCAATACCGGCTCTCTCTGCTACCTGAATGGTTGTGAGCTTGCGTCTTTTACGTGCCAGTTTAATATTTTCACCCAACTGTTCCACTATTTTTTGAAGCCTGGGGAAAAGGATTTGCTTTTTGGTACGCATATTATTTGTTGTTTAATTTCTACAAATATACTTATATTGTTGATAATAAACAACACTTTGTCAACCTTTGGATGTAAATTTCATTTCTAAAAACTTCTCGACAAGAAGTAAATGAAGCTTTTCATTCCCTTCTCACTTCCCTATACCAACGCGGTTTCTACTATAAGATCTGTATATGTACTTTATAAGTACTAACATGACTATTTTAGTACAGATAGAGTACAGATACAGATCTTATAGTAGAGACCGCGTTGGTATAGGGAAGTGAGAGTTCTCATTGCACTTACTCAATGATTGATTTTTTTATTCGATGCAATTGATTCTCTACACTAATCCGAATTTATATTTTTGGACTTGCACCCATAGTAAAGCGAAGTGTTCCACCTTTAAGTATATCCTGGTGCAAAAGTTGTTTCTTAGTATAGGGTGTACCGTTCAACTCAACGAACTGTACATAAATGTTCTCTTTGGAAAAATTGACTGTTTCAACTGTAAATGTTTTTCCGTCAGGTAGTTTGATGGTACCCTTTTCAAGCTGCGGTGCCCCTAAAACATATTCGCCGCCGCAAGGGTTAACAGGATAAAAGCCAAGATTCGAGAAAATATACCATGCAGACATTTGACCACAGTCATCATTTCCACAAAGTCCATCAACACTATTGATATATTTAGTTTTACAGATTTCGTTTACCAATTCCTGTGTACGCCAGGGTTTATCAGCCAAAGCATATAAATAAGCAACATGATGGCTCGGTTCATTACCATGTGCATATTGTCCAATTAAACCGGTAACATCCGACACAAAACCTTTCCCTATTTGAGTACTTTCCAATTTGAAAAGTGAGTCGAGCTTGGTGGTAAAATATTCTTTATCACCCATTAAATTAATCAAGCCTTCCACATCGTGTTGCACTTGCCATGTATATTGCCAGGCATTCCCTTCGGTATAATCGCCCCCAGCGGTACTGGCATGTGAAAGTGCAAAACGGTCAAATGGTGTTCTCCACTTTCCCTCTGAATCTTTTCCACGCATCAATTTAGATTGCGGATCAAACAGGTTCTTGTAAAAATTAGAGCGTGCTGTAAAATAGGTGTAATCTTCTGTTTTACCCAAGGCTTTGGCAAATTGGGCGGCACAATAATCATCATAGACCGATTCCATGGTTCGGGAGACAGATTCTACAGTCACCTTATCGAAGGGGTAATAACCATATTTCATGTAGACATCCCATTCTGAATTCCTATGGTTTACAGTCAATGAAGTTTTTACGGCCTTGTAGGCACGTTCAGCATCAAAGCCTTTAAATCCTTTGAGGTAGGCATCAACGATTACAGGCACTGCATGATTTCCAATCATACAATAAGTTTCATTTCCCCACAAAGCCCATATTGGCAAAAATCCCTGTTTGTCGTGCTGGGTTAGCATGGAGTTTACCAATCCATCTACCTTTTCTGGACTTAGGAGAGTGTATAATGGGTGAGCCGCACGGTAAGTGTCCCATAATGAAAGGGTTGAATAGAAAGGTTCATTCCCTGCATCTGCTATATTGTTGGGCTGTATAAACAAATGGTACATCGAAGTGTAAAACATCGTCTTCTTGTCTTTGTCGCCTTCTACATCAACTCTAGATAAGTAGGTGTTCCAGTTGTCTTTTGCTTTCTGGTAAGTTTGATCAAAATCCCAATCACTTGACTCGGCGGTTAAGTTTGCTTTGGCTCCATTGACACTTGTTGATGACATTGATATTTTCACCATCAATTGTTCATCAGGTTTCAAATCAAAGTCAAGTAAATACCGGGGGGCCTTTTCACGTTCATCAATTTTGGGCAGCAAGGCTTTTTTAGTATACGGTTTGCTGAATTTTATCTCGTAATAATAGGTACGTTCGAGCCAGGCACTTGTTCGGCTAAAACCACTTATGGTCGTTTCATCTTCAAAGTTAACTTCAGCATCCAAAACATGACTTCTAAGTTGGTTTTCATCATTTGCCATTGCACTTTGAAAATCGATCATTAGTCGGGCAGTTTTACCTTTTGGATAACTGTAACGGTGTATCGCAACATGAGGAGTTGCTGTTATTTCGGCTTTTACGCCAAAAGTGCTTAACAGAACTGAATAATAACCAGGCTTGGCCTGTTCGGTGCTTTTGTCAAACCTGCTATTGAATCCATTGCTGGTTGAATCGCCTGTAAAGGGTTGAATAAGAAGGTCTCCAAGATCCATGCACCCAGTGCCGTTTAACCGCGTCTGTGAAAAACCATTGATAATAGAATCATTAAACTGATAGCCTGCACAATACTTCCAATTACAATTTCCAGTTTCAGGTCCTGCCTGGATTAAGCCAAATGGTACGCATGCTCCTGGGAAACAATGACCGAATTCAGCTGTGCCAATAAACGGATTGACATATTGCGTATAGTCAACAGCCTGTTTTTCAGGCTTGCATGAGAGAGCGATTATCGTGATCAAAAGGCAAATTAGATTTCTTTTATTCATCTTCTTTTACAGTTATAATGGATCCAATGCTTTACTTTTTACAGGAATAGGTTTTTGGGCACAACAAATTTCTCATCAAAGAATTCAGTATAATATATTGTTTTATAAATTTCTGAATCTGTGTTGAGTAAAACTCTCAGACAATATTTACTTAATAGGTGTAAATACGATGGTATCCCAGAATAGTGAACCCCATCCTGTACATATTATCTTGATTTTATGCGTCTCTGTTTTTGTGTAGGTCACATCAGCAAAAGGAATTGGTGATGGGGTGGATATCCTGGCATTGACTGAAGCAACTTTTACCCCATCAGCAAAGGCATCAAAGATGCACAAATCTTCGCCTCCTGACCAAATACCGGCGCTAAGCTTGTAATGCCCCTTCATTACTTTGGGAGTGGTTATTTCTATCCAAAAGTAACCAACCATCGATAATTGGTCGGATTTCGTAATAGGAGTCCGACCATGATTTATTTTGTAATAATATAACAGGTAAAGACCTTCAAATTTAATATTAGCAAACGTATTTTGGCCATCACTCCATTTTTTGTAATATTTGCCTACACAATCTTGTTGTTGAAAATCGAAAAAATTAGTGGTTTCAAAAGTTATTATCCCAGGCTCAGGATCGCTCACAGGTAAAATATCATTAATTGCATGAATAACCCCATTTTTTGCCGCAGTATTTGAAGCAGGAATAATGAAACCGGTATACTTAGTTACGTTAGGTTTGAAGTTGATTTTATAGTCAGTATCAATTGTTAATGAGATGTTATTGTCATGAGACAAAATTGGATAAATCTGAGTCTTAAAATCAGATAGATAATGTGTTCCGTCAAGGCAATGATATTCCATATAACGGTAAAATGGATTATTCATGAAGGTTACACTATCAGGATTTGCACCAGTCCATTTAATCAGATCATTAACGTTGTTAATCCCATATCGCTGATAAATGGTATCGGCTACTGCAAATAGGGTAAATCGGGTACGGGCTTTTCCTTTTCCATAAGGAAACGAAATGATCTGCAGGGTATCTTTCAACCCGGTAATTTTAAGTCCTTCAGCAAATATTTTATAGGAAGGATCTTCAGCGGTTATGGTATAAAGGTCTTTTGTTATAGGATCAAGAACCCTATCCAGGACGTGAATAAATCCATTTGCTACCAGAACATCTCTTTTGATGATTTTTGCATATTTATTAATAATGATATCTGATCCATCAAATTCGGTTACAAGGAAATCCCCTATCGCATTGGTGTCCCGAAGTGCTCCCAGACCTATATCGCTTGATGGTATTTCGTTTGTAATGATGTGATTCTTAACCAAACTTTCAAGAAATGCCGCATCAAAATCATTTAATGAACTTACCCCTTTTTGCTTGTAAAAGGCAAACATCGCATCATTATTGGGAAGCATAATGGTATAAGGGCCACGGATCTTCATCAACGCTGTCAGGCCAGTCATTTCAATTAACTTGTTAAACTCCGAATACTCAGAGTTAGTGGAAATATAATCGCCCGCAACCTGATCGATCGATTTAACTGGCCACATTTTAGCTTCCTGAGTACAGAAACTAAAGAGCAGGCTGGTAAATAACATGAAAAACAATACAGATCTGTATCTGCATAAGGCTTTGAAATAAGTAAAATGATTCATTATTAGTGATTTAAGTAAATTAGCTAATTATATAGTTTGGTTGTAAAGCTAGTCATAAAAGTTAGAAAGAATCATATAATCCATTAAATGTGCAAAAATATCTTTTAATTTACACGGTGAAGTTTCAATCTAATTATTGTTTGTCAACATAAAAAGACACCCACAGAAGGTAAATCATACATGCTCCAATGACAAATAAACTTGCCATAGGTCCGAATACTGTGCTGACATAACCCATTGCCAAAGGGATGAAAGCGCCTCCAGATACTGCCATTATCAGTAATGTACAAACGGCAATCCCAAACCAACAGCTTGAATGACCATACCTATGTTCAGCATATTCCTTTTCCCGTATTTATCCTACAGAATACCGATCGGAACTGACAATACAAAGAACCATAGCAAAACCATCATGGGAAAAAACTGGGCGACAAAGTCTGTCAATCCAAAGTCTTGTTTGATATATCCTGTCGCCTCTCCGATAATATCTATAAACCCCATCACGATAAACGAAAGGAACACCGGAAGTATCTTCCGCTTTTCAATTTTTGAGTAATTCACAAGTTTAGATTTTAGCTATTTAATTATTCTATATTTAATAAATCGAGTTAGTTATTACCGAAGAAGTGATTTTCAATCATCATACAAAGGGTATGGTAAACCGACATCTGAAACTCCTGTACAAAAGCTGTGCGTTTACCCGGAACATTGATGAGAATATCGCATATAGATTTCATTTTTCCACCTGTTTCCCCAGTCAGGCCTATAACAGAAAGGTTTTTTGCTTTAGCTGTCAAAATAGCATCCAACAGATTCTGTGAATTACCTGAACTGCTAATGGCAATCAGCACATCCCCGGCATTTCCATAACCAACCACCTGCTGGGCAAAAATAAGGTTGGCGTCTGTATCGTTTGCTATCGCAGTAATCAATGCACTGTGGGCTGTCAATGAAATAGCAGGCAGACCTTGTTGAAGTTTTTCTGCCAGATAACTTCCTCTTTCGTCTCCTATTTTCTTCAATTGCGATTGAAGAGATTCAGCTAACGGTCTTTTATGCTCAAACCCTTTCATCAATTCACCAACAATATGATCTGAATCAGAACAACTTCCACCATTACCGCAAATCAGAACTTTTCCTCCATTTTCGTAACATCTTATCAAACAATCTGCTGCTTTTAATACCTCATTTTCAACAGAAGCAAATTGCGGATGTCTCGTTAATAAATCTTTTAAAATAGTTGTATTCATAATGAGTTATTTAAAGTTTATTCTCATAAAGAGCCACACCCAAAGCAGCATAATCGCCAATTGATTCACCTAATTCAGCCGGTTTTATAAGACAGACCTCCAATGCTGAAGGAATGGCTTCTCGTTGCATAACCTTCTGGATAAGAGGTTTAAAAACTTCTTCATTCCGCGCATAAATACTGCCAATGACAATACATTCAGGATTCAGAATATCAATAAGAATCGAAAGTCCCATTCCAAGATAATTGGCTGATATTTCAATGATTTCAAGAGCCACTGTGTCACCTGACTTTACGGCTTGAAAAACCATTTTAGCATCAATTTCATCAATCATTTCAGGCAAAGGACAGAAGTCAACGGATTGATTGTTTTTCAACTTTTCAGAAACAATTGATTTGGCTAATTGTGCAATTCCTCCACCGCTGCAGAATCCTTCGAACGAGCCAGCTTTACCAAATCCAATAGGACCGTTTGGTGCCAGACGAATATGTCCAACTTCACCGCCCAAATCGTTGGTCCCGGCATACAATTGTCCGTTTAAAATAAGACCCGATCCCATTCCAGTTCCAAAAGTCAGAAAGACCATGTTTTGAGTTCCCCGGCCTGCCCCAAACTTCCATTCGGCCAAAGCACAAGCATTGGCATCGTTTTGAACAGCAACAGGAATTCCATATTTTTCTGTAAAAATACCAACGATTGGAATGTTATCCCATCCCGGAAGATTGGGAGGCGACAAAATTACACCTCTAACACTATCCAATGGTCCCCCACAGCTAATTCCAATGGAAGAAACTGAATTAATTTTTATTTGATTCAATGTCAACAACCGATCTATTGCCCCTTGCATTTGACTAATCATAAGATAAGGGTTGGGATAATCTTTTGTTACAATCATTTCCCTGCCTATCACTAAAGGTTGTCCATTGATGTCAATTTGCCCTAATATTACGGCGCACTTTGTACCGCCTATATCTATTCCAATTACGATTTTCACAATTTAATTTTTTAGTAAGCTATTTTTTAAAATTTAGAGTCTACTCCGAATAGGCTTATTCTGCCACAAAGTCAAAAAGGATCTAAGGTTCACCAAGTTTATATAGCTCACATTCAATACTTTGTGTTACTTTGATACTTAGAGTCTTAGTGGCAATTTTTATTTATTTACTTTTCGGACTCATTATTCTATAATTTTCTGTATTGGTCGATTTTCAACTTTACTTCCCCATGCTTTTTGTGGATTTGGACCCATGATAAATTCTAATAATCCGCCTTCATTTATGGTTTCATAACGAATAGAGGATTTGTCATACTTTTGACCATTCAAAGTAGCCGATTGGATGCCTAAGATCAATGATGACACAAGCCTCATCTGCTTTGGTAAATGTATACTGATGAAAGCCAACTCTTTGTGAAGCTGTAAGTTCTGCTTTTATTTGATCATCTTCAAGGATGACCGAATAATATCCAGGACTGGCTTGCTCAGTCGACTTTGAAAATCTGGATCTATATCCTTCATCGGGATTCTCTTTTGACCCTGGTTCAAACTTTGGTTCTCCATTCATCGGCATAATCAGGATATCTCCCATATCGGGACATCCGGTTCCACTAAGATGGGTGTGTGAAAATCCCATAATGGATTGATCTGATGAATGATATCCTGAACACCAGTCCCATCCTTCATCACCCGTATCAGGACTAAGCTGTACCATTCCATTGGGTAGAACGGCTCCGGGATAGGTATGCCCATGCGCATCAGTACCAATAAAAGGGTTGATATAAACTGCATTATCAGGAAGTTGGCTTTTCACCTCTCCGCATAAGCCTAAAAAAAATAGTAATGAAATTAGTAAGTTGAATTGGTTTTTCATATTGTCTTGGTTTAAGTTAGAATGATCTGGTAATTAATTTATTGTTCTATAAAATTCATTGATAAATGAGTTAGTCGGTTGAACTCAACACCTTTTGATAAATCTTCAATGTTGACTTGCTGACTTAATGCGGAACTATTAACTTCCTTAACTAATCGTCTCATCGTATTGTAAATTTTTACTTGCTCTTTTTACTGAATGACAAAAAATCCCAATGTCAAATTCGTGCTTGCAGGATTAGGTATCAATGATACTTAAAATTTATCAATCATGGCTTTTATTGAACTGATTTTTGCACTTTTCAAAATTGCTTGTTGGTTTTGTTTGATTCAGAAAAGCGGCATATATCATCAACATAAGCATTCATCGAGTGGGTAATTTATCTGCAAAACTTATGGTCAGGTTACATGGCTATATGCAAATAACCTTTGATTGTATAAATAATTTCAACTGAGAGGCGGAGGTACAACAGCTGGTTCGAATTTCCATATTAGTTACATCTGACGTGTAAAATGGAGTAATTGGATGGTTTAGATGTCATTTAAATGATTTAAACGACTTAAGTGAGGAATCTTATGATCTATTAGGACAACACTTGATAACCCTGTTTAAACTATAGGTTTGATTTGCTCAAATGCTCAAACTCAGAATGTATAAAAAGAAGAAACCCCGGGGTGGCGGGGTTTCTTCCATGATTATAATACAGTCAGAACGTCCTGGTAAGGAAGATCAAAGGCATCAGCGACTCCCTTGAAAACTACTTTTCCTTTTACAACGTTCAAACCATTTCTTAAAGATTCGTTGACATTACAGGCCTTCATCCAACCCAAATTGGCAATTTGAATGGCGTAAGGCAGTGTGGCATTGGTCAATGCAAGAGTAGAGGTACGTGGAACAGCTCCAGGCATATTGGCTACACAATAGTGAATCACATTATCGATCACAAAAGTTGGATGATCGTGTGTTGTTGGAACAGTTGTTTCAAAACAGCCACCCTGATCAACAGCCACATCTACCATCACAGTTCCCGGACGCATGGTTACAAGCATGTCGCGGGTAACTAATTTAGGCGCTACAGCTCCTGGAATAAGCACCGCACCAATAATTACATCGTGGGTACGAACCATCTCACGGATATTGTATTCATTGCTCATCAAGGTTTTTACATTGGCAGGCATTATGTCATCCAGGTAACGTAATCGTTTCAGGCTTACGTCAACAATCGTTACGTCGGCACCTAAACCACCGGCCATTTTAGCCGCTTCGGTTCCTACGATTCCACCACCTATGATCAATACTTTAGCAGGAGGTACTCCGGGAACTCCTCCCAGCAATACGCCGTAGCCGCCAAAAGTCTTCTCAAGGTACTTGGCTCCTTCCTGAATCGACATTCGACCAGCCACTTCCGACATCGGAATAAGCAATGGCAATGAGCGATCGGCCATTTCAACAGTTTCATAAGCCAGACAGATAGATCCGTTTTCGATCATTGCTGTGGTCAATGGAAGGTTGGAGGCAAAATGGAAATAGGTAAATAAAATCTGATCCTTTTTAATCAGACTATATTCCAGCTCTATGGGTTCTTTCACTTTGATAATCATGTCAGCAATGGCATAAACGTCCTTTATAGTAGGAAGAATGCTCGCACCTGCATGAATATAATCTTCATCACTAAATCCACTTCCCATGCCGGCGCTGGACTGTATGTAAATAGTATGACCATTTTTAACCATCTCAGCTGCACCAGCTGGTGTTATAGCAACACGGTTCTCGTTGTTCTTAATTTCTTTGGGTACTCCGATAATCATTGTGGTAGTATTTTTATTGTTTTCTAAGTGTCAAAATTAATTGATCGGATCTTAATAAAACATGATAAATAGCAATGAAATTAAATTCACCATCCGATCCTATTTCCAGATTTCAGGCTTATGACATCATTTTTTTCATTCAGCTATTAAATTGAAAGTTATTGTGCTATTAAGATTTCACATTAATCTAAAATCTAAATTTTTTATTTGAAATTGATAATCGTATATTTGCTGCCACAATTGATAATAATTTATACAAGATGCCAAATACATCGGAACGAGGTAATTTAATGCCGGATTCACCGATCCGCAAGTTAGTTCCTTTGGCTGACAAAGCCAAGGAAAAAGGTAGGAAAGTGTACCATCTGAACATTGGTCAACCCGATTTACCAACACCTGAAAACGCGATCCAGGCCATCAGGAACATTGACCGCAAGATATTGGAATACTCTCCAAGTGAAGGAATTAAGTCATTCCGTGAAAAGCTGGCGGCGTATTATCATACCTTTAACATTGATGTTACTGCCGACGATATCATCATTACTACCGGTGGTTCTGAGGCGGTTACATTCGCCTTCCTGGCTTGTCTTGATCCTGGCGACGAAATCATCGTACCCGAACCAGCTTATGCCAATTATACTGCCTTTGCGATATTGGCAGGTGCTGTTATCAAATCCATTCCTTCCAAGATTGAAGAAGGGTTTGCATTGCCTCCAATCAAGGAATTCGAAAAGCTGATTACCCCGCGTACCAAAGGGATCATGATTTGCAACCCGAATAACCCAACCGGATATTTGTATAACCGCAAGGAGATGAAACAGATACGCGACATGGTGAAAAAATACGATTTGTATTTGTTCTCCGACGAAGTGTACCGCGAATTCTGTTACACAGGCGCTCCCTATATTTCTGCTTTTCACCTTGAAGGGATTGAGCAGAATGTGGTACTGATCGATTCAGTTTCAAAAAGATACAGTGAATGTGGGTTACGTATCGGCGCACTGATTACCAAGAATATAGCACTGAAGAAAAATGTAATGAAGTTTTGCCAGGCACGTTTAAGTCCACCCCTGATCGGACAAATTGCCGCTGAAGCTTCACTGGAAAATAATCAGGAATATATGCACGATATCTATGATGAATATGTAGCACGACGTAAATTCCTTGTTGATGGACTGAACCGCATCAATGGAGTATATTCTCCTATCCCGATGGGTGCATTTTACACCGTGGCCCGCCTTCCTGTTGACGATGCCGATAAGTTTTGCGCCTGGTTACTGAGCGATTTTGAATACGAAAATCAGACTATATTTATGGCCCCTGCTTCAGGATTTTATACCACTCCAGGTTATGGTAAAGATGAAGTCAGGATTGCTTACGTATTGAAAATAGAAGATTTGGCGATATCACTTAAAATTCTGGAAGAAGCATTGAAAGTTTATCCGGGAAGTAAGGTCAGACAAGCGGAAGCTACTATTGCTGAATAATAAACTATAAGTAGTTCAATATACAAAAGCGTTTGGAAGAAATTCCAGACGCTTTTTTTATGGACATAAGATGGGTTATATTATAATCAATGATCAATTGAACTTTTTTTGGGGTCCTAAACCCCATTTGTAATCCTGAGTTCACCCCAATGTAAGTTTCGTAGATAAGCTATTCAAAAATCATTTCCAATGCTATATCCCAAAGCATAGCGCTTTAAGTCCCTATTACTAACTCAATACTAACTCAATATGAACTCAATACTAACTCAATATTAATTCAATACCGAATGGGTTGCCAATGGGTTTAATATGGGTATATAATGGGTTTATGAACCCGTAATGTACCCATTATGTACCCATAATAAACCCATAATGTACCCATTCGGTATTGAATTCATATTGAGTTAGTATTGAGTTCATATTGAGTTATTATAGAGCTGATAGAAGGCAAACAGAACTTGTTTAAGGAGCAGCTACCGACTTAAGTGCAGTTTAGTTATGGGATGAAATGGAGCTATAAAGCCTGTCCATTCGAGTTACCACATCAGTAGGAACCATAAGGAAAAAAGTGTAAGTTTTTTATTTTAAGGTAAGAAATTGGCAATTGAATTACATGATAATATGCTAAATGGAAGATAAACGATATAAATAAGAGTGGATTTCGAAAGGTTCCTAAGGGCCTCAGCGATTTATAAAAGGTTATTAATTTTAGTTTTATAAAATATTGAATATGAATAAAATGGCATAGCTCATTTGGTAGCATCTCATTCAGGGCGTCATTGCGAGGCACGAAGCAATCTCACATAATTAATATAATGGTGGGATTGCTTCGTGCCTAACAATGACAGATTTTGTAAGTTGTTGAATATTAAATAAATATCTGAGCTTGTTTGGTGGCATCTCCCTCAGGGCGTCATTGCGAGGCACGAAGCAATCCCATAAGTGCTTGATTGTTAGATTGCTTCGTACCTCGCAATGACGCTCTGAGGGAGGCTATCGTACTTATGAAGGTGCAAATATTTACTGTCATTACAGCATTGTCACTATTTGATAAATAGCTTCCCACTCGCAATGACGCCCTGAGGGAGGACATATCACTTATGAAGGTGCCCTTATTAACTGTCATTCCAGCATTGTCGCTATTTGAAAAATAGCTTTTCTCTACCAATGACGCCTTGAATGAGGCTATCGTACTGATGAAAGTGCAAGTATTTACTGTCAGTTCAGCATTGTGGCAATTAAAAACTTATACTATCAATTTTTAATACCGATTATTCTAACAGGCACAGACCCAAAGTTATTTATTTCAATGGTCTCTGAGTTCTATCATTTTATTTATTTTGTTCAAATATAATCAATTTATATCTTGTTTCTATCATACAAATCGTTATATTTACCGGACTAAAAATACCCTTGTTATTTTCATAAGATGTTTTTCACTTAAACTAATATTAAATGCTGGAAATATGAAAAAATGGTGCGTTGTATTTATCATGTCGTTTTTGGCAATCGGGATTTCATTTGGGCAAAACGATCAGCAATTTAACTTTAAAATAGATGGTACGATAAATGCTGATACTGGAATAGTAATTATCCAATCTTATTCTGATTATACATCAAATAATATTAGCGATTTAGTGGGTAAGGTGATAAATGGAAAATTTTCAATCTCAGGATACCTAACGGAACCTCAATCTGTATTTATTCTTTTTGGTGATGACTACATATCATCGGATTTTATTATTGAAAAAGGGCTACAAACTATTTCAATAAACACAGATTCGATAAAAAAGGTGCCTGTTGTGTCGAATAGTACGATGGTAAATGAATATTCTGGTTACACTGCCTTTTTTAAACAACACAGTATTAAGAGCAATATATGTTCCCAAAAATATGATAGTTTGTATAAGCTCAATAATTATCAATTGCCCGAAGCAATTAAATTTAGTCAGTCAAAAGAACTTGCAATTCTTTATAAAGAGCATGATAAATTACTGTTGACCTATAGTGAAAAGAATCCAAACTCAGAAATTGCATTTTGGACCCTTATTCGATTAATGGGTTGGGGGTATGAACCAATATTTGATTCAATCTACAATTCCTTTTCTGATCAACTGAAAAATGGATATGCAGGAAGGGCTTTGAACAATAAACTAGAAGAAAGTAAACAACTATCCATTGGAAAGCAATTTCCGTCTATGGAATGCATCAATCGAAATAATGAAAAGTTTTCATCAACTGTTTTTACCAATAAAAAATTAATATTGGTTGATTTTTGGTATAGTAGATGCGGACCGTGCAGGGCACAATTTAGCAGCTTGAAAAATTTATACAACCAATTTAGTACCAAAGGATTTGAAATAGTTGGTATATCCAAAGATAAAGCCACAGACAAAAAACTTTGGGAAGAAACGATCGTCAAAGATCAACTTATTTGGCAACAATATTGGGATATAAATGGAAAAGATACGCATAGATTATCCATTACTGCGTTTCCTACTAATTTCCTTGTTGATCATACAGGGAAAATAATTGCTAAAAATATTTCTTTGGGTGAATTGGAAGAGGTCTTAAGCAAAAGTTTAAAATAAAATATTTCTTAGTACATGACAAAAAAATACAACGCGGATGAAATATGATTTAGCGGATCAAAAGCGGATTTGCTCCCGATAAATCGGGACGGATTCAAAAGTGCTGGCAGAGTAAATTCAATAGCTGGTCTTAATGATCCGTCCCGATTTATCGGGAATAAATCCGCTTTTGATCCGCTAAAACCGTTTCAATCCGCGTTCTATTTTTCTTTGCCTTATCATTACAAAATTCGACATTATATAGTTATTATTACTTATAATCAATTTTATTTTTTGTTTCTGATATAAAATTCGTTATATTTACGGGACTAAAACTAGCTCAACTAATTAACTAAAGAACGTATGAAACATCTCTACCCATTTCTGAAGCATAAAACCTATTCTGCATTTTTATTAATTGCTGTAATATTGCTATCATTTAATTCAGGGTTTTCACAAGCCAATTTAATTGCCAATGGTGGTTTTGAAAATAATACTGTAGGATGGGCAGTATGGGGAGCAACCCTGGCAACTACCACAAATGCCCATTCGGGAAGTTTTGCCGCCTTGGTGAGCAATAGAAAAAATCCATGGGATGCGATGGTTTGTGACCTTTCAAAAGTACTTGTAAATGGTGATTCCTATACCCTAAGTGCCTGGGTTAAAATCCCCAAACCTGCAGTTAATTTCAGGGCCACACTTCACCTTAAAGCAGGAGCAGTAGAATCTTTTTACGGTTTATTATGGACAAATAGTCCAGTAATCGGTTCTTATACATTTTATACTGAAACATTTACCCTTAATTGGACAGGAACTTTGACCGTTGCTGACTTATATTTCGAAACTGAAAGTGTTGGCGGCATCTATTCTGATTATCAGATTGATGATGTTCAATTGGTGAAAAGTAAACCGCTGATTGACATTGTTCAGACTGGACCAGGTTGGAAAGACATCAAAAGTCCCATGCTGATAGGTGGTTGCGTTGGCGAAGGCGGCAAGAATTACTGGACCAATGCAGCTGCAAAAGCCCAGGTAATAAAAGATTGCAACACCGTTACAGTGATGTGTTATCCCGGCTGGGGCCGTTGGGATGATACTAAACATCATGTTTACCATGTCGATGAATTCACCAAACAGGTGAAAGATATGAAGAAGGAAAAGATGACCGTAACTGCTCACATGCTTTTGGGTTGGGATCAATATTTCCCTGAATGGTTCAAAGCCAATGACTTTCCTGCTGATACCCTTGAAGCCATGATGAATAGCTGGCTAAAAGGCATAATTTCCTACCAGGGAAATGACACATTGGTTGATACGTGGAATGTGGTCAACGAAGCGATAAGCTGGAATGGTAAGGGTGCATACTGGCCTGAAAATAATGTCGATCTGATGAATGCCTGCGAAATGCAACGCATGGGATATGAGGATGATGCATCTGAATTGACCGGTTTGCAAAAGCCCAATACACAACATCCTGTATATATTCGTAAAGCGTTTGAATATGCACGTACCCTTACCAAAAAGAAACTTGAACTTCGTGATTCAGGGTTCGAATTTCCAACAGATTCAAAGTACAATGCCTTTTATGAATTGGCAGTCCATCTGAAGAAAATGAATGCACCGATTGATGCTATTGGCTTTCAGACTCACCTCGACCTTGAAAAGAATTACGACTGGGTTGGATATACCAACAATATCAAACGATATGTGAAACTGGGATACCAGGTTAACATTCCCGAGGTAGACATAGGTGATGTCAATAAATTATGGTCGGAAGATAAAGCTGATCAGCAAAAATTGCAATACTATAAGTTAGTTACCGCAGCAATTAGAGGCGGCGCCAGTGAAATGCAAACCTGGGGATTTATTGATGACGGATGGCGCCCCGGACAAAAAGCATTTCCATATTCCAATTACTTCGAAGCCAAACCTGCCTATTATGGTATCAAGGAAGCGCTGGTTGATATGAGTTCGATATTGTTCTGGGAAATGGATGCACTGGTTGACAATATGATGCCTGATGTAATGAAATACAATAACTTCGGAACACTGAACAATTTCGGCACCCCCGCTATAGTTACCGGATTTAAATCAAAAGCATTGCAGTTCGACGGTATTGATGATTATATTTCAACAGGTAAACTGTCAGATAGTATTTCAGGCGATCTTACTTTTTCATGTTTTATTAAAACGACTTCTACTTCACCCTCTATAATTGCTGATATAGCTGCGGAGAATGCTTCAGGACTTAAAATTGGAATGACTGCTGACGGGAAAATCTATCTCAACGCTGCTGAGGCAGGTATAAGTGCTGATTTGATTGGTCTAACTGCGATTAATGACGATGCCTGGCATTTTATAGCCCTTCAACGCGACAGTGCAACTTATCGACTGTACATAGATGGTAATGCAGCTATCATTAGCGGATTAGGTTCAATTCACAAATATACAAAACTAGTGGTTGGCGCTAAGAGTAATGGAACCAGCGCCTTTAACGGCACGATCGACGAAGTAAAATTATTCAACAATATTATTGAAGAAGGTAGTTTTACACGCGATATGTTACCGTGGAATCCAATGAAACTTGGAGTTACCAAGATTGGCATGGGTATGCATCTGAGTTGGGCAGATCAAAGCATCAATGAACAAGGATTTATTGTGGAACGAAAAACAGCTGACACAGAATGGCAGGAACTTACTCGTACCATAGCAAATAACCGCTTCTATACAGATAATGTTACATTGTATAGTACTGAATATTTCTACAGGGTCAAGGCATATAACACATTGGGCATATCGGTGCCTTCAAACAGCATTTCAGTGATTAGTCCGGTAGACCCAAATACGGGGGTATCAGAGTTGTCCGGGGATCGTACACACTATGTTTATCCTAATCCTGTTCAGGATAAATTCACTCTGGTTTCGCCTTTAAATTCAGAAATGAAGCTTTTTGATATAGTAGGAAAACTGATGCTGGAGAAAAATAATTGTTCACCTTCCGAAGTAATTGATCTATCCGCTTTTTCAAAAGGAATCTATTTTTTACATTCAATCGACAACAAGAAAACAAATGTGATTAAGCTGATTAAAAACTAAGGGGAAAGTATGTCATTATAAATATTCCTTAAATATTTCTTCTACCTTTTGACCTGGTTGGAGCCAGTATCCTTTTAATCCGCAGGCAATGGCACCTTTCACGTTTGTATTTGAATCATCAATGAACAAAGACTCTTCGGGACGGATTCCAGATAATCGTATGATCTCCTTATACGATTCGGGTGAAGGTTTACGATAGCCTATTTCATTGGAATGGAAGAGCTTATCGAAGAGTGTATTTACTTCAAAGCCATGTTCATCTCTGAAAAGGGATTGGTATTTTGCTACATGAATGGCATTGGTATTGCTGAATAGATAGAGTCCACATTCAAGCCTTAGCTTTTTTAGCAATTCAACCCTGATCTTTGGAAAATCGATCAGCATAGCAGTCCAGGCATCATCAATCTGATCATTGGTTATCTCCCTGGGAAGTAATTTCCGCACTCCGTCTCTGAATTCATCGGAAGTGACTTTACCCTGTTCCATAAGGTAAAAAATCTCCTGTTCATAGCTGCGCCCTTTGTCGTCTACAGCCTGTTCCATTCCCAATTGGGCGAATGCTTCATTTGTTCTATTTGGGTCGATATTTAGTAAAACACCGCCTAAATCAAATACAATGTTTTTGACTCCTTTTAAGATTTCCATGAAATTGATTGTTAAGAATTACAAATATCTGAATAATAATGGAATTAAAAGGCCATATTTGAAAGATCAATTAGAATGATAACAATGGGAAATCCACAGTCGATCTGGTTTAATCAGGAAAAGAATATCATTGAAGCAATTGATCAGCGATTGCTTCCTTTTGAGAATGTAACAATCATGATTGGTACATTGGAAGAGGCCAGGAATGCAATTAGTGAAATGGTTGTAAGAGGCGCTCCACTTATAGGGGTTACTGCGGCTTACGGGATGTATTTGGCTGGCCGGAATAGTATCGGGAAGAACTTCCAGTCGGAAATTAAATGGGCAGCTGAGAAATTAAAATCATCAAGACCAACAGCTGTTAACCTAGCTTTTGCTGTTGATGGAGCACTTTCAGTAATTTCAGATCAGCTGCCTGATTCAAAAAATATAGCGTTACTATTCGACTATGCTGAAACCCTTAGGCAACGTGAAATTGATTTCAGCAAGAAAATTGGAATGTATGGGTTGGAATTGATACAGGAGATCAGTGAAACAAAAGGAGGTGAGCCTGTGCAAATACTCACTCACTGCAATGCCGGACGATTGGCTTGTGTTGAATTGGGAACCGCCACTGCTCCCATTTACCTTGCGCATGAAGCTGGTATTGCTGTTCATGTTTGGGTAGATGAGACACGTCCACGAAACCAGGGTGCCCGACTTACTGCATGGGAATTGAGTGAAGCAGGCATTCCTCATACCGTAATTCCTGACAATGCAGGGGGTCACCTTATGCAGCATCATCAGGTTGATATGGTCATTGTGGGCAGCGACCGTACCACTTTAAATGGCGATGTGGCCAATAAAATAGGCACTTACCTCAAGGCCCTTGCCGCTTTCGATAATGGAATTCCGTTTTATGTTGCACTGCCATCTACCAGTATTGATTGGAATTTAAAGGATGGTATCCTTGAAATTCCCATTGAGCAACGCGATGGGAGTGAGGTTTTTATGATGGAGGGACTACTTGATAACGAAATCAGGCAATTTAGAATCGTGTCCGAGAAAAGTGCAGTAGCCAATTATGGTTTTGATGTAACACCGGCCAGACTAGTCACTGGGCTGATTACTGAACGGGGTGTGTGTAAGGCAACCAGCGAGGGAATTCTAAACTTGTTTCCTGAAAAAAGATCCTCCAATGATTGATGGAAATATTAAATTTAACTGCAACTGGCTCAAGGAAGATATTCAGTTTCAGAAAGAAATTTATGCTCAAATTGAATCTGCACGATCTAAGATTTACGCATTGGGACTGATACGAATTTATCCCAATGGAATAGGCTATGGAAACATATCAATCAGAGGTGCCGATAAGGGAACTTTTATTATCAGTGGCAGTGCAACCGGTGGATTAGAACACTTGAAGCAATCGGATTATGCCTTGGTAACTGACTATAATATTAGCAAGAATACCATTTCCTGTACAGGATTAATCCAGGCATCATCAGAAAGTCTGACCCATGCAGGCATTTACCAATCATGTCTCGAAGTGGGTGCTGTTTTGCATGTTCATTGTTTGTGGTTGTGGAATATATTATTGAATGCCTATCCTACAACTTCTGTGGAAATTGAATATGGAACCCCTGAAATGGCCGATGCTGTTGGTAAACTTGCTTTAGAAATTAAAGACCGAGAGGAAAAAATTATAGTAATGGGCGGACATCATGAAGGAATTCTGGTTTATGGAAGTACCCTTAAAGAGGCCATTGTTCAATTGTTAAACATCTATAACAGATACAAAATATGACCAAGATAGCCATCATCGGTGGTTCAGGACTCGAAAATCCTGCCATCCTAAGTAATGCCACCGACCTGAAAATCGAAACACCCTACGGTGCCACCTCTTCTGATTTTAAATGCGGTATCATATATGGCCAGGAAGTTGTCATCCTTTCCCGACATGGTCGTCAGCATACCATTCCTCCCTCGCAGGTGAATAACAGAGCCAATATATGGGCCATCGGCGAAATAGGATGTACACATATTCTGGCCACCACAGCTTGTGGAAGTCTGCGTCAGGAAATTGGGAGGGGCGACTTTGTGGTACTCGATCAGTTCATCGACTTCACAAGACATCGACCAGTTACTTTCTTTGAATCTTTTGAGCCCCACATCATGAATCATACTCCGATGGCAGATCCCTTTGATCCTTTTCTTCGATCTAAATTGATCGAAACTGCACATAAGTTAAAGATGAAGCTATTTGAAAAAGGAACAGTGGTAACTATTGAAGGACCAAGATTTTCGACAAGGGCTGAATCAAATATGTTTCGTGCATGGGGAGCGGATGTGATCAATATGTCGACAGCTCCTGAGGCCATTCTAGCCAATGAATTTGGGATTCCTTACGCTGCCATAGCTATGAGCACCGATTACGACTGCTGGAAAACTGATGAGGCACCTGTCACCTGGGGTGATGTATTGAAAGTATTCAATCAGAATGTCAGTTATGTGATTGATCTATTGGTTGCGGTGGTTGGAAAAATTTAGAAGTGCAATTTAGAGCCTTCTAACGTGAGTTCTATTTAAATTGCGAATCAGGCGACTACATTTATGAATAAATTCAATTGAAGCATTACAGTAATACTCCTTTATTTCAATCAAATTGACAAATTGACAATATTGTCAATATTGACAGGTGTCAATTTCAACCTCCTAAAGGAAATTTTACTTGCTGATAAACTATAAAGTTCCCCCCGCTAAGCCCCGGACCCAATGCCTCCTGCTTTTTGCCAACACTTGAAATTGACAACTGTCGATATTGTCGATCTTGTCGATCTTGTCGATATGGAGGAATTTGGTCAGGCTAATTCAATCAGGTTAACAAATCGTATGCAGGTTTTTCCAAGCCATACTTCGTTATTCACCAAGGGCTAATGAAATTGTTTTCTTATCGAATGGTCAGAATAGAAAAATCCGATATACATTTGCCAAAAATAATTGCAAGAAATAAATGCAAAAATAATTGATTATGCAAGATCCTGAAATATGGCAACTTCTATCCAGACATTTGGCAGAAGATGAGACCGATGAAGAAAAAGAATTGTTCTTAAATTGGTTCAATCAAAGCGAAAAGAACAAAGCGTATTTCTCTAAAGTGAAAGGCATCTGGAATAATATTGAGATCAAAGATGAAGAGTTTTTAAAAATTAAAGAATCGTGGACTTTCCATGAGAAATTTTCCTTTGCCCGGATAAAGAATTTTATCCTTCAACAAGCTCTTGGGAACCTGGTTGGTTTTACTGTTGGTATGTGGGTGACCACTACCTTTTCTCACCACGTTTTAGAAAGAAGAAATATTAAGAATCTTTTTGGAATAGTGAGGAGAAAAAATATACAGGTAGATGAAATTCCTCATTGGCTGCAAGTTGGGATATCTATTTTAATTGGCTTTATTGTTCTAGAATTAATTAATTATTTCTTTCAGACTAAAAAATATTTGCTCTTATGGAACTATATCAAGAGGGCAATGTAATTGTAATTTTAAGAATTTCAACTATAAATAAAAAAGCCACTCTGAAATTACAGAATGGCTTTTTATAGGATTATATTAGTTATCGTAATTTTCAGTTCTTATTCGTTTTTAGCAATCCAGACACCTGACTGTGGATTGTCATTAAGCAGCAGGTTCAATTCTTTCTGTGCTTCGCCTATGGTTGAAAATCCTTCGATTGCAATTCGGTGCAGGCCTAAGAAGATGCCGAGGTTTTGACCAGTAATGCCTTGTGCTTTAAGTTGCTGAATGTATTTATTGGCATTCTCTTCACTTTTAAAACTTCCACCGATAATATAATAAAGGATTGGTTTTGTTTCTGGAGTGGTTACATTGGCAGTATACTCAGCTATTGCAGGTTCCAATGGTTGCACAGTAACAGATGGGGTGCTCTGAAGGAGCGTTTCCCACATTCCCATATCTGATTTCGATAAGTATTCCTTGTTATTTTTCAGCGGGATGAGTGCCAGGGCCAGCAATAATGGAATGGCAACGACCAGCCTTTTCAACTTGCGGTGCTGAAAAATGATTGGTATTGGTTCCTCAAGTTGCATGGTTTTAAATACCGGTTTTGGTATTTGCCGTTGGTAAAGCTTCTCATACGAAAAGTTCTGAAGTCCATAACTGTCGATCAGCAGATTTTGTTTCATCTGAGGTTCGAATAACAGGTTCTCACGAGAATCATAGTGCAAATAGCCAACGCCCTCAAAATAAATAGTACGGTTGCGTTCAAGGTTCAGTATTGTTTCCTCTACAAAACTATCCAGTTTTTGCTTGGCACCAAAATAGTCGATTCCTTCACTTTCAGAAATGAAATTGATGAGCAGTCCATCATTGGAAACCAACTTATTGTTGAAGGCAATTTCCTTGGTGGGTGCTGAAAACTGGTTATTTACAATTGTTGCCGGTTTGTAATTGGCAACAAATCCGCCGAACTCAGGAATGATTACGCAATCATTCAGTATTAAAAGCTCTTTCAGGTATTGATTTATTTCCACGGTTCCTATATTTGATAGCAAAATTAAGAAAAATTAGCATAGCTACAAGTCAAAGTTTTCAACAATAGAAGTAATTTTTCAACCATGCAAACTAATATCAGGCATAAGGGTAATGCCATCAGGATTATACCTAAATTTGGAGCTTACCATACATAGAGGTTTGAACATGAAACAAATATTAGTTACTGGAGGAACAGGATACATTGGCTCTCATACAACAGTTGAACTACAAAAAGCTGGTTATGAGGTGATTATTATCGATAATCTCTCAAATTCGAGCAGTGATGTTCTGGATGGAATTGAGAAAATCACTGGAATACGACCCCTATTTGAACAGTTTGATTTATTGGATAAGGATAAAGTGGAAGCTTTCTTTGTCAAATATCCAAACATTGAAGCCATTATTCACTTTGCTGCTTCAAAAGCAGTGGGTGAGTCGGTTGATAAACCATTGTTGTATTACCGTAACAATTTGGTTTCACTGATCAACGTTTTGGAATGTCAGATTAAATACGGTGTTTCAAATATTGTTTTTTCATCCTCCTGCACTGTTTACGGCCAGCCGGACCAATTGCCTGTTACTGAGAGTACTCCCCGCAAAGATGCTGAGTCGCCTTATGGAAATACCAAAAGGGTCAATGAAGATATTTTACAGGATACCATTGCTGCCAACCCACAACTTAGTGGAATTGCCCTGCGGTATTTCAATCCGATTGGAGCGCATCCTTCGGCAATTATTGGTGAGCTTCCATTGGGAGTGCCTGCCAACCTGGTTCCGTTCATTACTCAAACTGCCGCCGGATTGCGCAGTGAGTTGAAAGTTTACGGCAACGATTATGATACCATCGACGGCTCGGCAGTTCGTGACTATATCAATGTTGTTGATCTGGCACACGCGCATGTAATTGCAGTAGAACGATTGCTCGAAAATAGAAATAAAGTAAGGTATGAGATTTTCAACCTTGGAACAGGCCAAGGCGTTTCAGTGCTCCAAATGGTGAACTCTTTTCAGAAAGCAACCGGATTGAAGTTAAACTATGCGATTGTTGACCGAAGGGCTGGCGACATCGAAAAGATTTGGGCTGATACCACTCTGGCCAATGAAGAATTGGGCTGGAAAGCGAATACGGGAATTGAAGAAACCTTACTTTCGGCCTGGAGATGGGAGAAGAAGTTGAGAGGAATTGAATAATTAATAATTAACTGTATATTTGACAATTACTGAAAATTCATAAGATATGAAGACTATTTTGATTACCGGAGGTGCCGGATTTATTGGTTCACACTTAGTACGATTGTTTGTGAATAAATACCCTGAATATAAGATTGTTAATCTTGATAAGTTAACGTATGCAGGAAATCTGGCCAATTTAACAGATATTGAAGACAAGCCCAACTACGAGTTTGTCAAGGGTGATATTGTAGATAGCGAGTTTATCATGAAGCTGTTTATCGAACGACAATTCGATGGAGTGATACACCTGGCTGCTGAATCACATGTCGACCGGTCGATTACCAACCCTACCGAATTCGTGTTTACCAATGTAATTGGCACGGTGAACTTGCTCAACGCAATCCGTGTTATCTGGAAGGACAACACGGAGGGCAAACGGTTTTACCATATTTCAACTGACGAAGTGTATGGTAGTTTGACCAGCGAAGACATGTTTACTGAAGAAACAGGCTACGACCCCCATAGTCCGTATTCTGCATCGAAAGCAAGTTCCGATCATTTTGTAAGAGCTTATCATGATACTTTTGGATTGCCTGCAGTAGTATCCAACTGCTCTAATAATTATGGGTCATTCCAATTTCCAGAAAAGCTGATACCGCTGTTTATCAACAATATAAAGCACAATAAGCCACTGCCGGTATATGGTGAAGGTCTTAACATCCGTGACTGGTTATGGGTTGAAGATCATGCACGTGCTATTGATGTTATTTTCCATGAAGGGAAAGATGGCCAAACCTATAACATTGGAGGCCACAATGAATGGACCAACATTGATTTAATTAAACTGATGTGCTCCATCATGGACCGCAAACTTCGCCGTGAACCTGGTACTTCTGAAAAGTTGATCAGTTACGTCAAAGACCGTGCAGGTCACGATTTACGGTATGCCATCGACTCCACCAAATTGCAAAAAGAACTCAATTGGGTTCCCACTCTTCAATTTGAGGAAGGTCTGGAAAAAACAATCGACTGGTACCTTAACAACACCGATTGGATGGATAACATTACCTGTGGCGACTACCAGAGCTATTACGAAAAACAATATCAAAACAGATAATTCAATAATACTGTCAAAATTAACAAATCAGGGTTTCACCAAAAGTGAGACCCTGATTTGTATAAGGGTAATTTATCAACCAGGCTAATTTAGGGTGTACTAAAAAAAAAGTTTGTAACCACAAAGTGGTTGAATGTAAATAGCCACAGGTGCAACCTGTGGCTATTTATCATCCTACAAGATTATAAATTATTATATTCCTCATAGCTCAATTTACGATGGCCTGAGAACTTATAAATATTGCCTGGTTCATCTGTAAATTCGGCCTCAAAATAGATACTGTCTTTATCTATTACTTTTCCATTTGTAAAAGTAACACTATCTGTACCCGCAATATTTATTGAATTAGGAGCAGAAAAGGTCAAATTTGTCATATCTACTTTACTCTTTGCTTGTAAACCCCAGAATAAATTATTATCATCTATCCATACTGAATCTTTAGAAAAGGAAGTATTGTAGATTTTCATAAAATAGGGTCCAGATACAACAGTATCTAAATTCACAGTAATCGTCCAATCGCCTGATATCGGATGGGTAGGGCTAAATTTCTGATTGTAATCTACCTTTTGACAGGAAATGCCTAAGAAGATTAGTCCCAGTAATAAAAGATTATTGATATTTAATATGTTTTTCATAGTATGTCTTTTTAGTTTTGTGCTTTCACTAAGGTTACTGAAAAATCATAAGTCAGGTAAAATGCATCCCAAGTTAAGGTTTGTGTTGCAGGATCATATTTCCCATTGGTTAAGTCATCATGAGTGCCTCCAAATCCGCCAATATTTTGACTGCTGACCAGCGTAATGGGGTTATCTGCATTGAGTTTAAAATAACCATACACAGCATAAGGGGGGCCAAAAACTCTTCCCTGGTCATAATAGCCACCAATGAAATAGGAAACAAAAAAAAATCCGGGAGCTAACTTTTCAATGGAAACTTGGAGATCAGTAAAAGCTAGCGTTGGAGCAATTCGACGTACATTGGATGAATAATTTCCGCCAAGATCGGTAGCTGGAGCCACAGGATCATAAATAATTACTGTTCTTTCTGTTGATGAACTAAATCCATCAACATTCATTGCACTATATTGCAAAGTATACAACCCAATCTGGGTACCATCAACTGCACCAGTAACTTTAATTTTACTCGTTACATCAGTGGTGCCTTCAGTACCTTTAAAACCCGGATCAACATAAGGAGTCCCCTGGGGGAAATATCATAGTGGGCCCACCTGTCAGATTGAAAGTTACATAGGTGGTAACTTTCGATACCCCATCTGTTGTCAATTCTTTTCTGCAACTAAAGTTAATGAGTAGCATCGTTGCAATAAATATATAATGAATTGTTTTCATAGTCGTTTAATTTTAAATGATATATATATTATTTTGCAAACCAAACCTTGACATCAATTGGTAAAGTTTCTGGAGTATTCGGATTCGATTTATGCTCGGAATCCGGAAATAAAAGCCGTTGAGGATATTTTTTCCCAATACTGCTTACAGCAGAAAATTTGAAATTAGTCGGAAAGCCGGTCCTGTTAAAATCAAAGAATGATTCAGCCGCATTGGTATTGGCCGCAGCAATCCATTTCTGAGTGAGAATTGATTCCAGTCCGTTAAATGCCCACCGGCCGCCGGCATTGTATAATGCTGGTTGAGGAGTGGCATTAAATAATGCATAAGAGTCTTCGATCCCCTGCCGATAGTTGATTTCTGCATTTGCAGGGGTTCCATATCGTAATTCTGCTTCAGCGACCAAAAAGTCAACTTCAGGAAGTGAAAAGAAATATACTGGCGAGAGTCCATTGACATTTGGCGTCGATAAATTTGCAATGGTTGCATACAACGCCTGGTCTGCTTTGTAACGTCCCTGCCCCAATCCTACCTGTGGTAATGGGTTTCCAGTCTTGTCAACAGGAGGAATAAAGATTGAGTTTAAACGGTTATCTCCGGCGGATTGTAGCGTATCAACCAATGTTTTACTTGCCCCAATATTACCATTCAGTCGATCCATGAAGGTTTCAAAAAATGGATTTCTTCCATTCTCTTCAGCTTTAAATGCTGTCATGGTAGCCGAAGTTGTCAAAAAGTTATTGTCAGTCAATAAAGCCTGAATCTGAGAGCTATATTTCTGTGGATCAGTATTCACAAAACGCAAATAGATCTTCAATTTCAAGGTGTTTCCGAATTGTACCCATTTGGTCATGTCACCTTGGAAAACTAAATCGTTATTGCCTATTGTAGAAGCAGTTGATGCGGTTAAATCTTTACTTAGTGCAAGGTCGATTCTTCTTAAAAGGCTATCAGCGATATCCTTCCCATTTTCATATTTTGGAGTAATCTTTGAAACTCCTAGCAATGCTTCTGAAAAAGGAATTTGATTGTAAAAATCAGCTAATTCTTGAAACCCATAAGATTGTATTAACGTGGATACCTGGTAATAAGACCAATCTGAGGTAGACTGTGATCTTTGCTTTATTACCTGAAAATCCATTAACGATCCCGAATACATGGTTGTAAACTGCCGATCGAAGTCTCCAACATCAATCGAGAATTCCTCCCATGTAGCCCACTGAGATGCACCGGACGACTGTGCATAATGTTGCGACCAAAAACTACCTATAGCTTGATAGTAGTCTCCTATTACATAAGCATTGCCTGCAATACCGCCTGTAAGAATAAATTCATTCCCCACTGTCACGGGGTTGTTTGGGTCGTTATTTATATTGAAATAGCTGTCTTTACAACTGGTGGCCAATATTGCGGCAACCAGTAAAAGCGTATAATAAAATGATTTTTTCATACTGAAAATGATTTAGATTTAATTAAAATGTCAATTTCAAACTGAATCCGTAACTTCTGGTAGATGGAGTTACTCCATATTCGCCCCAACCGGCTCCTAAACCTGCTTCGTCGCCAAAGGATGTTGATTCGGGATCAGTAAAGGTATTGCTATCTGTGGTCCATAATAAGAGATTACGACCAATGAGTGAAATATCAACACTGGCAATGGGAGTATTTCCAATTAATTTCTTTGGCACATTATAACTTATTGAAAGTTCTCTCAGTTTAATGAAAGATCTGTTAATCAGGTTTAACTTTCCTAATTGACCTGCTGAATAAGTCTGATTATAAAAAAGATTCAGATTGGCGTCCCCACCTGCTATAGGAGTGGTGTTTTCGACATATTCAGGTGCATCTGTCGTTCCAATATTTTGTACAGATTTGGAATGATCCAGGGTTGCCGGTCATTATAGGCTGTCTGGACTGCATTTCCAGTAAAATATAGCATTTCTGAGGTACGCGAGTACATCACTCCTCCCTGGCGAACATCAAGGGAAGCAAATAATGTCAATCCTTTCCATGTTAGACTTGTGGTACCTCCCATAGTGTATTTGTAATTAGAGTCACCTAATATTTCTCGTTTCGAGGAGGAGAGGGGTAACCCGGATGAATTTACAACTGGTCTCCCATCAGGAGTGGTTTGTGCAACGACTCCTTCAAACAATCCAAGCGGCATTCCGGGACGGGCAACAAATCCCACAGATGAGGTGCCGTATCCAAGATCAATCTGATCTAATCCTGGAATTAATTCAACTAACTTATTGTCGTTCTTGGCAAAATTCCATGAAAGTTTCCATTCAAAGTCTTTTGTTTATATAGGTATAGTGTTGACCATTAACTAGATACCTTTATTGGTAACTTTACCAAGGTTCCTTGTTTGTGTTGTTAAGCCTGTAGAAGAGGGCAGGGTAACATTCCAGATAAGATCAGTGGTAGTCCTGTCGTAATAGGTAAAATCTATTCCAATCCGATTCTTAATGAATCTAAGATCTTTACCGAATTCCATCTCTGAAGTTAATTCAGATTTTAAATCAGGGTTACCCAAGCGGTTACCCAATGAAAAACCGTTGATTGGACCTGCCAATGGGAAGTTCAGATTACGATAACCATCCGTAAGTGTTGTTTGTGGATAGATGGAATTAATAAGATAGACACCAGCGTCATTACCAGTCTGTGAAATACCTGCACGAAGTTTACCATAGGAAAGAATATTGTTGTCTTTCATCAATTCACTGAAAAGGAAACTAACACTTGCACTAGGATAAAAGAATGAACGATTATTGGCCGCAAGGGTTGATGACCAGTCGTTACGTCCTGATAAATTCAAAAATATCATTTGTTTCCATGCAAGGTCAACCGTTGCATAAACTGATACCCTTTTTAGGGTCTGCTGACAAACTTTTATTGTTCTGATTAATAGCTTTGTATAGAAATTTGCAGTATAATAAGTGCCGGAAAAAAAGGAGAAAGTGTCCAAAATGCCTGCACCATGGAAGTGGTTTGACCTTTGGTTTATAAGTTCTCCACAGATTTGGAATCGGACATCAAAATAAAAAAAAAGGATATACAATTGCAATTATGCCGGGGTTAACAAGCCATCAGATGATAGCTTGCAAACACCTACCCAACCCATCGGAACTTAGGGAGAAATCCAGGATCGATTGCTTATTTTGAAAAGTAGATAGGTAGTTTCAGAAATATACTCCTATAGATAGTTAGGGACTTCTAAATAGGTCTTTTTATATTGATCCCGAGTGCTCGGGATGCCCTACTATCAAATTAACTGTGTAAGTTTTTCGGCAGGCCCTATTTATAATGAATTGATTATCAATGTGGTATAGCATGGATTAGTCTGGAATAGATGCAGTATAAGGTTGTCCCCGGTGTCCCAATTGTCCCCTGAATTCCTATGATAGGCCTGGAATAGATGCAGTATAAGCCCTTGATCTATTCCTGGTGTTAATTGTAAAAGGTCAAATTACAGTTTCAGGTGTTCGTTTCTGATGAGTAGTATGAGTAGGGGGATGAATTTTGTAAAGACTATGACAAGAATTTAGAAGGGCAATAAGTGAATGAAGTGGCTGGTTGATTGCGTGTTGGGTTACTTAGGAAGGACTTAAATAAAAAAGGCCGTCTCAAAATGAATTGAGACGGCCTTAATATGATATGTATAAGATAAGCAGTAGTTTGTGTTTTCAGGACAAAATATTATGCTTTTTTCAGTACAAATGAAATAGGGATGGTGAATTGCTGTTTCACCTGTGTTCCCCGCTGCTTTGCAGGCGTCCATTTGGGTGAAGATCTAACCACTCTTACAGCTTCTGCATCAAGAGCTGGATCGACACCACGTACTACTTTGACATCGACAACTTCACCCTTTGAGTTAACTGCATATTGCACATAGACTTTTCCTTGAATGTTATTTTCAGAAGCAACCTCTGGATACTTTATGTTTTGTTTAACCCAATCGCTGAATGTTTTCTGATCACCACCCTGAAATGAGGCTTGTTCTTCAACGATCAGAAATACTTCTTCTTCTTTAACAATGGCAGGTTCTTCTTCCTTAACCACTTCCATTTTCTCGGGCACAGGTTCATTGGTTACCGTTTCTTGTACATCGGCAACAGTTGCAAATTCAACCTCTACTTTCACGCTGTCAACAACGACCGGTGCAATATATTTGACCTGAGCTTCAGCTGCTGCGGGTGGTGGCGGTGGTGGCGGCGGTGGTGGTGGAATATCATCCGCGGACTTAATGTTTTCCATACTTACTACTGTGTTTTTCACCAAAATAACACTTTTACCCCTGTTATTGTATGCTTGAATAAAAGGCACTAATACGGCGCTACTTACACTGAATAGAGAAATCAGAAAGGCTATGAGTAAGAATTTTCTAAATTTTTTACGCAATACATAAGCCCCATATTCTTTGTTCCTTTTTTCGAATACTATTTCTTCAAGGGTTACGGCTTGGTCTTTAAGCAATACATTATCCATGATTCAAATCCATTTATTATGGTTTATTAATGGCGTTACCTGCCGATTCCTAATTTTTATGATTTTTAACCATCGTTTTTTCAACGGGGTTAATATCGACAAGTGTATAGCGGGCTACATTGGAAATAGCCATTTCATCGATAATGTCAACAATATTTCTATATTTAACACCATCGGCTGCCTTGATTAGAACTATCGGCCCAATTTTATCTGTCTTATACATCTTCTTGGTTCTTGATTCCAAAGAGTCTCTAGGAATTTTAAGTTTGCCTTCTGTGACATCCTTATTCATCTTGTTGACTTTTGCATACAAGTCTTTGTTTCTCTTTAAAAGGACTTTGCGGATTCCATCTTTAGAAAAATCAGTCTCAGTCAAAACCGGAAGCGCTTTACTTGGATCAGCCAAACCATCATACCAAAGTATCTTATCGTTGTCGATCAGTAATATATTTAAAGCTCTGTCTTTATCCAACTCCGGCGGCTTTTCATTTTCCTTCGGTTTTTCGGGCAAAATGATCTCCATTACTTTTGGCTTATTGAAAGCCGTAGTAAGCATGAAAAACGTAAGCAGCAAACATGCGAGGTCAACCATTGGAGTCATGTCAATATGGGTGCCGTGTTTTTTAGCCTTCCTTTTGCCTTTCCCCTTTTTTCCCTCTTCTTGAGCTATTTCAGCCATTTTGGAATGTCTTTTAAATTATCTAATTAAATCTGCTACATCAGTTGGTAATTCAACCCCTTTCAGATTGGTGGTCAAATTGAACTTATTAACATTATTTTCCTGCAAAACAGCGATCACTTTTTTAACTACCGGATAATTTGCAGCACCATCACCTTTAATGGCAAACTCTAAATTGCTATTGTAGGTACGTGCAAATCTGATCCACATCATCAGCTGATTGTCAAGTGAGTCAATGGGAATTCCTACCTGCATGGTTTCACGTGTTTTTGAATCCGGTGCATTGAGAAATTCTTTGAGCTTTACGGCAGGTAATCCAAAAGAAGATAAGCCCTCGAATTTTTTAATTTCCTTGGGAGTAAATTTAATGGAGTAATTGCTGCCTATTGCCTGAAGCACTTTTGCACGAATATGCTCAGTTGAATCGGTCCCATTGTCCACATTAAAAAAGACCTTGTCGTCTTTCGAAATCAGAATTGTAACAAGATGGCTATCCGGAATTGGTGTTGCCGAAGTTGAAGCTGGAGTATCAATTGGTGCAGCTTCCTCGGGACGAAATGTAGCCGTTAAAATAAAAAAGACGAGTAGAAGGAAAAACAAGTCCACCATCGGTGTCATATCGATGCGCGGTGTTTTTACAGCTAATTTAATTTTTCCCATTATCTATTTCAGTTTGTTTTTCTTCACTGTCAGTGGAAGCAAAAATTAAAAATTACTTCAATGTTGAAGCAAATGTTTGAGTGACACTAAAACTGGCCTCATCCATTTTGTAAGTAACTCCATCGATACGTGCTGAAAAATAGTTGTAAGCTATGATTGCAAGCGTTGATCCTGTAATACCAAATGCGGTATTTACCAGAGCTTCTGAAATACCATTGGCCAAAGCCAGTGAATCGGGAGCACCTGCAGTAGCCAAAGCGCCAAATGCACGGATCATACCAAGAACAGTTCCAATAAGTCCAATAAGAACAGAAACTGAGGCAATGGTCGATAGGATAATAAGGTTTTGAGAAAGCACAGGTAATTCAAGAGCAGTAGCCTCTTCAAGATCTTTCTGAAGTGCAAGTACTTTTTGATCGTTCATCAACGTTTTATCTGATTGTAAAAGTCTGTAACGATGTAAACCTGCTTTCATAACGTTGGCAATAGATCCTCTTTGGGTATCGCACAGTTGAGCGGCTTCTTCAATTTTGTTGTCATTCAGATACGATTGCAGTGTACGTACAAATATGTTTAAGTTTCCTTTACCACCTGCAACTGAAAGCATGATTAAACGCTCGATCACAAAAGTAAGAAGAATAAGATTGACCGCGATAAGTAAAGGTACAATGAATCCGCCTTTGTAAATGATCGCTAAGTAGTTGCCTGGAAGTGGATGACCTGCATTATTACCACCTTCAAAGTTAACAGGGTTACCCATAATTTGAGAATAAATAAGGTAACCAGCCAATGCGCACAGCACGATAACCAACAGTACAAAAGTCGATTTTAATGCTTCTTTTAAAGTTTGTCCTTTCATTTTCAATTTTTATTTAAAGTAAAGTATCGAATAACAGTTTTATTTAATTCGGGATAAAGTAACCTATATTTTTTGAAACTTCTATCCTACAAACAGATATATTTCATGAACAATTTTCATCTTTCCCTGTTTGTAAGGGGTTAATGTAAAAATTGATATGTTATTTTTTCTTTTGAGCCGCTGCAATAGCCTTATTCAAATCCGATATAGCCTTTACAGCATCAAGATCGGTTGGATTAAGTTTCTTGATTTCCACATATAAATCACGTGCATCAACGTATTTTTTTTCTTTATAAGCTATCAGGGCCTGAGATTTCAGCGATTGTACCTGCCATTGTTTGTTGGCTGGGTCGAGTTCAAACAATTTTGTATACCACGATTTCGCTGTTGTATAATCGTTTTTCTGAAGATTATAGTAACCCAGGTAAGTATAAGCTTCCTGTAATTCTTTTGCATATTTTGTTGATTCCGTTCCGACTTTTTGAATCAATGATTCAAATTTAGGTTGTGCCAATCCCAATTCACTGGTCGGATCAAGGCTTGAAGCCGTTCGTGCCAAATAAAGATAGGCCTGCATATTGTCGGGTTGAGCTGCAATGACTTTGGTAAATACGCTATCGGCCTTTTGAAATTCTCCCAGTTGGTAATAAGCTTTACCAATCAACATCAAATCATCTTTCCCTGCTTTACCTTTTTTGTCTTTTATATTTAACCAGGTAATTGCATTCTTGTAGCTGCGTGAATAGTAATAAGCTGAGGCTATTTCTGAGGCCAGCGTAACATTGTTTGTATCCATGGCATAAGCTTTGGTAAGACTATCAAACGACTTGATTAAGGCCAAGGAATCGTTTTTAGCCACTTTGTATTGCAGCCTTCCATAGTATAGGTAATCTCTTGGAATGATAGCTTCAGGGCTGGTATTTTTAAAGAAAGCATCCATGAATGCCAGTCCTTTTTCTAGTTCCGGTGGTTTTTTATCATAACAACAATACGCGGCCAGACGATTCAGATAATTACGAGATTTATCGACTTTCAGAACTTCTTCAAGGGTTGTCAGTGCATTGGCAAAATCTTTGGTTCTAAAAAGGGCTTTGGCATATTGAATTTTGGCTGGGATATTATTGTCTGAAAAGTTAAGGAATTTCTTAAAGTTGGCCTTTGCAAGAGGGAATTGACCTGCCATGGTATATAACTCACCCAATTCGCGGTAGACAGGAGCAAAGGTAGAATCTATTTTTTGAGCTTCATCAAGGTAGGGCCGGGCTGCATTTAAATTGGCAGCACGTAAATAGATACTGCCGATTTTAATTTTAGCCAATGGCGATGTGGGATCAAGATAAAGTGCCTTGTTAAAGCTTGCAAGGGCATTTCCCATATCGTTTTTCTGAGCATAAACATCACCCAGTGCAAGAAATATAAGTGGATTTTCGGGATCGATTTCCCTGGCTCTTAAAAGATAGGCCAATGCCTTATTGTACCTGTTGACTTTACCCAAAAGTTGTGATGATCCTAATTTTGTAAGTAGCAGGGCATCTCTTGGTGATAAAAATTTTTGTCTGAGGGGTAATGATGCTTCTGCTTTTATAAAAAACTTATCAGCAGCGATTGTATCATTTGAACGAAGCAGACAAACTGAACCTAAGCCAATATTATTCAGCTCATTGGTTGGATCCTGTTCAATTCCTTTGCGAAAAATGCCATCGGCTTTGGTAGCCAATTCTTTCAATGAATTCGACAAGGTATCCGACAGGTAATCTTTAATAATCGATTCGCCGTAATAATAATATACTTTACCGTTTGCCGGTTCTTTCTTTAATAATTCCTGAAAAGCTTGCCCTGCATTTTCATACTGCTCATTATCAACTAGTTTTAATGCTGAATTTAACTCCTTATCTGATGGAGAAACTATATCATTAGGTTTTGAAGCGGATTTCTTTTTCTGGCTAAATGCTGTAACCGTAAGCAGCGACAAAAGTATTATCAGTATCGGTCTCATATTTAATAGATATTTATTTACAAATATATAGTTAATTTTTCTTAATCTCAATAAGTCTTACCGGTAATGTTGCCGGTAGCATTCCCATTTTCAAAATAATACGTTGACCGGAATCACCTGCAACAAAGGATGTAAAACCGGTTCCAAGTCCTGCGAAAGTTTCACGATTGATGGTATATACTTCTCTGATAAACGGATATTCCTTGTTCGCAATATAGGCAGGATGCGGGGAGTAGAAATCAGCGCCATCCGAATCTAATTCCGATGTGACTGACACCACATTGATTTTACTTAAAAATGAATGGCTGATTGAATCCCTTGGATCACTGATCCAGTTAACACTCAAAATACCCAGGGCTTCAGGATTGTTCTCAACATATTTTACCACCTCTGAATTTTTGCCTGCCGAATAACAATAGCCAGGCAATGAACCGGTCATTGCAAACTTATTCATGATGGTCTTCACATTGTTAGAGGCAGGGTTGTCAAAAACTACTTTGATGGCCCCTAATTTCGATTGGGCATTAATTTGTTTCCAATTGGAGGTTTTGCCATTGAAAATATCTTTCAGCATATTGTATCGGATTTTTAGTTCCGGGTTCGATTTATTGACGATCAATGCAAGTGCGTCGTATGCAATTTTAGTGGTACGGGGAACAAATGATTTGCTTTTGAGGTAGGCTACCTCGTTATCGGTTAATTTTCGGCTCGTAATGATTACTTTGACTGAGTCGTCTAAAAATAATTTCAACAGACTGTCTTCGGGTAGATAGACAGGCGCCACTTTGGCATCCTTATAAGTTGACAGGAAGGTACCAAGCTCAGCTTCGGCCAACAATTGATACGATTCATCAACTGCAATTTTAATGTTACCGCGCGTAGGTGTTTCATCTGTGAATTTTTGCGGTTTCATGTTGCACGAAAAAATTAAAACAGATGCTGTTAGCATTATTAATTTTACTCCTAATATTGATTTCAAAAACCTCATTTTTTATACCGCCTGTTTTTTAATTTATAGATTATACCAACTAAACGAAAAAATCCATATCCCATGATGACTACTGCAAATATCGTGCGAAAGTATTTAGGCAGATAGTCAAAATGTGATGACATTAAAATAAATATTCCCAGAACAATGATCAGCACTATCTTCAATATTCCCAGAATCAACGTTACTTGTGATAGAACTTCTTTTTTCATTATATATATATTATTGCTCTATTACACAGCATTTAAATTAGTCTTGGTGTTATTTTTGAGGCCTTAAAATTATCAAAATAAATTCAATTAAAACCTGATTTATTGCAGATGTTAGTTTTTTACTTGTAAACCTCTAAAATAGAACCTACCAATTACATAACAATAAATGATAAAGTTAGTATTATTTTTTATAAATACATTCTCTTTTCTGAATAGGCTATTAATTTTTAACAAATAAAAAGGCCATCTCAAAATAAATTGAGACGGCCTTTTGTTATTATTTAGACGACTTAAAAACTATTAAGTCAGCTTTTATTATTTGTTAGCAGGATGAGGATTTGCAGTTGATCTTACATCCCAGTACATTTTACTTGAGTAGTTATTATCTCCGCCGAGTTTTACAACTGCAGCATTAAAATTAACACCATTCAATGTACTTTCATTGGTTGGGTATTTTACGCGTGCTGGTAAATCACCTTTAACATCAGAGATAGGCTCGAATATTAAATTTACACCTGCCTTATTGTAGGAAATCTCACCTGGTTTCAGCAATGTAACAGGATAACCTGTACGACGATATTCAGCCCAAGCCTCTGTTCCACACATGTACAAATGAATGTATTTTTGTGTAGCAACAGTTTCAGCATTTACGGTACCACTAACAGCAGTAACATAAGCATCAATATCAGCAGCGGCAATTGGATTTTCTTTTATGTCAAACGATTTTGTGTAATTATCGTTCCAATATCCAAATGAAGCTCTGATTCCATTAATATATTCAGGTGTAGAGAAATTATTGTATTCCGATAAAATGAAACAAACTTCAGCATAAGTCATATAAGGAACTGTAAACGCAGCTTGTACAACCATTGGGCCATTTTCTACAACACCACCTGCATAAAAATTTGGAGATGCATTACGGATATCAGCGTCCATTTGACTACTCATCAAGCCATAAGGTAACCCTTTATACAGTCCTTTACGTGGAGTTGTATAAATCGATAACCGTGGATCAAGAACACCTACCCAAGGATGGGTTTTGCCAGGGTTTAAGGTATCAATTTGACCTTTCAAAAGATCCGTAAATGGCTTTGTAATGGAAAAATCATTTCGTGCATCATCAAAAAAGCCTTTGTAAAAATAGCTTTGATTAGGAGAAGCTTTTGAATAAGTAAATACGGCATTATCGGCGTTACTTTTGAAAACTCCGGATGCAATGGCTTCAGCAATATAAGTTTTCCAATTGGGATCAACTTTAGACAATCTTATTGCTAATCTGCATTTTAATGAGTTACCAAACTTTTTCCATTGTGCAGCACTACCGCCATAGATTAAATCATCAGAACCGAATGCGTCTCCCTTAGATGCATCAAGCAAAGCAATTGCTTGATTCAATTCAGTGATGAATTTAGGATAAAGTTCAGTTAAGTCATCGTATTTAGGATAAACGATTCCTTCCTTCAATTTGAAAGCTTCAGAATAAGGAACACTACCCCACGTGTCGGCAATTACCTGCATCAACCAAATCTTTAAGATTTTGGCAGAAGCAATCTGGGTGTCATTGTCACCATAAAGAGCTACTTCAGTTTTTGTGGCGGGATCAGTATTCATTTTTTCAATTAAATCCAAGTTGCCTGCAACCATGTATAGATAATTGAAATAGTTGTTGTTCGTACTTTCACGAATCTGGTATCTGTCTTCCTCAGTATACGTGCGTTGAGCCCAATACTGAGCATAAGGAAGTGCTTGACGGCCGCTAAACCAGTTGTCGTAAATGTAATCCATCATTTTCATTTCTGCACCATGCATAAGTGCAGTAGTCGAAACCTTTGCAGGATTGTTGGGATCAATATTTAATTCCTTCAAATCCTTGCATGAACTCACCATGTAAATAACGGCAAATATAAGTAAGCTTTTTATTAATGTTTTCATCTGTTTCATAATTAAAATTGAACACTTAAGTTAAGGCCATAAGTAGCTACAGATGGCAAAGAACCACCCTCAATACCTTGAACATTACCAGAACTAGTTGTTGACATTTCAGGGTCAAAATGTCTGGTATTAGGTCCCCATAAAGCCAAATTTCTGCCATAAGCTGAAATCTTAACATTTTTCAATACTGTTGGCTTAATTGGAAGAGTATATCCAAGAGTTATCTCACGCAATTTAATGAAATCGCTTTTGAATACGTTTTGAACTGCTGGTCCTGTGTACATCGAACCGGCCCATGTTTCAGCATCCACACGAGTTGTATTTGGAGTACCATCAGCATAAACACCAGGAACTAAAATTCCACCTCGTTTTGTAGGATCAGTAGCTTCAGGATCATCACGTTTTGGGTTGCCCAATTCATTCAAACCAGCTGTTTCGTCTAACATACCAGAGTACATTCCCCACATATAAGATGTTGAGAAGAATTTACCACCCCATTGTCCATCCAACAAGACACTTAAGTCGATGTTTTTGTAACGGAATGTATTGGTTATACCACCCATAACTTTTGGATAAACAGTTCCCAATGGAACGTTACCCGCTGTTGCCAGGTATAAACCGTTTGCATCAACTACTTTTTCGCCATTTAAATATACATAATCAGTTCCCATGATCACACCATATTCTTTTCCAACATAAGCGCCAACTTCAACTTTGAATGGAGCAGTTGCTAGTTTATAATAGTCAACACCTGGTAACAATGCGTTTACTTTATTCTGGTTTGCAGAACTGGTTGCTATAATATTCCATTCAAAATCTTTTGATTGAATTGGTGAACCTTTCAATGTCAATTCAATACCTTTATTGGTAATAGAACCAGCATTGATAATTTGAGCAGTATAACCAGTAGTTCCTGATAATGATAAAGGAAGAATCTGATTTTTAGTTTCTGCAGAATATAAAGTTACATCAAAACCAACCCGACTATCAAAGAAAGCCATTTCCAGACCTAATTCCTTTGAATTGGTGATTTCAGGTTTAAGTGCAACATTATTTTTGGTAACTGGTTTGGTATAACCATGACCATCATAACTAGTATAGAAAGTATAGGCATCAAGAATACGATAAGGATCGGTATCGTTACCTACTTGTGCCCATCCTGCACGAATCTTACCAAGACTGAGAAAATCACTTTTAATCAATTCAGAGAAAAGTAAACTTGCGGTAACTGAAGGATAGAAATATGAATTATTTCCCTGTGGTAAAGCAGATGACCAGTCATTACGAGCTGTAGCATCTAAAAAGGCAAAATTCTTATAGCCTAAATTCATACTTCCGAATACACTCTGAATAGATTTTTCACGCAGGAAATTAGTAGCTTTTGCAGGGTCTTTTGAGTTTTGGAAATTGTAAAATTCAGGAATAACCAAACCCCCAACGCTTTTACCATCTAACCTCTGATATTTTTGATACATAAGGTTTGAACCGGCATTCAAATTAAGGCTTATATCTTGCATTTTTTTAGCGAACATGAATAGAAACTCATGATTGATTTCATGTTGTTGACGTTGAGCTTCGAAATACACAGATTGTTCCTGAGAATAAACAGCATTGCGCTCATATTGTTTATCACTGAAAAAGTCAAGATTCGCTTTGTATTGGAATTTGAGATCATGTGTTAAATTCAATTTTGCACCAATATTGCCATATAACCTGTCACGGGTATCATTCTGATAGTTCTTATAACGACTCCAATATGGATTGTTTGAATAAGCCATTATAGGATCATCCCATCCACCACGGTTCCAGCCAGCTTGTGTTCCATCAGGAAATTGATACAAATCTCTCAATTGATTCATATCCAATTGGCGTTGTCCCCATTGAATAAACTTTTGCATTACGTTGTTATCGCCATAACCTGTTTCAGGTCTGCCTTTTGCTTTTTGATTCAAATAAGAAATATTTGTAAACAACTCGTAAACCTTCTTGTCTGTAGCAGTAGCATTTACGCTGATACTATTTTTATCAATACTACTATTAGGCATGTAACCTGTTAAGCTCGTATTTGAATACGATGCCCTTACTGATGCATAATCAGAAGCCTGTGATACTGAAACATTGTTTGTAAGACTTTGTCCTATTTCGAAAAAATCTTTAATGTCATGTTGTGGAGCTACCCAAGGAGAGGTAGTTGGATTGCCAACTTTACCGCCTGCTTCCCATTTGGCAAGATCGTACCATGACAAATATTGAACGCTAGGATCGTACTTTGGTCCCCAACTTTCGTCGATAGAATAATCTGGAACTGTGTAGTTGGTTCCGTTTATGTTGGCAACTGGTATTCCTTTTGCATTTAATGTTGTTAAAGAATAACCACCACCATATTCTTTTTGCATAACTGGCAGTTTATTCACCTTCTCAAAACCAATTGAGCTATTAAAGGTAACTCCAAGGCCAGCATTTTTAATACCTTTTTTAGTTGTAATCAGCACAACACCATTGCTGGCGCGTGAACCGTATAAAGCAGCAGCATTTGGCCCTTTAAGAACCGAGATTGAAGCAATATCATCAGGATTAATATCCTGAATTAAGTTACCGTAGTCAAAACCACCTGCACCACGTGCTGCATCGGCAGTATTGAAGTCAGTACCTTCAATAGGAACTCCATCAACAACAAATAATGGTTGGTTATTTCCAGAAAGTGATTTTACGCCTCGTAAAATTACTTTTGACGATCCACCCATGTTACCAGAAGCTCCGGTAATCTGAAGACCGGCAACTTTACCAGCCAATGATTGGATTGGATTGGAAACTCCACCCCTTGCTTTAAGAAGCTCATCACCTTTCACTTCTGTAACAGAATATCCAAGTGCTTTCTTCTCACGGGTAATTCCCAGAGCAGTTACAACAACTTCGTCAACAGATGTAAATTCGGGTGACATTTTTACGTTAAAAGTTGTTTGATTGCCAATTGCAATCTCTTGAGATACCATACTCACAAATGAGAAAACCAATGTTTTGGCATCTTGTGGAACTTTTAGTTTGAAAACACCATCCATGTCGGTGATTGTTCCCAATGTTGTCCCTTTAATTGAAATAGTTACTCCAGGGATCCCACCTCCATCTTCCGACGAGGTTACCTTCCCTGTGACCTCTTTGGTTTGAGCCACAAGAACCTGCAGACCAATTGCAAAGAATACAAGCAATAACGCGATTTTTTTCATGTAAAATAAAATTTAAATTAAACAGCATCAATTTTTAATGAAAAACATGTCTGTAAACTCTTATTCAACTTTCCTTTTTCGTTTTTCAACGAGAGAGATTGAATTTCCCCTAATCAAATCTCTCAGGAGTTTTATAAGAATTTTACAGAGACCCTATTAATTTCGGTACTGAAATGAAAATGTTCCAATATCGAATTAGGGAGACAAATTTAGAAAATTGTGAATAGTAACGTGAATTAAATGAACAATTAATTACATATTTTAACAAAGCTAACAAATATTAATTTTTGATTAAGTATATTTAAATAAGTGTATCAAAAGTTATATATTTGATAATTAGCAAAATAGATGAATGTTTGAATGCTAAACGTGAGGGTATTTAGAATCATTCTAAATTACAAAAGAACCTCTAACTCTGTAATGTAATTTACAAAAAAGGTTTTTTGTTGCCGTTTTGATTCCAAATATGTAGAATTACTTACTAAAAGGTTCGAATTTATTAATTCTGGAACCTTATTTCTACCATTATTTAAGAACATGATCTGATCTATTCCAAATTTCTGGGCACCAACAATGTCAATTTCCCAGGAGTCACCAATCATAATGCTTTTTCTTTTGAGTGCATTGCTTGATTTTAAAGCATGCTCAAATATTTGCCGGTGGGGTTTTGTTGTATGTATTTCCTCAGAAATAAATATCTTACCAAAGAATTCCAACAAGCCGCTATTTTTAAGCTTGGTATATTGAACTTCTTTAAATCCATTGGTGATGATGTGCATTTGATAACCTTTCGATTTCAGATGAGCGAGGGTCTCTAAAGTGCCGGGGAATAGTCTGGTTTGTAAGCACATACACTCCAAATAATGTTTGTTGATGGCTTGCCAATCCTGATGGGTAATATGGAAAGTCTCCAGAGATCTCGAAAACCGTTCAACAATTAAGGCTTGCTTGGTGATTTTCCTTGCCTGGTAATCGATCCAGAGTGAGCTGTTAATTTGCTCATAAACGTTTAAGTAATCTTCGAAAGAGGACAGTTGACTTATGAGATCCAACTCTTCAAGGGTTTGTTTCAAAGCCTCTCTTGAGTTGGCCAAAAAATCCCATAATGTATTGTCCAGATCAAAAAAGAGAAACTCATATTTTCTCATTCTTCTGTTTCTTCTATTGTTGCTGACTTAAAGCCTTCCAGCACTATTACGATTTCGCCTTTAACAGTTTTAGAACTGAAATATTCAATTAGTTCAGCCAATGTTCCCCGACGGGTTTCTTCAAAGAATTTGGATAATTCTCTAGAAACGGAAGCCCTTCTATCTGATCCAAGGAACTCGGCAAACTGTTCGAGTGTTTTGATTAAGCGATAAGGCGATTCGTAAAAAATCATTGTTCTAGGCTCGGTAAGCAGTTCCTTGATCTTTTTATGTCGGCCTTTCTTTTGAGGTAAAAACCCTTCAAAAGAGAAACGGTCGGTAGGGAATCCTGAATTTACCAATGCTGGAATAAGTGCTGTAGCTCCTGGTAAACATTCTACTTCTATTTCTTTTTCCAAACAGGTCTTGACCAATAAGAAGCCTGGATCACTGATTCCAGGAGTTCCGGCATCAGAAATAAGGGCTACATTTTTGCCATTTTCAATTTGAGCGGCAATCATTTCAACGGTCTTGTGCTCATTGAACTTGTGATGTGAGACCAGTTTATTCTTGATTTCGTAATGATTAAGCAGTACGGATGAAGTACGGGTGTCTTCAGCCAAAATTAAATCTACTTCTTTTAATATACGTATACCTCTGAAAGTCATATCCTCCAGATTGCCGATTGGTGTCGGTACCAAAAATAATTTACCCATCTGCTCTATTTATATTTACACATCTATATGGTGAGATTGCTTCGTGCCTCGCAATGACGAACATGCGGAGTGCGGCACGTCATTGCGAGGCACTAAGCAATCTCACTACTCGGATCGTCATTGCGAGGCACGAAGCAATCTCAACTCCCAAACCTTATTTTGTGAATCTACGTTTAAGTAATTCCACAAATTTCATACTTGCTTCATTCTTTTGCATCACCAGGTTTGCTTTCAGGTATTCAACCGCTTCCTGTATTTGTTGCATCTTATCAAGTTGCTCAATCACATTGTTATACTTCTCGGTATTGTTATTAAATATCTCACGGATAAACAAGAACCGGTCATTTAATCCTATGGCGGCACGTAAATTAAGAATACGTCCATTGAGAAGTTTAGAATCCGCCGAATGGTTTTCTGCAATCGAATCATTGAGTGAGCGTTCTTTCTGAAATTTCTCACCAACAACTTGCTTTTCAGGCTTTTCTGATGGTGCAAATTCAGGCTTCGGTATTTCTACCATTGGTGGTCTAACGGTCGATCCACCGAGGGGTGAAAACCCAATTGGTTTAAATTCATTATGATCTTCCACTTCATCGATATGAATTTCTCGCGTTCCTGATTTTAAATCATTTTTCAATTCAGTAGGAATAATCTCCTTTTCAGGCTTTAAATTTTCAACTTCTTTAATCTCTTCATGCTCTACTTTTTTGTTTTCCGTTTTGGTCAGATCCTTTTGTTCGAACTCCTCTTCTTTAGTAACTTCCTGATCAGTTGGATTCTGCACTTCTTCAACTTTTGCAGTTACCTGTTCCTTCTCAATTGTCCAATCAGCGTCATCCTCTTCCTCTTCCGAATACTCGTCTTTAATATCTTCCTCCTCTTCTTCACCTAATAAATCTTCAGGTGCTTCGAATTTCTGATCATCAAAATTTGTAATTTCAAGTTCAGGATCTGAAAAATGGGTGTCTGAAGCTTCATCTTCTTCCCTTTCAAAACTTCCTACTTCTGTTTCTTCATCAACAGAGGAAGAATTTCCTGTCAATTCACGCAGCAATTCAATTTCCTGGCTCAATAGCCTGGATCTGTATAATGCCAGATCGATAATGAGCCCTAAATCTTCTTCGCTATCTCTCACTTCAACAGAAAGAACTCTTATTTCTTCCAGATCCTTAACGATCATATCTACCAATTTCCGCTTGTCCATTTTATATTTGTGATTTTAATCTGTAATTCAACTTCAATTTTACTTTGTAATGATTTAAACTTACCTTTGTTTTCCCAACTGGAATGCCAATTTGTACTATTGAAAACAAGTCAGAATGCCAGTTGTTGAAAAAGGGTAAAATTACAAAAAATATTTAGCATATAACCAAAATGTTTATTGAAAGAGGTATTGAACGGCAAAAGAAAATGGGTAGCATTGAAGTCATTGCAGGCTCAATGTTTTCAGGAAAGACTGAGGAATTGATCAGACGGCTGAAACGTGCAAAAATTGCAAGGTTAAAAGTTGAAATTTTCAAACCAGCCATTGATACCCGATTTTCCGTAACGGAAGTGATCTCTCATGACGAGAATGCCATTTTGAGTACACCGGTAGAAACTTCTGGTAACATTATGCTTCTGGCTGGTGATGTGGATGTGATCGGCATTGACGAAGCTCAGTTTTTCGATAACGGGCTACTTGACGTCAGTGTATCTCTTGCCAACCAGGGGATTAGGGTAATCATTGCAGGACTGGACATGGATTTTAAAGGAAAACCTTTTGGTCCCATTCCAGGATTAATGGCCGTTGCTGATCATATTACCAAAGTTCATGCAATTTGCATGAGGTGCGGAGATGTGGCTCAGTTCTCCCATCGTTTTGCAAATACCGACAAATTGGTTTTGCTTGGTGAAAAAGATCAATACGAACCTTTGTGCCGTTCATGTTATACTAAAGCTATAAAATAATGCCTATTTTATCTGTTGCCCAGGTTTCTTCAATTGTAGAGGGTACTTTGCATGTTCATGATTTGACTCCTGAATTATTTATTTCTTCTGTAGCCATTGATAGCCGGACTATTTTTGATCCTGAATCAAGTTTATTCTTTGCATTAAAGACTGAACGGAATGATGGTCATAGGTATATTGCCGACCTGGTTCACGCAGGAGTTCGTGCATTCGTGGTGTCTGATTTTTCTGAAGAGTATCTAAAATATAATAATTGCTGTTTTGTGCAAGTAGCTGATACACTGGATGCATTGCAGAAATTGGCGGCATGGAACCGTTCGCAATATCACATCCCGGTAGTCGGTATTACGGGAAGCAACGGGAAGACCATCATCAAAGAGTGGTTGTTCGAATTGCTGCACAATCATGCAGTGATCCGTAGTCCCAAAAGCTATAACTCGCAGGTAGGTGTTCCTTTATCAGTATGGAATCTGAGTGCCGATTATGAATTGGCCATTTTTGAAGCTGGAATTTCAAAACCCGGTGAGATGCAGCATTTGCAGGAAATCATCAAACCTACCATCGGCATTTTAACCAATATCGGTGAAGCTCATCAGGAGAATTTCGAATCGAAACAGCAAAAACTGGAAGAGAAGTTGAAACTTTTCGAATCGTGTGAAACTTTAATTTATTGCAAAGACCAACCCCTGGTTGATTCTGTTATCAGAAATGGTGCAATAAATCCTTCGGTCCGACTCTTTTCATGGTCTTTCACTGATTCCAATGCCAATCTTTATTTCAAGATTGAAGAAATGGAGAAAGGGGTCTCACTGATAACCCATTATGAAGGTGAACCCTATCGTGTAGTCTTACCTTTTCAGGATGTTGCCAATCTTGAAAATGCCGCTCACTGCCTTGCTTTTATACTTTCACAACATTATATTGAATCTGCTGTCCTTGAATCGTTTCGAAATATTCAGCCTGTTGCTATGCGCCTTGAGATGAAAGAAGGCATCAACAACTGTTTGTTAATCAACGACTATTACAATTCTGATATCAATTCACTGCAAATTGCCCTGGCATTTTTAAATAATCATACCCAAGAGCCATACATTCGGACCACGGTGATCATATCCGATATTCAGCAATCAGGTATCGCCGATAAACAATTGTACCTGGAAGTGGCGCGCTTGCTGCAACTCAATAATACCACTCACCTGATAGGGATAGGTCCCCGAATAAGAAAACGAGCTGATTTATTTGAAATGCCTGCTGAATTTTATGAAACAACTGACCAGTTTATTGAAGCTTTTAAACCTGCCAACTTTCAGCAGGAATGCATTTTGCTGAAAGGTGCCAGAGATTTTCATTTCGAGCGTATCTCTTCTTTACTTCAGAAAAAATACCATCAAACAGTTCTGGAAATTGATTTAGATGCCCTGGTTGGAAATCTGAATTTCTTCCGTTCCCTTATTCGTCCCGAGACGCGTATTATGGTTATGGTAAAAGCCTTTTCTTATGGTAGCGGAATGGCCGAAATTGCACGTATACTTCAATTTCATAAGGTCGATTATCTGGCTGTGGCTGTGGCAGATGAGGGGGTCGAACTTCGCCAGGCCGGTATTGATCTGCCCATCTTGGTGATGAATCCCGAGGAGCACAGTTTTGAAAATATGATTGAGTTCAGGCTCGAACCCAATATTTATTCTGAAGAAATATTTGATTCATTCCGAAAAGTTTTGCAGCAAAATGCCGTGGTGCGTTATCCAGTCCATTTGAAACTGGATACTGGAATGCACCGACTTGGTTTTGATTCCGAAGACTCCATTGAAAGGCTGATAAACAAGCTGTTGGTGCAGGAACAAATGGTTGTGCGTTCGGTATTCTCTCATCTTGCAGGGGCTGATGAAACTATGCACGATGAATTTACAGGAGGTCAGATTCAGCAATTCCTTCATTTCACTGATATGATTACCCAAAAACTTCCCTATAAAGTATTCAGGCATATATTGAATTCTGCTGGTATTGAAAGGTTCCCTCAATTTCAGTTTGAATTGGTACGCCTTGGTATTGGCCTATATGGTGTAAGTGCTGTTGGAAATGAACAAATAAAAAGTATCAGTCGCCTGAAAACCAGCGTGTCACAGATCCGAATGATCCCTGCCGGACAGACCGTCGGATATGGTCGCAAGGGTGTGATCACGCACGATTCTGAGATTGCGGTCCTTCCAATTGGGTACGCTGACGGATACGACCGCCGCTTGGGAAATGGTGTTGGCAAAGTGTTTGTGAATGGTCAGTTGGCTCCTGTAATCGGTAATATTTGTATGGACATGTGCATGATAGACGTCACCGGATTGCACGTCGCAGTAGGCGATGAAGCCGAACTGATGGGAGAGCACAACCCCGTCAGCGACATTGCCCAAACCATCGGCACCATCCCTTACGAAGTGCTAACAGGGATTTCCCAAAGGGTTAAAAGGGTCTATATGCAGGAGTAAAAGGATAATATGCAATAGCGGTGTTGTACGAAATAATCGTACAACTGAAAATGATTTCATCTGACTGAAAACTAACATAGAATAAATGATATCTCTTCCCCATATAATTGATTATAATTTCATACCTTTACCCATAGTGGGACTTCAAAATGAAATAGTCTCTCAGCTTACAACCTTGAATCAATGCTGCAGTCACAAATTGTGACCGCATAATAATAACAACATGGGGGAAGAATTGAAACCCTATAACAGCAAAGAAATTGAAAATCGTATTTTTAATTTCAGGGGCAAACAAGTGATGCTGGATACGCATCTTGCTGCCATGTATAAGGTGGAAACCAAATACCTTAATAGGGTAGCTAAACGAAATCAGGAACGTTTCCCTGAATCATTTCGATTTCAACTTGCTGAAAAAGAGGTTGAAATCTTAAGGTACCAAATTGGCACCTTAAGATTGGATGAATCTCTAAGGTGCCAAATTGGCACCTTAGAGATTTATCCTGATTCTGAATTACTGGAATCTGGAAGGGGAAAATACAGTAAATACTTACCTTATGTGTTTACAGAACAGGGTGTTGCAATGCTTTCGGCTGTATTACGCAGCGAAACCGCAATCAAAGTGAGCATCCAGATTATGGATGCATTTGTTAAAATGCGCAAAGTAATTGGCTCTTATGCTGGTCTGATACAACGGTTGGATACAATTGATCAATGGCGATTAAAGTCGGATGAAAAGTTCGAACAGGTTTTTAGTGCTTTGGAAATAGGGAAACACTTGTCCGATCAGGGTATATTTTTCAATGGTCAAATATTCGATGCCTATGCCTTTGTCTCTGACTTGATCCGAAGCGCTGTCATATCAATTCAACTTATTGACAATTACATTGACGACAGTGTACTCCTGTTGTTGTCAAAAAGAAAATCAAATGTAATGGCCACCATTTATACCAAAAATATTAATCACATTTTGGAGCAGGATATCGCTAAATTCAATTCTCAATACCCTCCTGTTTCAGTTAAAAGGTTTGATCAATCCCATGATCGCTTTTTAATTATAGATGAAACAAGGGTCTATTTATTCGGAGCCTCACTCAAAGATCTGGGTAAAAAATGGTTTGGATTTTCACAAATTGACAAAGATGCAGTGACCATCCTGCAGAAGATTAATGATCTTTGATCTTATGCTTATAACAATTCTTATTGCTTTATAATATTCCAATACCTGCAATTATTTACTCTATTAATTTCCAGGCGAAAATTCCAAATTACATAACTTTCAACGCAATACAGAACGATAATCCATACAGATATAGATTATGGTAATCTGATATCTGAGGCATTCATATAAAGCAACCCTTATCTATCTCACATTTAACAATTTAACTCCTTTGAATTTATAATCTTCAATTACATTGTTGCCTTTTAATTAATTGGAAGGGCAAGATTCAACATTTGTGCTGCGTTTAATCCGGGCATATCTTTTTTCTTTCTCTGTTTTTTTTCTGTTTTATTTCTATTTTATAAAATACATATATAATACATATAAAATACTAATTAAATACATATATAATAGGTACCTATACGAATTATATATGTATTTGATTACTATTTTAATTGTATTTTATAAAATAGAGGTAAAATAGAGATAAAATAGATGCAATATACTTGGGGTAGGAATTATGGGTTTCAAATCAGTTTCAAAAGACCTGGGAATTGAAATTCGTTATCTACTTGACTAGACTTTGAAGTGAAGAGAAAGGTTCAATGTAAGTAGAGTGGAGGAAGAAAAAAGACTAAAAATAGGTTTTCCCACCAAATCTGATGAGCGGATTATGTTGATACAATACCCCTTAGTTTGATACCTATTCAGAAAGGTATAAGATGAATTATCCAACCTATTAATTTAAAGTGGGTTATAATCAAAGATAGGAGGTAAAAGTCTATGATTCACTTTTGTATTCTAATTGAAATTGGGATATTTTCCAGAATAAATCATTAAATATTTATTCAGTAATACAAATAATTAGTTTGCGGAACCCGAACCATTGAATTATTTAGTTCAAGACGTTAGTATTTTAATAATCGTTTTTAAAAAGAAAGAAGCTTTTGAGAGTAACTAGCCCAATTGGCTTATTTTTTCAAGCTTTTGAATGTCGAGGATACGGATTTTGCGGCCATCCAGAGCAATTACTTTTTCGGCGGCAAAGGTAGTCAGGGTGCGGATAGCGTTGGAATGGGTCATGTTTGACAAGTGGGCAAGATCAATTCGCGAGAGGTATACTTTGAGGGTTGCGCCATCATTTTCCCAGCCATATTTTTCTTTGAGCAAAAGCAATGATTCAGCCAAACGTCCACGGGTATGTTTTTGCGTCAGGGTAACCGTTCTTAAATTGGAAAAACCCAGTTCATGCGAAATTATTTGGAGCAGCCGAAGTGAGAAAGCAGGGTTTTTAAGTAATTTATTGTATAGGTAATCTTGTGAAATTGTACATATAGTTGAATCTTCGATTGTAACGGCTGAGGCGAGATAAGGTTCACCGGCCAATAAAGCGCGATAGCCAACAATACCAAGGGGTTTGATCATCTGCAGTATTTGTTCACGACCTCCAAAACCTTCCTTGAAAATGATGGCTTTGCCTTCTTTCAGAAACAAAAAGCTGATCGGATTTTCACCTTCGGTAAAAATGTATTCATTTTTTTTAAAGTAAGTTATAGTGATATGATTTGCCAAAGCAACTTTTTCCAAAGTAGTTAGGGTACTGAAAATAGATTTTGGATTTTCAAATATATCATTTAAACTCAATTCCTCATTTTCCATAGAAATATATTTTCATGTTCTACAGCATCAAAGTTAAGTAAATTTGTGAATACTGGAAAATGCAGAATATTAATTTTGAAGTTCATAACTATATGTATATAAAAAAGTCCTCATGGAACAATCAGGAGTAGAGGGCAACTAAAGGTATTCGGCGACCGAACCCAAACGCTTTCGAGCTGATTCTCAATATTGGGGGCGCCTGAAACCTTTTGTATTCGGTGTTATTGACCATACGAACGGTGCGCAGAACGGTGGTTTCATCAAATCCTTTGGCTATGATTTCCTGGGGCGATAGGTTCAATTCAATATAGTCGAATAGAATTTGATCAAGCATTTTATAGTCGGGTAGGGAGTCGGAATCTTTTTGATCGGGCCTCAACTCTGCCGAAGGTGGTTTAGTAATGGTATTTTTAGGAATTATTTCATGCTCGCGGTTGATCCATCGGCACATTTTGAAAATATCGGTTTTGTAAACATCACCCAGCACTGCAAGTCCGCCATTCATGTCGCCATAAAGAGTTCCATATCCGACAGCACATTCACTTTTATTGGTAGTGTTAAGCAGTATATTTCCGAATTTATTCGAAAGGGCCATTAACAGAATGCCACGAGTACGGGCCTGTATATTCTCTTCGGTGATGTCGTTGGGAAGATTGGCGAATACTTCAGAGAGGCTTTGCTCAAAACTGTTGACCATAGATTGAATTGGAATTATATCATGCTGAATGCCCAGATTATGAACCAATTGCATTGCATCGTCCACGCTATGATCGGACGAATATCGAGATGGCATCAGCAATACCCGCACATTGTCTTTTCCCAAAGCTTCAACTGCTAAAACCAGTACCAGGGCAGAATCAATACCGCCGGATAAACCCAGAGTTGCTTTTTTAAATCCCATCTTTGAAAAATAATCGCGGATACCCAAAATCAGTGCCTGATAAATCTTTTCAATGGTAGTAGTTATGGGTTGAAGAATTCCTGTGGGAAGTTCAGTATCAATAATGCGGAAGTCTTCTTCAAAATAATTCAGTTCTTCCTGGATTGTGCCATTCTTATCGAGCAGAATAGATCCACCATCGAAAATAAGTTCGGTTTGAGCGCCTACCTGATTGACATACAGGATGGGCAATTGATATTTTATGGCATTTTTGACCAGGATATTCTTGCGCCAGTTTTCCTGATTGTAGGAAAAAGGTGATGCCGAGATATTGATCACCAGATCAGGATTTAAGGCCGATAATTCTTTCAGAGGGGAAAGTTGGTATAGCTTTTCGCGGCCAAATTCATTTTGCGTTTCCTGTTCATCCCAAAGATCTTCACAGATTGTTATTGCAATTTTTTTTCCGCAGAAAGGAAAAACTGAAAACTGCTTGTTGGGTTCAAAATGTCGATACTCATCAAAAATATCGTAGGTCGGCAGCAGAGATTTACTGACCACATGTTGAACAATACCATCGTACATGAAAAAGGCTGAATTAAAAAGCTTTTTACCGCGCGGTTCAGGATTGATACTTGGTCCACCCACAATGGCTGCAATATCGGTACAGCAAGCTGCAACCAGCTCGATGGCCTTGTAGGATTGCTCAATGAATTCTTTGCGTTCGAGCAAATCGTGGGGATAGTAACCTGTAACCGACAATTCGGAAAAGACAACAAGATCGGCACCCGCAGCTTTTGATTTACGAATACATTCAATAATTTTCGAGGTGTTCAGCGCAAAATTACCGATGTGATAGTTAAGCTGTGCAATGGCAATCTTCATAGTTCAATTTCTTAAAAGATCAATGCTAGACGCAGTTTCAGAGAGTTGACAATGGTTTTGTCGGCGAAAGCATTGTCTGTTGTAACATCAGTTAATCCATTTTGAAATATCAATCCTGCACTTATCGAATTGTTGGCTCCAAGATCAAAATCGACTCCGGCCCCTACATTCATAGCCAAATTAAACATGTTAACTTCATCGCTAATATTGGCTTTTCTGAAGGCTCCATCGCTGGCATCTCCTTTTGCTCCGATGTTTATCATGCCTGAAAGACCAAATAGCCCCCAGTAATATAACCTATGAAACTCATTGGTTTTAAGTTTGATAGACATTGGAACTTCAATATATCTAATACGATACTTGATTTCGCTTCCCGATGTCACATTGTATCCGGAAAACTGAAAATTGTTACCTGGCCGATAACCGATTTTGCCACCTGTATTTATAATTTGCACTCCGGTGAGCAATGAATAATGTTCATTTTCGGAAAAGAAGATGTCTCCGCTGATTCCAAAATCGTATCCCAGTACTGCTGATTCACTGTTTACATTAGGACTACTTGTACTCATCCAGTTGATGGAAGGGCTGGCTGTAAATGCCAGTTGCATACGCGCCTGGGCCCAACTGCTTATGGAAAAGGCAAATAAGACGGCTATTAGTGTAATATGTTTCATTTTTTTTATTTGTTTAAATGTTGAATAATGATATTCAAAGTTGCTCCAGATAATCTTATTGAAAATAAGGTTCATTGACTGCAAATATAATGCAGAAATGGTTTACTTTTGATTACTGCAAATTTCGACTTTTATATTCACAATGACAATAAAAATGTGCTTAATGCGTAATAATCAATAAAACTTTTGAATGAAACAATTTATTTTCCTTTTTTGTTTGATGACCGTCCTATTTTCTTGTACCAGTAACCCACTGAAAATAAATGTTTCGAATGTTTCAGTGGACTTAAAAATCAAGCATCTGGACATAGATTTGCTCAAGCTCAAACAAGCTGATATGCCAACGGCTATTCCCAAATTAAAGGCTTCGTACAAGGAGTTTTTTGATATTTTCACCTATCGGATGATCTCTATCGGTGGTTCTGAACAGGAGAATTTCCCCACAGAGCTTTATTCATTTGTCTCTGATACTCTAATCAGGAGCCTGGAAACTGCAGTGGCCCAAAAGATAGACACCATTCAGCTGCGCCAGGAATTGGAACAGGCCTTCAGGCATTACAAATATTATTTTCCGCAGAAAGATATACCGGTTATATATACTTGCATATCAGGGTTTAATCAATCTGTCGTTACTTCAGACAAGCTTTTGGGTATAAGTTTGGAAAAGTACATGGGGGTTAAAAGCCATTTTTATTCTCAGCTGGGATTGCCTATTTACAAACGCAGAAACATGCATCCTCAAAAGATGCTTCCTGATATGATATATGCCTGGGCAACAACCGAATGGCCCAAGGTGGATGAGGGCAACAGCCTGCTGAGCCAAATGATTCAGGAAGGGAAGATGATGTATTTTGTGGATGCTATGATCCCTGACCTGGCGGACACATTGAAAATTGGGTTTACTGCCAAACAACTTGACTTTTGTAGAAATAACGAAGCTATGATGTGGACCTACCTTGCCGAACATAAACAATTATTTACTACCGATCGCATGAACATTAAGCGATTTATAGATGATGGTCCTTATACTTCAGCATTTACAGAAGAATCACCTGGCAGGGCAGGTGTATGGATCGGTTGGCAGATTGTACGCTCGTATATGAAACAAAACAAGCAGGTTAAACTGGCCGATCTGATGGAGATGAATGATTATCAAGCTGTTTTGAATAAGTCGGGATACCAGCCATAGAGAAATAAAAGTTTAGGTAAAATGGGGTGATATTCTTTCAATTTAGGGTTTTTTATTTGAGCTCTTTAATCAATTTGTCTATTTCATTTATTGGTAATCTTGAATTCACCAATTTCAATTGTGTAAATAGTTCAATACCCTTTATCTTTGATATGATTCCAGTTTTAATTAGCTGATTAACAATCCAAATACTACCATGAACTTCCAATCCTTGGCCTTCTGCTTCTTTCCTTAATTTGCTGTCACAGGTAAGTAAAGTGCATTTAAATTGTTTGGCTTTCCATAAAACCGTTAGATCAGGAAAGGATTTGTTTGAACGCAAAAGTTTCATTGAGCGAATTTCATCTTCTTCGAATGGTGTAATTTTTATGATATGAAGCTTTTTGCTTCTTTCAAACAGAACAAATTCGGACTTTTGTTCTGAGTTAATTATTTCGTTATATACAAAGTCTGTTGTATGAATTTCCATATCAAGTGCAAAGAACTCTTGAAGAATATGTAAATGATACAAATCGAAGAACACACTAACATCTGTAATAACTATTTTCATACCAGTTGATTCATCTGCGATCTAAGTTCCCAAGCAGAAATACCTGCAAAATAGGCCGCTTCATTAATTGTCAGCACTTCTTTTGCTAAACCAATATATACCAACCTTTCCAATCTTACAGGCTTTTCTTTTCCAGGGAACCGTCCAGGCTCATTATTTGGTAAATCATATTTTAGTGAACGATAATTGATATTGAATTTTTTATAAATACTATTAGTGATGACTCCCAGTTGTAGCGCACGGTTTAGAGCTGCCGAAAATGAAATGCCCCACCTTTCTTTGATAAGTTGAAGTTCATTTTGGTAAAAATGGAACCGCTCATTTTGCAATTCTTTTCGAACCATTTCTGCGGGATATAACAATGCACTCGCAAATGAATTACAAAGCTTTTCGATTTCTTTTTTGTTCTTATTTTCAGCGAATCTCAAAACGTGATGAGCCAATTCATGTAAAGCAGTAAATCTCTTCTGCACAATATCATCATCCGAATTGGTTTTACGAAGTACGATTACTTTTTTATCACCCACATCTGCTTTAAATCCATCAAAAGCATTTGGCGCATCAACTTCAATTACTTTATAACCTTTATCTTCCAGCATTTCAATCACATTGGGAATTGGGTCATATCCTAAATCCCAGATTTTACGAAGTTGAATTGCCGCATTTTCAGTATCGTCAGAGGTAGTTATAGTTTTGTCGTATACAAAATATTGAGTTTCATTTTCAAAATTCAAAAGTGTATCCAATTCAAAATATCTCTCAAAAATTTCTTTAGCTTTTTCTTTTATAGACTCTTTCTCTGAAGATGAAAGTTTAGATGAATATTTTCTAAAGCTCAAATTACAGAAGTTTACTTCAATGGGAGGTTCAGTATAGAAATAATTTACTGGTATATGGAGTACATTTGAGATAGCAATAACTAACTCGCTATCAGGTCTCATTTTACCCTGTTCATACTTATGCAATGACTGCTTTGAAACTACATTGTTTAATTGGTCAGATAAACTCTGTAGTGACATTCCAGCCATCTTTCGGGCTGAAATGAGTCTGTTTGCAAAATTGTTTTCCATTTGAGTAGTTGTATTTTGTGTTGACAAATATACGATATATTATCAATTTGTCAACCTTATTGTACAAAAAAATATAGAAGAATTGAAATTGAACTTTTGCCTTCTGATAAGGTAGGGTATTTTTTCTGTGTTCGCTGCTACTAATAGCTATATTTATACGATGCCAGCCTTTTCGTATTCGAATCTTCCTTCTTCGTAAATTTCGCTTATCTTTGTACTCCTTAATAAATATATTGCAATGACTGAATTTAAACGTACCCTTATTACCTCGGCTCTGCCTTATGCCAACGGACCAGTTCACATTGGTCACCTGGCTGGTGTTTATGTACCTGCTGATATTTATGCCCGTTTTCTGCGTATGAATGGTCAGGAGGTCGCATTTATCGGTGGATCTGATGAACATGGGGTGCCTATTACCTTGAAAGCCAAGAATGAAGGAGTTACTCCTCAAGATATCGTGGACAAATACCACGGCATGATCAAAGATTCATTTAAGCGTTTTGGAATTTCATTCGATGTATATTCCCGAACCAGCAGTCAGATTCATCATGATACGGCTTCAGAGTTTTTTCTGAAATTGTATAATGATGGAAAGTTCATTGAAAAGACTTCTGAGCAATATTACGATGCAGAGAATAATCAATTTCTAGCCGATCGTTATATCACAGGGACTTGCCCTAAATGCGGGTTTGAGAAGGCTTATGGCGACCAATGTGAGAGTTGTGGATCGGCGCTGAGTCCAAATGAACTAATCAACCCTAAGTCGATGATCAGTGGAAATACCCCCGAACGAAAAGAAACCAAACACTGGTATTTGCCCTTGGACCAATATGAAGACTGGCTGAAGGAATGGATTCTGGAAGGACATAAAGAATGGAAAGCAAACGTATATGGCCAATGTAAATCATGGATTGATAGTGGCTTACAAGCCCGTGCTGTTACCCGTGACCTCAATTGGGGCGTGCCTGTTCCACTTGATGAAGCCAAAGGAAAAGTGCTGTACGTTTGGTTTGATGCTCCTATCGGATATATTTCGGCAACCAAAGAATTGACTCCGGATTGGGAAAAATGGTGGAAAGACCCAGAGACCAAATTGGTGCATTTTATTGGAAAAGACAATATTGTTTTTCATTGCATCATTTTCCCGGCCATGCTCAAAGCTGAAGGTTCATACATATTGCCTGAAAACGTTCCGGCCAATGAGTTCCTAAACCTTGAGGGTGAAAAGATTTCTACTTCACGCAACTGGGCAGTTTGGCTTCATGAGTACCTGGATGAATTTCCAGGCAAGGAAGATGTATTGAAATATGTACTCACGGCCAATGCTCCTGAGACCAAAGACAATGATTTTACGTGGAAAGATTTCCAGACCCGCAATAATAACGAACTGGTGGCTGTGCTTGGAAACTTTGTCAACAGGGCATTGGTGTTGACACAAAAATATTACGATGGGAAAATTCCTTATTGCGGTGAATTGACCCCAACGGACAAGACAACTTTGGCTGAAATTTCAGTTATCAAGGCTGATGTTGAAAAGAGTATTGGCCAGTATCGTTTTCGTGAAGCACTGAAATTCGCTATGGATCTGGCTCGCTTGGGCAATAAATATCTGGCAGATGCAGAACCATGGATTGTCTTTAAAACCGATCCTGAACGCGTGAAAACTATCATGTATGTGAGTTTGCAGATTACGGCCAACCTGACCATCATTTTTGCACCATTTCTTCCCTTCAGCATGGATAAATTGCGTGGGTTTCTAAATATGGACGAACTGAATTGGAGCAACCTTGGTCGCACAGATCTTTTACCTGCTGGTCATCAGACCAATAAGCCTGAATTGCTGTTTGAGAAAATTGAGGATGAGGTGATTGAAAAACAGGTTAACAAGCTACTTGAAACTAAAAAAGCCAACGAAGCAGCCAATGCAATTGTGGCACCGGTCAAGGAAAACTGCACCTTCGACGATTTCAACAAAATTGATATACGTACCGGTACTATTTTGGAAGCCGAACGTGTACCCAAAACAAAGAAGCTACTTAAACTGAAGATCGACACCGGAATTGACAAGCGCATAGTGGTTTCGGGTATTGCAGAATATTATAGTCCGGAAGAAATCATTGGCCAACAGGTGAGTATTTTGGTAAACCTAGAACCCAAAGAGCTCAAAGGGATCCAATCGCAGGGAATGATCCTGATGGCGCAAGATGCTGATGGTTCACTGAAATTTGTTGTACCTGCATCACCGATTAAGAATGGATCAGAAATAAAATAACTTAGGTACTAAATATGTTTTGGCCATACAGCCATTTCAAAATACAACCATCTCCACTATTGTGGAGGTGGTTTTCGTAAGCCTCAGTACCGCTTCGGCGGATCGGTTGCTTACTCTCTATAAGTGTGAACCGCTTTTCTACGGAAAGGCGGTTTTTTAATTTATGTGAGAATATATTCATTTTAAAAGACTAATTCCTATTGGTAAAAAGACTAAATTTGTTGGAAATCATACATTATGAATACCCTTGAATTGAAAAATAAAATCATCTCTCAAATTGATAATCTGGATGATACTGACTTTGAGAAAGTTTATAATCAGTTACTTAAAATTCTCAATTCGTCAAATATTAAATAAATTACCCTAACTCTGTGACCTGATTAACTGTAATGTTATTCATGATTTTGCAAATGAAGGGTATCGTCAAGTCGTAAATGATTGAATATGAGAAATAAAACCTTTTATTCAGAAGAATTGAGCATTTCAGAGGCAAAAACACCAACTGGCAAGGAATATGAACTCTTAAATTTGCCCTATTGTCTGGGTACTCAATTGGAAAAATATTTGGAATGGTTCACTAAACTTATAAACTTATAAACTATGTTTCAGGTTATTTGGGAATTGAAAGTTAAATTTAAGGAGATGGATAAATTCTCCCAGTTTTATGATCCAAAAGGCGAGTGGGTGAAATTCTTCAGTAAAGCCATTGGTTACGAAGGTACAGAAGTTCTCGAAAGTGGGGAAGGGGATAACATTTTTCTGGTGATCGATCATTGGGAGTCGGAAGAGGCTTTTAACGAGTGTGTAAGGAACCGGAAAGCAGACTACGATCTACTCGAAGAAAAGGCCAAAGCGGCCAGCAGAACCAAGAAACGCATCTGGATTTCAATATAGTCTAACATTTAGTGGATGGACACTTGTGTGGTGTCTCAACCGGAATGGCGCTTTTGGCATTTCATACCCATTAGGATACCAGAATAAATTCGGAAATAGTATACTTTCTCAAAAATTATCCGTAACTTAAACTGTTTAAAAGTCTCTCCCATTTGGATGAGATTATTTCAATTATGACAATCAATATGAGAATGCACATAAGATCTATTTCTTAATTTAACTATTTCATTATGAAGCTAGTTGACGAGTTTAAAGCCTTTGCCACACGCGGAAATGTGGTCGATTTGGCAGTGGGAATCATTATCGGAAGTGCCTTTGGAAAAATAGTCAGTTCTTTTGTGGCTGATGTAATCATGCCTCCTATCGGATTGCTGTTGGGTGGTGTAAAGTTTACGGACCTGAAATTTATATTGAAAGATCCGGTTATGGATGCTGCCGGAAAAGTTATTACTGATGCAGTTTCCATTAATTATGGCAATTTTATTCAGACAACCATTGATTTTCTGATCATTGCTTTTTCCATATTTATGATGATCAAAGGGATAAATTCCCTAAAGAGGAAGGAAGTTCCACCTCCTCAAGAAGTTTTTGTTCCACCTCCTACGCATGAGGAGCTGCTTTTAAGGGAGATTAGAGACATTCTGAAAACTAAATGATCTAATGAATGGGTAAAACTTGAAGGATCACCTTAGTGGATCATTTTTTTAAAAATTTCAAGTGAAACTTATCCTTCTATATTTTGTTTGGCAGTGCATTTTTACGACTTTTGAGAATCCATAGCGTTAACTCTAACAAATGATATTTCCTCCACACCTTCAAAAGGGTGACAGAATCCGTATTGTAGCACCTGCCGGTAAAGTTTCGAAAGAAAAAGTGCTTCCAGGTATTGAATTGCTTCAGGATGTTGGTTATGATGTGCTAATAGGTCATCATGTTTTTGACCGGCATTTCCAGTATGCCGGAACCGATCAACATCGTACTGGTGATTTGCAGGAGGCGCTAAACGATCCCCTCACCCGTGCCATTATATGTGCCCGTGGTGGTTACGGGTCAGTAAGAATGATAGATCAAATTGATTATTCACTTTTTCTGAATAATCCTAAGTGGCTGGTAGGTTTCAGTGATTTGACTATTTTCCATTCAGTCATGAATTCTTTGAGGGTGGCATCTATTCATGGGGCAATGCCTGGCTCTTTTCTTGAAAATAAAAAACCGTTGAAGAGTTATTACAGCTTAATGGAAGCATTGACTTCCGGTAATTCTATAATGGAAATGGAAGAACATTCGTTAAATCGCAATGGCAAATGCAAGGGAGAACTGGTTGGTGGAAACTTGTCGCTTTTATATAGCCTTCAGGGAACCCCATGGCAATTGGATACCAAAGGCAAAATACTATTTATTGAAGATGTGGGTGAATACTTGTATCATCTGGATCGTATGATGCAAAACTTTCGCCTGTCTGGCCAGTTGAAAAGTTTGTTGGGACTGGTGGTTGGAGCTTTTACTGAGATGAAAGACAATGAAAGTCCGTTTGGAAAATCAGTTTCTGAAATAATTAAGGAAGCCGTTCATGAATATAAATACCCAGTCTGTTTTGATATTCCGGCAGGTCACATTCCAAAGAACATTTCCCTGATCATGGGTGCCCAATATTCTCTGAATGTTGAAAATAAATGTATTTTAAAACGAATTCAAGAATGAGCAAAGCATACGAACTTGGCAAACAAGGCGAAGAGATGGCAGTTACTCACCTTCAGTCAATTGGATACGAGATACTGGAATTAAACTGGTTCTCGAATCACCTAGAAATTGATATTATTGCAAAAGATGGCAATGAGTTGGTAATTGTTGAAGTAAAGTCTCGGGGAACTAATTCTTATGAGCATCCTGTAGACGCGGTTTCAACTAAAAAGATTCGCTTTCTGGTCAATGCTGCTGAGGCTTATATTCAGGAAAAAAACAGTAATCTGGATACCCGTTTCGATGTAATATCGATTATATTTAATGGTCATGGCTCTGAATTGGAGCATTTTAAAGATGCCTTTTATCCACCTATAAATTAATCTTGCAGGTGTTTTTGAAGTATGGAAAACAAAGTTTGTACATCAATGGTTTTAGTGATAAAATCGTCGCATCCGCATTTTATTGATTCAGCCAAAGCACAATTTACTTCATAAGCTGTTTGAATAATAATTGGCATTTCAGGTTTTATTTCTTTTATTTTTGATGTTGCTTCAAACCCATTCATATTTGGAAGCCGTTACTGCCTAATCAAAATGAACCCTTTATCTTTTTGATAAAATTCGTTAAGTAAATTATACCCTATAATTTATTTTAAAGATATAGTAGTATAAGACCCTTAATACAGAAATATCATTATTAAGGGCCTTATACATGGATCATTGTATAATTATCTAGCTTTTAATAGTTTGATAGTTTGTTCTTTATTTGGAGAATTAATTTTCATGAAATAGACCCCCTTATTTAGCCATCCCAGATTCAGATTTGTAGCCGTTTTACTTGTTTTAAATTCGTGAACTACTTGTCCGGTAGCATTGAAGATCTGGATAAGATGTTCGTCCAGAGATTCACTTTGAATAGTAAGTTGATCGTTAAATGGGTTTGGATAAATTAACGTGACCTTTCCTGATAATTGAACGGGATTAATACCAGTAGTATTATAATTAAAAGTTGTACGTGTTTTATTTTCCCATTGGGCAAGGGTTGTATTCCAATCCTGAATTATTATTTGTGCTAAATCATTTGTACCATTGTAACTTAACATACTTTTTGTGGCATTAACCCATGCATTATTCAGCCAATTCTCGCCCACTGATTCTGTTATTAATCCAGCAGAATTGTAGGTATAGGTTTCTCTTGATTCGTTTGACCAGGCATCAGTCACCCATTTTTCACTCAAACTTGAAGTAATTTGTTTGGAAGCGTTGTAGGTATTGGTATTGCGATTTGAGTTTACCCATTGATATAACACGCTCCAGATTTGAACTACATCTTGATTCAGGGTTCCATCCGAATTATAGGAAAAAGTAGTTTGAGACGAATTTGTCAAGTCAGGTGTAATGAAGTTACTAGTCTGAGTTACTTCGGTTGTTAACAAGTCATTGCCATTGTAAGTATAAACAGTTTTTGAAAAATCCATCCAGGTACCAACAAACATTATTTGTGATGTTTGGGTCAGTACCTTTTTCGATGCACTATATGTATAGATGATTTTTGATATATCCATATAAGTGCTGCCAATGGTATCCCAGACTTGAGTGATGGTTTCCATAATCGTTCCATCGCTGTTTAATGTATTTGTAATGCTTGCAGAATTACCCCAGGAACTGGATTCTGCATTCCAACCTTGGGTTGTGAGTTTTAGAACATTGCCATTTAAGTCATGCGTGTAGGTGGATCTAAAAGAATTTGTCCATGCATTATTCATCCATTCTTCAGTAAGCATTCCATTGTATTTTTGTGCAGATACAGCCAAAGCGAAAAACACAAAAATTGTCAGTAAGTAAAATCTTGTCTTCATAGTTTTTGTTTTAAAATTTGAGTGACTAAATTACCTTTAACCATTGTGTGAATTTGAATGAAAGTTATGAAATATCTTTGATAATGTCAAACGTATAAAGCTGTAAAATTCAAATAATTGATTTGATAAAAGATAATTTACCTAAGTTAAGATACAGTCATTCTGATTTTCTAGAACTGGTAGCTGATGCCGGTATAAACCCCAAACGTGTAGGGTTTATAGGTAACTTCGGAGTTGCTGTTAAGTGATTTGAGGAAATATTTAATACGAGGTTCGACATTCAGAAAAATGCGTTTTGACAATCCGTATTTTAGACCAAGGCCAAATGTTCCGCTATAATTCAGTCCCTGCATGTCCTGCGTTTTACCCACAAGGCTTTTGCCTGAGCTAGACTCAATAAAGGTCTCATTTCCAACCAACACATTTGAACTTACTCCTCCAATTAATTCCACATCAAACCTGGAATCAAGAACCGTGTAGCGTAAATATAACGGAATCTCGATGTATTGAAAATTCTGAATAAAACGGGCATCCGATACCACCACTGCTGATGTAAGTGCTTTATCTTCGAGGTTAGTGCCCAATACAATTCCTGCAGGAATGCCGTTAATTTGAATCACTCCGGCAGTGCTGTTAATCATCATTTTACTGGTTTCTATATTGACGGGAGCATTAAAATATTCCGATCCTTTTCCTCCTGATGAATTTAGGTTATTATTTGAGTTGGACGTATTTCCAGAAGATTGACCCAAACCTGCATAATATATACCGCTTTGTAAACTCCAACGTTTGCCTGATTTGAACTCAACAGAAAGACCACCACCCAGTTCAACAGGCTTGCGGGATGAAGAATTCAGCATTTCACTTGCATATTGAGACGAATGATTGCTGCGGTTCACAGTATATTCAGGTGAGAATTGTGCACCTACCAACCAACGTGCATTCTTTCGCGTTTCATTTTGAGCCTGCAATTGCTGCTGGTTTTGCTGTATGATTTGCTGATCGATAGACAGTTCCGGTTGCTCAACAACTGAACTTTTCAATTTCCTTTTATGAAGTATAGAATTGGATTGATCTGTTGTACCAATCGAAAGTATAATTGTTTTAAGTGGTTGAAGCATTGCAAATTCATCATTGCGTGCAGTCAACATTCGATCAGATTCTGTATTCTCCTTTGAAAGAGTAATCCGGTTGGCCATCTGTGCACTTTTACCTAATTCCGTTGTGCCTGAAGATTTATGGACAGCAATTTTTGCTTCCTGAATTTTATCAGCATCAGTTTCTTTTTCAGTATTTGCATTGATTCCTTCTCTGGTTTTTACAGAAGAACCATTTTTAGTTTCTACAGAAGAATTTTGACTGACAACAATTGGTTGTTGAACAGATTCCTGGTTCAAGTAATTGAACTGCCATCCGGCAACGAAGGCCAGAATCAAAGCAGCTGCAACTCCTACTGCTCTCCAGAATGCAATTCTGCGCTTTCGGCGTGCTGCAGCAATACCGGCAAGCACATTCTCCAAGAGGTGTGCGGGAGGTTGCTGCTCATAATTCAACAACTTCTCACGATACAATTTGTCTATATTTTTATCCTTCATCATGCCATATAATTGTTTTGGGCATTCATTTCACCAAAGTTAGTATGAACTTTTTTCTTCATTATTTCCCTGGCCCTTGCCAGATTTGACTTTGAGGTTCCCTGCGTGATCGACATTTCTTTTGCGATTTCCTGATGCGAAAACCCTTCAATTACGTACAGATTAAATACCATCCGGTAACGTGGAGGCAATTCCTGAATCAACTTTACAAGTTCATCAGCTGAAATTTTCGCAATCACATCATCCGAAATATTCACCGAATCATAGACTGCAACATCTTCAATAGGATACATCAGATGCAGTTTTCTGAGTTTCTCAAGCGAAACATTGATCATGATCCTCCTGATCCAGCCTTCAAAAGAACCCTCTTGCCTGAACGATTTCAAATTGGCAAAGACCTTGATAAATCCATCCTGCAGGTTATCTTCAGCTTCTGTTGCATCTTTGGCATAACGCATACAAACCCCAAACATTTTCGGGGCGAAGTGATGATAAAGTTTTGCCTGAGCTTTTTGACTTCCGGCAATACAATCGGATATTATCGACTTAAAATCTTCCAAATCCTTCGTTTAATCTGATCACCCAAATTTAACTCAATAATTGATACTTTGAGCGATGAAATCATCCTTCACCCCAAATTTAAATGCCCCTTATTTTATTCAGTCTTCAATTAGATGATTCGGTGAAGAGAATAGTTGCGTCTGTTGTTTTATTACAGCCCACTCCATAAAGTCAAATATTGCCACAAAGTCTCAAAGTCTCAAAGATTCACTAAGCATAGTTAATTAATATTCAATACTTTGTGTACCTTTGGGACTTAGCGTCTTTGTGGCAATTTTTATTTAACTGACTTATCGGAGTGTCCTCAGGGTTTAAGCTTTATACCTTTCCATAAAATTAAACTTTTCGAAATAGGCTCTTAATCAATTCTGGATACTAAAAGTCTTTGTAAAAAGGGAAATGCACTAAAGAAATAAAGGCTTTTATGAAATAATAAGTAACTCAATTTCCAATATATCAGGTAAATATACTAAAGTTTATTATATTTTATACTGATCATTTAGACATACTGATAAAAAAGTCTTACCTTGGTAGTCTCAAATTTGAATTATCTGACGCAACCTTTCATCAGGCCGGTTCGTCTACCTTATAAAATAGAAAATAAAACCTCTTACTATGAAACGAATCACTTCACTTTTATATCTGACACTTGTACTTTTTGCCTGTAACAAGGCCGATAACGTTCCCAAGGTTTCAGATCTGACACCTACCGAGAAATCGACCAAAATAATAGCTGCCGATAACCAGTTTGGGTTCGAATTGTTTAAAAAAGTGAATGCTTCTATTGAGGAACCAAAAAATACCATGATCTCTCCTTTAAGTGTTTCATTGGCCCTAGCGATGGTTTACAATGGAGCCGAGGGCAATACAAAAGCTCAAATGGAGAATATACTGCACAAAGCCAACTTGACTCCCGACGACATCAATCAAAGCTATAAAGATTTGGTAGCTTCCCTTGTAAGTCATGATCCCAAAGTGGAACTATCGATTTCGAATGCCATTTATTACCGCAATACATTCAATGTGAAAGATAACTTCATCACCACCAACCAGAATTATTATCAAGCTGAAGTGGCAGGACTTGACTTTACAAAAACTGATGAAGCCCTAAATACGGTTAATGATTGGGTGAAGACCAATACCAAAGGGAAAATCGACAAGATCATTGAGGAGGTTACTGCTGATGATGTGATGTATTTATTGAATGCCATCTACTTTAACGGAGAGTGGACCTACAGATTTGATCCTACTCAAACAATGGACTTACCTTTCACCAAGGAAGACAAAACCGTGGTACAGGTACCCACCATGACCATTGAAAGCCCTTTCAATTATTATAGTAATGAAAACTTTGAATTACTTGAAATGCCTTATGGAAGCGGTAAATATTCGATGCTGATATTTCTACCTGAAACCGGAAAGACTTCTGATGATATAATTTCGATGCTGAACCCTGAAAAGGTAAAAGACTGGCTATTAAAGATGTCTGAGCAAAAGAAGAAGGTATACCTGCCTAAATTCGAGTTTAAATTTGATAATAGTCTGGTAGATGAATTATCAGCTTTAGGAATGACTGATGCTTTCAGTGAAGCAAAAGCCAATCTTAAAGGTATTTCAGAGGAGGCCCAGTTGGTCATTTCGCAAGTGATGCACAAAACATACATCAAAGTTGACGAGCGGGGAACGGAAGCGGCTGCAGTTACCGGAATTACTGTTGGAACAACTTCTGCAGGACCTGATAATTCATTCAGGGTCGACCATCCTTTTGTATTTGCCATCCGCGAGAAGGACACGAAAGCCATTCTGTTTATCGGCAAAGTGATGAATCCTTTACAAAATTAGATAAAATGCCCTTTGGAAACAAAAATTGAAACATTCATTGAAAGATTGATTTACACGCAATTAAAAAATAAGTGTTATTTTTACAGGGAAGAATTAAAACAATTACTCATACTCAAACCCAAGCGCCCCGATTGATGCAGGTTGATTTACACTGCGATAATTCGCTTTTCTGAAATATAATTCTTATCTTTATCATGTGCTTTTACTGAACGTTTGTAGCTGAAGAATCGTAAGAATACAAATAAAAAAACAGACAAAAAAAATTACCTTATGAATAATCAAAAGATAATTACAGGAATCACAGTTTCTGAACAAATGAAGAAGGCAAGGGATATTTTGAATAATGAAGTAATTCCCAGGGAAGCTTTGTTTCAGGAAAGAAAAAAGAAAGGACAATTGAGCAAAGAACTTCTTAATGCTTTAAAAGCGAATGGCAGATTTGACAATCATCGCGGGATGTAATGGAGCCGGAAAATCAACTTTCGCTTACTCTTTCTTACCCAATGGTTTAATCTCGTTCGATTATTACAAACTATTTCTTGAGTATTACAATGAACTACCTGATAGCGAACTCAGAGAAATGATTGCAAAGAATAGAGCCACAGAAACTTTTGAGCAGGCTATAGAAAAAGCATTGACCAATAAGACTGATTTTTGTTACGAAACAAATTTTAATGCACTTCCTGTTTATTGGGCTGAAAAATTCAGAGAAAATGGGTTCAAGGTTAATCTGATTTTCTTTAGTATTGAAAGTCAGGAAATTGCCCGACACAGAATTCAGGTCAGGACAGAGTTTAAAGGACATTTTGTGGACAACAACACCATTGATTTAAAATGGAAAGCAGGTTATAAAAATCTGAATGCCCATTATGCCTTTTTTGATAATATTCTAATTGTTGATAATACAAAACCTAACGATGTATATACAAACATACTTCTTTTAGAAAAAGGAACACTTACATTAATGGCAGACCCAATACCCGATTACATAAAACGCAGATTACCAGACATCTATAAACTGATAAACAAATAATTACATTACGAAATATGCATATCAACTCCATAATGTTCGCTTAGGTCATCCAATAGTTTCGAAAACACTTCCTGATGCATTGGAGTATTCTCAATGTCGGCTGGTAATGGATATTCGATTTTCACTGCTCTTTTACCTTGCAGTTTGCGTAAAATTTTACGTCCCGAAAGGGTAGTGATGTCGATCGTTGCTATTACTTTGTTATTCATACCATTACTTTCCTTATTATCCTCAAATATACGATATTTATTTATACATCTAAAACGCAAATATAGAAATAGCAGTTATAAAAATAAACAAACATGACTCAAGGAGTTATAAAATCGGCACGCAACTGTAAACTAAAAACTAATATTCCATAAAATTATTTGAACCCCAGATGTAATTCTGTCTATATGATTGTTACTTATTTATATCTATTATGACTAGCACCTCAATATTTGTTTGTCATATCAATTTTTAGTTGTATATTTAGGTTTAAATCAAATAATCAACGTATGATCAAATTCAGATTGCTCCTGATCATTGCCCTTGTGCAGGGTTCATTGATGTGTTTCAGCCAGGTTGATTTCAACAAGGCAGTTCCTTTAGATTCAGCAGCTCGAATAGGACGGCTCGAAAACGGGATGACTTATTACATCCGTCACAACGAAGAGCCCAAAGACAGAGCTAGTTTTTACATGATCCAGAATGTGGGTGCTTTGCTCGAAAATGACGATCAGAATGGACTGGCACACTTTCTGGAACACATGGCCTTTAACGGCACCCAACATTTCCCTGGCAAAGGAATTATCAACACCCTTGAAAAACATGGGGTGCAATTTGGCCGTAACATCAATGCTTATACCAGTTTTGGTGAAACAGTTTACAACCTCAGCGATATTCCGGTTAAGCATGAAGGATTGGTTGATACTTGTCTGTTGGTTTTAAACGACTGGGCAGATTATCTGCTTCTAACTGATGAGGAAATTGATGCTGAACGTCCAGTGATCAGCGAAGAATGGAGAACCCGTAGAACGGCTGATTTTAGATTGCAGCGCCAGTTTCTGCCAGTATTGCTGAATGGTTCCAAATACATGAACCGTGATGTGATTGGTGATCTGGATGTGATTAAAAACTTTAAATATGATACGCTTCGTAAATTCTACAATGAATGGTACCGTACAGACTTGCAAGCAATTGCCATTGTGGGTGATATAGATGTAGATGCCGTTGAGCAAAAAATAAAAGCCCTTTTTTCTACCATACAACCTGTTACCAATCCGATGAAACGTGAGTTCTATGATGTTCCCGATCATAAAGAACCTCTTTACGTATTGGCTACTGACAAAGAGGCTGACAGCTACTCTGTGGATCTGTATATCAAACACAAAGCGCCTGCTCCTGCTGATAAAAACTTAAACTATCTCAGGGAACAAACCATTCAATCGCTTTTTGGAATGATGACCAGGGACCGCATCAACGAATTACTTCAGAAGGGTGTTCCGCCTTTTGTAATGGGAAGTATTGATTATAGTGGACTGGTAACAGGATATCAAATGCTGGCCATATCAGCAACGCCAAATCCTAATCAGGATGCCATCGCCTTCAAATCGATATATACCGAAGCAGAAAGAATTTATCAACATGGTTTTACTCCCGGCGAACTGGATCGTGCCAAGACAAACCTTCTTACTTCTTATGAGAGCCGATACAAACAGCGTGATAAAATCAACAATGATCAGTTTGCGCGTGATTTTAAAAGCTATTACATTGAAGGTGAACCGCTCACTTCCATCGACTTCGATTGGGATTTTGTCCAGAAAGTATTGCCTACTATATCAGTGGAAGATGTTTCAGCAAGGGCCAAACAATGGATGACCAAAGAAAATCGTGTCATTGTGGTGATGGGACCCGATAAGCCTGATGCAAAACATCTTTCAAAAGATCAGGCACTTGCAATGATGGACAGTATTGACAATTCCACTGTTGCACCTTACAACGATCTGGCGGTTTCGTCTGATTTAATCAGCAAAAAACTGAAAGGCTCGAAAGTAAAGAGCACCAAACAGCTTCCTGAATTCGAGGCCGTTGAATGGACTTTAGGCAACAATACAAAGGTGGTTTTTCGTCATGTAGATTATGAAAAAGACCAAGTTTCACTCACCGCGTTGAGCAATGGCGGAAGTTCAAAAGAAAGCGACGACAAGATGGCATCGGCCATGATGCTTAACCAGTTTATAGGAGCTTTCGGAATGGGCGATTACAATGCTACTGACCTGAAAAAGGCGCTGACGGGTAAAAAGGTGAGTATGAATGTTTCACTTTCTGACCTGAACGAATCATTTAACGGATCGAGTACTCCCAAGGATTTTGAGACAATGATGCAGTTGCTGTATCTGCAGTTTGAAAGTCCACGTTTCGATCAGGAAGCTTATGAAGCTTTACTTGGCCGCTATAAAGCTTATGTTGAGAACATGGCAAACGATCCACAAAAAATAATGAATGACTCTCTGGAACTGATCATGACCAGCCATAGTCCACGGACTAAACTGATGACTCCTGAGGTGTTTAATGAAATTTCACTTGAACAAATAAAAGATATCTACAAAGACCGCTTCGTTGATGCCGGCGATTTTACCTATTTCATAGTTGGTAATATTGATGAGGCAACGGCCAAAACCATGGCTGAAAAATACATTGGTTCACTGACATCACTTTCCAGAAAAGAAACATGGATTGATCGAAACATTGAAGGGCCAAAAGGTAAAACAGAGCGCGAAATTATAATTCCTGTTGAAGTGAAGAAGTCAACAGTATCAGTTAACTACGATGCAAAAATGGAATATACACCTGAGCAAAACCTCCTGCTGAGCTTGTTCCGCGACATCCTTAACTTACGTTATATCGAAACAATCCGTGAAAAAGAAGGTGGAACTTATGGTGTGCGGGTATCGTCCAGCTATACTAAGTTTCCCAAACAAGAGAAAAGCCTTGATTTGATGTTCGATACTGACCCTGATAAAGCCAAAACACTGAAAGCGATTCTCTACCGCGAAATTGATAAAATAGTAGCTGAAGGTCCAACAGCAGAGGATCTTAACAAGGCAGTAAAAAATCTGATGAAGAACAGGGAACAATCGAAACTGCACAACGGTTATTGGATGCAGGCATTGACCACTTATTACATTTATTCGATCAATCCGGCAGACCCTAAGAACTTCGAGAACATTCTTGAAAAAGTTACCCCTGCCATGGTACAGGACTTTGTTAAAACCTTCTTATCAAAAGCCGATGTGGTAGATATCATTTTCAAGCCTAAGCCCGAAGCAGAAACGCTTTAGGGAAACTTTATATGTGAAAAACCCCTTTCATGAAACAATCATGGAAGGGTTTTTTTACATTTATAAATTTTAAATCTCCTTAAAATAAATGAGGGAATTTTTGAATATAGAAGCTATTTGCACTATATTTACATTTATGAAAGCTACCGCATTAATCGAAAAAGGAAAAGATGGTACTTTTGGAATCTTTACTCCTGATTTGAAAAGTCCGATAATTGGTGAAGGAAACACTTTGGCAGAAGCTAAAGCTGATTTTGAGAATTCTGTAAAAGAGATGATGCTCTATTATCAGGAATCTGAGAAACAAAGCAGTCATGAATTGCAAGGTATTGAATTTGAGTACAAATATGATCTTGCATCCTTGTTTAACTATTATGATTTTATCAATGTAAGCAAGTTTGCGAAAGATGCAGGTATCAATGCTTCATTAATGAGACAATACAAATCAGGCAATCAGTATATTTCAGAAAATCAGGTGATGAAAATTGAAGATGCATTGCATAAATTAGCGGGTGAAATTGCAGCCATTAAGCTTGTATAAATTCGTTGGTAAATAAAATAGCATCTACTTTTTGAATGCCTTGGAAATCTGATTTTGCATATCATATTGAATATGAAAACATTATACTTGCTTATACTAGGGATATTTATTTGCAATACAATCTTGTTAGCTGAGAGTTCAGACAGCATAAAAATCACTGATAGGGGAAAATATTATCCTTATATCTTTCAGGATTCACCGGCCAGGCTGTTCACCATGAGACAGTTTAATTTGGATTACCTGAGCAGTTACCGTTTGGTATCAGCATCATTGGATAAGAGTTTCAGTCCATTGTTCAATTATACCATGCAATCAGTAGTCATAATACTTGGATTGGGATCTCTAACACATGAAGAAGGACATCGCTCCATTCTCTCAGCCAAAAATATAGGTTCCATTTCACAGCCTTTCTATTTTTCAAAAAGAGATGGATTTGTTGATGGGGTGACCGATCAGACCTTGATCAATATACGCGCCAATGACTTCCCTGATTTTGTAAGGCTTTATACTGCTGGGTCTGAGTCCGATTATGTATTGTGCAATCATGAAGAAAGCCTGCTTGCTTTTGGGGATGAATCGTTCCGCATCCTTGCCGCTGAATATCTGATCAGAAAAGCTTCATTGATCCAGTATTATCTGATCGGCTTTTTTCATTATAACACCGACGGAGTGGAAGAAACCAATGAACTACATCGCGATATTGTTGGAAATGATGTCTATGGTGCAGCCCGTCATTTGTTTAGACCCACAATGCCTTTTCATAGGTATACGCTCTTTAATGACCTGACTACTGAGGAAAAAAACTATGTTAACAAAATGGGCTACCGGTCGTTATTCAATTTAATCAACCTGAACCTGATAGGAATTCCCAACATCAATGTTTCCCAAAATTTAAGCCTGAACTTTGGAATGGGACATATTTTATGTCCATTTGGAGATTTAACTGATGAAAATTTCTGGGTACACTATAAGAAATTCAAATTACTGGCCTATATACGTGAATATCAGAATAAAACCAACTGGTTTATGGCTGGAGGACTCAGTTTAAAGGATTATCCAATTAACAGAAATATTGAGGCTTCTCTAGCTGCACATTTGTGGAAACAGCCAATGAATCTGGACTTTAATGAAACCAATGGAGTAACTGGTGGTGCTATTGATTTTACAGGAAAATATTTCTTCAATACCAAAGCTTTAAATTCTATCAAAAGAATGTCAATTGACTTTGGGTTGATGTACAAATCAAAAGGTTTTTTACCTGAAGAGGTTCATTTATCAAAGCATTTAGGATTTCGGTTTGGCGCCACATTTAATATATTATAAGACAGCCAGCCAGAATGAGAATTCCTTTTCAATCAAAATGTCAAAATGCCAAAATGCCATTGTGATAATTGACGCAATGGCAATTTGGCATTTTGAAGGAAATACAGATGTATTAGTTCTATGGATTAAAGTTCAGATTTCAAATTCAAGTTTTCTTTTAGAAAGATAGATCAATATATTGGTGTCAACGAGCTTCCCATTCATCGCGCATTTCTTTTTGCCATTCTATAGGATTATTGATAGTGCGAAACAAAGTATTGGGCTCAATGGTATTTAGAAAATGTTTCAATGACACAAATTGATCTGAATTCGGAGAAATAGGAAGGTCTTCTTCAACGTTATTCACAAATGACATTGATTTCAACAACTTTGTTAGTAGCTGTGCATTTTTTCTATTGTTAACGGTGATTTTTATAGTTGTCATGATATAAGTTATTTCAAAGTCTAAATTTACAATAGCCCCAATAATTAAACAACAAATATTCTGCGATGTTCCTCATAAGTGGTAATATCTTTTATACAGTTGATTACTTGCACGAAGCTAATGAATTATGGAACAAAACTCTTCTAATCATGTATTTATTTTTTACCTGCCACTTCAATTAATTCTGTATGAGGGTGTTTGAAAAAAAACTCCTAAATACCTCTACACAACCCTTTTACCATGCAATTCCCTCACACCAGTATATTCAGCAATTTGAGTACGGTTCTCTGGAGTTACTTTACCAGCAGCAATAATTTTGATTGTCCGACCTTGCATCGCCTCCATAAGTTTTAAGAGTTCACGTCCTGTCCATGCTGTATCTTTTCCACCGGAGGTTAAAACTCGGGTAACTCCTTCAATGTCATTTAGTTCACAGAATGATTTATAAATATCGACCGAATAATCAATGGCTTTGTGAAATGTCACCTCCAGGGGTGAAGCCAGTTTGGCCAACCTTCGGGTATTTTCAATGTCTATTATACCGTCCTTGGTTAACAAACCAAAAACTATTCCTGCAACTCCTGATTGTTTAAAAAACTCAATCTCCGATTCCATTTGTTTGATTTCTGACTCCGAATATACAAAATTACCTCCTCTGGGCCGAACCATTGCCATAACAGGAATCGTAAGCTGCTGAATACATTGCAGGGTAAATTCATGAGATGGAGTCAATCCGTCCTGTTCGAGAGCGGAGCACAATTCGATGCGTTTTGCACCTCGCTTTTGGGCCACCAGTGCATCCTCCAGTGTCTCTACACAGGCTTCAAAAATCAAAGTAGGATTGGGTTGAGTCATTTCAATTTACAATTTATCTAATTGGTGAATAATTGTCAGGAAGTAGTGATCCAAATTTCTTCAACCCAATCTCTGGTCCAAACACGATTGAATTATCCGGTACAGATCCATTGTCCCTAATGATGCAGGTATCACTGATAAAAATTACTGTTGATCTGATGGGACTTGTTCCTTTATTTTGAGTCAGGTCAACCGGAAGCTTATTGGAATTATCATAGTACAATATACTTAATTTGATACCTTGAAGTCCAATTATCTTTGCCAGATTACCTTCCTTTTGAACACTACTTTCAAGGTCAACCTCTTTAAGTTTCTCTTTGCCTTTCGATTCATCCATGATGGATACGTAGATCTTATATCCATTCTGAGCCAGTCGATTTTCGTACAGCGACTTACGAAAATGCTGGGCCGAGTTGTAATAGTTCTTCACCCTGTTTTTTTGAATACGGATTGAATCTCTTTTGGTCCCAAAAGGTTGCTCCTGAAAATAGGAGTAACCAAGATTAAAACAAAGATCTGATTTTAAATCTGGTTGATATTGCAACACAAATTCAACTAAATCATAATAGTAAATATAACCCAACAGGGGAAGATTTATTTTCAGGGGTTGACTTGAAGTAGCCTTTAGATTATTCGGTATCTTATAGGTTACCACTGTACTATCATCGGACCATTCAATTTCTATCCCATTATGTTTGATGTAATTGGGTAGTATTTTATTGTATATCTTAGATTGCCCTGGAACGTAGTCCCTGGTAAAATGAATAACATCCTCGTTTTCAATGGTCGCATTTTGACCCCATACGTCGATCCCCAGGAATTCCCTTTTGAAAGTACCCAGGTTCCATGCTCTTAAGTTTATATCGGTAATATTTACCTCCTCGATCTTGATTTCACGGGCGACTATTAATAATTTAAATGGCAAATCGCTACCTGATTTTAGGCCAATCGACTTGGAATTGTAACTTAAATGGCTCACTACCAATGTGCAGGGAAATTGCAGTTTATCAAGATGAAAGTTCCCAGATGCATCACTCATCGTTCCATTGGTCGATCCATCAATATAAACGCTGGCAAATTCAACGGGCTGTTTTGATTGTGCATCGATAACTGTACCCGCTATTTTTGATTGACCATAAAAATGGAGTGGAAATATCAAAAGAAGAAATAGGAGGATTGGCTGAAGTTTCATAGTTTTGGTTTTTTAAATGGGCTGAAATATTGGCATCAAATATTATGCCTAACATACAACATAAAAATGAATAATCAAAATTATGAACTTTATTTTTGTAATTGTATAGATTTTAATTTTAGCTGATTGAAATTAAAAACAATCAAAAGGGGGTAGGGTATAGGATAAATATTTACTAAATATCACATATACAAATACATACATCAATTAAAATCCAATAATAAAGGAGTTCAGCTAAGAAATCAAGTTCTCAGGGAGCTAAACGGAATCTCATAATCTATTTTCTTTGTAAGTAGGTCGGAATTGCAAATCACAGTATAATAAAAAAGTCCCCTTAATTCTTCTGTATGAAGAAATTAAGGGGACTTACCAATAGAATTACATTTACAAAATAAAAGGTGAAAGCTACTTTTAATAATTAACCTTTAATTGATGATCAACTTTTTGGTTTCAACATTCGTTCCAGCCGTTAACTGATAAAAATAGATACCTTTTGCCAGTCCAGTTCCATTAATTTTAACAGTGTTATTTCCCGCAGGTGCCACATTATCAATTAATACCTTGACTGTGCGTCCCTGTTGGTCTATCAATGTTAAACGGGTATGCAATGATTCAGGCAAACTGAAACGAATTTCGGTTACTTCATTAAATGGATTGGGGTAATTCTGATCAAGTGAAAATACAAAGTTATTATTCAATACATTCTCCTGAGCAGTCAGACCGTCGGAAATCGTACCGCTTTTCAAATTGCCTGCATATTGTGATCCATGTCTGGCTGGTGATGCAATGACTGAGTAAGGTCTCATCATCTCATTGTCCTCATGGTCAATAATATGGCAGTGCCAAACATAACCTGGTCCTTTACTTGGATCAAATGAATAAAGCAATGACGATCTACGGGCTGTTATCGGAATGTCGGTTGGAGCAAAACGGATCGCAAAGGTGGCTACCTCTTCTGGATTAACAATATAAGTATCTTTCCAGCCTCTTTCATTTGGTTTTGCAGATTGAAGATTTCCTTGTAGAAAGGGGGTTACAGCAGGATTTCCACCAACGGCCCCATCAGCATTGGGTGTATTATAAATCAGTGGAGGACCTGCTGAAGGTTGATATTCTCCCCCAGAGAATGCCTCATTGTATGCTTCATTATAATCGTCGTGGTTGAATGCTTGTCGGCCAACTAATTGAAACTGAACCAGGTGCAAGTGAATGGGGTGTGCATCGCCGGTAGTATTAATAATCTGCCACAATTCTGTTGTACCTTCAACGGGCATTTCTGTTGCTCCAAGTCCAGGTGTCATCATCCCATTCATATCAAATTTCGAATTATTGACCAATACTTCCAAAGGTCCACCTTCACCCATGACTTCATTCAAAGTTAATTGTCTTTTAATTGAAGGACTGATGGTGGTTTTACCTTCAAAATTAGTAAGTTTGACCAGCGGTTTGTTCCGAAGTGATTTTGGCACCTCACTTCTATCGCGCCCTTCTTTGAAATGCTTGTCAGATGAAACCATTTTACCGTTAACAACAAACTGCATCAAACGACCTAATGTATTGGGATTAGGAGAGTTGCCTTCTGGAAAAGGAGCATTGGCGGTGTTTTTCAATACCAATACAGTACCCGGCTTCATTTTAGAGAAGTCGATTACTACGTCAGCCCTTTCACCGGGAGCCATAAGTAGTCTATCCATTTCAACAGGAGCATCAAGTAAGCCGCCATCAGTACCTATTTGAACAATTTTAGGGCTCGATCCTCCTGATGTTGAATTTTGAAGCTGCATTTCATAAAACCGCGCATTGGATCCATTCAGCAATCTGAACCTATATTTCCTGGGGGCTACGCTTAAATAAGGCCACGTCCTTCCATTTACTGTAATGATATCACCTAAAAATTCAGGTGTCCAGAATGGATGAACCATCTCATTGGTAGGATTATTGGGATAATATAATGCGCCGTTAGTATCGAACATCCGGTCTTGAAATGCAACTTCAATCTCAGGCAAATAAGGCTTCGGATTGAACGTTCCAGAGGTACCTTTAGGAGCCACTTCCTGAACCATGTCATCCCCTTTCCAACCAGGTAATTTGTTCCTTTCTTCCTGAGGCCCTCTCAATAAGTAAAATCCAGCCAGCCCTGCATATACATTCAGGCGGGTAGCTCCCATGGCATGGTCATGAAACCATAAAGTAGCCTCTTCCTGATCGTTAGGATAGAAATAATTCTGATCAACGCCTTCCTTCCATGCTGAACCCTTGATTGCATAGCCGGGAGTAAACCATGAATTGGGGCCTCCATCCGATTTGGAAGATACTTCACCTCCGTGTAAATGGGGGGCTACAGGTACCGGTCCAGTGTAGGGAGTCATAAGCTTTGAATTCATCTGCATCAATGGATCTGCCCAATTCAGGGTTTGATCCAAAATTAGATTTACGCTGGCGTAGGTTTCACCGTCGAGTTTGTTTTCATAAACCACCCTGACAGGATTTCCTCTTCGGGCTTCTACCGAATAGGAAGGCCATTGAGCTGGGGTAAATTTCTTTCCATCATTTGAAACCGAATAGCCCCAGTATCTGCCCATACCGGCTCCAGGGTTAACACCAACCTTTCCATTGGCCAATACAGTACCGGTTGAAACAGCCACTTGCTGAGTGGGTTGATAACGAATAACCAATCTACCACCCGATGCATCGACCCTGTTCCCTGCGAAATGAGGCAGTGGATCAACGAATTGTGGAATTGCCAAAGGATCCAGGGGTACCTGACCAGGCAATTGACCCTGCACCGGATTTACACAAAAACCCAATAAAGTAAAAACTACCATAATAAATAAAAACGTTTTCATAATGATATATTTAAAGGATTAAACAAACGAATTATTACACGCAATTCTTTAAAATTGTTAGAATGAATTTTGGTTTTTATTAATCCATGGACTGACGGAGCCTCCTTTTTATTTGGGTGAAGGAGTTTGATTGATCTGCAATAATTTGCAGAGCGATGTCCGGACTCACAGTATTGGTGCAAAGGGTAGTACAGTTCAACTGATTCTATGCAATAATATATCTGTGATTTGATCTTCGATTAAGTAACTTTCAGGAGTGCCTTCATGATTACTATTTGAACTCTTCAGATTCATTTTTCATGAACGCCTTCCTGATAATCCTTAAATCAGAATGAATTTACAGATCAAATTTATGAAGCTCTTCGGACGAAAAAAATAGGACAATTTCTAAATTTATACTAGGAATATTTTACCTTTCCACATAGGTGTTTGTCCTATGTGAAGACCTACTTATTGGCATAAGGATATGTTGATGTTGATGAATGGAACAATAGATCAGGGACATCCCGATTCTTCAGTTCACAGATCAATTATGATCCCAATGAAGATTACCCTCTTGAAATTGAACACAAACTTTACTACTATTTCAAATATGTTGAGGATGAATTAAATATCCCAATCCTTCGTGGAAAGTCCAGGGCTTCCCTGTACAGGTACTAGTAAATCGTCAACTCAGAAAGGTCGGAACATACTGCAAAGTCTTTAAGAGCCTCGTTTGTAGCGACCTTACCAAGTTAATTCAACAGTATCAAATCATTGACTGCTTCTTCTCCAAACAACATTCTTTGCACCAAAAATTGCTCCATTTTCGCATCTAACACTCTGACTTGATTCCTGATCAATAGGTAATTCAAGTTATTCTGCCTGTACTAATTCTATACTAATTCTATACTAACTCAATATTAACTCAATACTAACTCAATATGAATTCAATACCCAATGGGTTGACAATGGGTTTACAATGGGTACATTATGGGTTCACGAACCCGTAATGTACCCATTATGTACCCATAATATACCCATAAACAACCCATTGGGTATTGAATTCATATTGAGTTAGTATTGAGTTAATATTGAGTTAGCCTAGACTTGGCACAGACCATATATTGTGCGGAATTTTCGGAAACAGCAGCAGAAAGCAGATTTGGGTGGTCAATAGAAAAAGCTTCTATTCTGGTTAACACCACAAAAAAAGAGTGCCTCCACTAAGGAAGCACTCTTTTTATTATTTTTCAGCAATAAAAATTACTTTTAAACTACTTTATTCTGTGGGTTCAATTTCAATCATTACAAAGTTTTTTGGTATTTTCTGACCCTTTATAATATTGATCTTCAGAATTTTTCCTTTAAAAGGCATCTTTATATCGTTGTACATTTTCATTGCATTCAAGATCATGATACTTTCACCTTCGTCTACTTTTTGACCTTCTTTAATAAAAATATCGACCACCGTTCCGGGGATGTATGATTTGATATGGTTTAAATTAGGCTCCTCCCAAACTTTACGGTTTTCGTATTTCTTGGTATAAGTAGTCTGGTACTTAGCGCTGTGTACCATGATTATCTGTAATTTTTCCTGTTCTGCCATAATCTTTTATTTTGATTAAAATGGTGGAAGTCCGTGTTTCTTAGAAGGACCCTGTACATCTTTGCCGGCAGATATGCGAAGGGCATGCAACAGGATATTTCGGGTTTCCTTTGGTTCGATTACTTCATCGATGTACCCTTTGGAAGCCGCTACATAAGGATTGGCAAATTTATCCTTGTATTCCTGAATTTTTTGCTGACGCATTGCATCGGGATCTTCAGCCTCAGCGATTTCTTTGCGAAATACGATGTTGGCAGCTCCCTCTGGACCCATTACAGCAATTTCGGCTGTTGGCCATGCGAACACGAAATCGGCTCGCAAATGGCGCGAATTCATGGCGATGTAACCTCCACCGTAGGCCTTGCGAATGATCACCGTAATTTTGGCAACCGTTGCTTCAGAATAGGCATATAGAATTTTGGCTCCATGACGAATGACACCTGCATGTTCCTGATCGACGCCTGGAAGGTATCCGGGCATGTCTTCCAAGGTGATAATTGGAATATTGAAAGCATTGCAATAGCGAATAAAACGGGCTGCTTTATCAGAGCTGTCGCAATCGAGTACACCGGCCAGAACTTTAGGCTGATTGGCCACAAAGCCAATGGTTTCGCCATTCATTCTACCAAAACCGATCACGATGTTGGCGGCAAACAGTTCCATGACTTCGAAGAAATCAGAATTATCAGTAATTGATTTAATGATTTCACGAATATCATAAGGCATTCGGGCATCAGCAGGAACAATATTTTCAATCTTATACTTGGATTTGGGTTCCTTGGGTGGAAAGGATTTTGCTTTCTGAGTATTGTTCCAGGGAATGTAAGTCATCAAAGTTTTGATCTGTTCAAAACATTCTTTTTCACTGAGGGCAAAGAAATGAGCGTTGCCTGTAATTTCAGCATGAACCCTAGCACCACCCAAAGCTTCCATGGAAATATCTTCACCCAAGACACTTTTGATAACAGCAGGTCCGGTGATGAACATTTTAGAGATGTTCTCGACCACAAATACAAAGTCGGTCAATGCAGGTGAATACACTGCACCACCGGCGCAAGGCCCGAGGATAACCGATATTTGCGGAATTACTCCTGAAGAAAGGGTATTACGGAAAAAGATCTCACCATAACCGGCCAGTGAATTCACGCCTTCCTGAATACGAGCGCCACCCGAGTCATTGATACCGATTAAAGGGACACGCATCTTGAGGGCATGATCCATAATTTTGGTAATCTTGCGGGCATGCATCAGTCCGAGGGAACCACCTGCAACAGTAAAATCCTGGGCGAATAAACAAACGGGAGATTCGTAAATGGTACCCGTCCCGATCACCACTCCATCGCCTGCCAGTACTTTACTTCCCATATCGAAGTCGGTACCTACATGTTCAACGAACATATCATATTCATGAAATGAACCTTCATCAACAATGGCAAGTATGCGTTGGCGAGCGGTTAGCTTACCCATGGCAACTTGTTTCTCCATGGCTTCATCTCCTCCGCCTTTCCGAACCTCATCCTTTCGTTTACGAAGATCTAAAATGTTTCTTCTCAGTGACATACAATTAATTTATTGATTAAAACAAACTGTTGGATCCCGATTACCCGGGATCAAAACCTTTAACAAACCTTAGTTTGAGAAGGCAAAATTATCATTTTTTTATTGACCAACATGTTTTATAAAATATATGTGATAAAAAAACAACTATTTGCTTGTTTATTTGCTTTCGAATTATTTTCTTAAGCATTTGAATTTTTAAACTTTATCTTGAAGCCCTTTTGTAAAGATAAAAAGCCAGGGCTCCGTAAACGATATTTGGAATCCACATGGCCATCCATGGGGCAAGCATTCCACTGGTTGTAAAAACGGTGGTCACCTGCATAAATAAAATGTAGGAGAAGCTCATCAGCAATCCCAGTCCCAGATGAAATCCTATCCCCCCTTTAACTTTGCGTGAAGCGAGTGAAACTCCAATGATGGTAAGGATAAATGCTGAAAAGGGACCAGCACGGCGCTTGTGTTTTTCGATTTCATATTCGATGGTATTGACCCCGCTGAGTTTTAAATTGTCTATTGCAGCATTCAGTTTGGGCAAGGTCATCGTTTCCACAATATTAAAAACAACATGATAATCTTCAGGTTTCATATTCAATAAAGTGTCCTTTTGAACTCCCTGAATAATCGTTTCTTTACTACCATCAAAGTTACGGATAAAATAATTATATACCACCCATTTCTTGTTTCCGCGATCCCATTTAATGTATTCAGACGTTAACTTTGAGACCAGTTGATGGTCTACAAATTTTTCGATTGTGAATTTATGGCCCACATCTTCTGAGGTGAAAGATTCAAGGTAAACGAAAAGACCAGGCTCAATCTGACGGTGAATATTTGTTTCACTTCTGTCTGTTGCAGTTCCGATATATTGATTTCTGAACTCCACCTTTTTTAAATTTGCAGGAGGAATGACGTAATTTCCAAGCAGATATGAAAAAATTGCAATGACGCCTGCACCAACCATATAAGGTCGCATGAGCCGGTTAAAAGACACTCCGCTGCATAAGATGGCGATGATTTCGGTATCATAGGCCAGTTTTGAGGTAAAATAAATAACTGCAATAAAGGTAAAAAGGCCACTGAACAGATTGGCGAAATAGGGGATGAAATTCATGTAGTAGTCGAATACAATGGCTTTCCAAGGAACATCCTTCGACATGAAATCATCGATATTTTCTGAAACATCAAAAACAATGGATATGCTGATGATCAATGCAATGGCATAAAAAAATGTTCCAAGAAACTTCTTAATTATATAGAAATCTATTTTATGCAGCATATAAATAAGTTCAAAGTTTAAAGTTCAAAGTTCAATAGGTGCGACTTAATGCGTGCTATTTAATTTCAATATTTCACATTCTCTATAAATACAAAACTTGTTATCAGAGCCTTACACAGAGTTGATGGACCATTTCTTCTTTCCAACCAGTGAATGTATTGGCCAATATTTGTTCGCGTGCCTCTTTTACCAGCCAGAGGTAAAAGGCAAGGTTATGCTGACTAGCAATCTGAGCACCAAGCATTTCACCCGAAATCACCAGGTGCCGTAAAAATGCCCTGTTGTATTGATGATCTACAAAAGAAGTGCCGTCAGCATCGACGGGTGAAAAATCGTCAGCCCATTTTGCATTGCGCATGTTCATGATTCCTTTTTTGGTGAATAGCATTCCATTGCGGCCATTGCGGGTAGGCATCACACAGTCGAACATATCGATGCCCCTGTCGATGCCCTCCAAAATATTGACCGGTGTACCCACACCCATTAAATAACGAGGCTTATCGGCTGGGAGTATGTCGTTTACCACTTCAATCATGGCATACATATCTTTTTCTGATTCACCTACCGAAAGACCTCCTATGGCATATCCGTCGCTATTGTACTGAAGTACATTTTTAGCAGCAGCAGCGCGCAAATCAGGATATACAGCACCCTGAACAATAGGGAACAGGGATTGTGAATGCCCGTATTTTGGTAAAGTTTTTTCAAACTGATTCATACAGCGGTCGAGCCATCGATGAGTCATTTCCATTGATTTCTTGGCATATTCATATTCAGCATCACCGGGAGTGCATTCATCAAAAGCCATAATGATATCGGCACCGATGGTTCGTTGAATATCCATCACATTTTCAGGAGTAAACAAATGGGACGAACCGTCAATATGTGATTGAAATTTGGCTCCTTCTTCGCTGAGTTTACGGATATCTCCCAATGAAAATACCTGATAGCCACCGCTGTCAGTTAAGATAGGACCATCCCAACCGTTGAATTTATGCAATCCTCCGGCCTTTTCAATAATCGACAATCCTGGCCTGAGGTATAAATGATAGGTGTTCCCAAGAATAATCTGCGCTTTGATATCCTCCTTCAAATCATGGTTATGAATTCCCTTTACTGAACCTCCAGTACCCACGGGCATGAATATGGGCGTTTCAATGTCTCCATGATCAGTCTTGATAAATCCAGCCCTTGCCTTTGTACCTAAGGCGGTATGTTTGAGTTCAAAATGCATTCACTTTATTTTTTTGAGTGCTCAAAGATAGGCAATAAACTGAAAAGTCCAGAAAAGAAGTAGTGATGCTTCTGTTAATTATAATTAAAAATCACGAATGAAAACCGATAAGGTTTATTATTTTTGTCCCGTCAAAATATGATTTGAATTCTATTTCAATAACTAAGATATTCAGCAGTGAAACTCATTAATTTTCAAACACTCACCATCGCCGAGATGGTGCTTTTAGGAGCATTTGCAGTTGCATTTATTATTCAGATGTATTATCTGTTAGGTGTTTATCTCAAACTGGCTTTGCATAAAAAAGACGATTTTAAACACGTCGCGACTCATGTTACCATCTTGCTGCCTCTGCGAAACGAGGAAGAAAGTATTCGGGAAATGATGACTAAATTTACTGAATTGCCCTTCGACGATTACCAGGTATTGGTCATTAATGAAGTTTCAGAGGACAGTACCCTCGAAATACTAAATGTTTTGGCTGAAACAAATATACGCATAAAAGTAACCAGTTTGAGCCAGGAAACAAGATTTCTGGACAAGCAAGCCATCAATATAGGACTTAAAGGAGCCCAATCGCCATGGATTATTCAACTTACCCCTGAGACAGGTTCCATTAATCAGGAATGGCTTTCGCAACTCACCTCTTTGATCGACAACGATACCGATGCCGTCATTGCTTACACGAATACCGAGCGGGCAAAAGGCTACCGCAACCTGCTTTGCCGGCTCGAACGATTTAGTCAATTTATGGTTAGCGGTTCATTTATTCTTGCCGGGAAGCCTTTTGTATTTTCTGAAAATAATGTTCTTTTCAGAAAATCGCTTTATTTTAACACTCAGGGATTCAGACATAAACTGAATAGGAATTTTGCTAACCTAGAGTTGATTTTCAATGATAATTTCAAGAAGGGTAGGGTTAAAATTACCACCAATCCTAATTTATCTGTCCGTGACCTGGTAAAAGACGACAGGGGAGATCACATTAAATTGCTTAAAAAGGCAGTTCAGATTAGACAAAGTCTTAATTGGTCAAAAAAATTCATATTATTTTTAGATGATTTTAGCAAAAATTTATTGGCTGGTCTAACCGTCACCCTTGTTATAATCCTTACAGAATACTGGATTACAATTACTTTGGTGATGCTAATTTACTATATTTTGTTATTGATTATTGTTAAAAAACTTTTAAATCGTTTGAATGAAAGAAAAATTTTCGTATCTTCGTTTTTGTACATTTTGATAAAACCAATCATCAATTGGTGGTTTTTTTTATCAATCTATTTAATTCATCGAAGAAGTAAATGGAACTAAATTCACAACTATCAGATAAAGCTCAGTGCGATTTTATATTGGTTGAATCAGCTTTGACAGGTGATGAGAAAGCATTTGCCAAACTGATGAGCCGATATAAGGATGCCATTTATTTTATGCTTTTGAAAATGGTAAATAATAAAAGTGACGCGGAAGACCTTACCATTGAGGCATTTGGAAAAGCATTTAAGAATTTGCAGCAGTATTCACCTAATTATGCCTTTAGTACCTGGTTGTTTAAAATAGCAACCAACAATTGTATTGACTTTCTGAGAAAACGACGAGGAGTTTACATCTCGATCGAAAATAACCCGGACGGTGATAATGAATCACAAATAAAACTAAGTTCGGCGGATCCGAATCCGGAAGAAAAAATGATCAGAATTCAGAAAGCATTTCTGATGAGGAAAATTGTACGCCAACTGAAACCGAGATACCGTAATTTAGTTGAACTTCGTTATTTCATGGAATTTTCGTACGAGGAGATTGCCAAAGAACTAAAATTACCCCTTGGCACGGTAAAAGCACAATTATTCAGGGCCCGCGAAATGCTTTTTAAAATGATCGAGTCGACTGATATTGATAAGCATGATTAATAGTTCAACTGACCAATAAACCATGGATATAATAAGAAAATATTTTACTGAACTTACAGATCAGCAATTGGATCGTTTTGCCCAACTAGGTTTATTGTATAAAGAATGGAACTCCAAAATCAATGTCATATCCAGGAAGGACATTGAGCAACTTTACGAACGGCATATACTGCACTCCTTGTCCATTGCGAAAGTTATCCAATTTACACCCGGCACCACCATTTTGGATGTGGGAACTGGGGGCGGGTTTCCGGGAATTCCTCTAGCCATACTTTTTCCTGAAACCTCCTTTCTTTTGGTTGATTCGATTGCAAAAAAAATTAAAGTGGTAAATGAAGTGGCCAATGCCCTGAATCTTCAAAATGTGATAGCAGAACACTTACGTGTTGAAGAGGTTAAACAAAAGTTCGATTTTGTGATTAGCCGAGCCGTAACAGCCTTTCCGGCATTTGTAGCCATGGTGAGAACCAAAGTGGCCAAACAGAGCCATAATAACTTAGCCAATGGAATTTTATACCTCAAAGGTGGTGATTTTGAAGAAGAAATCAGCGGTTTCAGACCCCAAATAAATGTATACGATCTGCACAACTATTTCGATGAAGAATATTTTGAGACAAAGAAGCTGATACATTTGACTTTAAAAAATAAATAAATTTAGTAAGAGTATATTTGCAGGAGATAAAAAAAGAACTATTTTTGCAGTCCGATTTAAAAACGAATATTATCACTAAAAATACTGACCGATGAAGAGGACGTTTCAGCCATCAAACAGAAAAAGAAAGAACAAACACGGGTTCAGAGAGAGAATGTCTACAGCCAGTGGCCGTAAGATATTGAAAAACCGACGTGCAAAAGGAAGAAAAAAACTGACAGTATCTGACGAACCAAGTCACAAAAGATAGTCAAAGACTTTCAGGTTTCTATCAATATACAGAAGGTAAAGAATGAATTTTCTTTACCTTTTTGTGTTTATCCCAATATTATCTTGGAAATAATTCAAGTGGAGCCAACTTGGAAACCAGAAAAATATTTTATTTTTGGATGATAAAGTCAATATTACGATGACTCTGAAAGAATTTCTTAAGACCCGAACATTTAAGGTAAATGCTCTTGTGGCATTGGGGATAACCATTTCCCTGATACTAATCAATATGTTTTTCCTGCGGATTTATACCCGGCATGGAGAGTCTGTTGAAATTCCTAATTTAAAGGGAAAAACCACCGCGGAGGTGGCTGACATTTTAGACCGGAAGAACCTTAGGTATGAAATTAAGGATTCGGTTTATTCAGTCGAAACTTCACCGGGCACCGTCGTAGATCAATTTCCGAAGCCGGGAATGAAAGTAAAGGAAAAGCGCACGATATCAATTACCATCAGTGCCCTTAGTCAGGAGATGATTTCAATGCCTCAATTAACTGATATCTCCTTCCGTCAGGCAACTAACCTGATAGAAAGTACGGGTCTGATTGCCGGACAAATTGAATACAAACAATCTGAATTTTTGGACCTTGTCCTTGAACAAAAAGTGAATGGAAGAGTCGTTCGCGTGGGCGAAATGGTTTCCAAAGGCAGTATTGTTGATTTAGTGCTTGGAAGTGCCGGCGATGGAACGACTAGCCAAGTACCATCATTGCTGGGAAGTAATCTTACTGAAGCCCGTTCAGCCATAGAGGAAGCCTTATTAAATTTAGGTGCCATTAATTACGACGAAACTTTCACATCGGAAGATCAGAAAGCACAGGGCCACGTATATAAACAGAATCCCGATCCGTCTCAAACATTGAATGTGGCCAGAGGGTCGTCCATAGATATTTGGTTCACAGCCGATACAACCAAAATTCAGGAGGCTCCTGAACCTGAAAAACCAGATAATTCATTTTTTTAGATGATTGACGATACTATAATTGACGATTTTGAAGACATTGAGGAGACCGATGACGGTGCTCTGTTTGAGCATTACAATGTAATTGTTGATGCCGGACAGACCTTGCTTCGTATAGACAGGTTTTTATCAAACCGACTGCAGAATGCTACCCGTAGCCGTTTACAAGCTGCCGCTGATGAAGGTAAAATACTGGTAAACACGATAGCCGTCAAATCAAGCTACAAAGTAAAACCTGGCGATGAGATTTCGATCGTGATGGATTATCCACGCCGTGAGCTGAAGGTTATTCCCGAAGACATGCCATTGAATATTGTGTATGAAGATGATGATCTATTGGTAATCAATAAGCCAGCCGGATTGGTAGTTCACCCAGGTCATGGAAATTATTCGGGTACATTGGTGAATGGATTGGCCTACCACTTTCAGGAATTGCCGTTATTTAATTCTGATGATCCGCGTCCAGGCCTGATACACCGGATTGATAAAAACACTTCAGGATTGCTAGTAATTGCAAAAACTACCGAAGCAAAAGTTAAGCTTTCACTTCAATTTTTCGAAAAAACTACCAAACGCAAATACGTTGCCTTGGTATGGGGTGATTTGGAGAATAACGAAGGTACGATAACCGGTAATATAGGCAGAAGCCTAAAAAACAGGCAGGTATTTACCGTTTACCCGGAGGGGGATCATGGCAAACCAGCCGTCACTCACTACAAAGTAATAGAACGGTTGGGCTATGTAAATTTAGTGGAATGCAGGCTTGAAACCGGACGCACCCATCAGATAAGGGTACATTTGAAACACATCGGACATCCATTGTTCAACGACGATAATTATGGTGGAGACCAGATACTTAGAGGAACCACATTTACCAAATATAAGCAGTTTGTGAAAAACTGTTTTGAAATGATTCCCAGACAGGCACTACACGCACAAACGCTTGGCTTTGTACATCCGGTCACGGGAAAAGAAATGCTGTTTGAATCAGCGCTTCCTGACGATCTGGCCAACGTAATTGTAAAATGGCGGAATTATCTTTCTAACCGTACCGCTCAGGAAAAAGAATAGGGGTAATATGATGAAAAAGAATATTGCAGTTGTATATTGCGGCGATTCATCCGAATTTGGAGTTTCGGTAAAAAGCAGTAAAAATGTATTTGAATCCATCAATGCTTTTATTTACAATGTATGGAAAGTTCAGATGAAAGGTTTAAATTGGGAAGTTTATCAAGATGATCAAGTTATTGCAAAGGTCGATAAAAACGATTTTTCATTTGTAAGACACTGTGAAAAGATAAATTTTGATTTTGCCTATATCACTATTCACGGCACTCCAGGCGAAGATGGTAAACTTCAGGGATATTTTGACATGGTGAAAATCCCCTATTCAACCTGTGGTGTATATTCTTCGGCACTAACTTTCAACAAGTATTTCTGCAGCAATTATCTTCGCAATTTCGATGTTTTGATGGCCAAATCGGTACGCCTGTTTAAAGGAGATCAGGTGGAGGCAGATCAATTGATTAAAGATCTTGGATTGCCCTTGTTTGTGAAACCCAATGCAGGAGGTTCGAGTTTTGGGGTTACCAAAGTGAAAGAAAAGGCACAGCTTTTAAATGCATTACAATTTGCACAAAACGAAAGTTCAGATATTCTTATTGAAGAATTTATCGACGGTCCTGAGTTTACTTGTGGATTAGTAAAGCTTTCGGATCAGGAACTGATTTTTCCGGTTACGGAAGTTATTCCTCAAAATGAGTTTTTCGATTTTGAAGCCAAATATACGGAGGGCAAGACAGATGAAATTACGCCAGCCCGCATTTCTCTTGAACTGACACAAAAGATTCAGGAACTCTCTTCGCGGATTTACGATTTATGTGATTGTTCAGGAATTGTAAGAATAGATTATATATTGAAAGACAATGAATTTTATTTTCTGGAAGTAAATACCACTCCAGGAATGACGGCTACCAGCTTTGTTCCGCAGCAAATAGCGGCAATGGGTAAAAAAATGAAGGATGTAATTGGCCTGATTATCGAAGATAAGTTGAAATAATTGACTTTTATACTCCCTATCGATTATCTTTTGAAAATAAATTTAATATTTAAGTAAATATTTTGTATTTTTAAAGGTCCGTAAACAATGTCCGGATATTTTTGAAAATCTCATTATGAGCTTAAATTATCTGGTAATTGAAGGAAATATTGGCGCCGGGAAAACCACCCTGGCACAGATGATCAGTAAGAAATACGGGGCAAATATCGTCTTGGAGCAATTCGCCGATAATCCATTTCTACCCAAATTTTACCAAAATCCTGAACAATATGCTTTTCCCCTTGAGATGGCATTTCTAGCTTCCAGGTACAACCAGCTTAACCGTGAACTGAGCGGATATGACTTGCTCAACAGCTTTACCATCACGGATTACTATTTTATGAAATCGTTGATATTTGCGCAAAATACCTTACAATCAGATGAATACGAACTATACCGTCAATTTTTTAACATTATTTATGACAAAATGCCCAAACCCGATTTGTATGTTTACCTTCACAAGGATACTGATCTGTTATTGAAAAATATTGCTTTACGAGGCCGGTCTTATGAATCGCATATCACCAAAGAGTATCTTGAGAAAATAAAACAGGGGTATTTCAATTATTTCATTCAACAGAAAGATATTCCGATTCTAATCATCGATATCAACAGTTTGGATTTTGAAAAAAAGCCAGTAGATTTTGAAAAAATAACACACTTAATTTTAGCGAAAAAATATAACAAAGGAAATACACGCATTCAATTGGATTAAAAACCCTTATAATTCTTTTTTTTATACAAAACATTATTAATTTTGTACCCTTTACTAGAGATTATTGTATTTTAAATTTAATATTGTCAATATGAAAACCATTAACTTAAAGCCACTTGCCTTTGTCGCATTGACAGCAGTAATGTTGAGCAGTTGTGCCGGTTTGCAGAAAATGAAAAAGAATGCAAATCAAATTGGTTTCAAAGTGACCCCTGAGGTCCTTGAAACACATGCTGGAATCGTTGGCGTTGCTATCGACGGAAAATTCCCAGCCAAGTATTTTAACAAAAAAGCTACCATAGTTGCTACCCCTGTCTTGAAATACGAAGGCGGAGAAAAAGCGTATGAACCGATCACTCTTCAGGGTGAGAAAGTAAAAAACAACAACAAAGTAATTTCCTACAAAAATGGCGGAAATTTTGCTTATAAGAATGTAATTCCTTATACCGAGGAAATGCGTGTATCCAACCTGGAAATAAGAATTAATGCTTCTAAAGGGACTAAAACTCTTGATTTTGCACCAATCCCTGTTGCTAAAGGTGTAATTGCAACTCCCACTTTGGTTTATAATTTCCCAACTCCAATCGTTGGAGTTACCCGCGAGAAAAACAACACTGGAAAATACGATCCAAACATTGATGCATTCCAACGTGTTGTTCCTGATGAATATACAGCTGCTATCCATTATTTGATCAACAAAGCTGATATTCGTCCAACGGAATTAACTTCAGATGAAATTAAAAAACTCAATGAATACAACAAGGCATTGGCTAATGATCCAAAGAAGAAATTAAAAAGCATGGAAGTTTCTTCTTATGCTTCTCCTGATGGAGCTCTTGAATTAAATACTAAATTGGCCGAGAAACGTCAACAGGCTTCTTCTAAATTCTTAACCAAAGAATTGAAAAAAGAAGAAGTAGAAGCACAATTTCAAACTAAATTTACTCCTGAAGACTGGGAAGGTTTTAAAGAACTGATGGCCAAATCAAACATTCAGGACAAAGAATTAATTCTTCGTGTACTTACAATGTACACTGACCCAGAAGTACGCGAACGCGAAATCAAGAACTTGTCGAATGCCTTCACAGGTGTTGCCAGCGAAATTCTTCCACAATTGCGTCGTTCAAAATTCACCACCAGCATTGAATTGATCGGAAGATCTGATGAAGAGATTGCTGCCCTTGCCGATTCTGATCCTTCACAATTGAATCCTGCTGAATTGCTTTACGCTGCTACTTTAACCAAAGATTTGAACAAACAACTGGCTATCTATAACTCATTCATGAAGGTTTATCCTCAGGATTGGAGAGGTTATAACAATGCAGGGTTCGTTTTGGTACAACAATTGAAATATGATGATGCAAATAGCTTATTCGAAAAAGCTGAAAAGTTAAATAACACTGAGCCTATCATTAAAAATAATCTAGGCGTATGTGCTTTAAAAGCTGGTGAACTGGCTAAAGCTGAAACCTATTTCGGTGCTGCTTCTGGCGCTGGCGATGCTGTTAACCACAATCTTGGAATTTTAAGCATCATCAAAGGCAATTACCCACAAGCTGTAAAATATTTAGGCGAATATGATTCACCTAATACCGGTTTGGCAAGGATCATGGCTGGCGACAACAACGGAGCATTAAAATCGTTGGAAAGCAGCAAATTGGAAAATAACTACATGAACGAATACTTCAAAGCAGTAATAGGTGCACGTACAGCCAAAGAAAACCTGATGTACGAAAGCCTTGAAGCCGTAGTTAAAATCAAACCTGACATGAAGAAAACTATTGCAACAGATATGGAGTTTGCTAAATATTTCGAAGAAGCAAGGTTCAAAGAAATCGTAAAATAATTCTCACAAGAACAATATTTGAAAAGAGCGATCCTTATGGGTCGCTCTTTTTTATGTCTGGCATTGAGGCTTTTAGAAAAAATTAAACCTTTCCTATAAAAAAACAGATCTATTTATTTGTTGATGTCAAATTCATTCCTATCTTGCACCATTAAGACCTTTACAATTTTTGAAATACCATACTAATTATCAACATGACCTCAACTAAACTTTTCCTGCTTTTCCTTTTGGCTGTATTTATCTGCAACACAACAGAAGCGCAGATAATTATCAATGAAATATCGAACAAGAACTCTACACAAATTGCGGATGAGGATAATGAATTTGATGATTGGATTGAACTGTACAATCCTTCAGCCTCAGCGATTAACCTGTCTGGGTATTATTTGAGTGATGATTCCCTTAATTTCGAAAAATGGGCTCTCCCATCCATCCAAATGCCTGCAGGCAATCATTTAATCATTTTTGCTTCATCGAAAAACAGAACTTTGCCTCCGCAAGCCGATCATTGGGAAAGTCCTGTATTGCCACAACACACTTTCGATTACATTGTTCCAACTGCATCAACATCAACCAATTGGATGAAGCCCACTTTTATACCGTCTGGCTGGAGCAAGGGTCAGGCTGGCTTCGGTTTTGGTGACAGTGACGATGCTACAATTGTTCCAATCAGTTCTATGGCCGTTTATATCCGCAAATCATTTGTGCTTCCTGCTGGGTTTTATTATAAAGAAATAGCGCTCCACGTTGATTACGACGATGGGGTTGTAGCCTATCTGAATGGTATTGAAATTGCACGTAAATTCATAACAGGAGTACCCACCTGGAATTCAGGTACATCATCAACCCATGAAGCTTCCATGTATTCAGGCGGTCAACCAGAAAAAATGCTGCTCGATACAGCTCTGATTAGAACCTTGTTAATAAAAGGGGAAAATATTTTCGCTATTGAGGTGCACAATAATATTTCAACCATAGGCGATTTAAGCCTTATTCCATTTTTATCGTTCAAAATTAATGATTCGCAAACATTTTTCGATGCAACCCCTAGCTCTTTAATTCCAACTGGTATAAGAAATTTGCATACCAATTTTAAGATTAATAGTAAGGGTGAGAAAATATTTTTATTCAATAAAACATCCAACACGTTAGAAACTATCTGGGTGAAAAATCTATCTACAGGTTGGTCTTTGGGAAGAGTCACTGACGGATCGAATAACTGGGGAGTATTTGTACAACCCACTCCCGGACAGTCCAATACCACCAAAGCTTATTCGACTGTTCAGGAAACGGAACCCATCTTCTCGGTTGCTGAAGGTTTTTATCCCAGCAAACAGACCATCAGTTTATCCACGACCTCGTTGACTGCCGAAATACGCTACACAATTGATGGCAGTGAACCAATTGTAACCTCCACAAAGTACATAGGTACCCCCATCACCATTACAAAAACAGGTCTGATTCGTGCCATGAGTTTTAGCAAAGCAGATAAATTACCAAGCCGTTCGGTGGCCAATACTTATTTTATCAATACAACGGGTCATTCGATCCCGGTACTCTCCATTATTACCAATAATTCAAATCTTTATGGCACCACGGGAATATTTGACCATACGGATGAGGAATGGGAAAGATCATGCTATGTAGAATATTTCGATAAAGATAAGAAAAAGGTTTTTGAACAGTTTTCGGGCATTCAAATTGATGGAGGTGCCGGGGGAAGTCGCTCCCAACCTCAGCACTCCTTCAGATTGGAATTCGACAATAAAGCGTATGGCGAGGAAAAAGTAGATTATCCACTCATTCCTGACCGGCCTGATCGAAAGGACTACAAATCAGTTTACCTGCGTAACGGCAGTAATCAATGGCTTACTTTTCAGTTTAAAGATGCTATGGAATGTGAAATGATGAGCTACCAAAATCATAACGACTACTCCCATTGCACTCCAGCGGTTGTTTACATCAATGGCGCTTATTTTGGTGTATATGAAATGCGCGAAAAGCTGAATGATGAGTATTTTGAGGAAAATTACAAAGCCACTATCGATTCATCATTTAATCTTCTTTCACTCAGCTTTTATTATAAATTAATTCTAAGGGCTCTTAATGGATCAGTGGATAATTTCACTACTGACTACAATAAATTTATCGGTCTAAACCCCTTAGCTACCGATTATCTGCAAAAAGCGGATCAGATTCTAGATGTTGAATATTATACCGATTACATAGCTGCACAATCTTGGATCGCAGATACCGACTGGCCGTTTAATAATATTAAAATAGTGAAAGGCGATTTTACCAATCACCGTTGGAGGTTCTTACTTCAAGACCTAGAATGGGCACTTTTACCCAATGGCTGGTCAACCTCTAGTTTAGACCATCTTAACTATATGCTTAATTACGATCCAGGGGTACCCTACCTCAGGTTTTGGAAAGAGTTAATTAAAAATCCTACCTATAAAAAGCAATTTATTAACCGCTTTGCAGATTTGATGAATTCATCCTACTTACCTCAAAACACTACAGCCATTGCTCAATCGGTTTATGATGCATCCTTTCCTGAAATGCGCAATGAGTATGTCAGATGGGGTGGAGGTGAAGCAAAGGCCACTGCGAATATGAACAATTATGTAGCTAATCTGGCCCTTTTTAAAAGTGAACTGAATAACCGATCCAATGTTGTACGGTCAAACATTGTAACCAATTTCGGCTTAACAGGAAAGTATACTATCGAAATACAAGTCCAGCCCGAAAATGCGGGCGTTGTGCAGGTCAATTCAATTTCTCCGGAAGTGTATCCATGGACAGGTGTTTATTTTTCAGGTGTTCCTATTAAGCTTGAAGCCAAGGGTATGGGCGATTATATATTCGACGGATGGGAGCCCAGCAATTATATTAACGATGTGAATAATCCGGTGGCTAATATTGATATGAAAATAACCGGGACTAGATTCATCGCTAAATTTAAAAAAGTGGCACCTGTACAAGCCATTACCATCAGTGAAATTAATTACAATTCAGGTGCAGAATTTCCTGCTTCTGACTGGATTGAATTGTTTAACTGCGGACAGACAACCATAAATCTGGCCGGATGGTATCTTACCGACTCGGATAGAACTCATAAATGGGAAATTACAGGGACTATCAATATACTGCCTAATAATCGGCTAGTGCTTGCATCCAATAAAAGCAAATTCGATGCTGTTTATCCCGGCGTAAAGAATGTATTGGGTTCCTTCGAATTTGGGTTAGGTACTCCTTCCGATAGTGTGCAATTATTCGACAGCAGCAATAAACTGATAGCTGGCGTTCAATATAAGAGTGAGGCACCCTGGCCTACCGATGCAAATGGTACAGGTAAGACTCTGGAATTAAAAGACCCAAGCATAAGTCTTAACTTATCTGCCAATTGGTTTGCGGGATGCACAGGCGGTTCACCTGGAACTGCGTATGTAAATTGCACAGTGGGTATTGATCCTTCATTGGAAGTTTTGACCGCTAGATTATATCCCAATCCAGCAACTGATCAGGTAAATATTGTTTTACCGTCGGCTATCAATGCACAAAAGATTACCTGTCGTGTATTCGATTTAATGGGCAAAGAAGAAAGAGCTTTAGAAGTAGCTTCAGGTTCACAGAATAGACTTATATTATCTGTAACAGGTTTTAATCAAGGAATTTATATCATTCAATTGTCTGATGGCAGTTATCATCAGACATTGAAATTTGTGAAGCAATAAGAAAAATTGAAATCTTTTTAAAAAGGGTTAATCTTTTTTGAAACAACTTATATCAATAATAAGTATTGAGTTTCAAACAACTAATTTCCACCCTATGAAAAAAGCACTTTTCACCTTGATTTACCTTTTTATTGTGATGCAAACATTAGAAGCACATGAAGAATCAGTTGAGGGCGGCAACGACAATAGAAATATATAAGCCACTCTTGCTGATCCCATTATCACCAGTCAAATCATCAGGTCTGATTGGGTCACTGACGAATTAAAAATCTTTATTAGTATTCCTGAGAACTATGATAGCTTGCGTGGTACAAAATACCCTGTAGTCTATTTTCTCGATGGAAATAATCTTTATTTTCACACCATTATAGCCAAACAGATTCAGTTTTAATTCATTCCTGATGTAATTACAATGGTATCGGTTATCCTGCTGCAAGTCAACGTGACCGCGGTTACACTTATGGCTTCTTGAATTTTTATCAATTTCTGAAGCAAGAACTTATTCCAAAAATTATTAAAGAATTCCATACCGACCCAATAAACCGAACCTTTTCATACATTCCTTTGGTGGAATCTGTGCCTTGTTCACCATGTTTCAATACACAGCTTACAACTATATTCTCTTCCGTAATTTATAGCTGCCAGTCCAAGAATTTGATGGTCTGATGGCCAGCTGGCCATCAGCGCGAAAGTTCCTTGTATGCACAAACCCATATTCTGCCTGTTAATCTGTTTACGACGGCAGGTTCTTATGAAGTTGGAACGGTAACCGATTTGCAAAACATGCAGCAGGTGCTTGAAAGCCGTAAATATGATTATTTCAATACCTTTTACCAAATCAATCAGGACCGTGATCATAGTTCCAATAAAGAGGTGACTTTTCGTGAGGGCATTAAATGGGTTTTCCGACAGGTTATACAGATTCCAACCTAGATCTATCACCTTGGCACAAAACAGTTCTGAAACAATCATTTACCCTAATCCTGCAAGTGATTAGATCAATGTGGTATTGCCAATGGCCATGAATACTGAAAAAATCCATTGTCGTATTTTAAATACGATGGGCAAAGAAATGAAATCCGAAGAATTCGAACCAGGTTTACAGCATAACCTTAAATTTTCAGTTGCCCGTTTTCCTCAAGGGATTTACGTCGTTCAACTTTCGAATGGAAGACATCATCAGAACCTGAAATTTGTAAAGAAATAAGGATTTCTTCCTGCAATCAACCTAAGTAATGTGTTGCATATCAACATTGTAATGTCGCTACTGGCGTGATAAAATAAATTAATAGTGTCAGCCTCAAATGAATTGCTATCTGAATTTCCGTACTCATTTCAACTCTGGTATATTTCATCCAGAACCGATCATTTCAGCAACCTATCATTCAGCTCCCACTATGCGCTCTATCCAATAAGATCTGTATTAGTACTCTATCTGTACTAAGATCGCTATTTTAGTACAGATAGAGTACTAATACAGAACTTATAAGATAGAGCTGATAGTGGGAGCGGAATGATAGATCACCTTATGGCTTATTTGGCAAAACAAATCATAAGGATAAAACAAATCCTGAATAATCTGGATAATTATCATTTTTTGAATGACCCAGCTATATCCATTATGGTTTTGGAAATGAAAAGCATATAACTAACTTTGGGTTTGCTCCCGCAAAAGCCCTAACAACATAAAAAATAACAATAAATGAAATATTATTTACTAATCGGAATTCTTACTGTATACTTCATTTGGACACTTAGGTTTGTAGCGTATTTGAAATTCAGTAGCTTGCAGGAGGTTTATGGACTAAATCCCGCCCTTCTTGAAACTGCGAGTTGTATGTTGCATTAACTGCAAGAGAAATTATTACCTATGAAGAAACCACTTGAATTCATAGAAAATTTGTAACTTTAGACCGGAATTAAAGACTAGAATCATGAATACCATTCAGTTAAAACAAGACATTATTAATAGAATTTCAAGTATTGAAGATATTGACTTTCTTAATGCAATTAAAACCATTTTGGATTTCAAGGTAAAAGACGCCTTTATTGAATTAACTGCTGATCAGGAGAAAGAACTACTTTTTGCAAGCAATGAAGGAAAAAAAGGCCATGCGATTTCACAATCAGTAATGGATCAAAAAGTAGAAGAATGGCTAAACGAGAGGTAATCTGGACAAATTTTTCTGAAATTCAATTACAAGAAATTCTTGAATTCTTCACCAAAAGAAACAATAGCAGTCTATACTCAAGGAAACTTTATAGAAAGTTTAAGGCTGAACTTAAAACAGTCGCAAAAAAACCTGAATTAGGAATACAAACAAAACTAGACCAGATTAGAGGAATAATTATTGAAGATTATATTTTATTTTATGAGATTCTTGAAGACAAAATACTAATTCTGAAGGTTTGGGATTGTAGACAAAATCCTGACATCCTAAATATTCCGAGATAAACAACAGTAAAAGCCAATAGAGAAGACAGCTTATTATGGAATTTAAAATATTGACTTCACAACTTCTTGACGAATTCACTAAAATGGTGAATGAATCTCCTTTAGATAAAATAGATAGAGTTGAAAAAGTTGATTTACCTGTTGACTATTTCCAATTTTACAAGTCAGTTTCGTCGGTATATTCTTCTAAAATTGAGGGAGAAGATATTGACTTTGACAGCTACTTCAAGCATAAATTTCTAAAAGTCAAATTTAGACCTGACTATACCAGAAAAGCTGACGACTTGTATGCCGCTTATGATTTTATAGATAGCCATAAATTAAATCAAATAAACATTCAAAAAGCTCATTCAATCCTCAGTTCAAAACTTCTTCCCAAAAGTCAGCAAGGTTTAATCAGGACAAATCCAATGTTTGTAATTAACAGTGACGATCAGATTGAATATGTCGCGGCAGGACCTGATATTGTAAAAAATGAAATGGCCAAATTATTCCAGGATATTGACTTATTAATTAAAGCGAATTTAAATCCGTATGAAGTTTTTTATTATGCCGCATTCATTCATCTGGTGTTTGTTAAAATACATCCGTTTCAGGATGGTAATGGGAGAACAGCCAGATTAATGGAAAAATGGTTTTTAATAGAAAAGATTGGACAAATTGCCACTTCAGTTCAATTAGAAAAAAACTACTACAATAAAATTAAAAGCTATTATTCGAACATAAAGAAACTCGGATTGGAATATGAGGATTTAGATTATAGTAAAAGCCTGGATTTTCTCTTAATGACAGCAAATGGGATCAATGATATAAAATAAAGCATTAGCCCACACCATACGTGATTGGTTAGACAAAAGAAAATAATGAAAAACATTGACCGTGAACTTATCCATTGATTAAATGACAATACTTTAAAATATTATTTATGACAGTATTTAAAATCAACAACAGAAGCCTTTTCATTGTCAGTATATTGTTGTTGCTATGTATCAGTTGTAACCGTTATAAAAAGAAATTGATTTGGGATAAATTGGTAACTGATCCTAAATTAAGTACAACTTTAGACTTTAGCTATCCAAAACAAAGTAGTGATAACAATAAGAATTAAGAAGATTCTTTAGATTCAGAACAAAAATGCATAATATCAAATGCTGTTATTAATGAGAAATTTAAAGGATTGTATGCTGATGAGACAAGTGACTTTTATAAGTGCTACGCAATGTTAAAATCAGATACATTGTTTATTGAATTGGATTGTAATCCTGGATTGGGCGGTATGGGATTATCAATAATGGTTTTAAATATACGTTATTCCATCTTTCCCTATTCCTGGAGTGATAACATTTCAGACGAAAAAGAAACAGATTTCCCAATAATAAAATCTCAAAAGCTAATCTTAAATAAGACAAAATATAGTATAGGCGATGAAATTTATGGGACATTTTATTTGAAAACAATACAAAAATCAGATATAATATGTTATTGGGAAGGAAATTTCAAATGTATAGTTAACCCTCAAATAAATAAAACCGTTGGGCTTTGATAACTTCCCCTCTGGATATGCAAAGATTGGTGAAACCCAGCGAAGATTTGCATGTGAAACGCTTTTGATAATGCCAAATAAATTATGAATTCCATTACACCTTTTATTAAAAATTATCGTATCTTTCAATATTAAAATTACCTCTTATGAAAGCTTATGTTATTGTTGAAGTTTCGATTACCGATAAGATCATTTATGAAGAATATAAAAAGCTGACACCTGCCGCCGTTGCTGCCTTTGGGGGTAAGTTTATTGTAAGGGGAGGACACACAGAAACCCTGGAAGGTGATTGGCAACCCGAAAGAATGGTGGTCTTAGAATTTCCCTCTGTTGAGATAGCCAAAGAATGGTGGAGTTCCGATCAATATTCAAAAGCCAAAGCCATTAGACAGCAATCGGCTCATACAAAAATGATTATTTTGGAAGGTGCCTGATATTATTTAAAAGAAATAACTTACCTTACCCCCTTAATTCCACTAACCAATTGAAGCTAATGTATTCCATTGCAGTTCGCTTAAAAAGACATTATTTGCCCCTGATCATCTTGTCCGTGATTTCAGCTTTGACAATTCCTCTTATGTGGGATAATTTAGATGCAATTACCTTTACTGCTATTTCAACAGGCTATATATCATTGTTTATTTTGGCCGCCTCATTGGTGATCGGTTCAATCAATCTAATCTTAAAAAAGAACAATCCGATATCATCTTATTTTAGAAGGGACCTGGGAATTTTTGGTGGTCTTCTGGCTATTGTGCATTCAGTTACCGGTTTATTTGTTCACATGAGAGGAAATATGTGGACCTATTTTCTCAATAAATCTGACCAGGGATATTCTATCAGGCTTGATAGTTTTGGTCTTGCAAATTATACGGGTCTAATTTCTGCATTGTTGATTTTATTGTTGCTTATTACTTCCAATGATTATTCCATCAAAAAGCTGAATATTAGAAATTGGAAAAACATACAACGCATAACCTATTTAATGTTTGCCATCGTTCTGCTCCATTCTGTATATTATCTTGGCGATAATTTAAGCCGGATGTATTATTTGTACCTCCCTTTACTGGGGCTCATACTTGCTTCCCAATTCACAGGGATAAGATTGAGGATGCGCACTAAATAGGTTTTTTTACAGATACTGATCGTTCATCAATTTTAAACATTCATCACTTTCATTTGATTATCTGGTTATTAAGTGATATATTTACTTGTCGCAGTTCTTAATATCAACCGTTAAATCTTAACCGATGGAAACATTTATTGGTTGTTCCGGATATTATTACAATCATTGGAAAGGTTCTTTCTACCCTGCAACTCTTCCCAGGAAAGAATGGCTTAACTATTATGCCCAACATTTCAATACAGTAGAAATAAACAATACTTTTTATAAGTTGCCTGGGGCAAAAACAGTCAAAAATTGGTATGATATTACTCCCGCTGATTTTGTTTTTTCATTGAAAGGATTCAGGAATATTACCCATTTGAAAAAGCTTACTTATGACCATGTTTTGCTTGACGATGTAAACACGTTTCTGCACACAGCCGGATACTTAAAAGAAAAGTCAGGACCTATTTTGTGGCAGTTGCCTCCAAGTTTGAAAATGGATATTCCCAAGCTTGAGAAGTTTTGTACCTTGCTTAGTTAGTGTCTCTAAGAAAACTTGCAATTAATTATAGGTCAACAACATGGTGTTGATAACTTTTTTGAAACTTTTAGGTTAATTATTTTGATAAGTCAATTAAAATGCAGTAATTCAGGGTATTA
>Ga0123339_10000057_pt1 | contig 111393 bp, 94 predicted proteins | sample lystaG_FD_89956 | JGI IMG/M metagenome (GOLD analysis project Ga0123339, IMG submission 89956) | Glacier valley bacterial and archeal communities from Borup Fiord, Nunavut, Canada, to study Microbial Dark Matter (Phase II) -... | ecosystem: Environmental > Aquatic > Freshwater > Ice > Glacier ...
CCAACTCCATATTTTCCATTTGATTTGATGAGCCTACCTTTGTTAAAAATATATAGGTCATGTTAAATCAAAAGAAAGCAGAAATGTTTGCAAGAGTTGCAGAGTGGGAACGAAGTTCTAAGTCGATAGCAGCTTTTGCCCAAAGCTGTGGGGTAAGTGAGCGACAACTTTATTATTGGGTGAAAAAAGTGAGGCAAGCGACCATTTCATCGGATGATAAGGTGCAGTTTATTGAAATCGGTCAATTGGTCAAACCAGGTCACATGGTCAATCCAGCACCATTGGGTGAAGTTGAAATCCAATCAGTAAAATTACCCCACCCACAAATCGAATTAATGTTTCCCAGCGGTTTGTGTGTAAAAATTTACGGATAGATGTTTGGGATCAGCGCAAACCTGCGATACTTTTTGTGTTGCGGTGCCATCGACATGCGAAATGGCTTCGATGGATTGGCCGGAATTGTGAGAAATCACCTGAAAAAAGACCCCGTTTCGGGCGATGTGTTTATTTTTCTGAATAAAACCCGCACCCACATCAAACTTTTGTATTGGGATGGCGATGGATTTGCCCTTTTTTACAAGCGCCTGGAGAGGGGAAGATACGCCTTTACACCCCATAATGAGCCATCGAAACTGATGAAAAGAGAAGAGCTTTTGATGCTTCTCGAAGGTCTTTCATTCCAGGGAATGAGCCGGAAAAAGAGGTATCAGTTTGGTTGATTTTTATTTAAAAATATACGCTAAATACCTTGTGTAATAAGGTGTTTTAGCGTATATTCGTGCATGATAAATCAACAAAAAACAGACACATTTTCAACCGTATCCATGAGGGCAAGAATTGCCTTTCTGGAGAACGATCTTGTTGATAAGGATTCTGTGATTGCTGATAAAGATTCTCTGATTGCCGATAAAGATTCTGTGATATCAAAGTTAACAATCGACCTTGAGGCTGCCAAGTTTCAAAACGATCAAATGAGGCGGATGATTTTTGGTTCCAGTCGTGAGCGCTTCGTTTCTAACATTGACATCAACCAGTTGCGCATAGAATTTGAGCCTAAGGCGGGTGAAATAGCCGAAGCAGTGAAGGCCGAACGTGAACTGATCCGGGTGGCCTACGAGCGCAGAAAGGTTAAAAAAGAGCACCATGGCCGTATGCAATTGCCATCCCATTTGCCTGTTGTGGAAATCGTTATTGAACCATCGGAAGATACCACCGACATGGTGTGTATTGGCCAGGAGATTACCGAAGAATTGGATTATACCCCTGCAAAACTTCATATCAACCGCTATATCCGCCCAAAGTACATCACCAAAGAGGATGAAAAATGTCAGCAGACACAGGTTATTGCCCCACTGAAGCGCCCTATCCATAAGTGTATTGCCAGTGCGGCCCTTTTGACAATGATTTTCATCAATAAATTTATCTATCACCTGCCACTTCACCGGACACTGAAGCAAATCATACAAATGGGCGTTCCTTTACCCAGTTCCACCCTCGAATCGTGGGTGAAACTGGCAGCCGGGTTGATTCGGCCACTTTATGCCCTTCACCGGATGTATGTTTTCAGGGAGCTTTACCAAATGATTGATGAATCTCCCATTAAAGTGCAGGATAAAGATAAAGAGGGGGCATGTCACCAAGGTTACATGTGGGTAAGGTATGCCCCGTTGTCAAAATCTGTGCTTTTCGAATACTATAAAAGCCGTTCCACCAAAGGACCGATCGACGACTTGTGGACTTTTAATGGCTATGTTCAAACCGATGGTTACTCCGGTTATACGTTTTTGGCTTCGTTACAAGACATAACGCACCTCTCATGCTGGGCACACGCACGCCGGTACTTTGACAAGGCACTTAAAAATGATCATCAGAGGGCATCGCATGTGATGAAACTCATCCAGCTGCTTTATGCCATTGAGGCACTTGCCCGCGAATCGCAGATGTCGCATGAAGAGCGTCATGCATTGAGACTGGACAAATCATTGCCCATTGTCAATGAAATTGGTCAATATATCAATCAGGAGAAGAGCAAAGTTACACCTCACAGTCTGATTGGGAAAGCATTTGATTATTGCGCCAATCGCTGGACCAGCCTGCAAAACTATTTGGATCACGGAATGCTCGAGATCGACAGCAACTTAATAGAAAACTCCATCCGTCCGCTGGCTCTGGGGCGTAAAAACTACCTGTGTGCAGGTTCGCACGATGCGGCAAAAGACATTGCCATGTTCTACAGCTTTTTTGCTACCTGTACCAAAAACAATGGATCAGGGATGACGCAGAACAGGTCACAGGCCATTTAGAAACTTATTATGGATTGATAGCAACTTATTGCGGACTGATATCCAACATCTGAGATTGTCGTACCATTGTCTGAGATTGTCGTACCCATCAATTGACAGTCCAGAGCCTTCACCTGATGGAAGTACCCACACCGGAAACAATGGATCAGGGATGACGCAGAACAGGTCACAGGCCATTTAGAAACTTATTATGGATTGATAGCAACTTATTGCGGTCTGATATTCATTTACTGGCAGGTCCAATACTCCATATCCTTCAACTGAAGGTGTATCCAGTCGATAAGGGTTAAATAGAATGATATTTGATTCGAGATACTGGTACTCAGGTTTGAGATAGTTGTACCTTTAATTGAAGGTATATCTAAAGCAAATTTATTTTAAAATATTAGCACATATTAGCACATATTAGTACATATTAGTAGTTAATACCGCAAATATTCAAATTTAAATTACCAAAATTTGAACATTAGGGCAATATGTTTTAATTTAATGAATAAATAATAGGATAGGAATAAAAACACAAAGGAACCTAAAATATAAAGTTTGATGTATCAAATTGTGTATCAAATAAAAAAGAGTTACAAGTTTAAAACCATGTAACTCTCTCATTTTCAAGTGACCCCGGTAAGAGTCGAACCTACAACCTTCTGATCCGTAGTCAGATGCTCTATCCATTAAGCTACGGGGCCATTTTTAAAACGTTGCAAAGATAAAGACTTATCAGAATAAAACAACCTTATATAAGCAGTTTTTTTATTAATCGTACTTATTCATCTTGTCTTCGATCAAAACATCCTCATTATAACGAGTTTGTATTTTAATATTTGTGATCATTTCTTCAGCCCCATTGTCGTAAACCGCCTCCTGAAGCTCCTTTATAAGGGTCATTATCTCATCGTAGTAACCTTCAATGACCGTTTCGAAGGGACAAACCCTGTATTTCAGTCCCGATTTTTGAATAACTTCAATGGCACTATCAACCAATTCGTACGTACCTATTTTAGCTGATCTGGGCAAAACCTGAACAGCAACATTAATCTTCTTATCAATCATATTTCAATTTATTGTTTGCGGTTGATGAATTTCTTTATTTCATCAATGCTCATTCGTTTCACATTGGTAATTATAATATCAGGACGAATAAAATCGCCATATTGATTACATTCATTGATTACAGCAGTAAATACCCCCTGAAGGTCTGATTTTACAGGGAGAAGCATCACTCCAATGGCCAAATTCTTTTGAAAGGTCATCTCTTCCAACTCGCCATCATTTTTATTTACCGCAAACTCAAGTTCAGTCTTAAGAATTCTCATTTGAACTGTTGAATAGTCGATATCCTCTTTACGGCCAATCAACACAACAAAGTATCTTAATTTCTGACCTCGTCCTCCCAAACCAGTAGAGATATAAACCTGTTGTTCATCCATTAGTGAACTTTGTATCACCATCCGGCTTTCCTGAAGTGCTAAAATGCTCCAATCCCGCAACTCAGGATCTGGTGATTTGGCATATTTTTCAATGATCCTGAATGCTTCAACCTTTTCCTGGGATGCAAGGAGAACCAATAAATTCTTCTTTTCATCCAGCGCAACAGTTTCATCAAACAAGTCGGCTTTGTGCTGAAGTATCATTTCTGGCGGGAAATTGATCTTCAAATCCCTCCCATAATTAAAATACTCCATCTGAAGGTCTATATCGATCTGTTCCTCCAAAACGCTAAAATTCTGGGGCAGTGAAGAAATCGCTTCCTGTATTTTTTTATATATGTTATCCTCTTCCATACGAGTGTTTGCAGATATACAAAAGTAATTCAATCATTTTTAATTTATCAACAAATCCATTTTTTTTAATTGTCAAATAATAACTTAAAAACATATTTGATGCTATTTTAACTGAAATTGATTAACTTAGCATCTCATTCAGCTTTCATGAGTTAACTTAAATTATATATAACAAAAATCTGAAGGTATAGTTCTTTTTATTTTTCGAATAATATCATTGAAATACAAAACTGTCTATTGTGCAATAGATTGTTCTTTAATTATATGAGTTGTAAATTTGAAGAAAAGCCAAATTTATCTGGATTAAAAAATACCCGTTTATCTTATATCCTTTTAAGTGCAGCAATTGTTTCTACAGGACTTTCGGATCCAAATATTGAACTTCCGGCGACCAATATATCAGTTCCTTCCTTATATAGCTTTTCTCCAATCTGTAAGTTAACGCCACCATCAACTTCAATCAGTGCCTTTGAATTTCGCTGAATGATCAGGTCTTTTAACTGCCCCACCTTGCGGTAAGTGTTTTCAATGAATTTTTGTCCGCCAAATCCAGGATTCACTGACATGAGGAGCACCATATCCAAATCGGCTACAATATCTGTGAGCAATGCCACGGGCGTATGCGGATTGAGACAAACGCTGGCCTGAATACCATGTTCCTTTATTAGCTGAATGGTGCGGTGAAGATGAATACATGCTTCATAATGTACAGTTATAATGGAGGCCCCTGCTTTGCAAAATTCATCGATATAACGATCTGGATCAATAATCATCAGATGCACATCCAATGGCTTGCGTGCTAGTTGATGTACATGTTGAACAATTGGGATACCGAAGGAAATATTGGGTACAAAAACGCCATCCATGATATCACAATGGATCATATCAGCTTCACTATTATTGATCATTTCAATTACATCGCCGAGATGATTAAAATCGGCGGCTAAAATAGAGGGTGCAACAAGTTTCATAGGTGTGTGATTTTAATTCAAAAGTAAGATTTTATCCCTTTGAATAAACCGGAACAGAAAAAAAGCTGCGTAAAGCAGCTTTTTATTCATTATAAATAGGATCTCAGCAACTTATTTCGATAGTTATTTCTCAATTTCTTGATGGTTTTCTCTTTTATTTGTCTGACCCTTTCTCTGGTTAGTCCGAATTCATTTCCAATTTCATCCAATGTATGTTGGCGTTTTCCGCATAGGCCGTAGAAATAACGGATTACATCAGCTTCGCGTTCCTCTAATGTTGACAATGATCTGTCAATTTCTTTTTTCAGAGAGCTATCAATTAACCGTTGATCAGGACTGGGCGAATCTTCATTTAATAACAAGTCATATAGATTGGTTCCCTCATCAGTATGTACCGGCGAATCCATTGATATATGATGAGATGCAACTTTTAATGCCTCTTCAACTACATCAGTCGAAGTGTCAAGCAAGAATGCTATTTCATCAGCGGTGGGTTCACGTTGATATTCCTGTTCCAGCTTTACGAAAGTCTTATTAATTCTGGTAATGGAACCGATTTTATTTAATGGCAATCTTACAATCCTGGCCTGTTCTGCCAGTGCCTGAAGTATTGCCTGGCGAATCCACCAAACTCCGTATGAAATAAACTTAAACCCACGTGTGTCGTCATAGCGTTGAGCTGCCTTAATTAGGCCCAGGTTACCTTCATTGATCAAATCAGGCAAACTAAGTCCCTGATTCTGATATTGTTTAGCAACCGAAACTACAAATCTCAGATTTGCCTTAATCAATCGTTCCAAAGCAGCTTTATCGCCTTTCTTGATTCTTTTAGCCAATTCCACCTCTTCTTCAGCAGATATCAAGTCAACTCTACCTATTTCATGCAGGTATTTGTCAAGTGATAACGCTTCCCGATTGGTGACCTGTTTCGCAATTTTAAGTTGTCTCATTTTTATTCTTTTAGACTTTATAACATTTTAGATCAATGAAAGTTTAAAATACAATTTAAATACAATCTTTTTAATCCCTATAATGATATTGATCAAGGGGGTGAAAATTAATTATAAATTAGCTATTTCAATAATTTTATAACAATATTTGGATGAACTGTATGGATTCTCACACGAATAGTTTATATTTACATACGAATGAACTATTTTCATTGAATAATGAATAAGATAATCGCCTAAAAAAGGGCTTTAAAAATTATCTTTCGTCATATAATATGAATTTATTCCTATTTATTTGTCTATATTTAATAAATTACTTATACTTGCAAAAAATTCAGAACAAATACCGATTATCCAAGTTATCAAACCCACAATTTTTATTTTTCCATTTACTTGATTTTTTGGATATTAACAAAATCAATCAGAAATTATGTATGATATTATTGAATTAAGCAGAAAATTACTTCCTGACTTAAAAGATATTGCAAAAGAACTTGACATTAAGAAAATCGAATCTTATAAGAAACAAGATCTGATATACAAGATCCTTGACAATCAGGCTATAAAAGCTTCAGAGAAAAGACCTGAAGAACGAAAGTTTAGATCACCTCGCGATATGAATCAGCCAAAACGTGAAGAAACTTCTTCAGTCTTAAATAAATTATTTGGTTTCAGAAATTCGGAAAGGCGCATTGTAGAAGCTCCGGTAGAGATTCCTGTTGTGGAAGTTGTGCCCGAAGTAGTCGAGGTTCTTGCCGCTGAGGAGCCTAGACGTGAGGGTAAAAAAGAATATCAAATAAAAAAACGTCCCCGAACAGAGCATATTAAAGCTGGATCATCGAATCATAACCCAAATTCAGGACAAAAACCAAATCTTAACCAAAACCCGAATCAGAATCCGAATCAGAATTTAAATCTGAATCAGAATTCCAATTCTAATTCTAATCAGAATTCCAATTTAAATCAGAATTCTAGCCCTAATCAAAATCAGAATCCTAACCCTAATCAAAATCAGAATCCTAATCAAAGGCATAATCCTATTCAACCCGTAAAAGTTGTAGAGGAAATTCCTTATTCTGAAGATTCAGTCGGGGTTGAAGCTGACAGTAATGATTCGGAATCTAATGAAGAACAGAAACCAATTGCTGTTCAAAGTTCGCATGCAAGCCCTGAAACTGCTATTTCAGAAGAAGTTAAACCTGAAACCCAGGAAGATAGAAGGAACGAACAGCAAAATAGAAGAAAGACTTACGAAAATAATCCCAAATGGGAAAATCGTGAGAATTCAAATCCAAAGCTAACGAAGAATCAACAGAACCAGGAAAAACCTTACGAATTTGATGGAATTATCAGCAATACTGGTGTTCTGGAAATTATGGTTGACGGTTACGGTTTCCTTCGTTCGTCTGATTTCAATTACCTGAACTCTCCTGATGATATTTATGTTTCTCAATCGCAAATCAAACTATTCGGTCTTAAAACCGGCGATACGGTTACAGGAACTATTCGTCCCCCAAAAGAAGGTGAAAAGTATTTCCCTTTAATTAAGGTGATCGAAATCAACGGTAGAACTCCCGATTATATCCGTGACCGTGTACCTTTCGAGCATTTGACACCACTGTTTCCAAACGAGAAATTCAATTTGACCGGCAATGGCCATGACAATCTTTCTACACGTATCGTGGATCTTTTTGCCCCTATAGGTAAAGGACAGCGTGGACTTATTGTTGCCCAGCCAAAGACTGGTAAAACCATGTTGCTGAAGGAAATAGCCAATGCAATTGCAGCCAATCATCCAGAAGTTTACATGATGGTATTGCTAATTGATGAACGACCTGAAGAGGTTACTGATATGGCTCGCCACGTAAATGCCGAGGTGATTTCATCTACTTTTGATGAGCCTGCTGAACGTCATGTACGCGTTGCCAATATGGTACTCGAAAAAGCCAAACGCCTTGTGGAATGTGGTCACGATGTAGTTATTTTACTCGATTCAATTACCCGTTTGGCAAGGGCTTACAATACGGTTTCTCCTGCTTCTGGAAAAGTACTTTCAGGTGGTGTTGATGCAAATGCATTACACAAACCCAAGCGTTTTTTCGGAGCTGCCCGTAACATTGAAGAAGGTGGTTCACTGACTATTATCTCAACCGCTTTGACTGAGACTGGCTCTAAAATGGATGAAGTAATTTTCGAGGAATTCAAAGGAACAGGTAACATGGAATTGCAGCTCGACCGTAAATTGTCGAACAAACGTATTTTCCCCGCTGTCGATATCAATGCATCAAGTACACGACGCGAAGATTTATTAATGTCGAAAAGTGTCCTTGATAAAATTTATATCCTGCGTAATTTCTTGGGTGATATGAACTCCAACGAAGCAATGGAATTCCTTAAAAACAGAATCATGAAAACAGATTCAGTGGAAGAATTCCTTATTTCGATGAACGACGAATAAAAAACATTAATTCATATATATAAAAAGAGAGCTATAAGCTCTCTTTTTTATTTTAGACCAAGCTTGAAATTAAAACTTGTTGAAGGTTGAACTGATTCTCTCTCCATGTACTTTTTTAGAATTCGTTTAACTATATTTGCAGTGATAATTTCACCTGAATAATCAATCAGAAACCTGTTGAAACCATTCTTCTCCAACTGATTGCGGTAATGAAACAATGCTACAGGAATCGTAGGATAAACAATGGTCATTCCACTTTTAACTGCAATCCTGAATTTTTTGTTGCTCTCATCAGCAAACAATTTCGATGGGTGTTGCGCCCTAACCGGCATTCGCGAATAGAACAATTCAGGATAAAAATACAAGGGCACAATTCCCTGTTTGTTTTTCATCAGCAATAAATTTTCTAAATCATTTTCCTGCGGATAAATATAATGAATGATTTGTTCTTCATTCAAAACCTTTACAGCCGCATCATTCAGCACATATACATTTTCGTTGCAGCTAATTTTTGAACCCTTTGGAAGCAACATCTTCTGAGATAAATGACTGATATAAAACTGGTTGAATCCTGAACCTGCCAACTTTTCAGCCAACTTGCGGTAAAATTCAAGGTTGTTTTCTGAAATAAATTTAGGGTATTCAATATATATTTTCTGTCTATTCACCTGAAGTACAGTGGCATTAGGATCGAAACTTTCCCAATCAGATTTACTGTACGATAGAATTACGGCGTCATAATCTTCAAATCGAAGTTTCGCAATCCAATCCTTACTGCCAATTCTTACCATCAACATTGGTTTGGATGGTTTCACCTCAGCTATCAGGCTATTTTTGATGTCCAACTTATTGACTGATAACTTCTTCAGTTCAGGCAAAGTATTTATATTTCCAAGACGGGATGAAAATCCTTGAGTTTTGAGTCTTACAAGTAATACCTCATCCCCTTTTTTTATTTTTGAAGTTAAATCCGTAGGTATCTGATAGATGTTTCCAATTAAAGTAAAATTTTCTACTTTCACATACAATTGATCCTCCTCATTTTTATTTCTGATTCTTAAACGGTACCCCTCATCAAGTTTTATACTGCTCTCAAATGATATAGTCTGCCTTGCGACTTCAGAAATCTTTCCAATTAACTTTCCAGTTGAGGGATCATCCGTAATCCCTTCAGCAATAGTACCACCCAAAAAGTAAGTAGTTTTTTCACGTCCTGTATCCAACTTAAGCATTTCGACCGCCTCATCTCTATTTTGAGGGTCGTCTAAGGCAATCCTATAAGCCTTGCAGACCTGAAATACATAATCAGCAGACTTCATTCTCCCTTCAATTTTTAAAGAATGAATTCCGAGTTCAGTAAGCCGTTTTAAATTGTCAATTTGCTGATTATCCTTTAGACTGAAAAGTGCATGTTGCTCATCTCCATCCTGATACAACCTACGGCAACTCTGTTTGCACAATCCCCTATTGGCCCCCTGCCCTCCTGCATAACTGCTGAACAGGCACATTCCTGAAAATGAATAACACAAGGCCCCATGTACAAACAGCTCAAGTTCAGCGGTACTTTTGGCTGCAATTATTTCCAGTTCAGGCATTGTCAACTCACGGGCCAGAACAGTACGCACTATTCCTTTGGAAGCTCCAAAATTTACACCTACCGAATTGTGATTGCCCATTTGGGTACTCGCATGAAGTTTCAGTTTAGGGAAAAACCTATGTGCAATATAATAAACACCCCAATCCTGAATAATAATTCCATCAACTCTCAGAGAATTTAGAAATGATAATACATCTATTACCTGATCGATTTCCTTATTTTTAATCAGGATGTTAAGAGTAATATAAACCTTAACGCCCTTCTCATGAGCCTTTTGCACAGCTAGTTGAAGCATTGGACGTGTAAAATTATTGGCTCTGCCACGTGCATTAAACTCCTGAAGTCCCATATAAATCGCATCAGCACCGCCATTCAGCGCTGCATAAAACGATTCAGTATTTCCCACAGGAGCCAACAATTCAGGATTTTTCTTTGTCATCGAATTTTATTAATGCCACAAAATTAAAAAAATATAAGTAGGCTTTTTATAATTTTTAAGCTTCAACCTCATTCATATATTGGCCATTAAAATTATTCAATCCACCAAAAGAATATTAAAAAGGGAAAAATTATGAGATTGAATTTCCTGGCCAATTTTTACTGAATTAATCGTAGTATATCCTATTAGTTGAAACATATCATTCCTATACCCCATTGATACCTCATTGATACCCCATTGATACCCCATTCAGTGTAAATTCGAATATAAACCAAATGTATACCGTATATATACCGTATATATACCGTAAAAATACGTATTATATATGGTTTATATTCTGAATATATTTGTTTTATATTCATATTTACACTGAATGAGGTATCAATGGGGTATAAATGGGGTATCAATAGGGTATAATAATAATAACTGCCGGGTAAGCCGTGGATCATATCATAGTATCACAACTTGTATGAATTGGCGGCGATAAATTTTAACTATAAATAGAAAATCGATCGAATTTACAACCCAATTGTTCTATTGTTTTTTTATGACTATCCCAGAATTTTCTTAATTTTAATTGAACAGTTAGATTGAATGAGTAAAAAGACTTGTTCATAAGGAATTACTGCAATTTCAAACCACACATTACAATGTGACCTTATTTTTAATCATTCTAAATTACACTTTTAATTATATTTTGTCATCTCTGGATAGCAATAAATCAATTTGAAATACTATTTTTGCTGTATTAAATTTGAAAATGCACAATCTGGTCAATATTCATAATCTTCTTCAGGAACAATCCCGTATAACCATTCGGAGGGAATTGATGGATGAAATCAACTGGGATCAAAGGGTCATTGGGATCAAAGGGTTTCGTGGTGTAGGGAAAACTACGTTTCTTTTGGATATTGTAAAAGAAAAGTTTTTGAATGATAAATCTTGTCTTTATATCAACCTAAATAATTTTTACTTTACCAAAAGGAAAATCATTTCGTTTGTAGATGAATTTTATAAAACAGGTGGTAAAACGTTGATCCTTGATCAAATACATAAATATCCAGATTGGGCTTCTGAATTAAAAACCTGCTATGATAATTTTCCTGAATTGCAGATTATCTTCTCGGCATCGCCTGTACTGCGCGTTCTGGAAGAGAATAATGATTTACAAGATATTGCCAAAATTTATCATCTTGAAGGTTTATCGTTTCGCGAATACTTAAATTATAAGTGCGGCTTGAATTTCAAGAGAGTAACTTTACAGGAAATTCTTTCAGATCATGTCAATATTGCAAAGGAAATTACCAGTGAAATTAAACCTCTCGCCTATTTTACAGAATACCTTAGAGATGGATTTTATCCGTATTTCCTTGATAATAAAGGCTTTTACAACGAAACGCTTTTAAAACATATCAATCTGGCATTGGAAATTGATGTAACCTATCTCAACCAGATTGATTTGCAATACCTCCCGAAACTCAGGAAGTTATTACAGATTGTTGCAAGTCACGTACCCTTCTCGCCCAACGTCAGCAAAATTAGTGCCGATGTACAAACATCACGTGCAACAATCATGAATTACCTGCGGTACATGAAAAATGCACGGATTATCAACCTGTTGTTTGCCAATGGGAATGAAGATGAGATTAAGAAGCCGGATTTAGTATATTTGCACAACACCAACCTGATGTATGCCATCGACCCTGTAAATGTCAGCAGCAAAGCACTTAGACAGACTTTTTTTTACAATCAGGTAGGATATCAGCATATTGTTAAGAGCTCTGCAAAGGCTGATTTTAAAGTGAACGAACTGATTCATTTTTCCGTAGGAAACAAATATACAGTTCCTGTTGATGACGATTCGTATGCCGCCGCAGATATGATCGAATTGGGTTCAGGTAGAATAATCCCACTTTGGCTGTTCGGGTTTCTATATTGAAAGTTGAAGGTTTGAAGCCACTTTAAAAAGTTAATAAATTAAGAATTGCCACTAAGACACCGAGACACTAAGTTACACAAAGTATTGATTGTCTGATATTTATTCTTAGTGTAACTTTTTTACTTTGTGACTTCGTGGCAGAATTAGACTTTTCGGAGTGGGCTAAACTTTAAGGTTTAAAAATATCAGTAAATCAAAAATAGTTCTAAATAATTAAATTGAAAAAGTAACAAATAAAATACAATTTAAATATTACTAAATGGCAAAAGAAAAAAAGTTCATTACGTGTGACGGAAACTATGCAGCAGCGCATATTAGTTACATGTTTAGCGAGGTAGCCTGTATCTACCCAATTACGCCATCGTCAACAATGGCCGAATATGTGGATGAATGGGCAGCTGCTGGAAAAACCAATATGTTTGGTCGTCCGATTCGTTTGGCCGAAATGCAGAGTGAAGGTGGAGCCGCAGGTGCTGTTCACGGAGCTTTACAGTCGGGTGCTTTAACTACCACTTACACAGCGTCACAGGGTTTATTGCTGATGATCCCTAACATGTACAAAATCGCAGGTGAATTATTGCCTTGCGTATTCCATATTAGTGCACGTGCTCTTGCAAGTCATGCATTATCGATTTTCGGTGATCATAGCGACGTTTATGCAGCCCGTCAAACAGGTTTTGCAATGCTCGCCGCTGGTTCAGTTCAGGAAGAAATGGACCTTGCAGGTGTTTCTCACCTTGCAACATTAAAATCAAGAATTCCATTTATGGCCTTCTTCGATGGGTTTCGTACCTCACACGAAATTCAAAAAATAGAAGTCATCTCTCAAGAGGAAATTCTTCCATTGATTGATATGAACCTGATTAAGGAATTCAGAGAGAGAGCATTAAATCCTGAACATTCAACAACAAAGGGAACTGCTCAAAATCCTGATATTTTCTTTCAGGCCAGAGAAGCTTCCAATCGTTTTTACGATGCCGTTCCAGATATCGTGGAAGGCTATATGCAGGAAATCACAAAAATTACAGGACGTGAATATCATCCATTCACTTATTATGGTGCTGAAGATGCTGAAAACATTATTATTGCAATGGGTTCAGTTACTGAAACTATCCGTGAGACTGTTGATTATCTGGCTCTTCAGGGCAAAAAAGTCGGCTTACTAGTCGTTCATTTATACCGTCCATTCTCTGCTAAATATTTTCTGAATGTATTGCCTAAATCGGTAAAACGCATTTCAGTTCTCGACCGCAGCAAAGAACCTGGAGCAAATGGCGAACCTCTTTATCTTGACGTTCGTGAAGTACTTTACGGAACAGAAAATGCTCCTCTTGTTGTTGGTGGACGTTTCGGATTGGGTTCTAAAGATACCACTCCAGCTCAGATTCTTTCGGTATATGAAAATCTTGAACTGAATGAACCTAAAAATCAATTCACGATTGGTATTGTTGATGATGTAACTTTCAAATCACTTCCATTAAAAGCTGAAGTAAACGTTGCTCCTGCAGGAACTTACGAAGCTAAATTCTACGGATTGGGATCTGATGGTACAGTTGGAGCAAATAAAAACTCAATAAAAATCATTGGTGAGGCAACCGACAAATATTGTCAGGCTTATTTTGCTTATGATTCAAAAAAATCAGGAGGTTTTACTTCATCACATTTACGTTTTGGTAATCAGCCAATTCGTTCGCCGTATCTTGTTAATACGCCTGACTTTGTAGCCTGCCACGTTCCAGCCTATTTGCATCTATATGATGTACTTAAAGGTCTGAAAAAAGGAGGTTCGTTCCTTCTCAACTCAATATGGGATGAGGAAGGAACGATGGATAGACTTCCTGACAGCATGAAAAAATACATTGCAGAAAACGAAATCAAATTCTATATCATCAACGCAACTAAGTTGGGAGAAGAAATTGGGCTTGGTAAACGCACCAATACGATCATGCAGGCGGCATTTTTCAAAATTACAGGAGTAATTCCTTTCGAAGTTGCTGTTTATAATATGAAAAAAGCCATCGTTAAATCGTATGGTAAAATGGGTGAAGCGGTGATCAACATGAACTATGCCGGTGTAGAAGCCGGAGGAAATAATGTGGTCAAAATTGAAGTACCTGCCGAATGGAAAAACATTGTTATAAGTACTGATAATGAAAATGCAGATCGTCCTGAATACATCAGTAAATTTGTTGATGTAATCAATGCACAAAAAGGCGACAATCTACCAGTCAGCACATTTGTAGGAGCTGAAGACGGTACATTTCAGCCCGGTACAGCAGCTTTCGAAAAACGCGGTGTTGCAGTGAATGTTCCTGAATGGCAGGAAGAAAACTGTATCCAATGTAACCAATGTGCTTATGTTTGTCCTCACGCTTCAATTCGTCCATTCTTGATTAATGAAGAAGAAATGGCTAAATTACCTGAAGGAACAACATCATTACAGGCAATTCCAAACAAACAATTCCCCAATCTTAATTTCAGGATTCAGGTGAGCGTGCTAGATTGTACCGGTTGCGGTAACTGTGCCGATGTTTGTCCAGCGAAAACAAAAGCTTTGGTAATGAAACCACTTGGTACTCAGGAAGCTGAAATAGACCGTTGGAATCATTTCGACTTAAAAGTTGGTTATAAGGAAAAAGTAGTTGAAAAGAATAAATCTGTTAAAAACTCACAGTTTTCACAGCCATTGTTCGAGTTCTCAGGAGCTTGTGCAGGTTGCGGTGAGACACCATACATAAAGCTTATTTCTCAGCTTTTTGGCGAACGTATGATGGTTGCAAATGCGACAGGCTGTTCATCTATTTATGGTGGATCAGCTCCAGCGACGCCTTATTGCAGAAATAAGAATACTGATAAAGGAGTAGCTTGGGCTAACTCACTTTTCGAGGACAATGCTGAATATGGTTTTGGAATGTCGGAAGGTGTTGCTGCTCAGCGCGACAGGATCGAAGCGATCATGAAAACTGCCATGTCAAATGGTGCTAATGAAGCTGAGCAAACTGCTTTCACCGCATGGATTGAGAATAAAATCAATGCAGAAACAACTCAAGAAGTATCTGACAAAGTACTGGAAGTTTTGGCTGGAAGTAATGCTGGCTACGCAAATGAAATTATTGACTTGAAACAATACCTTGTCAAGAAATCATTCTGGATTTTTGGTGGCGACGGATGGGCTTATGACATCGGTTACGGAGGTTTGGATCACGTAATGGCTTCTGGTAAAGATGTGAACATTTTGGTGATGGATACTGAGATTTATTCAAACACAGGTGGACAGGCATCAAAATCAACGCCAATAGGTGCTGTAGCTAAATTTGCAGCTTCTGGAAAGCGTGTCCGCAAAAAAGACCTTGGAGCAATGGCCATGACTTATGGTTATGTATATGTAGCTCAGGTTGCTATGGGAGCCAATCAGGCACAATACCTGAAAGCAATACGCGAAGCCGAAGCATACCCAGGTCCATCATTGATTATTGCTTATGCACCATGTATCAGCCACGGAATCAAACAATCAATGGGACGTACACAGAATGAAGAAAAGATAGCCGTAGAATGCGGATACTGGCACTTGTTCCGTCACAATCCATTGTTGGAAGACGAAGGTAAGAATCCGTTTGTAATGGATTCAAATACTCCAGACTGGTCTAAATTTCAGAACTTCCTAAATGGGGAGGTGCGTTATACTTCACTTAAAAAAGCATTCCCTGACGTAGCTGATGAACTTTTCAAAGCTTCTGAAGTCAATGCAAAATGGAGATACAACTCTTATAAGAGAATGGCGTCTTTGGATTATTCGCCAGTAGAATAGGAAAACCAATCTTTATATATCAAAAACTCCGGGGTACATGTTACTTCGGAGTTTTCATTTTTAAATGTGTTGAAAAATGTTCCATTATTTGATGTTAACATCTTAAATGTATTTTAATTCTAATGAAGTTTTAATTACAATAATTTGCTACATTTACAAAAGCTAAAACAATACTTATCATGCTAAGAATAGACTTCATCAAAATCACAGTTGCAAGGGGAGAAATGATTGTTACAGATAAATTGATTTCTGCACATAACCTGCAGGTAAATGGCAAAATATTCTTTGGACTTACAAATTATTCTCAAACTTAATGAAGAGATATAAGCTCATATTTTTAGTCTTCACAGCTATCCTGTTTTGCAGTGGCTGCACCAATACACGTTACCTGACAGAGGCCTCAAGTATTGAGCGTCAGCACCAGATGAGGGCAAGCCGGACAAGTGGCAATTTGGGTGATATCGGTATCAACTTCTCTAATTTTATCTTAGCTGCCATTATAAATGCTGAATTCGAAGTGCATTCGAGAGATCGGACCTTTAAGCGGATTAGCATTGTTAACCAATCCTCCGATTCACTATTTGTCAATATGGTGACCGATATTGTTTGGAAAGAGGAAGGATATTGTGATATTATGGGAATTGTGCTTCCTCCGGGAGCCAAACAAAAATTGCTGGTTCCCTACCCTGCTGCCTATAATATTTACTTCCATTCGCCCTTTACAGAAGAAGAAATGCTGGAGGTACGTACAGACCACAAGCTTCGCCGCATTAACCTCAGAGATGGAATGACTGTCGTTACTACGCCATGAGTATAGCATTACTCCTCCAGTTCTTATGAAGCAGTACTCCTGACTAATAACTTCATCCTAATCAACCTGTGCCTTTAAATAGGTATCAATCAATGAATTGTATTTAACCATTAGTTGTTCAACGTAAATATTTTTAGTCTGAAACTGAATAGTATCTATACGATTGACCGGCAATACTTTGGGAGAAGTCCCAGTTATAAATACAGCATCAAACTTTTCTATTTCAGAGGCAGAAACAACCTCTTCGATGACCTTAAAATTCAACTCATTAAGGCACTGCATGACTTTTATACGGGTAACGCCTACCAGAACTTTAGAAGCTTCAGCTGTATAAAACTTGTTACCCTTCACAAAAAAGACATTGGAGCGACTTCCTTCAGTGATCACTCCATTTCGATCGACCAATAGAACTTCATACAATTTCTTATCGACAATCGCCTTATTGGCATTTTCACTAACTGCCTTTTGAATTATTTTGGCATTTGGATTTTCACGTTCAGCAATAAACAATCCGGTTGCCACTCCTATTTCATAATCATTTGGAGTCGGATAACTGTGTGGGATAAATGTGAATGACCAATAATTTTCCTTTTCCACTTCAGAAATAATGAATTTCACATTGCCATTTTGTATATCGTTTAGTTTGGAAAGTTCTGATATATGATTCCGAAATTCAGTAAATTGCATCTCAAACTGAAGACCGCGAATCTTAATTGAGGAAACCAAACGCTCAAAGTGGTCTTCCAAAAAAAGAGCAATTCCATCCATAACGCGAATCACTTCATACACAGGACGATCGGTATGGGTCTGCAAACTATTACTTTCGTTAGAATGCTCAACACCATATTTTGTAACAATAAAATCCATATTTTCTGGTTATTATAAAGATATCCAACAAAGTATCTAATCTATTTATAATTTATTTTTGCATTGACTAAAATCCAAGTATTTTATTCTTATCTTGGAAACTTAAATAAGTTGAAATTTGTTTCTTTTAATAAAGATAGAATGAAAAATAGAATAGCCATAAAAATAACGTTTATTTATTTTCTAACTAGTTTTATCTGGATTTTATTTTCAGATCAGGTTATTCAGGCCTTCTCTAAATCAATGTCCACCATTACCCATCTGCAAACCTTTAAAGGCGGACTATTTGTAACATTCACCGCAGTAATATTATTTTTCCTTATAAACAAAGAGATAAAGAGAAAAAACCAAGTTGCAGCAGATTTAGTAAAGGCCAAGGATAAAGCGGAAGAGTCGGATCGGTTAAAATCAGCCTTTTTAGCCAATATGTCGCATGAAATCAGAACTCCATTGAACGGAATTCTGGGATTTTGTGAATTGTTACTTGATGATTCGTTTAATAAAGAAGACAAATTAATATTTGCCAAACATTTAGCTAAAAACAGCAATGATTTTCTCAAGCTCATCAATGACATCATGGATATTTCAAAATTACAGCAAAATCAATTTAGAATTGCAAAAAAGAATTTTAATGTCAATAAAATCCTCGAAAATATATACGATGAATATAACCAATCAGAACTCAGGATACATCGTAATCGGCTCAACTTTGAGCTCATTAAAGTTGAAGAAGCGGTGGAAACTGAATTATTTTCTGACCCAGAGAGATTAACACATATTTTTCAAAATCTGTTAAACAATTCTTTTTTCTTCACAAATGATGGATATATTCGTTTTGGTTACCGTAAATTGGATGTAGGGTTCGAATTTTTTGTAGAAGATTCTGGCAGTGGAATCGACAACCTCAATCAGGATTTGATTTTCAAACCATTTTATAAAGGGAAAGATCCTGTTGTTGGAAATAAAGGTTTTGGCCTGGGATTGGCTATCAGCAAAGGATTAGTGAGATTATTGGGTGGAGAACTGAAATTCGCTTCTACGACAAATGTGGGCAGTCGTTTCTATTTCACACTGGGTCGTGAAGAGATTACAACACTGCACACGAAAAGTAATGGATGGAAAAAAGAAAACCTTCAAGGTAAAGCAATTAGTTTTGATTCTACTGATATACCTAGAAGCCAAAATTAAAAATCTTAACTGATGATTTCATTTTTATTGAAATGTGACACTTTGCCAAATATTTATCAGATTTATTTTCTTTCCTTTTCCAAAATAACAAATCAGAATTCATTTTGAAATCTGTTAAATATATTTCCTATCCTAGTTTACTTTCGAGTGAAGTTAAGCTTCTAAAAACCCTATATCAGGCACAGAAATATATAGCTTTCGTTTAGAGTCAAAATAGGATAATAATAGGGTTTAAATTTATTTGACAAAAACGCTTTATTTAAATAGGGCCTGAATTTCTCCCTATATTCCTATTGAATGGACTGTTGTTTGAGTGATATCATCTGTAACCCATCTGTAACCCATCTGTAACCTTTCTGTAACCTTAGGTTACAGAAAGGTATCAGATGAGTATCTAATGGGTATCAGATGATAGGGTTCAATCACTTGCATAATTGCAGTTGTACATCCCTGTTATTTAGATCTCTGAGTCCAAATTCGTGGGGGACAAAGTAATTTAGGTCAAACCATTCCAAGGTGCAGGCATTTTAGACACTTTCTCTTTTTTTTCCTGCATATATTATAATGTGTATTCATATAAACAGCTATTATTCAGAACAATTAAAGATTTTCAGCAGTTCAAAATAGATCAATAACGAACATTCCATATACCGTCCTTCGTATTCAGTAAATATAATAGAAAAAGAACATGTAAATTTATCTCTTAAAATGTGTTCTATAACATCTTAATTTCAAAATAAAAAGCGTTACTTAGCAGGACAGTACAGGACATCAAAATCCCGTCTATATTGCATCTAATTTATATATTAAAATACTCATAAAATGAATCAAAACACCAGATTGATTGGTCGTTTGCCCAAAGTTGGTATCCGCCCTGTGATTGATGGAAGAGAACGCGGGATACGCGAATCGTTGGAAGTACAGACCATGAATATGGCCAAAGCTGCTGCGAAGTTTATCGAGGAGAATCTACGCTTCCCAAGTGGCGAAAAAGTAGAATGCGTGATTGCCGATACCACTATTGGCGGTGTAGCCGATGCTGCCATGTGTGCCGACAAATTTGAAAAAGAAGGTGTTGGCGTATCATTAACTGTTACTCCATGTTGGTGCTATGGAACAGAAGTGATGGACACCACTCCAATGCTACCTAAAGCTGTTTGGGGTTTCAACGGGACAGAACGTCCGGGTGCTGTTTACCTTGCTGCTGCCTTGGCTGGGTATGCTCAAAAAGGACTTCCTGCTTTTGGAATCTATGGCCGTGATGTTCAGGATTCGGGTGATACCAACATTCCTGCTGATGTTCAGGAGAAACTTCTGCGCTTTGTAAAAGCTGCTTTGGCATCAGCACAAATGAAAGGAAAATCTTATTTATCAATCGGATATTCATCAATGGGTATTGCAGGTTCGATGGTTGATCCTGATTTCTTCCAGGAATACCTTGGTATCAGGACTGAATTTGTTGAATCCATTGAGTTTATACGCAGAATAGAACAAGGCATATTTGATCCCGAAGAATATACAAAAGCAATGACTTGGACCAAAGCCAACTGTAACGAAGGCGTCGATCTGAATTCTTCTGAACTTCAATCTGATCGTAAACGCAAAGATTGGGAATGGGAAATTGTAGTAAAAATGACCCTTATTGCCCGCGATTTAATGATCGGCAATCCAAAGCTTAAGGCAATGGGGTTTGGTGAAGAAGCTAAAGGTAGAAATGCCATTCTGGGTGGATTTCAGGGACAACGTCAATGGACAGATTATTATCCAAATGCTGATTTTACTGAAGCTATCTTAAATTCATCGTTCGACTGGAATGGAATTCGTGAGGCTTTTGTATTTGCTACCGAGAATGACAGCCTGAATGGTGTATCAATGTTATTTGGCCATTTACTGACCAATACAGCTCAGATCTTCTCTGATGTGCGTACTTACTGGAGTCCAGCTTCTGTGAAGCGTGTAACGGGCAAAGAATTGACAGGTAAGGCTAGTGGCGGAATTATCCATTTGATCAATTCGGGATCTACAACATTGGATGCAACAGCGCAACAAAAAGAGGCAGCAGGTAATCCGGTTATGAAAGCCTTCTGGGATATTACAGGTAAGGATATGAATGCATGTCTTGAAAATACATCATGGCCACCGGCAAATAAAGGTTATTTCAGAGGTGGAGGTTATTCTTCGTTATTCAAAACAGCAGGAGAAATGCCTGTTACCATGTTGCGTTTGAACCTGGTAAAAGGATTGGGACCAGTTTTGCAGATTGCAGAAGGCTGGACAGTTGAACTTCCGGATGATGTACATGAAATTTTAGATAAACGTACCGATCCCTCATGGCCTACCACATGGTTTGTTCCACGTTTGGCTGACAATGATGCCTTTAAAGATGTTTACAGCGTGATGGCCAACTGGGGTGCCAATCATGGAGCAATTTCTTATGGTCATATTGGTGCTGACCTTATAACTCTGGCTTCAATCCTGCGCATACCTGTAAGTATGCACAATGTAAGCGATGATCAGATTTTCAGACCTAGTTCATGGTCTGCTTTCGGAGCAGATAAAGAAGGAGCTGATTACCGCGCCTGTGCCACTTATGGTCCATTATATAAGTAAAAATTGCCTAAAGCAAACTAGAGTTCGGAGTGACTAAAGTTTAAAATTGTTAACTTCGCGATGTAAAATAATTACAGGCCTGGGTTGTGGATGCAATCCAGGCTTTTTTAAAATAACAGATGATGAAATTTTCTTTTAAATTTGATGAAGGATCATCGCAAACCAAGTTACAGCAGCTTATTCATGCAGTTAGTGAAGCAATTAACTTAGGCATATTGAAAGAAGGCGATTTTCTTCCCTCCATTAATCAGCTAAATAAAGAAGGAGGCATCTCGCGTGACACTATCTTTAAAGCCTATTCGATTTTAAAACAAAGAAGCATCATTTCTTCCACTCCCACCAAAGGTTATTTTGTAACATCAGAATCTTACAGAGTATTTGTTTTGCTTGACGATTTCAGCGCGTTTAAGGAACAGTTGTATAAATCGTTACGGGCCAACCTTCCCGACAATTATTCGGTTGATTTGTTGTTTCATCATTACAATCCTGATATTTTTAATCAACTGATATTAAACAATATTGGACGTTACAGCATGTATATTGTGATGAATATCGACCACAAGAACATGGAAGAATCTGTACGTAAAATTGACCCCAAAAAATTATTGCTTCTTGATATGGGTAGAGACCCAAAAGATGAAATCGCCTATTTGACTCAGGATTTCAACCAGGCGGTTTACGATTGCCTGAATTCAGGACTTGAACTTATTCGAAAATACGAGGAATTCATACTTGTTTTTCCTCAGAATACCCCCCACCCTTCTGAAACGATTGATGCCTTTGATCGTTTCTGCAACGACCATCAACTAAAACATGCGGTGCTTGATAATATCGATAATCGTGAAGTTCAACCTGGACAAGCCTACCTCGTTATCAAAGATTCAGATCTGGTTAAAATAGTAAAGGATTGCAAAAAAAATGCCTATTCAATTGGTTCAGAAGTAGGGATCATTTCTTATAACGACACACCCATGAAGGAGATTGTGGGAGCCGGAATTACAGTTATTTCAACTGATTTTGTTCGAATGGGAAGGGATTGTGCAAATTTTATTGTCAGTAAAGAAAAGGTCTCAGAAATAATCCCAACTAACTTAATTGTAAGAGGCTCATTGTAAAAACAAATTCGTAACTTAGGCAAATTAATTCCTAAACTTGAAATAATGAACCTTATGAATAAATCTTATGCTTTACTAGTTGTATTTCTGACAATTAACCTAATGGCACAATCCCAAAAATCTTTCTTTCCACTATCTCAAAATATAGGCAATCCTGATATTCCAGGCAAAATGCTCTTCAATCCTGAAAGTCAATCATACAATATCACAGGAGCCGGAACCAATATGTGGCTCGACAAAGATGAATTTTTCTTTGCAGCACGTAAAGTAAGTGGAGATTTCATTCTAACATCCAAAGTTGACATTATAACAAAAACAGGAAATGCTCACCGCAAAATGGGGTTGATGATCCGCCAAACGATGGATGCCAACTCACTTTATGCCGACATTGTTTTACATTCAGATGGCTTGCTTTCATTGCAATACCGTAGTAAAGAGGGCGCCATTACCGAAGAGGTAAAATTTACAGAAGTAGGTGCACAATATCTTCAACTCGAAAAAAAAGGTTCTAAAATACTTGCCCGAATTGCACAAAACGAACAGGCATTGACTGCTGCCAAAGAAATAGAACTTCCCTTTGAAGGTTCATTCTTTGTAGGTTTGGTGACCTGTTCGCATGATGCTGCACTTTCGGTAACAGGTTTGTTTTCGAATGTTCGTTTAGACGTTGCAGCCGCTGAAGGAGTCGATGGATATAAAACCCAATCGCCCAGCAGGTTGGAGATTCTTGACACCGAAACAGGTGCCCGTAAAGTAATCTATTCAACTCTAGGACATATCGAAGCACCCAACTGGTCACGCGATGGCAAATTCCTGATTTACAATTCTGGAGGTAAGCTCTATAAATTCGATTTGGCAAAAGGTACTCCTGAAGTGATAAATACAGGAATAGCGATCAATAATAACAACGATCATGGAATTTCTTTCGATGGAAAAATGCTTGCAGTAAGTAATGCTGTTGAAGAAAACGGCAAGAACTATTCTATCGTTTTCACCCTGACAATTGAGGGAGGCACACCATTTCGGGTGACTGAAAAAGGTCCTTCATACTGGCACGGATGGTCTCCTGATGGCAAATTATTGGTATATTGTGCTGAGCGAAACGGAGATTACGATGTTTATCAAAACTCAGTGAAGGGAGGTCAGGAAAAACAGTTAACCAAAACACCTGGACTTGATGATGGACCTGAATATTCGGCTGACGGGAAACACATCTATTTTAATTCGACAAGAACCGGAATGATGCAAATCTGGAGCATGAAACCCGACGGAACAGAACAGGAACAAGTTACTTTCGACAATTACCAGAATTGGTTTGCGCATCCTTCACCCAATGGCAAATGGTTGATATACATCTCCTACCCTTCTGAAGTTGCGGCAACCAATCATCCTCACAATCAACGTGTAATGTTGAGAATGCAGCCAGTTGGCAATAAAGAAAGCAAAGTAGTTGCTCATATTTACGGCGGACAGGGAACCTTCAATGTTCCGTCATGGAGCCCTGACAGTAAAAAAGTAGCCTTTGTTTCATATACTTATGGAGAATTAGAATAAACTTTATTTTAAAGAAATATAGACAACTTTACAGTAATAAAGTTGGTGTCTAAATCCTTATAAATCAGATAGACTTAAACAATTAAACCTTTATCACATCAACAGGAGAACTGAATATTTTTATAGTTCATGTAAAAAAATTAAACAATCCTAATATTTAAATTGAAAATTTTTATTAAAATTCACAATAATATCTTAACTTTAAGGTTTACAAATCGTATGACAATATAATTTTAATTAAATGTTTCATCAAAAAAAAGCGATATGAAAAAACTAACAATTATCTTGCTCTTGGCAGTGTTTGCCTTACCAGGAAAATCACAGGAAATATTTAACTTAGGGTTGAAAGCTGGAATAAATACATCTAAAATTTCGACCAACACAGCTGATTACAAAGCTAAAGGTGTCAACAATTATCTGTTTGGTGCTTTTGCCAGAGTTAATCTTGGGTCACTTTACATTCAGCCTGAAGCCTATTACAATTCTAAAGGGGGTGAAGTTAACACAACAACAACTACGTCAACCGTTAATTCATTTAATTTAAAGACCATTGATGTTCCTGTTTTACTGGGATTTAAAATCATTAATCAGGAACCATTAAATGTTCGTGTGATGGTTGGTCCTGTTTTCTCTTTTGTGACTAAGAAAAGTGTTGAAGGAAGTGCATTTACTAAAGCAAATATTGAAAATAACTTCTTTGGATGGCAGTATGGTGCCGGAGTTGATTTCCTGTTTCTAACTCTTGATCTTAGGATGGAAAATCATGGTGGCGACCTATATAAGGCGCCTGAATTTAATACTAAAAACGGTAACTTTATTGTAAGTCTTGGCGTTAAATTTTAAACCATTACTATTTAAATTTGCCGTATGAGACGGTTTATACTATTACTAATTTTCTCTTGTGCAGTGTTTTTTGTAGCTGCACAGGAGATTATTTTTTTTAGATAGCATTATAAGCAGGCAACCTGAGTTATTGATCAGGCAACCCACAATGGATAGAACTTTGGATTTTAATGAAACTGCCTTTTCTGATGAAATTAATTCGTTAAATTATTTAATTTTTGATCAACCTCTTCTCACCCCTTACAATAATATGAGCATTAAAGGCTCTTCTATGTTTATGCAATACAAAGTGAATGAACATTTTAAAGTAGAAACGCGGATTAGTATTTCAAATAGGCCTTCTGCTCCTTGGGAACCTTAAAGGAAGTCAATTAAAAATACGCAATTTTCAACTCTCCATATTTATCTTTTACTATTCACGTATTATTAATCACATTTCATTAAATTTGACCCTCTTACTAGAGGTAATGCTATGTTAGACAAAATCAGAAAAGTAGAAGAGGTTTTTAAACAATTGGACAAGGAAACTGAAAAGTTTGGCAAACAGTCAAATCTTAAGTGCCTGACTAATTGCAACCTGTGCTGCCTTAAAAAAGGGTTGGAAGCCAACGTACTTGAATTTTTGCCTCTTGCCAATTATCTGGTTAAAAACAATCTGCATGAAGCAGCACTCGATCTATTGGATACCAATCCTGAACATTGCATCAATTTGGCTAAAAGTCAGGTTCGAGGACAAACAGCAGGATGTTCTAATTATGAACATCGTGGTATGATTTGTCGTCTTTTTGGCTTCTCAGGAATAAAAGATAAAAACTCAAAACTAGCGGTATACACCTGCACGCATATAAAAAAAGAATACCCCCTGGAGTTTAAAAATGCCATGGAACGTATTAATTCGGGAATGGAAATCCCTATGGTCACTGATTTTTACTATCAGATCTATTTCGTAGATAGTTACCTTGCCAACGATTACAATCCGATCAATGTGAGTATTCGCAAAGCCATTGAAAAAGTGGCCTATTACTATGCGAATAAGCCTCGAAGAACAAAAAAGAGCGGACCAAAAGATAAAGCTAAAAAAGAATTTTAGATGTCAGAAACAATTATAAATATACCCGATTTATCGTCTGAATTCATTTTTCAGGCATCACGTAGCAGTGGTCCGGGAGGGCAGAATGTTAACAAGGTAAATTCGAAAATTGAACTTCGTTTCAACATTCAAGACTCATCTATCTTGAGTGAAAATCAAAAGGAAGTTCTAACATCAAAGCTTTCAACTAAAATAAGTACAGAGGGATTTCTTATAATTGTATCGCAACGTGATCGTTCTCAGCTTGTTAACAAGGAAGATGCGATCAGTAAATTTTATCAGCTTATTGAAAAGGCATTGCGTCCGGTTAAACACCGCAAGAGCACCCGTCCTACCCGCAGTTCAGTAGAAAAACGATTGACTGGAAAGCGCATAAAAGCTGACATTAAACAAAATCGTCAAAAGTTAGAAGATTAATCTGATTTGATGAATAAACTGGTTTAATTTCCGTAAATTAGCTTATTTCATAACAACAATGATAAAGTTAATTCAAGTTTCCAATTTGCAGGTATTGAGTGATGATCTCAAGCATATTTATATTGATTCGTTTCCTTTTGATGAGAGAAGAGAATGGCAAGAATTTAAGGATTTACTGCATCATCCCAATTTTATTCTGAACCAGGTATTTGATGATCAGAAATTAATTGGAATTATCTCCACCTGGAAATTAGCGGATTTTGTATTTATTGAGCATTTCGCAATTGAAGAATCCCAGAGGGGTAAAGGAGTTGGAACTAAGGTTGTCAAACAAATCATTAATGAAGCACCAATTAAGGTTGTTCTTGAAGTAGATGTACCCACTAATGAAGCTGCCCATAGAAGAATTACTTTTTACGAACGTTTAGGTTTTTCGACTTGTGAAAGTATTTACTGGCAACCACCTTACTCTCCTGATAAAAAAAAGGTTAAAATGCTATTAATGAGTTTCCCTGATAAGATTTTACATTCGGAATTTATTGAAATTAAGAAGCAACTTTATCGTGTAGTCTATCAAATACTTGAGTAATGTAATTAATAAACAAACGAAAATGTGGTATTCCAAATCAATAGAAGAGGTTCTCAAGGAACTTCGCGTCGATCCGATAATAGGCCTTAGTGAAGTAGAAGCCAAAGCCAGATTGGAAAAACATGGTCACAACAAATTGAAGGGGCAAAAGAAAAAGAGCATTTTACAAATGTTTGGTGCCCAGCTAAAAGACTGGCTGATATATGTATTGTTTGCTGCGGTAATCATTACCTTGTTTTTGAATGAGTATATTGATGCCATCATAATTATACTGGTAATTATTCTAAATGCTGTTCTTGGTGTGGTTCAGGAAGTTAAAGCAGGAAACGCCATAGAGGCACTTCAGAAAATGTCGTCTCCTAAATCACTTGTCCGCAGGGATGGTGAAGTCAAAGAAATTGATTCTGAATTAGTGGTGCCGGGAGATATCCTGATCCTGGATGCCGGAAGGTTTATCTCTGCAGATATTCGTTTAATTGAAACCGCCAATCTTCAGGTTGAAGAATCAGCGCTAACCGGCGAGTCCGTTCCATCTGAGAAGGATGCAATGCTCATTCATGATCCAAACACCCCGTTAGGCGATCGTGAAAATCTGGCGTTCATGTCATCAATGGTTACTTATGGACGTGGCGTTGGCGTTGCAATTAATACTGGAATGAATACTGAAGTAGGTAAAATTGCCAATATTATTGAAGGTGAAGAAGAATCTAAAACACCTCTTGAAATTCGACTGAACAACTTGGGCAAAACGCTTGGCAAAATTGCCATTGGAATCTGTATATCTATTTTTATTATATCCATAATTCAGGGCCGTGACCTTGCCGAAATGTTTCTGGTATCTGTTTCACTTGCTGTGGCAGCTATTCCTGAAGGATTGGCAGCTATAGTCGCTGTGGTGCTATCTATTGGCGTTACCAGCATGTCGAAGCGAAACGCGATAATCCGCCGCTTGCCAGCTGTTGAAACACTCGGGTCAGTCAATATCATTTGTTCAGATAAAACAGGTACGCTGACGCAAAATAAAATGACTGTTGTGAAATATTTTAGTATTATGGGTGAATTCAGAGTGGAGCACAATATGAAAAATATCCCAACTGGAGATGCAGAAAAGTTGGCAAAAACCATGATCCTTTGTTCTGATGCCACTTGGGAAAACGGCCACGGAACAGGCGATCCCACTGAAATTTCATTACTGATATTGGGCGATGATCTGGGTATCGACCGAAAAGCATTAAACGCTGTAAGTAAACGTGTGGCTGAATTCGCTTTTGATTCCGATCGAAAATTAATGTCTACCCTCACTGAAGAAAATGGGAAGTTCACAATTAATACAAAAGGTGCAATTGATAATCTTTTGAAAATATCAACGTTTGTTTTAGTTGATGGACAGGTCCTCCCAATCACCGATGAGCACAAAAAACAATTCTACCAAAAAACAGAAAGCTTTTCGGGAGAAGCACTTCGCACTCTTGGCGTAGCTTATAAACCTGTAGATGCAATTATCGATACTTCAGAAATGGAGAAGAATCTGATTCTCATCGGACTTGTTGGAATGATAGATCCGCCGCGAACAGAGGTGAAACCTTCTATTCTTTTGGCCAAAAATGCAGGAATCACATCCATCATGATTACCGGCGACCATAAAAATACAGCTTTTGCTATTGCCTTCGAACTGGGGATTGCTGAAAACATTGATCAAGCGATAACCGGTCAGGAAATGGACAAATTTACAGATGAAGAATTTACCCATCATATTTCAAGATATCGGGTCTTTGCCAGAGTTTCACCTGAACATAAAGTGAGAATTGTGCGTGCCCTTAAATCACAAGGCAATATTGTATCGATGACAGGCGATGGTGTGAATGATGCACCTTCATTAAATGCAGCTAATATTGGTGTAGCAATGGGCATCACAGGTACCGATGTAGCTAAAAGTGCATCGGATATGATTTTGGCTGATGATAACTATGCAACCATTGTTTCTGCAATTGAACAGGGTAGAAATATTTACAACAACATTAAAAAGTCAGTCATCTTTTTACTAACCAGTAATCTTGGAGAAGTGATAACTCTATTGGTGACAATTCTTGTTGGTTGGGAAGCTCCATTGATTGCCACCCAGCTTTTATGGATCAACCTTCTCACCGATTCTCTACCTGCTGTGGCCTTGGGCATGGATCCCGGCGATCCGGATGTGATGAAAGAAAAACCAAGAAACCCTAAAGAGAGCTTCTTTGCCGGAGGAGCAGGATTACAGGTCATTGTTGGCGGTATTATGATTGGGGCCATCACAATTCTTGCCTTCTGGTACGGATATTTTGAACACGGATACAGTCCTTATGACACCGCTGTTCCTGAAGAGATTGTGGAATACGCTAGGACAATGGCATTTATGGCCATAATTTCCTGTCAGTTGTTCTACTCCCTGGCGGTTAGGAACCATAAGAAATCAATTTTCAAAATTGGCATATTCACAAACAAATATTTAGTGGGAGCTATTGTATTGGGTTTGGTCTTGCAACTAATTGTGATTGGAATCCCAGCCATGCAAAACGCTTTCAAATTACAAATGCTGGATATGCATGGATGGCTGATGGTTATTGTGTTAGGATTGGTGCCATTGATATTCAACGAAATATATAAATTATTTTTACGAACCAAAAATTAGAAATAATTGTCATGGTATATTTCTATTCCTTGCTAAAAATTCCTGAATATGAGCTACCTTCATTTCAAGTTTCGTAGAGTGCAACCAAGAAAAAAGACTTATATTAAAAACGTTCTACATGCCATCAATGCTGATAAATTGTTTATTCTAAAATCAGCAAAAACTAATAGCTGATAAATTACTTGGAATATTGATTTTGGCCAATTTGCTTTCAATTGTTAACAATCAAGATGTTTTTACCTCAGAATATTTAAAATTTATCAATTTTTTATACCTTTGGCTTTCAAATTTTCAAACGACTATTAACCATCAATTATGAATGATCTGCAAATTGAACCGCTACCAAATATCGACGAGCTGGACGAAAAGATTCTAAAACTGATTACAAAAAACGCAAGAATCCCTTTTCTTGAAGTTGCACGTGAGTGTGGCGTTTCAGGAGCTGCAATTCATCAGCGGGTTCAACGGTTACTGAATTTAGGAGTCGTTTCAGGAAGTGAATTCCTTGTTAATCCGCAGAAAATGGGATATTTTACCTGTGCATATATGGGTATTCATCTCGAAAAAGCTAAATTCCACAAGCAAGTTGTTGAACAACTAACTAAGATTCCAGAGGTTGTTGAATGTCATTACGTTACTGGAGCTTATGCCATTTTCATTAAAGTTCAGACCAAGACAAACAAGCATCTGAAGAAGTTAATTGACGAAGATTTGCAGGAAATTGAAGGAATTGCGAGTACAGAAACATTTATATCGCTCGAAATGGAATTTAAACGTCAGGTTCCAATTAAATAAATTATATTTATTCAAAAATTACCATGACGCTAAAACATCAACTTGACGATATTGATCTGAAAATATTGGAAATCATTTCCAAGAATGCGCGTATTCCGTTTAAAGATGTGGCTGCAGAGGTAGGCGTTTCAAGAGCAGCAGTTCACCAACGGGTTAACCGTATGATTGATCTGGATGTAATTATAGGATCAGGATATCATATTGATCCTAAGAAGATTGACTACAAAACTTGCACCTATATTGGCATTTTTCTCGAAAAAGGTAGTTTGTATTCAACGGTAGCCGAACAATTAAAAGCGATTCCCGAAATTGTTGAATGCCATTATACAACGGGTCAGTATGCTATTTTCGCTAAAGTATATGCCAAAGACAACGAGCATCTGCGTGATATTCTGAGTGATAAGATTCAAAAAATAGGAGGTATAGCAAGCACCGAGACTTTTATCTCACTGGATGAAACCTTCAAACGCGAAGTTCCGATTTTGTAATATAAAATCACGATAGGTTATTTGTTTCGCAATTTCCGTCAAAACGACATTTCCTTTTTTCTCATAAATAGGGTCAGCTGAAAAACTATGTATCGACTTTTTAGGTAATTATGGTTAGAATTGAATATTGCTCATTTCCATTGACTTGTTAAAACTGTCATTAGAAGTGAAAGTGAAATGAAATTCTCCGAAAGATGTTAGTTATAGGTTATACCCCGAGTACTCGGGGTAAATGTCTGAATGTGAACATTTAATATTAAAAAAGGGTATAACCTCAGAGGTGACCTTGAGTACTCGGGGTAAAAACATATAAGGTCTCCGGTTATACCATAAAATGATTCAAGTGACAGCTGATTAGAATATTACAAGGTTATAACCTATAACCAGAGTATGTGTGGTTATTTTATTTTTGAATCTGCAAAAAAATACCCAATTAATTGATTCTAAAAACAAACAAGTGCTCCCGAGTACTCGGGATGAATCGTCAATTCATCCCGAGTACTCGGGAGCACTTGTTTTAATTTGCAGTTTGATATCTTCTTATAATACTGTCCCTCCCGATCCCGAGTTCTCGGGAGGGATCGGGATGAGTTTTTCAGAAGAACCTAAATAGCAGAATCAATTTAGAGGAAAAAAGTAATTGACGTTTTGACGTTTTGTCATTTTGTAGTTTTGTAGTTTTGTTGTAAACGCAACTTCAATTTGCCTTTTCATTCTGTTTTGAAAGCAAACCCACCAGGTGTAATTCCTACTTTAAATTCATCAATCAGTTCTCCTGATGGGCTATAACGATGCACAATCCCATTTTGAGCATGATCAATGGCATCACCAACATAGATTTCAGAATTCGATGGATCGATTGCCAGGCTATAAAAACCGCCATACAAATTGGTATAGGCAGACAGGATGAAAGCTTGCTCAGGTAGTTTTTTATCAGTAACGGCCATTTTCCAAACATGACGATTCAGGAACAACAAAGAATCTTTTCCCGAATTCAGACATAGGCTCAAAGGATGTTCTCCCAATGCAAATCTGAAGGTACGTTCAATTTCACGAGTCTCAGCATCAATCTTCAGCAATCCAGGTCTTTCATATCCATAAGCACTGCTTTCAAAACCACCATCGGTCAATACCCATATTTTATTATCATTGTCAATTACCAAACTATTAGGTTGTTTAAACACTTCAATTGAATCTACCAATTGATCTGTATTGGTGTCTATTACCAGTATTTTATTGTCGTAGGACCAGCAGTTTGTAAATACCAGGTTTTTATATTGAATCATTTGCTCAGTGGCATGTTGACTGAATTCTGATGTAGAATTGTTGACCAGAATACTACCCGTTTTCCGAAAAGTTGTAGGATTAATAATGGTAATCTTTCGGGCAAATAAATCAGTGACATAAGCCTTTTGTGAATTTATGATATGAATATATCTTGGAGAACTCAATCCTGTGATACTACCCTTGAATTCGGCTGTTCTGCTGTCGATGATATATATTTTTCCTGAATTGTTTACCACCACAAATCCAAGGTTGTTCCAAATGGTCATTGATTGAGCCACATCGCCTAGTGGAACACCATTTCGTGCCTGAAATACTTGATTTACCAAACGTTTGGTTTCAGGGTCATAAAATGACAACGATGAGTTTCCGAACATGAAATTCCCCTCGTTAACGATGTAAACACCTCGGTTGCCTGTAAAATCAAAAAACACGGTATCGACAGGACTTTTATTACATGATAACAGTCCAAAGGCACAAATCAAACTATAGATAAGCTTTTTCATTTTCTGAATTGAATTTGCACCGTTAACGAATAGTATCTACCCGGCATTGGCCTCCATAAAATAGCCATGTAATCCTGATTGGTTAAATTTTCGATATTTAAAGATACTTCGGATTGAAAATGCTTCCAATCAAGTTTCTTTCCCATTGACAGATTGACTAACCAATAGGGATTGAGCACCTGTTCAAAGTCTGATTCGATATTGTTACTGGTAGAATATCGCTTACCGGTAAAAGGTACATTTATTTTAAGGTAATAGCTTTTAAAATCGGCTTCAGCAAACAAATTTGCTTTGTGTTTTGGTATGTATATCAATTGTTTACCGCGTGATTCATCAATTGAAGGAACTGCGTCAATATTTGAAGTCGCCGTGTACGAATAATTACCCCTAAGATTAAATTGCATGGCATTCGCAGTCAATATTTGTTCAGAAGCCTGAATTTCAGTACCACGTGCAAATACTTTATGAATGTTTGAGGCCTCAGGATAATAAGCCCCGCTTAGTGAAGGTCCCCATTCAATCCAGTTGTCAATCAATGAAGCAAATCCTGTAACCTGACCTGAAAATGTAGAACTTCCCTTAATTCTTTTGAAAGCATAAGCCAGATCACCTGAAAATCCATCTTCAGGTTTTAAATTTGGATTACCACCGGGAATCCAGTACAAATCATTCAGGCTTGGCTGATGATAATTACGTGACAGGTTCATTTTGAGGGAATTAAAATGACTCTTGTCCAGCCAATATTCAGTTCCAAAGTATGGAATGAATCCTATTAGATGTCCATCATACCATTCGCTACGCAATAAAAATGAAACTGCCCAATCATGAAGTATCTGAATATGAGCTGAATTTAGCAATGAAAATGCCAATTGATCTTTTGTGTAACCTTCATTGTTAACGTAATTAAATGAAGATACCCTGCTGTATGAAGAATTGATGGACCAGTCAAAATTCAAATTCTCCTTTGGGTTCCAATCATAACTCAACTGATTGGTAAAACTGTTCTCCTTATTTCGTGTATCAAAATTAACGAAGTTAGATTCATTACTCGATCTTAAATATTTTAAATGACTCATATTCAATCCATTAAGCCACTCCACCTTACTTTTCTCTTTCACTACTTTCCATGATAAAACTGCTCTCAGATTCTGGTCATTCATAGTTTCTTTTCGACCATCACCTTCGTAGGACATCAGTTGAGGAAGGTCCCGATCACTTTTGTAAGCCCATAATTTGGCTGATATTGTATGATTATTAAAACGTGAATATACTTCCTGAAGTAAACCTGATTTATGGTATCTGGCATTTGTTTGAACCGTATCATGCATTGTTACAAGACCTTCGCTCATATTTAAAACTCCATAATTCAAATACGGGAAATCATTTTTGCTTATATCAGAGAATACCCTTGTCTTAAACTGAAGCTTGCCGTTTCCATATCCCAGATTGAGATATTCTTTGTCGGTATTAAAACTCTCGATGGTCTGAACATACCGAACACTGAAATGGTCAGTCCAGTCAGGCTTATTGTTGATTAAAACGCTGCCTCCCAATGCTCCTGAGCCAGATTGAAGTGAACTCCCGCCATGTTGAAGGCTAATATCGTCGATAAAATAAATGGGGAACAATGAAAAATCGACGATGCCGCTCATCGGGGAATTCACTTTCATTCCGTTCCAGTATACCTGTGTGTGCGATGGAGCGGTACCTCTGAAAGAAGCTGTAGCAGCTGATCCTCTTCCATAAGACTTTATAAAAACAGGTGTGTAGGAGGATAACAATTCTGAAAGGGTTTGCGTTTTCAACATTTGAAGTACCAATGTATCAATATGGGTAGTCATGGTTCCGGCTTCTTCTATTGGCTGTTTGCCAATTACCTTCACTTCGCGAATTGAAATTGTATCAGTAAGTTTCTGTGCTTCAGCATTTACAATCATTAACATCATAAAAAGCATTGCAAAAATACCTTTGGTCAATATCTTCCCGTGCCTTCTCCTTAATGTCATCACTCGATTATTGTTTGATTAATTTCTGCTGATAAACCTGGTTGCCTGATTTCATTTTTAGAATATAAAATCCTGAAGGGAGAGATTGCAAATTAATATTGCCTTGTGAATAAGGTTTAGAATATACGATCCTACCCTGCAAATCAGCAATTTCAACCAATTGAACAGTCGATGAACATTCGATCCTTAGATGATCGGTGAAAGGATTTGGATATACTTTACATATTACACTAATTACATAAGGACTTGCACTTTCTGTAGTTGATTCAACAAACAATTGAGAAGCATCCATATCCGAAATAAATAAATAATCACCTGTTTTATCCACCGTCACAGCTAGTTTACCAAATTCATCTGTAGTATAAGTTGAACCACTTTTGGTTGAATTTTGAAGTTCCATTTGAACGGTTTGATAAGCCAGAACCTCGGATGAATTGATCGAAACCGACCGGTTTTGATTCATCGAACAAAAATATTTCATCAATTGAAGGTCAACTTTCTGATTCAGCTTTATGGAATCTGAGCCGGTTGTAAGATGAGTTACCGACCAGGGAGTCTGGTTATCTGCTATTTGATACACCAGGACTTCATCGTTGTTGTTTACCCTTATTTTGTTCAATTCCACAGCATAAGGTTGTTGATTCAGCATTACCACCCAAGTTTTGCGGTACGATGCAGAAGTCCTTGAACCGCCATACCCAAAATGATAAACATTTGATCCCTCCTCGATCTCTGGAATCCGCCACAGATAAAGAGAAGTTCCAACTTCAGCATCATCCCTGAACTTCCATTCATTTTCTAATTCTGTATTTTTGTATGCCGCCACAATTACATCAGCAAGTGAAACATACGACGTATCAGTCAATGGATAAGTCGTTTGTGCCCTATCCACTTTGGAAGTCAAATCAACAGTCTCAACCCATATTGAATGGCGTGGAATTAAAGTCTTATCGATTGTTTTTATTGATATATAAACCTTTTTCATTATTGATTCAGGAAGAACATGAATTGCTAATGAATCACGAAGTGACTTAATTTCAACTGATTCAAGGTACAACCAACAACTTCCTGAAAGTTTCCCATGTACATAAAATGTTCCGTCAACCTGAACAATTTCCGCAACTGATGGATTGTCGATTCTCCATCGTGGTGTATTTCCCGAAAGTACATTCCCGTTCTGATCAGTTAATTTACCGGTCAGTTTGAGTTTGTCATTCACCTTTATACTATTGGCTGTGAGGCTTATAACAGCTTTTCCTGCCGAATAAATTTCCAATTCCTTTTCAGCATAGATTGCTGAATTAATAGCAGAAGAAGCTCGTAGGAAAAACTTCCCATTTTGCAAAGCCCTCAACTGACCATTTTCAATAATCGCCAACTCAGTATTGCTTACCGACCAATTAATCAGTGTATTATCATTTTCAATACCTGATTCAAACACTTTAGCATTGATAGTTAAAGTTTCACCTACTCTGATTTTAGGTTGAAGATCCTGAATTACAACCATCGATCTCGATCCGCTTACTGAAGCTGGCTCTACATCACGAATACCTGTAATTTCAGTCGAGATTTCTCCCAACCGGCCCACCAATGCATTCATACCTGTATATATTCGTATGAAATTTATTTCATCTAAACCGACATGATTTCCATCTTTATCAATTGCCCAATCAATATCAATGGCATCGCCGCCACTACCTTCAATTGCCTGGGTATAAGGGTTGTCGGGTAACTTTTCGTTTAAAGAAATAATAGCTGTATTATCGGCATAGCCAAATGCCCTGGGAAAAGAATTCACCACTCCCGGAATTGATAAATCAATTTGTCCCTGGAGCCGCGTTCCTTTCAGCATATATTTATCAGTCAATATATTAGGAAATAAATCAGCCTGTGGATAATAACTTTGCAGGTGAAAGCTATTTTCGGGAATGATACCTGTTAATCCATGATTATCAGTCCAATGAATATCAACCGCCGTATTTAAGCCGCTGTTTTGGTAGGTTACTTCATAATTTGAAATGGTGGTATTCCAATAATGATCACTTCCTGCAATTTCGTACCAGGTGTCATCAGGAAGTCCATTTTTATTTTCATCCTTCATTACCTGAATGATTCCAGGTTCCGACCATGTGGAAGTTGGATTACCATAGATTGTAAAGTCGACTCCATAAGGATTATTGGGATCATTTTTAATTCCTGAAGCAAATTCAAGTGTAACTGATCCGCCATAAGCACCAAGGCTTACAAGGCCTCTATTGGTTCCAACCAGCGATTGTGCAGCAGTTGGAGTTCCAAGAAATTGAGCATTGGTATATTGTCCTGGGGCTGGTAAATAGTTGGAAACCCCCGTGGCAAACTGCCCTTGAGTTTCAAGAATAATCAGCATCAAAATACTGACAATAAATAACTTATGGCTGAAATAAAATTGATTCATTTGCTACAAAATCTTAAACTTAATTGGATTTTGTAGCTTTTCAGAATAGAAAAAAGAAAAGTATACGGTTTTTTGCTTTTTCGCCGAAAGCCTCAAAATCCAGGTTCGAACAGGCAGGTCTTCTGACTCATCCCCTTTTTACCCCCTTCCCGCCCCGATTGAAAATGGACAGTGGATCATTGTTAAAAAGTTATACAGGACTTACAGCAGCGGGAACTGTACAGGAATCATCCATTATAATGAATTCACCTGTTTCCCTTTTACATTCCGAAAATCGGAAACCTATTCACTCACAAAGATACATAAAAGTTCGAAACAGAAGGGAAAATCTGTTTAAAAGGCTTATTTTTGTAGAATACAAAATGAGGCAACCAACTATGTTTGAAAAACTAATTCATCTGGAAGGAATAGATCCACTGGAATTCTTTGGTGTGAACAACGCCAAAATGAACCTGATCAAATCCTTTTTTCCAAAGTTGATTATTGTATATAGGGGTAATGATGTGATCCTAAAGGGTGATGATGAAGAGATTCTACGGTTTGAAAGTAAATTTCACCTGATTTTGAAACATTACAATCAGTTCAATATATTACCGGATGAAATTATCAATCAGGTATTTATGGATGATGAAGGACCCATTGAAACCATTGACGAAGAGAGGGATGTGCTTCTGTTTGGCATCAGTGGAAAAGCCATCAGGGCAAGGACTCCAAATCAAAAGGTTTTTGTTGATGCCTGCAAAATGTCTGATCTTATTTTTGCCATTGGGCCTGCCGGAACCGGTAAAACATATACAGCTATCGCAATGGCAGTCAGAGCATTAAAGAATCGTGAAATAAAACGGATCATCCTTAGCAGGCCTGCTGTTGAGGCAGGTGAACGACTCGGTTTTCTTCCAGGCGATCTGAAAGAAAAGATAGATCCTTATCTGCAGCCTCTTTATGATGCCCTTCTGGATATGATACCTGCCAAGAAGCTGGAAGAATTTATGAAAGATGGAATCATCCAAATCGCCCCTCTGGCATTTATGCGTGGCCGTACCCTCAGCAATGCATTTGTGATCCTTGATGAGGCTCAAAATACAACTGTACTTCAAATGAAAATGTTCCTTACCCGCATGGGACTCAATACAAAGTTTGTTGTTACAGGCGACGAAACACAGATCGACTTGCCTTTCCAAAGTCCATCAGGGTTAATCCTCGCTAAGAAAATACTCAAAAACATTCCCAATATCTCTTTCGTTCAATTCGATATAAAAGATATCGTCCGCCATAAATTGGTCCGTGATATCGTCCTTGCATACGAAAAACACCATCATTCAGAAATTGCCAGAAAAGATGAAATTGAGAATATAAAGAAACAAAAGGAACAAAAAAGTTGATTATCTTTAGGGTATGAAAAATTTCATCGATCACATATCAATTAGATTACGAAAGATATACAAAAACTTTAACATTATAAAAACAATATGAGCAAAGCTTTGACAAGAACCGATTTTAATTTTGACGGACAGAAAAACGTCTATCATGGAAAAGTAAGAGATGTATACAACATCGACAATGAGTACCTTGTAATGGTAGCGACCGATCGTATTTCAGCCTTCGATGTCGTTTTACCTGAAGGAATTCCGTATAAAGGACAGGTATTAAACCAGATAGCTGCCAAATTTTTGGATGCAACTTCTGATATCGTACCCAACTGGAAAATCGCTACACCCGATCCCAATGTGACGGTAGGCCATCATTGTGAGCCCTTTAAAGTTGAAATGGTAATCCGTGGATATTTGACCGGACATGCATGGCGCGAATATCGAAGCGGTAAAAGGACATTATGTGGTGTACCGATGCCTGAGGGGATGGTTGAGAACCAAAAATTCGCTGAGCCAATCCTTACGCCGACTACTAAGGCTTATGAGGGTCATGATGAAGATATTTCGCGAGAAGAAATTATCGCACAAGACATTGTAAGCAAGGAAGATTATGAAGCGCTTGAAAAATATACGCGCGAAGTATTTCGTCGCGGTACTGTAATTGCTGCAGAAAAAGGATTGATCCTTGTAGATACTAAATATGAGTTTGGCAAGAAAAACGATCAAATTTATTTGATTGATGAAATTCATACCCCCGATTCATCACGCTACTTTTATTCTGAAGGCTATGCAGAACGTTTGGCCAAAGGAGAAAATCAGAAGCAACTTTCCAAAGAATTCGTTCGTCAATGGCTGATTGAAAATGGCTTTCAAGGTCAGGAAGGCCAAGTTGTACCTACTATGGACCCAGCATTTGTTCAATCCGTTTCCGAAAGGTACATCGAACTCTTTGAGAGCATCACTGGTGACACATTTGTCAAATCTGATTTAGATCATATCCAGGAAAGAATTGAATCCAACATCAACACTTACCTCAAAAGTTTATAATATTTAAAGGCTGCCGCGATCTCAAAGTGGCAGCCTTTTTTTTAATTACCTCCTACCAATTTACTATTTTACATCTCATTTTTAGATAGTTATATATCAGCTTATGAGAACTGATTTGGATTTGTTACGCTCTGCGACGAACGTATTTGAGACTTGTATGTCTCCTTTTTCACAAATATTTGCTTTAGGTTTTTCACGTAGAAGATTTTTATAAGACTTATACAATTCTATTGGTATTTAGTTTGATTTAAGGGGTTTTCACTGAAGACTATTCGAAGACTATTCGAAGACTATTCGAAGACTATTCGAAGACTATTCAATTGCATTTGAATAATCAACGAATAGTTTTCAAATAATCTTCAAATAATCTTCATATAATTATAAGCTTTGGGTATCGACAAATATATGCTCAAGGTTTTTATCCCGATATACTTATATAAAGGAGATTTTTATTTTTAAATATGAATAATTATTCCCATATTTGTGCCTACCAGCTCCTACCAGTTGGTCTTATTTATCAACACCTTTACCAACAAAAATCGACTTATATGAAGTGTTTCCTATTCTTATTTTTTGTGGCCTTAATGCTATCTGTTAAAGGCCAAAACAAGTACAAAGATATTGTGTATGAAGACAAAACGCCACATGATTGGGAGAATCAGGCGATATCAGAGGTTAACAGGGAATTGCCCAGGGCTTATTTTATTCCCTTTGCCACAGCAAAACAGGCATTGCAAAACGATTTATGGAAGTCACCATTTATTCAAACTTTGAATGGCACCTGGCAATTTAACTTGTCGCATACTCCTTATGTTCGTCCATTTTACTTTTACAAGGATGATTATGACACTAAGGACTGGAAGACTATTCAAGTGCCCGGCAACTGGGAGATGCAGGGGTTTGACGTTCCTATATATACCAATATCCGATACCCTCATGAGGCTACCCCACCTACGATTCAAAAATTTTACAACCCCGTAGGTTCCTACAAACGTACCTTTACGATTCCTGAAAACTGGACAGGTCAGGAAATTATCCTTCATTTTGGAGCTGTAAGTTCTGCTATGTATGTGTGGGTCAACGAACAAAAGGTTGGTTACAGCGAAGATAGTAAAACGCCTGCTGAATTCAACATTACTAAATACCTGAAAAAAGGAAATAACTCACTGGCGGTAGAAGTATATCGCTGGTGTGATGGAAGTTATCTGGAAGATCAGGATTTCTGGAGAATGAGCGGTATGACGCGCGATGTATTTCTGATGGCTCGTAATCCTCAGCATATCAGCGATTTTAAGGTATCTGCACCCTTGATCAACAATTATAAGGATGGTGATTTTAAAATGACTGTTGAAGTTGTCAATGCAGCTAAAAAAGCAACTGAGGTTACTGTTCAAGCCATTTTGCTTGATGGAAAAAATAAAGTGGTTGATTTAAAAGTAAATGTTGAAACCGGAGCGAAACCGGGAACTGCTATACTGGGGGCTAAGGTCCCAGGTGCAAAACCATGGAGTGCAGAAAACCCAAATATATATCAACTCCTTATCACTCTGAAAGATCAGGCTGGTAAAACCATCGAAGTTTTACGTCAGGATGTAGGATTTCGTACTGTTGAAATTAAGAATGCCCAATTGCTTGTAAATGGAGTTGCAATCCATGTTATGGGAGTAAACATTCACGAACATAACGAAATTACTGGTCATTATCAGGATGAAGCGACGATGCTGAAAGATATATTCCAGATGAAGTCGCACAATATCAATGCGGTACGCACGTCGCACTATCCAGAACCCGAACGTTGGTATGAACTGTGCAATCAATATGGAATTTTCCTGGTTGATGAAGCCAATATTGAATCGCATGGAATGGGTTATGGTAAAGAGTCATTGGCGAAAGATCCTACATGGAAAAATGCCCATCTTTTCCGCACCCGCAACATGTTTGAACGCGATAAGAATCAACCTTCAGTCATTATATGGTCTTTGGGAAATGAAGCCGGTAACGGTGTGAATTTTGAAGCTACTTATTCCTATTTGAAGGCCAATGATACGAGTCGTCCCGTTCAGTTTGAACAGGCTGGAACCGGCGCCAATACTGATATCTTTTGTCCCATGTATGCAACAATGCAAGATATGGAAAATTATGCAAAGGGAAAACCGACCAAGCCATTGATTCAATGTGAATATGCACACTCGATGGGTAATAGTACAGGTAACCTTCAGGATTACTGGGATTTGATTGAAAAATATCCAGTTTTACAGGGCGGTTTTATATGGGACTGGGTTGACCAGGGTATTTTGACCAAAGATGCACAGGGAAATAAATTTTGGGCCTATGGCGGTGATTTGGGGAGCGATACCCTACCTACCGATGGTAATTTTTGTATCAATGGACTCATTAATCCTGACCGTACTGTTAAACCAACCTTGATTGAAGTCGGTAAAGTATATCAACACATTGGATTCAAGGCATCTAATCTTGAAAATGGTGAAATAGAAGTGCTTAATAAATATTCATTTACCAATTTGTCTGAATTTTCTTTCAATTGGGAAGTGGTAGCGGACGGTAAAGTAGTAAAGTCAGGAGAAATTACTAATTTGGATTTGGCTCCCAATTCAAACAAAAAGGTTCAGCTTGATATAAAGGTAGATGCACAACCAGCTACCGAATATTTCCTGAATATATCGGCCAATCTAAAAAGCACCAAAGGAATTTTACCGGCAGGGTCCAGAATGGCTTATGAACAATTTCTTTTACCCATCAGCAAAAAAGGTGTTTTGGCTTCTAAAAAAGAATTGCCGGCTCTTAGTTTAAAAGAAGAAGGAAATTTATTTGTTGTTGAAGGAAAAGGATTTAAAATTAACTTCAGCAAGGAAGATGCTACCCTGAAAAGCTATCAGCTTAAGGGCAAAGAAATGCTTCTGTCAGGACCAGTACCTAACTTTTGGCGTGCCCCAATAGATAATGATTTCGGCAACGACCTTGACAAAAGAAGTAAGGTATGGAGAAAAGCAGGTGAGCGGAAAACAGTTAAATCGGCTACTGTAAAACAAATCGGTAATGAAGTGGTAGTCAGCTTTAATTTCGATCTTAACGATGAAAAGAAACAGGCTATTGCCAATTACAATTCAACTTATACTGTTTTGGGATCAGGAGAAGTCGTTGTTAATAACAGCTTTAAAATGAAGAAAGATTCTCTTCCTGAAATCATTCGTTTTGGAATGAACCTTGTAATGCCCCGCGAATTTGACCAAATGAGCTGGTTAGGTCGAGGCCCCCACGAATCATATAGTGACCGCAAAACCAGCGCGTTAGTCGGTTTGTATTCTGGATCTGTTGCCGACCAGTATTTTGCCTATATACGTCCACAGGAAAATGGAAATAAAGCCGATGTTCGTTGGATGAGTATTTCAAACAAAGATGGACTGGGACTTCAGTTTATTGGATTACCATTGCTTTCTGTAAGTGCCCATCATCAGATTATGGAAGATTTCGAATCACCTGGACGTACCGACGGAAGTATCAAAGATTACAAGCACATGGTTCGCCGTCATACCAATGATGTGAAGCCACGCGAGCTGACTTCAGTCAATATTGACTATAAGCAACAGGGAGTAGGTGGTGACAATAGTTGGGGAGCATGGACCCATGATGAATACCGTTTGAGAGAAAAGACTTATGAATATTCATTCAGAATTTGCCCGTTGGTAGCCGGTGAAAAGCCGGTTGATAAAGCAAAGATAATCTACCAGTAAGAGAGTTTACAGTATACAGTTCAAAGGTTAAATTTGCACCAGGATCGGCATGCAACTTTAACCCTTGAACATTAAACTTCAAAATATTACAGACTAAATTAACTTTACGGAGTAGTCTCATTTCATTAATGAGAAATCACTTTATACTCAGGATGACAGAAACAATTCAATATATGATCGTTTACCATTCCTGTAGCCTGAATATGAGCATATATAATTGTCGAACCAATAAACTTAAAGCCCCTCTTTTTTAGGTCTTTTGATATAGTATCGGATAAGGATGTTTTTGCCGGTAGATCTTTTAAGGTATTAAACCTGTTTATAATTGGTTCATAATCAACAAAACTCCAGATGTACTTATCAAAAGTACCATATTCAGCTTGAACTTCCAAAAACCTATTGGCATTGTTAATACAAGCCAGGATTTTTAATCTATTCCTGATAATTCCTGCATTGTTCATTAGTTCTTCAACCTTTAAATCATCATATTGAGCAACGATTAGAGGATCGAAATTATCAAATGCCTGTCTAAATGTATCCCTTTTATTTAATATGGTTTGCCAGCTTAAACCTGCCTGCATTCCTTCTAAAATCAAAAACTCAAACAATTTTTGATCATCATGTAAAGGTCTACCCCACTCTTCATCATGGTATTTAGACATCAATTCATTTTTCTGAGCCCATTCGCAACATTTATCCATAATCAGTATTTATTATTAAATATTCATTTACTGTTAATTAAAAGTTCCAATATGGTTCTCAATTATAAGTTGAATGCCTTAATATTGGTTCTAAAGTTAATGTATTCAAAAAATAATTAAAAGAAAATTCAAATAGCATTCAATAGTGCTAAAATACTAATTTTGTTTTGTATAAATTTGTATCCAAATGAAAAAACTGATCTTTATTCTTCTGATTTTTGCTTCACAGCTGGCTTTCAGTCAGTTGAACATTAATCAGTACATTCGGGTAGGCGAAACCCGTATTCAGATCGGCAATTATGTTGGTGCAATTGAAAATTTCAATATCGTTATTAAATTCAAGCCACATTTGCCGGAGCCCTATTATTTCCGTGGGTTAGCAAAACATCAGCTTGATGATTTCAGGGGTGCAATCAAGGATTACAATATGGCTATCGATATAAAGCCATATTATCCGGATGCCTTTATGCATCGCGGATTGGCGTACCTTGAATTAAAGGATTATCCCAGAGCCATTGCAGATTATAATCGGGCCATTGAGCTTGATCCACACGATGCGGATTTGTACAATAATCGTGGAATTGCTAAAATCTCGATGAAAGACATCGATGGAGCCATTGCTGATTATGACAAAGCACTGGAAATCAATCCAAAATATACAAATACTCTTATCAATCGCAGCAATGCCAAATTAATGAAGAATGATATCAAGGCAGCTATCAAAGATTTAAACCAAGCCATTATTATTCGACCACACTTTGCAAATGCCTATCTATTAAGAGGTTTGGCACGTCTCGAACTAAATGATTATGCTTCAGCCCTCCGCGACTTTGATCAGTGTCTTAAACTTGATCCAAGAAGTGCGTATGCTTTCACCAATCGTGGAATTGTAAAACAAAAGCTAGAGGACCAAAAGGGTGCAATTATGGATTATAACTTGGCCTTACAAATTGATCCTACCATTGCAAATGCCTATATGAACCGTGGTATTGCAAGGGAAGTCCTCAAATTGCCTGGTTCGAAGGAAGATTTTGCCATTGCAGCCAAATTGGATCCAAAATTAACCTTTAATTCAAAAGAGGTTGATTCAAATGGTCAGGTTCAGGCTAAACAAAATGCCAATCAACCTACTCAGCAAAATCAGGCGCAAACTCAATCGCAGCCAACCAATCAGACCCAGACTGCTCAAAATCCAACAAAAGAAACTATCAACAAAACAGACGACCAGACTGAATTGGATCAAAATCAAGAACAGACAAAAGAGACTAAGGAAGAACGCGATCTTAGAAGATATAAATTGGCGCTGGCTGATGCACAAAATACCCCTGCTCCTAATGACAAAATTGTTGATGATGGACGAATTCAGAACAAAAATATCATAATCGATTTGCAACCCATATTCATTCTATCCTCGTTTGATAAATATTCGAATGATTTTGAGCAAACTCAATACTATAATCTAGAGCTTGAAGCTATCAATAATTTCAACAACTACGATCCTGTTGTGACGATATCAAATAAACCGGTGGATCGACTTCAAGAGATATTTAAAAATAACATCCTGTATTTCAATGAAAAAATTAAAAACAACAGTAAGGAAAGTTTGAATTATTTGAACAGGGGAATATTTTACAGTTTGATTGACGATTATTCTAATTCGATAAACGACCTTCAAAAAGCAATTGAAATGGACAATAAAAATGCACTGGCCTACTTCTCCCTGGCAAATTGCAAGTTGAAAATGACTGACCTGATTGAACAACTTAAACAATCGTCGTATGATATAGTTGTTCCTCTCAAAAATGATTCTAAAAAATCTCAGGGTAAAAATATTGAATCGGTAACCGAATACAATGATGTATTGAATAATTATTCAACCTGCCTTGCTCTAAATCCAAATTTTGCTTTTGCCTATTTCAATAAGGCCTATGTGAAATGTAAAATGCAGGATTATGAAGGCGCATTGATTGAATTGAATAAAGCTATCGAAATTGAATCAGACTTTGCGGAAGCCTATTTTAATCGGGGACTGACAAAAATATATCTTGACGACATTAATGGCGGCGCCATGGATTTAAGTAAAGCTGGTGAATTGGGCATTCAAGATGCATACAATGTTATCAAACGCTATTGTAATTAACCGTATATTTGCAGAGTATTAAAATAATCATTTTCAAACGATATGCAGTTTGCCAATCAACCACTTGCAGAGAGATTGCGTCCAACAACCTTAGATGATTACATTGGACAGGAACATCTGATAGGTGAAGGAGCTGTATTGCGTAAAATGATTGAATCAGGCAAGATTTCATCGTTTCTACTTTGGGGACCTCCCGGAGTTGGGAAAACAACACTTGCCAAAATTATTGCCAATACGCTCGATCGTCCTTTTTACACACTTAGTGCAGTGAGTTCAGGGGTAAAAGATGTACGTGATGCAATTGATAAGGCACAGAAAACCCAATTTTTCAATAAGCCAAATCCAATACTTTTCATTGATGAGATCCACCGTTTTAGCAAGTCGCAACAAGATTCATTACTTGGCGCTGTAGAACAAGGTGTGATTACGCTGATAGGTGCCACAACTGAGAATCCCTCTTTTGAAGTCATATCCCCGCTTCTTTCACGCTGTCAGGTTTATGTACTTAATCATCTTGATAAGTCCGATTTATTGAAAATCATCCATCTGGCCCTTACAAAAGATCCCTGGCTAAAGACCAAGAATATAATTATAGAAGAGGATGAAGCCCTGCTTCGATTTTCTGGAGGTGATGCCCGAAAACTGCTAAACGTATTGGAATTGATTGTGAATTCAGCAGAGAATGAGACTATTACAATAAACAATGAAATTGTTATCGACAGGCTTCAAAACAATATGGCCTTGTACGATAAAAACGGAGAGATGCATTATGACATAATCTCAGCCTTTATTAAAAGCATGCGTGGAAGTGATCCTGATGCCGCAGTTTACTGGCTGGCCCGTATGATTGAAGGTGGAGAAGATGTGAAATTTATTGCCAGAAGGATGTTGATTCTTGCTGCTGAAGATATTGGCTTAGCCAACCCAAATGCCTTACTATTGGCTCAAAGCACCTTTGATGCTGTTCATAAAATCGGGTATCCGGAAGCAAGAATTATTTTATCTCAATGCGCTATATACTTAGCCACTTCATCAAAAAGCAATTCAGCAATTGTAGCTATCGACGATGCGATTGCATTGATAAAATCGACAGGCGATTTACCTGTACCACTTCATATTCGTAATGCTCCCAACAAGTTGATGAAAGAATTGGGTTATGGTAAAGATTATAAATATGCCCATTCGTACAATAATAACTTTGCTGAACAGGATTTTCTTCCAAAAGAAATTAAAAAACACCGGTTCTATATCCCCCAAAATAACCCTCTCGAAATAAAAATACTTGAAAAATTAAAAAGTCTTTGGGGAAAGCGATTCGAAAAATAGCTTTCATGTTGGGTACAATCCAATATTCTATAGATTCATAACTTGTAATCACTTGAATTGTAGCTCCAAAAGAATTAAATTATCTTATGAATTGTAAAGAATAATGCTTATATTTGAATATAATTATTAATATAACTTTTATTTTTTAAATTTAATTTATATTAAGAATTTATTACAATTGTATTAATTTTCTGTTAAAAGTTAAAACAAAAAGATTAATTTCGCATTAACTTATTTTTGACCAATGAACTTAATCAGAAATTGCCTTTTGCCTTTTACTAAAGTAACTTTGGTTGATTTGGACCAAGTAAAGCTAATGAACAGGACAGACTTAAAATTTTGTCTGCATATCAGCCAATTACCTGAAATTTTGGATGCCATAAAGTCGTACTATTCAGTTTTGGAAATTAATGGTGAAACGGTGTTTAAGTACGATAATACGTATTTCGATACACCAGATAATCAGATGTTTATCTGCCATCAGAATGGAAAATCGAACAGATTTAAAGTTCGTATCAGGAACTATGTTGAATCCAATCTAAACTTTCTGGAAATTAAACTCAAAAACAACAAAGGTAGAACAATCAAGAAAAGGGTTGTAAAACAAGAATTTATACCTGAATTTACAACGAGTGAAATAACTTTTGTAGAAAAGGTTACACCTTTTTCCAGCCTTCAATTAGAGCCGAAGATCAGAAGTTGCTTTAATCGTTTTACATTGGTTGATAAGGAGTTTACCCAAAGGGTTACCGTAGATATGGCACCCGGATTTCAAAATCCGGAGAATAAAGTAACGCTCAATAATTTGGTGATCATTGAGATTAAACAAGATAAATCGAGTAATCCAGCCATGATAATAAAAATTCTTCAGGAATTGAAAATCAGGAAACAAGGCTTTAGTAAATATTGCATTGGACGATCATTGCTGGAAGATAAGATTAAAAAGAACAATTTTAAACCCCTCTTATTAAAAATAAGTAAAGAATATTCTAACTAAACTATTAAATAATAGACATGCAATTTTTAAATATTTTATTACAAGCTACAACCGACAACGGTGGATTAAAGCTTTTCGGGATGCAGCTTATTAATGTAGAGGATCTCATTTCCCTCCTTGTCAGGTTCACAATGAACATGTTAGTAGTGGTAACGATTGTTATCGGATTATATGCAAAGACTAGCAGACGCAAGGATTTCTATTTCAGTTATATTGCAATAAGTGTAGGGATTTTCCTGCTTTGCTTTCTACTCGCGAATGTAAAGATGGAATTAGGATTTGCGTTGGGACTTTTTGCAGTCTTTAGTATTATCAGATATCGGACTGATTCGATACCAATCAAAGAAATGACTTATTTATTTGTCGTAATAATAGTTTCTGTAGTTAATGCACTGGCCAATAAAAAGATCAGCTATGCAGAATTGATTGCTACCAACCTCTTAATTGTCGGTACGTTATACATTATGGAAAAAATATTGAATTTACGACAAGAACTCTCCTATCGTATTCTATATGAAAAAATTGAAAATGTAGTAGCTGGACGTGAAGATGAATTGGTTGCTGACCTGAAGTTACGAACAGGTATCAATATCAAACGATTTGAAATAGAACGTATTGATTTTCTAAGAGATGTTGCCCATATAAATATCTATTTTGATATCAATAATAAAAAGACCTTTGTTGGCGATGAAAAATAAAATTCTGTTACTCCTAACATGTTTACTATTCATTACTTCTGCCTATGCGCAGGACAACCCGGCAACTTGGATTGAATTAGGCTTCTCAAAAAAAATAATCAAGAACCTGAAAGTAGAATTCAATCCTGAATTGCGACTTAGAGGGGATTATCAGGTTGATACCTATATTATCGAAGGTGGTTTATCTTACAGGTTACACAAATATTTGACTTTAGCCAGCTATTATCGATATGAAAATGCGTACGATTATAAAAAATCGACTGGTGCATATAAGGATCAGGTATCTTTAAATCGAATTGCCTTTGATGCTAAATCAGGATTTGATCTGAAACGTTTTGATTTCCAGTTTCGATTGCGTTATACTCAAGGATTGTATACCAATAATGATGCATCTGAATTCAGATATAGAGCAAAACTCGCTTACAATATAAAGGGGTTAAAACTGTTACCCTTTGCCTCTGTTGAACTGTTCCACGATCAGTCGGTACTTGATTTAGATCGTGAAAACATTTCAGGAGGCCTTAAGAGCATTGATAAAATAAGGTATACCGGCGGATTTTCTTATGAAATTAATAAAAAGAATGAAGTAACCTTGTTTTACCGACTTCAGGATAATCGTGCGAAGAAAGAATCTGTTAATATTCTGGGAATTGGCTATAGTCTTGATTTTTGATAAATATATTAAACATATAGACTGATAGGTTATTAAAACCGCAAACAGAGAAAACAAAATTCACTATTTGCGGTTTGCCCATTAAAATCGACTATATTCGTACAAAATAAAAAACGTAATGATTCCAAAACTTAAATTCGAAAACTCCAATTTCCTTTTATTGGCCGGACCCTGTGCTATTGAAGGAGAAAAGATGGCTATGGAAATTGCTGAACGAATCATTGAAATAAGCAACAAGTTACAGATTCCTTATATTTTCAAAGGTTCGTATCGAAAGGCCAACCGTTCACGATTGGATTCATTTGCTGGTATTGGTGATGAAAAAGCATTAAAAATTCTAAGGAAAGTATCCGAAACATTTGATATACCTACGGTTACAGATATTCATACGGCTCAAGAAGCAGCAATGGCAGCTGAATATGTGGATATGTTGCAGATTCCTGCATTTTTGTGCAGGCAAACCGACATTCTGGTTGCAGCTGCTGAAACAGGGAAAGCCGTTAACATTAAAAAAGGCCAATTTTTATCGGCCGACGCCATGAAATTTGCAGTAATCAAAGTTCGTGAGAGTGGCAACAACAATGTTTTCTTAACCGAACGCGGTTCAACTTTCGGCTATCAGGATTTAATTGTTGATTACCGGGGAATTCCTGAGATGCAGAAAAATAACTGCCCTGTAATTCTGGATATTACACATTCATTGCAGCAGCCCAACCAAACGAGCGGTATTACGGGAGGGCAGCCTCAATTGATTGAAACCATTGCCCGTGCCGGTATTGCAGTAGGAGTTGATGGAATCTTCATCGAGACACATCCCGATCCGGCCAATGCAAAATCTGACGGCGCCAATATGTTGCAGATTGATTTGTTGGAAGGGCTATTAACCCGGCTTGTTCAACTTAGACAAGTTGTTAAAACATTTTAGAGATGGAAAACAGACGTAGTTTTATGATGAAAATGGCCGCAGGAATGGCTACAACAAGTTTGATTGCAATTGCAAAACAAGCGAACGCAAAAGAACATCCTGTAAAAAAGGTATTGGTTCACCATGTATTTTTCTGGTTGAAAGAACCAAAAAATGAAAAGGCTAGAAATGATTTCGAAATTGGATTAAAAGCATTGGTCAATGTTCCTTTGGTAGAATATTCTCACGTTGGAACACCTGTAGAATCATCCAGAGATGTGGTTGACGATTCATTTACCTATTCTTACATTGCCTATTTCAATAACGAAGAAGACCAGACAATTTATCAGACTCATCCTATTCATCTTAAATTTATTGAGGATTGCCAGCATCTTTGGGAAAAGGTAGTTGTTTATGATGCAATGAATTAAAGAGAAGAAGTAAAAAGTTTTAAGTCAAAAGTTTTTAGTCTGGATTGCGAAGTGAAAAAGATTCAAAATCCTTGCTCTTGTTTGTTTTTAGAATCAATTAATTGGGTATTTTTTGCAGATTCAAAAATAAAACAAACACACATACTCTGGTTATAGGTTATACCCTTGTAATATTCTAAGCAGCTGTCACTTGAATCATTTTAGGGTATAACCTATAACCAACATCTTTCGGAGAATGTTATTTCCCTTTCACTTCCAATGACAGTTTTAACAAGTCAATGGGAATGAGCAATATTCAATTCTAACCATAATAACCTAAAAAGCCGATACTTAATGAAAGAACAAATAGGCCATTAAAATAGCTGCAACGACTCCCGCAAAATCAGCTATTAACCCACATATTAGGGCATAGCGCGTATTTTTTATTCCAATAGATCCAAAATAAACAGCCAAAATATAGAAAGTGGTATCAGCCGATCCCTGAATAGTAGATGCAACCCGACCTGCAAACGAATCGGCTCCATATATTTTCATGGTATCTACCATCATTCCACGTGCACCACTACCGCTTAAGGGTTTCATCAGCGCAGTAGGCAACGCAGGAATAAAATCTGTATTGATACCCATCTGTTCAAATGTCCAGGCAATGCCTGAAATGATCCAATCCAAGGCGCCAGAAGTACGAAATACTCCAATAGCAACCAATATACCGATGAGATATGGAATAATCATTATAGCTGTATTAAAACCATCTTTGGCTCCTTCTATAAATGCATCATAAACATTCACCTTTTTACTTAATGCAAGAAGGATAAAAGTGATAATGACCGAGAAGATAATCAGGTTGCTGGCTACATTGGAAATGGTTTGAATCTGATCTTTGTCAAGACTTGAAAAATACCATATAATGGCAGCAATAAAGGCAGTTAACCCTCCAAGATAACTCAGTATTGTTTTATCCAGTAGATTAATTTTCTGATGCCATGCAACGGCCATAAGACCTGCGAGAGTAGAAAAAAAAGTAGCCAGCAAGATCGGTATAAAAACATCCGACGGATTTACAGCGTTTAATTGTGCACGGTATACCATGACACTGATCGGGATAATTGTTAAACCGGAGGCATTCAAAACCATAAACATGATCTGGGCGTCTGAGGCTGTATCTGATGATGGATTGGTCTCCTGCATTTCCTTCATGGCTTTTAAACCCATTGGAGTTGCTGCATTATCAAGGTTAAGCATGTTGGCAGCAATATTCATCATGATAGATCCATAAGCTGGATGATCCTTCCCAAGCGTTGGGAATAGCTTATTGAAAAATGGACCTACTAATCTGGAGAATACCTTTACAATTCCCCCCTTCTCCCCTATCTTCATAATTCCCATCCAAAGTGTCAGCATTCCGGTAAGTCCCAATGATATTTCGAAGCCTGCTTTCGCCATATCGAAAGTTGAGTTCATCATCTGGGAAAAGATGTTCATATCTCCAAAGAAGATGAGTTTTACCAGTCCAATAATGAAACCTATTACAAAAAAGGAAATCCAGATATAATTGAGTGCCATGTCAATTCGAATAGATATTTTCGGACTAAATATAAACAAAAAAGCGACTACCTCAATACAAAATGAAGTAGTCGCTCATAATATTATTTCTTTTTCTTATTTCTTGATAATTATTGGATTGCTTAATAAATCTGCTTCAGAAGAAATATAAGCTTTGAAGTTTTCACTATTCTTCCATTTTGCATTTTCAAGACCCCATACAGCAAAGAAATAATGACGTGCAGGAACCTCAGCATTGATTTTCTGAGCTACATAATAGGTCTGCGATATGACATTGCTGAATTTCTTATCATCCACAGTTTTATACACAAGACTATAAAAATCAATATCGGTTGATCTGGCCACTTTGGTCACTTCATCTTTCTTTAAGATTACCGCCATCCCCAACTCATCCTTGTTTAACGATTGGTTATCGTGTGTTGCAATAGCCCTATAATCTTTATTGGCTTCAAAATCAATAGGCTGATTCTTCAATAAGCTGGTAACTATACCGGTAACCAACTGCTTTTCACCTGTAAATCCTGAAACAGTGACATCAGACTGAAACCAATATTTCCCCGGATAAATAGTAATTCGCTCAACTGCTGACAAGATTTGATTTCCAATATGCCAACCGGTATATTTAAGATCAAAAATAGATCGGACAGGTCCTTCAACCACTTTCTGATATTCATAACCATCGGTAGATCCCAGCCGATAAAGCGAATCAGCTTCCAGCATTGCCAAACCACCTGAACCAACAGAACTTCCGCAATGAAGAATATCCATACCCCAATCAGAAAGAATGTGGTAATCAGGAATTTCAGGACCATTAATTTTATCAATGATCAAGCCAGGTTTTAGCTTACCGAATAAATCTTTCACATTACGGCAATCGAAATAATTACGGAATCCCATTTTATCGTTTTCCCAACTGACACCTTCGCCTTGCGCAATGATTTGAAAACTGTCTTTACATGGTAACGCTTTATATTCATCAAACTCAGTATAAGTGCCATTAGGCTGTTTGATTCCCAAACGAACATTAGTACGCTTTTCAAATTCAGGATAGACCTTAACACCAACATTTTCAATATCCAGAGATATCGTTTCTGAAGCCTTAAAATCAATCGTAAAAGCCAGTTCGTCCCATTGGCCATCGCCGTTTAAATCATCAGCTTGTGAAGGAATATTTTGTCCCTTTAATTTCAGGATGGGTGCAAAACCATTTGGTACAATTCCAATTATTGCTTCCACATCAGTTCGTTTCAGAATGATAGTTTCATCAGGCCGATCAATTGCCAATGGGTTGATTAGCTTTATGGTATTCTTTTTAGTAGTGGCAGTGAACCCAAAGAGTATTACTGCACTTAATATAAATAGTTTTCTCATTCTGGTAAATCATTTTCACCCTTTACGTATCCAAAATTGGCCAGAATTCCACCATCAACATAAAGAACATGTCCATTGACAAAATCACTCGCTTTGGAGGCAAGAAATAAGGCTGCATTGCCTACATCTTCAGGCACTCCCCAACGTCCTGCGGGTGTACGGGTCATTACTAAATCATTAAAGGGATGTCCGTTAAGGCGAATATCGGCTGTTTGCGAAGTCGCTATATAACCCGGACCAATACCATTGATTTGAAGGTTGTATTTGGCCCATTCGCAACACATATTAGCAGTTAAGAGCTTCAATCCACCTTTTGCTGCGGCATAGGCTGAAACTGAATTACGTCCATATACGCTCATCATAGAACACATATTGATAATTTTACCGCTTCGTCTGGCAATCATGCCGGGAACTACCCGTTTTGAAACAATCAAAGGAGCCACAAGATCAACATCGATTACTTGTTTAAAATCAGCAATCGGCATATCTAAAATTGGAATCCGCTTAATGATACCAGCATTGTTAACCAAGATATCAATGGGTCCAACTTCTTTTTCAATTATTGAAATACCTCTGTCAACATCTGCTTCGTCGGTTACATTAAAAACTACTGTAAAAACATTGATACCATCAGTTTTGTATTCTATTTTACAAGCCTGAAGTTTTTCCTCATTTAAAGCATTTACACATATTGTAGCACCAGCTTTTCCAAGGACTTTACCAATGGCCATGCCTATTCCATGCGTTCCTCCTGTAATCAGTGCAACCTTATTGGTCAAATCAAATAGCTCATTCATAATGGTATTTTATATTGTTTTGTACACCTAATGTTAAGTATTTAAAGCCAGTTCGTCTGCTCATTGAATCCACAACATAAATTCTATCTCAATTCATTTGGCTGAACAACGTCCATATCTGTATAGTCCATATTTTCGCCTGCCATTCCCCAAATAAAAATGTAATTGCTTGTTCCTGCTGCTGAGTGAATTGACCAGTCTGGTGAAATAACTGCCTGCTCATTTCCCATCCATATATGTCGTGTTTCCTGAGGCTGACCCATAAAATGACAGACCGCCTGACCTTCAGGAACATTAAAATAGAAATAAACTTCCATTCTGCGGCTGTGTGTATGTACCGGCATGGTATTCCAAACACTTCCTGAATGTAATTCCGTCATTCCCATTTGAAGTTGACAAGTTTCAATCACTTTACTGATCAGCAACTGATTGATTTGCCTTTCATTGGAAGTTTGCTGAGAACCCATTTGAAGCACATTGGCATCTTTCATTGTAATGAGTCGTGTTGGAAGTTCGTTATGTGCAGGAGTTGAATTCAAATAAAACCGTGCAGAATGAGTTGTACTTTCTGATTTGAATATAATCTTTTTTGCACCTTTCCCAATATACAATGCTTCTTTGAAATTGAGTGAATATTCCGTACCATCAACAATCACGAACCCTTTGGCTCCAACATTAATAATACCCAATTCACGGCGGTCGCAAAAATAAGGAGCCTTCATTGGTTCAATTGCTGTAAGTTCCAAAGGAGCATTTGCAGGTACTGCACCACCTGCTATATAACGATCGTAATGAGAATAGACAAGCCTTATTTTATCATCTTCCATCACTTTATCGATCAGGAAACTTTCACGTAATTGTGCTGTATCATACTTCTTTGCATCGTCAGGATGTGAAGCAAATCGCTCTTCATAAATTATGGACATAATCTTACATTTATAAATTTTAAGGATTGTTCATTATGGCTTTCCAATAAAAGAAAATAATGATGGCTTACCTTATTCTAAACAAAGGTAGAAGTAAAATATAGAGTGCGCAATCTATTGTATTTTATTATTGTACTTTTTCATTAAAAAAACAAGAAATGTACCAAATTGATGTTTCCTTTTCAATTTTTAATACAATCAAAATTAGGAATTCATCCCAAAAATTACTATATTACCGAAAAGGTATAAACCGCAATCAAACGATGAAACATTCTTCATTAGTAATACGTTGAAGGGAATTAGTTCCACTAATCAATGGATAGTGATCAGTATTCAGTGATCAATGATCAGTAATCAGTGATTAGTATTCAGTAATCAAGTAATTATTGAAAGTTATGAAAGAAACGAACAATTACGATTTGAAAGAAAAGAAAGAAAAAGGATTAAATATTGTTGCCAAAGGACAAAAACAATTATCTAAAAACCAGCAGCTTTTCAATAAGCTCACAAAACGAATAGAAACGCTGGAAAAGGAAATTGTGAAAGAGGATGAGCGACTTAACCAATTACTTCAAGTACACAGCAAGGAAATAATCCCGCTTCAGGAAAAAATAGCTTATGAGAGGATCGAACTGGCATTGACCCTTGAAAAAGCTGCTGAAGTAATTAAATTTTCAAAAAAACAATCTGATAATATTCGTGAAACTATTGTATCTTTATGTAAGGATGCTTTTGAGGATATTGAACCAACACCCGAACAAGTAGAATTTTATGACAGGTATTCGGATATGCCTTATTATGAAGAAATTGACGCAATCAAAAATGAAACCAAAGAGATGCTCTCTGATTTTATGAACCAGATGTTCGGAATGGAAATGGACATGAGTTATTTCGATGAAAGCGCTGAAGGTTTTGAGCGTTTTGAGCAAAAAATGAAGGAACAGTATGAACAGAATCAGTCGCATCAACAGAATCAGAAAAAAACCAAGAAACAACAAGCTCTTGAAGATGCCAATAAACAAGCTGAAGAAATTAAAAACAAAAGTATCAGAAGTGTATACCTTGCCCTTGCCAAGGTGTTACATCCCGATACGGAAATGGATCCAGGTTTAAAATCCGAGAAAGAAGAAATTCTTAAACGGGTTACTGTAGCATACAATCAAAAGGATTTGGCAACTCTTCTTAAGTTAGAAATGGAATGGGTGTACCAAACATCTGAACACCTTGAAAAGCTGACTGAAGACAAAATGAAGATTTACATTTCTGCACTTAATCAGCAAGTTGCCGAACTTGAAAGTGAAAAGTATAGCCTACGATTTCATCCTCGTTATTCACAAATTATAGACTATATAAATATCTCTGGGAAATATGCATTGAGTCAGATCCGCACCGAGATTAATGAATTAAAATCCATGTTCGACTCCCTGCATAAATTCATACGGACTTTTAACAAGCCCATTGCGAAAAAGGAAATCACAGCATTTATAAAAGTTTACAGTATAAAAGATGAATTAATGGACGATTATTTCTAAGACAAACAGTCAACCATTATTCGATTATTTACCTGATCCTGTCAATTGAGCGAATCAGCGCTTCATCTTTTTTGATCGCACGGATGGCCAGGTAATCAAGAATCAGGGCCAATGATGGGAATAAACCACTTATTTTAAAGCTAATCTGAGCCTCAGGGAATGAATAAAAAGTGAAAAAATAAAATATTCCCAGCAAACAAATTTTTAGTAAGGCTGAAAAAACTGTCAGGCGCATTTGTCTGAGACGATTTTTGAAGCTTACAATAGCAAATCCTTGCAGAACAATTATTATTCCAATAAGGGCTGAAATGGATACCCCATTTTGAATTAAATTTCCATTTTGAACAATTCCATGGAAATTAAAGAGGTATACAATACCATCTTTGGATATTTCAGCAAAAGGAAATAAAAATAATAATCCAACCAACAAGGCAGAAATAAACAAATAAACAGTCTGAATTCTTTGTATCATAACTTTCAAATTTTTAAGCAAAAATAAACTTTTTTCAAGATATAGAGTTATATAGTTTAAACAGATACGAAAATAATTTATGTTGGTAAATTTATTCAGTTAAAATGAGTTAAAAGGAATGAGGTATGAAAGGAAAATTGTATTATTGTAGAGCGGCTTAAAAATCCAAATATCTTAATCGCTATTTTAGGGGATGAATATGAATACGAAAAAAAATATATTTAATGTTGGTATAGATACGACGCTTCGACATAAAGCAGAAGAACTATTAAAAGCGAAACGATCTACATCAACATTACATGTAAATAACAGAGACGAGCTTAGACTTAGTGACGCTGATATACTGAAACTTAACTATGAACTTGAAGTGCACCAGATTGAACTGGAATTGCAAAACGAAGAATTACAAGAACAAGTTAATAAAGCTGAAACAGCTATTGCACTCTACGACTTTTCTCCAGTAGGATCATTTACACTTGAACCTGATGGTACAATTGATCAGTTGAATCTTAGCGGAGCCAAAATGCTTGGTGTGGATCGGTTGTCTTTGTCAGGTAAAAACATCAAACTATTTATATCATCAAATACACTTCCCTTCTTTAATGATTTTTTAATGAAGGCCTTTGAAACCTCTTCCAAACAGAGCTGTGAAGTGATGTTGGTAACCAACCGAAATTCTAACTTTATTCATTTCGAAGGAATTGTATCTAACAATGAACAAAAGTGCTATTTAACTGCACTTGACATTACGGAGCGCACCTTATCGGAGAAGGCTTTAAAAGAAAATGAAGAGAAATACCGCCTCATGGTCGATCTTTCACCTGATGCAGTGTTTATTCATTCAAATGGTGAAATAATATTTGCCAATGCAGCAGCATTGACATTTTCAGGTGCAAGTTCTTTTGAACAAATTCAAAATAAGGCCATTATAGATTTTGTACATCCCGACTACCGAAATATTGCTGAGGAAAGGAATAAAAATATTTATGAATCTCAGGAGCCCTCTACTTACATCCAGAAAAAATTCATTAACTTGAACAATGAAGTGCTTGATGTTGAGGTGGTTGGAATGCCCATCAGCTATATGGGAAAACCAGCCATACAAACCATTGTGAGAGATATTACCATGCGCAAAATGGCTGAGGAGAAGCTGATTATTTCGGAATCTCGTTATCGCCGTCTTTTTGAATCAGCTAAAGATGGCATTTTGATTTTGGATGCTGAAAGTGGACAAATTTTGGATGCAAACCCTCATTTAATTCAAATGCTCGAATATTCGCAGGATGAATTATTGGATAAAAAACTTTGGGAAATTGATGTATTCAAAAAAATCGACAAATCAAAAGAAGCTTTTCTAAAATTGCAGAACAAAGAATACTTCCGATTCGAAAATATGCCCCTTGAAACGAAAAACGGGAAACCTATCAATGTCGAATTTGTCAGCAATAGGTATCAGGTTGACCAGAAGAATGTTATTCAATGTATTGTCAGGGATATTACTGAACGTATCAATGCAGAAAAAGAAATTCATGCACTAGAAAAGGCAATTGAACAAGGTCCGTCGTCGATAGTAATTACCAATGCTGAAGGGAAAATTGAATTTGTCAATAATAAATTCACCGCCCTTACCATGTATAGTTTAGATGAAGTTAAAGGAAGGAGTCCTCGCATTTTCAATCCAGGCCGTCTTTCAAAAGACGAGTTTGTTGAACTTTGGGAATCATTAAAAAAGGGAGAGACCTGGGAAGGTGAAGTCTTGAACCGCAGAAAAGACTTCACTCAATTCTGGGAAGAAGTAAGCATTTCGGCGGTTAAGAACTCTGCCGGAACGATTAGTAATTATATTTTGATACAGAATGATATCTCTGAGAAAAAACGAATCATGACTGATTTAATTTCAGCCAAAGAAAAGGCCGAGGAAAGCGACCAACTAAAATCAGCCTTTCTGGCCAATATGAGCCATGAAATTAGGACCCCATTGAATAGTATTATTGGATTTTCAGAATTAATGGCCGACCCAGATTTTGACTTAACCCAACAATATCATTTTGCACAGATTATCTATAACAGCGGCAATAAACTGCTTTCGATTATCAGCGATATCATGGATCTTTCGAAAATTGAAGCGGGTGAAGTTCAGCTTAGTAAACGATTACTTTCGGTAAATCAGTTGATGATTGATATTCATAAGGAATATCTCTTCAATGCAATTGAAAAAGGTATTGAATTAATACTTGATATCTCCGACTCGAATGAAGCTGATGTTATTATTGAAAGCGATGAAAACAAGCTAAGACAGATCCTTATCAATTTTGTTGACAACGCCATAAAATTTACTGATACAGGATTTGTCCAGATAGGAGTCAAGCACATCGAAAACTTTGTTGAGTTTCATATTAAAGATACGGGAATTGGAATACCTATTCAATTTCAGGATCATATATTTGAACGGTTTCGCCAGGTTGAATCAGCTTTTACCCGCAAACACGGCGGTAATGGATTAGGTCTAGCCATTTCAAAAGCACTTGTTGAATTACTCGGCGGAAAAGTATGGATGGAAACTGAACAAAGTGTTGGATCTACATTTTATTTTTCTATACCAATCAAACAATAATGGGATCGACTAAAGTTACCATTCAAACATAGATTTTTATCTCCTGATACAAGTATTATTTACCACCATCATCTTATAGTATTGGTTACAGTTTTTATCTGTAAAAAAATATCACTTACCTGTATTGAACTTCTTTAATGGTATTTTTCCCTTGTCTCATTGTACAAGAGAAAGCTTCAATGCGTTTATACCTTTGTTATACCCTTGTCCTATTTCTGTCTTATCTCTGTCTTATCACTGTCTTATTAAATACAAATATATACCGTATTTATACCATATATAAACCGTATTTATACGGTATATATACGGTTTATTTACAGTATAAATACGGTGTATATTTGTATTTAATAAGACAGTGATAAGACATAGATCAGACAGAAATAAGAAAAGGGTATAACAAAGGTAATATACTTGTAAAAGAAAATACTGATCTACACTTAATTTCAAAGGTTCTTGGGATTGAATTTTGTAACTGCCCAATTAAATTTTGAAATTGAAGTAAAAGAATCAATAATCTATGAGAGGAGAATATTAGATAGCTAAAATTAGATTTAGATTTTAATTTCAAGGTATTGAAAATTTCCTTTTCGCTCAGAAAGCCTTAGTTAATAATTGATTGGATTGGACACCCAAGCTATTCGATCATAATTACTTATACAACTCATGTCAAATAAAAAAAATCCTCTGTCTGAATTGATGGTTTCAGACAGAGGATTTTAATATTTGATGAAGTAAATATTTCAATTATTGATTCTAAATGGAAGTGTATTTAGAATTTTTGAATATCAAATGATAAAATCAATGGCCACCTTATTTTGTTTTCTGTTCAATCCATTTTCTGGCATTCACAAAAGCTTCTATCCAGGGCGCCACTTCATCGAACTTCCTGTCTGCAGGATAATAAGGCCAATGCCATGGTTTAAATGCACGTTCAAGATGAGGCATCATTACGAGGTGACGGCCATCTTCGGAACACAAAGCGGCAGTATTATAGTTTGAACCATTGGGGTTGCCCGGATAGGCGGAATTGGAATATTTCATTGGAATCTGATAAGCAGATTCTGGCTGTGGCAGACTGAATTTTCCTTCGCCATGCGCTACCCAGATGCCAAGTTTCATTCCTTCCATCGAATGTAACAATACAGAATTGTTGGGTTGGATTTCTACATTTACAAATCCTGATTCAAACTTATGAGATTCGTTGTGCAGCATTTTAGGTTTTTCAGTACGTTCAGGATATACCAATCCAAGTTCAACCATAAGCTGACAACCATTACAGACTCCAAGACTCAATGTATCAGTGCGTTTATAGAAATTATCGAGGGCCAATTTAGCGGCTTCGTTGTATTTGAAAGCTCCTGCCCAACCTTTTGCAGATCCCAGTACATCTGAATTAGAGAATCCACCAACAAATACAATCATGTTGACATCCTCCAAAGTTTCGCGACCTGAAATCAGATCGGTAATATGTACATCTTTTACATCCATCCCGGCGAGATACATCGCGTAGGCCATTTCACGATCACCATTGACTCCTTTTTCGCGGATGATAGCAGCCTTGATCCCACTTGGGGTGCGGCGTTTAAGATCGATACCCAGATCAGCAGCCTTGCCGGTAAAGCCTTTAAAGTCGTAGGTCAGTTCGATTGTCTTGTAATTATGGAAACGTTCGAGTGCCAACTTCTCTCCTGATTGTTTTCTATCAAGTAAATACGAAGATTTGAACCACAATTCACGCAAGGAATTCAGGTCAAAATTAAAGGTATCAGCTTCATTCTTAACAGTAAAATCGCGGCTGCCTGATGGATGTCCAATCAGTTTAAAAGTGACTCCTGCATTGTTCAAATTGGCTTCAAAAGCTGCGGTATCAGCCACCTGTACCACTATACCAGGGTTTTCGCTAAACAAAACTTTCACGCTGTCCAATTCGCCGATACCACTAAGATCGAGTGTCATTCCTGAATAATTATCAGCAAAACACATTTCAAGTAAAGTAGTAATCAAACCGCCAGAAGAAATATCATGTCCGGCCAGAATAATTTGATCTTCAATACATTGCTGAAGAACATTAAATGCAGAAGCGAAATAAGCTGAATCGGTTATTGTAGGAGCTTCGTTGCCCAATTTATTGATGATTTGAGAGAAGGCACTACCCCCCAAACAACGTTTCATTTTAGAGAAATCGATAAAATAGATCGATGTATTTACAGTATTGATCAAAACAGGTTCCACTACCTTTTTCACATCCGATACTTCGGCAGAAGCAGATACAATGACGGTTCCAGGTGAATAAACCACGCCGTCCTTGTATTTCTGAGTCATCGACATCGAATCTTTACCGGTTGGAATGTTGATTCCCAGTGCGCAGGCAAAATCACTTGCAGCCTTGACAGCCTTATAGATACGGGCATTTTCACCTTCATTTTTGGCAGGCCACATCCAGTTAGCGCTTAACGAAACACCTTTCAACTGATCAGTTAGCGGAGCCCAAACCAGGTTGGTGAGCGATTCAGCAATCGACAGAACCGAACCTGCTTCAGCATCCACCATTGCAGCTACAGGAGCATGACCAATGGTAGTGGCCAATCCTTTTAAACCTTGGTAATCAAGAGTGATGACACCTACATTGTTCAATGGAAGCTGTAACTGACCGACACACTGTTGTTTGGCAATGCGACCCGTTACCGAACGGTCAACCTTGTTGGTCAGCCAATCTTTACAGGCCACCCCTTCAAGTTGGAGTACATCTTCCAGGTATTCTTCTATTTTAGTCTGATCGTATTCAATTTCAGCAAACTTTTCATGACGGGTCGTATCAGTTAATACTGTCTTTGGTGGTTTGCCAAACATATATGAAAGCTGCCAATCTATTGGTCTTTCACCAGTTTTTGAGTTTTCAAAAGTAAACTGCATATCACCGGTAGCTTCACCAATTACATACATGGGAGCACGTTCGCGATCAGAAATACGTTGAAGCAACGGCACATCTTTTTCGTGAATTACCAGTCCCATGCGCTCTTGAGACTCATTGCCAATAATTTCTTTCTGCGAGAGTGTTGGATCGCCAACAGGTAATTTGGATGTATCAATTCTTCCACCTGTAGCTTCAACCAATTCTGAAAGACAATTTAAATGTCCTCCGGCACCGTGGTCATGTACCGTAATTATCGGATTATTAGGAGATTCACTCAAGGCACGAATGGCATTGTACACACGTTTTTGCATTTCAGGATTGGCACGCTGGACAGCATTTAACTCAATGTCATTTTTGAATTCACCCGTTGCCACCGACGATACAGCTCCCCCACCCATTCCGATGCGGTAATTATCACCACCTAAAAGTACAATTTTATCACCTTTAACAGGTTCATCCTTCAAACTATCTTTTTTGGCTGCGAATCCAATACCACCGGCCAGCATGATCACTTTATCGAAGCCATATTTACGGTTATTTTCGAAATGTTCGAAAGTAACCACAGAACCTGTAATAATAGGTTGGCCGAATTTATTACCAAAATCGCTGGCTCCATTTGAAGCTTTAATCAGAATTTCTTCCGGCGTTTGGTATAACCAGTCGCGCTCTTCGGTTTTCTGCTCCCAGCTTCGTGCACCTTCAGTACGCGGATAGGAAGTCATGTAAACGGCTGTTCCCGCGATGGGAAGGCTCCCTTTTCCACCAGCTATACGGTCGCGAATTTCACCACCTGTACCAGTTGCCGCACCATTGAAGGGTTCAACGGTGGTAGGAAAATTATGTGTTTCAGCTTTCAGCGAAAGCACCATTTCAATATCAGTAATTTCAAAAAAGTCTGGTTTATCCTGAGTCTTTGGGGCAAATTGCTCAGCAACAGGTCCCTGTACAAATGAGCAATTGTCTTTATAGGCTGAAATAATCAAATTAGGATTATCTTCAGAAGTTTTCTTTATCAATTGAAAAAGAGACATCTCCTGTTCAACCCCATCAATAATAAAAGTACCATTGAATATTTTATGACGGCAGTGCTCCGAATTTACCTGTGAGAAGCCAAACACTTCACCATCAGTTAATTTACGGCCTAATTTTTCGGATACTGAATTTAAATATCCTATTTCGTCTGCACTAAGGGCCAAACCTTCCTGTACATTATAAGTAGCAATATCAGCAATTTCAAGGATCGGAGTAGGCTTTTTTTCGATAGTAAATATCAGTTGATCAAGGTTGTGATACAAAGCTTTTAGCATTGGATCGAATCCAGCCGACTGATCAGCAACCTGAACGTATTCCTCAATTCGTGCAATACCCTGAATTCCCATATTCTGGGTAATTTCAACAGCATTGGTACTCCATGGGGTTAACATTTCCTTACGTGGACCAACAAACCACCCATTCAATACTGTGTCGTCAAGCTTATCAGCTTCGCCAAACAGCCAGATCAGCTTTTCAATATCTTCATGATTAAAAGAAGTGATTGAATTGACTGCAATAATAGTGTTTTGCGGAGTCCTAAAAAATAGAATCATTTTGGAATATTAATTTGTAAAAATTGAATGCAAACAATGGGAAAACGAATCCTGCAAAGATAAATATTTCAAGCTTAACCAGGCTATAAAAATAAATAACAGATCAATATTAACAATTGAATAAAACGGTTTTTGTTTTTCCCTCATGATGCAATCAAATAACAACGGGAATAACAACGTGATTATAATAAAAATGATAAATGGGAACAAGGCTTTTTCTTTAACCTTTAGCCCAAAAGATTTCGGAGTTTATATAAAAAACAGTGTCTATAAAATAGAGGGTACCATTTTGGGTTAGCACATTTTCATCATGCAAGTCTTCCAGAATAATACCAAGTTCGGGGTTATAATAATCGTTGTTCCTGACATTCTCGAACCCATTTCCCCGCATAAATTCTCTTACTTGTTCTAGGTTTGTAGTATGGGTAGCTTTTACATAAGGCTGTTCAATAAAGGCATAGAGTATATTGTCGTCCGACAAATAAAAACCTTTAAGGGAGTATGCTGTGTCAGGGAAAAAATAGTTATTTAGCAATAGATTATTAAAATAATCCAACCACGTGGTATAATAAATGGAATCGTTGAGTTTATAAACTGTTTTATCATCCTTTATGAAAACACGTTGTTCAGCGCCTTCCGAAAGGAATGAATCAAAATTCACAGATTTGACCCATATATCATTCTGTTTAATAAAAATTAACAGTTTCTCTGTTTCTTCTTTTTTGTAGTACTTGTCTGTTTGAGCCAGCTTACTTGTTGTCTGGCTTCTTCTAAGGTAGTTGGCAATTGTTTGGATAACATTTCCATCGCCAACTTGGCTCTTTCCTGAAAGGATATTTTGTAATTCATCTTTGATATTATTTTTCAACATTATTAAATCTAATTTCTATATCGACCTAGGTTTAATTCTCGCAAAGCTACGCAATTTGTGCGGATTTGCAAAAGAAGATCTCTGGCTTTTGCATTAGAACTGGATATTAATCCTTGATTTAACTTCTTCCCAGGAAGAACCTTCATTTGGATCATTCTGATGAGCTATCAGGCGATCATCTAATAATTGTCTGGTTTCATCTGAGAGCGCAACTGTTTCTACCTTCTGTGATATGCTATCCCAAATGGCTTCTACAATTATAATCCGTTCTGAAACACTTAAATTTAATATATCCTTTAGTATTTGTGTCATGATACAAAATTAACGATTTTTTTCATATAGGGTTCATTTTTGTAGCCCTGAATTTTAATCCTTTGGACATGGTCTGGTAGCGTGGTTGAGATAGAACGTTAATAACGACTTTTTCCATTTTCAGAAAGGTGTTCATTCAACATTTCCCTGATCGGTTCTGAAATAGGAATAGACTTTTGCAACATAAAATCATAATAGATCAACACAGTTTTTCCCTTGGCTCCAATTGTTTTTCCCTGACTGGCTTCTTGGTATACTTCAAAGGATGAATTTCCTATCTTTTGAATCCACGTTTGAATTTCAACATCAGCATGAAAAAATATTTGCGAAGTAAAATCCACTTCGAAACGGGCAAGTATCAAGTTCCAGGATTTAAAATCGAAATCTGGATTAAACATTCGGTAAATAGGATTCCGGGCCATTTCAAACCAGTCAGGCATCACTGTGTTATTTACATGTCCAAGTCCGTCAATATCGCTGAATTTAGGAGTTACAATTAATGAATACATAAGTTATCTTTTAAATATAACAAAGGTATTTAGTTCTTCTGGTATTCTGAGGTATTCTCATAATCCAATTTCTTCTTAACAAATATTTCACATACAGTACTGATTTAGGTAAATCCATTTTAAATAGACTTTTGTTCACTGACGATCGCAAATATAAACTATATATTTGCGCAAATTTTAAGGTAATCATTTTAAAATCACATTATGAAACAAATCAAATACGTATCACCACAGGAAGCAGTAAAAGTCATTAAATCGGGCGACAGGGTCCATTTAAGTTCAGTCGCGGTTACGCCTCACACGTTAATTAAACCAATGGTTGAGCGAGGACGGAACGGTGAATTCGTTGATGTTAAAATCGAGCACCTTCACATTGAAGGGAAAGTAGACTATGCTGATCCTGAATTTGAAGGTATTTTTGTATGTGAGCAATTTTTTGTTGCCGGGAATATGCGTAAACAAACGCAGGCTGGCTACGCGGATTACATTCCTGTATTCCTGAGTGAAACGCAAAAGCTGATACGCGAAGGTTACCTGAAAGTTAATGTGGCCATGGTGATGTGCTCGCCTCCGGACAAACATGGTTATGTGTCTTTGGGAACATCTGTCGATTCCACGCTGGCCGCAATTGAATGTGCCGACTATGTGATCGCCGCCGTTAATCCGAATGTACCTCGTGCATTTGGTGATGCCATGGTCAACATCGACAACATTGATATTTTCGTCCATTGCGACATACCTTTATATGCCCATGTGATGCCAGCGCTGTCAGCAACAGAAATCCAGATTGGTAAAAATGTTGCAGAACTAATCGAAGATGGTGCTTGTTTACAGATGGGTATCGGCGGTATTCCAAATGCAGTTTTGGCTCAGCTAGGAAACCACAAAGATCTTGGAGTTCACACTGAAATGTTCTCAGATGGTATTCTTCCTTTGGTAGAATCAGGCGTTGTTAATGGCAGGCTAAAAAATATTGACCGTGGCAAAATGGTTGCTTCCTTCCTGATGGGAACAAAAGCAACTTATGATTTTGTGGATGATAACCCCATGGTTGAAATGAGAGATATCGGCTACACCAATAGCGTCCGCGTTATTCGGAAACTGGATAAAATTACTGCAATTAATTCAGCCTTATCCATTGACATTACAGGTCAGGTTTGTGCCGACTCAATTGGAACCACACATTATTCCGGCGTTGGAGGTCAAATTGACTTCATACGCGGCGCAGGTTATTCGAAAGGTGGTAAGCCAATTATTGCAATGCCTTCTGTAACTAACAAGGGAATTTCCAAAATATGCCCGACACTAATTGAAGGTTCAGGAGTTGTGAGTACACGCGCCAATATGCACTGGATAGTAACCGAATACGGAGCAGTTAATTTATACGGAAAAACATTACAGGAACGTGCTAAATTGCTGATTTCCATTGCACATCCTGCTCATCGGGAAGCTTTGGAAAAAGCAGCTTATGAACGTTTCGGATCGCATTTCCATTTTGTACAACAAGTATATAAATAAGACAAGTTTAAAGTTTAAACTTAATATCACATAAGACAAAAAAGGCAGGATTTACATCCTGCCTTTTTTATTTACAATTATTTCACATTAGAGCAGTTAATTTTACGCCACTCCAATAAGCACTTCCCCTTAAAGTCCTTTTAATCAGATACATTTTACCTCTTAACAAGCCTTTTTCATAAATGCTGTTTAAAAACATCTGCTTAGATTTTCGAATAATTGAGCAATCTAGTAGAAAAGAAGTATTTGAAATGTACTTTTGCAAATCGAAAAGTATAAAAATCTTAATTTACATATCCAATTTAATACTTATACAAAATGGAAATATCACATATCGAACACATTGGAATCGCTGTTAAAAGTTTAGAAGAAGCCATCCCCTATTATGAAAATGTTTTAGGTTTAAAATGTTATGCTGTTGAAGAAGTGGCAGATCAGAAAGTAAAAACTGCCTTCTTCAAAGTTGGACAAACCAAGATAGAACTTTTAGAATCAACCGATCCAGAAGGACCTATTGGTAAATTTTTAGAGAAAAAAGGACCCGGCGTTCATCATTTGGCATTTGCAGTTGAAAACGTCAATGAAGCATTGAATGATGTAGCTGCCAACGGGGTACAGACAATTGACAAAGTAGGCCGTAAAGGTGCTGAAGGATTGACCATTGGCTTTCTACATCCCAAGTCAACACTAGGAGTTTTAACTGAACTTTGTTCTCATAAATAATCAAACTCACCTTATCAATATATGAATAATCAAGATAAAATACAAAAGCTTATAGACCTACGAGTTGAAGCAAAACTTGGAGGTGGAGAGAAGAGAATTGAGGCCCAGCACGAGAAAGGCAAAATGACAGCCCGTGAACGCATCACCCTATTATTGGATGAAGGCAGTTTTGAAGAATATGATATGTTTGTAGTTCACCGTTGTGACAATTTCGGTATTGAAAAAACGAAGTTTCTGGGCGATGGAGTTGTTACAGGTCAAGGAACTATTGATGGCCGTGTGGTTTACATTTATGCACAGGATTTCACTGTATTTGGGGGTTCATTATCAGAAACTTATGCACTGAAAATTTGCAAAGTGATGGATATGGCACTGAAAGTTGGTGCACCTATAATTGGAATAAATGACTCAGGCGGTGCTCGTATTCAGGAAGGAGTAACTGCATTGGCCGGTTATGCTGAAATATTCCAGCGTAATATTATGGCTTCGGGAGTAATTCCTCAGATCTCAGCAATTTTTGGGCCTTGTGCAGGAGGAGCAGTATATTCACCAGCTTTAACCGACTTTGTGCTGATGACCAAGGATACCTCTTACATGTTTGTCACTGGCCCTAAGGTAGTTAAGACAGTAACTGGCGAAATAGTAACTGATGAGCAACTTGGTGGTGCTTCAGTTCATGGTTCAAAATCAGGAGTAACCCATTTTGTTGCTGAAAACGAAGAAGAAGGAATATTACTGATGAGAAAACTTTTAAGTTATCTACCTCAGAATAATCTTGAAGATGCTCCGCTTGCACCTTGTAAAGATCCGATCAACCGAGTAGATGATTCATTAAATTCTGTCATTCCTGAAAACCCCAACAAACCGTATGATGTTAAAGATATCATCCATTCTATTGTTGACAATAACGAATTTCTGGAAGTTCACCGTAACTATGCCCAAAACATTGTAGTAGGATTTGCCCGTTTTGATGGCGTTTCAACAGGTATTGTAGCCAACCAGCCTAATTATCTGGCAGGAGTACTTGATATCAATGCTTCACGTAAAGCAGCCCGATTTGTACGTTTCTGCGATGCATTCAATATTCCAATTGTAACTTTGGTTGATGTACCAGGATTCTTACCTGGAACAACACAGGAATATGGAGGTATTATCATCCACGGAGCCAAATTACTTTTTGCTTATGGTGAAGCAACAGTTCCAAAAGTGACGGTAATTTTACGTAAAGCCTACGGTGGAGCATATTGCGTGATGAGTTCTAAGCATCTGCGCGGAGATGTCAACTATTCATGGCCATCGGGTGAAATTGCAGTTATGGGACCAAAAGGCGCCATTGAAGTACTTCGGAGCAAGAAAATTGCTGCCATTGAAGATGAGACTGAACGTGCAGCTTATGTAGTACAGGCAGAAGCAGATTACAAAGAAAAATTCGCTAACCCCTATAGTGCAGCCCGATATGGCTACATTGATGATATTATTGAACCACGTAATACCCGATTCAGAATTATTAGGGCATTACAAAGTTTGACTACGAAAAAGGTACTCAACTTACCTAAAAAACATTCAAACCTACCCTTATAATTATGACTATGCTCCTTATTATATTACAATTTGGTGCAAGTACAGGTCAATCCCTCTCGCCAACACAGAAATTTATTTTTTGGGGATTTATTGTACTTTTTATTGCATTGTTCGTCTTCTTCCTTTATCGTACGGATAAAATAATCACAGCCAAAAACCAGGTATTGGCGGCGCCCGTGCATATTCCTCAGAATAATGAGATGTCCGACGAAGCTGCAGCTGCTATTTCATTGGCTATCCACATGTATAAACGCGAGATGCATGATATGGAAAGCTTAACGATTACGTTGAAGAAGGTTTCCAGGATTTATTCGCCATGGAGCTCTAAAATTTACACATTACGTCAAAATCCAAGATAATAAGACAGTATGAAAAAATATTCATTCACCATTAATGGCAACCAGTATGATGTTGCAGTTAAAAATGTAGAAGACAATGTGGCTGAAGTTGAGGTCAATGGACTCAATTATTCCGTTGAATTTGACCGTGCTATTGAAACTACAAAAACGCCAAAATTAGTTAGACAAGCTGTGGAACCATCCACTGATACTACTCCGTCACAACATAAGACAAGTGCACCTTCTGGCCCTAAAGGAGCAGGCTTCGTAAAATCGCCGCTTCCCGGGACCATCCTGGATGTTCATGTTCAAGTAGGCGATATGGTAAAATCAGGCGATAAGCTAATCACATTGGAAGCAATGAAGATGGAGAATATCATCAATTCGGATAAAAGTGGCAAAGTAGCTTCTGTGAATGTTAAAAAAGGTGATCCAGTGATGGAAGGTGATATTCTGATTGAAATCGCTTAATTAATACTAAATTCTTTATCATGAGTATAATGTACAATATCATGTTGATGTATGCCCTCGCTTTTATTATCGGATTATTTGTGTCTTGTATTATTTGGTTGCTTTTTACAGGCATGACGGCTAAAGGGATCACTAAAAATAGTCTTAGAGATTCCTATAACGAAATAAAACATTTAAAGCAAAAGAAATAAATCAACCTGATAAATTCATATAAATTGTTTTCTTATGGACATATTTTTTAAACTATTTCAAGGGTTTTCGACCCTTGCACTTTCAGATCCATTAATTTCATTTACACGGGTTGGATTGGTTATTTTGGGGATATTATTGGTTTACCTGGGGAAAAAAGGCATTTTGGAACCTCTTTTAATGATCCCTATGGGGCTAGGAATGGCAACAATTAACGCAAGTATCATGTTCCTGCCTGACGGCACACAGGGTAACCTTTTTGTTGATCCTTTGGTAACTGATATCAATCTATTGCTCGATGTTTTACAAATTGATTTTTTGCAGCCTATTTATACTTATATGTTTAGTAATGGGTTGATTGCCTGCTTCATTTTTATGGGAATCGGAGGATTGATAGATATTAGTTACATCTTGCAGCGCCCATTTTCCAGTATGTTACTGGCCCTTTTTGCTGAACTTGGAACTTTCGCAACTATACCTGTAGCAATGGCAATGGGATTGACTCTGAATGAATCTGCATCCATTGCTATGGTCGGTGGGGCTGATGGTCCAATGGTATTGTACACATCATTGATCCTTGCCAAACATTTGTTTGTACCAATTACCGTAGTTGCTTATTTGTATCTTGGTTTAACTTACGGAGGTTACCCCTATTTGATTCGCTTGCTGGTTCCAAAGAAATACAGAGGCATTCAGGTTAAATATGATAAACCATCTAAACCTATTTCGCAAAACATGAAATTAGGCGCTGCTGTCGTACTTTGTGTTATCCTTTGTTTTTTATTTCCAGTTGCTTCTCCGCTGTTTTTCTCCCTATTTGTAGGAATCGTGATCAGGGAATCTGGTCTGACACATATCCTGGAATTCATTGTAGGTCCGCTTTTATATGGTTCGACCTTCCTATTGGGAATTCTACTTGGAATTTTATGCGAAGCCCATTTATTATTGAATCCTAAAATATTGACATTATTAATACTTGGAATAATCGCATTACTCTTTTCTGGAATTGGCGGTATTTTAGGTGGATATGTTATGTTCTTTATTAAGAAAGGAAACTTTAATCCTGCCATCGGTATAGCAGGAGTAAGTTGTGTACCAACAACTGCAAAAGTAGTTCAGAAGGAAGTAAGTAAAATAAATCCAAATGCCATTGTTTTACAGGAAGCTTTGGGCGCCAATATTATGGGTGTTATTACAACTGCTATTATTGCAGGATTGTACATCACTCTAATTCCTTATTTCAAATAAGATCTCAGAGCTATTTAATTCTGAGGCTACAAGAAAATAAGCAGAAATTATAACGGTGAATTACTATTTGAATAAAAGGGATTCACCGTTTTTGTTTTCATTAACGGGAATTCAATACTTAGTAACCAGGTCAACAACTTATCCTTCAACCATATTCGCCTTGTCAATTATGAAATAGGTGACAACAATCGACAGTCAATTTAAAAAATATGAAAATGTCAAAAATCGAAATAGGATCATAGGATTCGTAGGAAATGAGGAAATGGAAAATTCCATTTCCTCATTTCCTACGAATCCTATTTGAAAAAACGCATATTTGATATCTATTACCAAAATGGTAATACCTCACTTTCATCTTCTACAAATCCTATTATAGGCACAATAACTGCATTTTTGCAGATCTTTGGTTTGATCGTAAGTATTTGTAATACTGAACATTTCGGACAACACCTCTGAAAATACTCCTTTAAATTCATCGGCGACTGTGTTAAAGGAAAGTTTCTCTCCCTGGTAAATTACATTAGGTATGAATTCTTCATCAAATAAATCATCCAATTTATAGATTACAGGAAATATAGCAGGCTGATTTTCAGTTCTGTTGACTATATCAGAATAGATCAAAGTTTGAAATATTTCCTTCCGGCGATCTGCAACATTTCTGTCTACCAGTTGTGACCAGTCTTTAAAATCAAGTTTCATATTTCGGCCAGTCTTATAATCTATAATCCGCAAGCCCTCAGCCGTTTGATCAAGGCGATCGATGATACCTCCAATCTTAATTGGGTGAGTCAACCCATCTGATACCAACTGGTAATCAGTTACATATTCCTTTTCGAGACCCACAATTTGAAAGGGTGCAAAGCGGATATCATTCTCGATTAGCTGATGAATGTAATCACGGATATGGGAAGCAATCAAAATACTTTGTCCACCAAGTTGAAGCCCAGATATTTCATCAAGGTTCATCTGGTAATATTTCACCCCAATCGACTGCCTGACAACTTCATTAATGCGCTGATTATCAGCAATCAGTAATTTCAATGCTGAAGCTTCAACAGTTCTATTCTCAAATGGCTTATATAGAAGTTCAATGGCATAATGAAACAAGTTTCCAAATAATACAGCATCAATTTCTTCCTTAAGTTCTTCTTTTTCTTTTATATCAGCAATGTATTTATAGTAAAACTTTAGCTTGCAATCAAGGTAAATATTGATGGCACTCGGACTCAGTTTCCGATTGGTATAGGTCGATATTAATTTCTGAATATGCGATTCACTGGTTACAATACTAATGGGCTCGTTGGTACTGCCTTTAAAATTGAAGCTTAGATTCAACTCTTGTATTTCGAATTCTGAATCATACAAAAGCTGGTATAAAAATCGGCTCTTCTCAGCTGAAGAGATTCCTTCAGTGTTTGAATTGTAAACAAGAACAGTTTTTTCGGTCCGCTGAATCAAACGGTAAAAATAATAAGCATACAAGGCATCACGATCTTCATAAGTGGGCATTCCGAAGCCTTTACGCAGGTGATAAGGTACAAATGAATGACCAGCAGCAATACGAGGCAAGAAGCCTTCATTGGCCGAAAACAGTATCAGGTTTTCGAAGTCCAGACATCGGGTTTCGAGCAGACCCATCACTTGAAGTCCGCTAAGAGGTTCACCTTCAAAAGGAATAGTGATTCTGCGTAAACTCTGATCAAGCAAACGTACCATAATTTTAACAGGGAAATCCGGTACTTTTAATCCTTCCAATGTATCTTTCAATCGCTGAACTGCCAGAAAAGCCTGAAACAAGTATTCAGATTCAAGCTTAACCTGGTCATTTTCAGTACTATCAAACTTCAGGGCAAGTTCATTTAGTATATCCAGGAAATAATTGAGAAGGTCAATCCATGTTTCCTGACGAGTAAATATCTTTTTTACAAACGGGTTAATATTTAGCTCATTGGCCTCCAAATAAACTTTATTCTTCTTGTATATTCCTGAAACAAAGGTCTTTATTTCAGCATTAACGACAAACTGATGGTTCAGAATTGCCAACACAGGTTTATGGTAAAAGGTATGTGATTTGCCCGATTTACGTATATTTTTCTGAAGGTTGATTAACTGAGTGATAAATCCATAGACAGGTGTATTCACGAATGGGTAACCCATCGTGATATTTATATTGGTGAAGTTCTTGCCAACTGCCGAAATAACAGGAATCAAGAGGTTCTCATCAGCCAAAACAAAAGCTGTATTGTCGAAACGGTTATTGATTCTAAAGCTTTTCATTACTTGAGGCAAGTTAATGGCCTGTGCCTGAGTAATATTACCCGGCACGGAAACCATTATAATCTTACGGTTGACGGGCTGTACCGACTTCTCCAAAACAAAATTCTTTGGTGCGGGAAAACTAACCATGTTGGTCCGTAGAAAGCGGCCTGCTTCATTTTCAATATCTTTTAGGTAGAATTCGTCATAATCCCAGAAAAACATTGCCCTGTGTAAATTGTCCAGTTTCTTGAAAATGGCCCTCTCACAATTGTTCAGTGCATTGAATCCAATAAAAATGTATTTTTTGGCTTTTAATTCATCAGGGAAATATTCTCCCCAACCTTCAACTACTTCACGATAAATCATACCAGTATAGCCAATGTTAGCTTGACGAAGAGAATCTTTGAACTGATGATAAATAGCAGCCAGCTTGATCCAAATACCAATGAATTTTTCTTTGTTAAATGAATGCGGTACTTTTTCCAGATTACCCCAAAACTCCTCAATTGCAGCTTTCTGCTCAGCCGTCAGATATTCAAATTGATTGTCCAGGTCTTTTAAATCAGCAATATTTCGGAACAGATCATCAGCATTCAGCAAATATTTATCAACATCGTCAAAGTCGGCCAATAGGATTTCACCCCAAAAGAAAAACTCATCCAACGGTTCCTGATGACCTGTCACTTTGCTATAAGCCTCTTGAAGTTTCAACACCATAACCACCTGATCAGCTTGCTGTAGGCCTGAAACAGAAGTAATAAGTTCGTTGATGGTAATAATATCCGGAGCAAGCATTGAGCGCTCCACCATCTCATTCAGGTAAGTAGTAAAAAACAGGCCAGCCCTTCTACTTGGAAATACAAGACACAATTCGCTCAATTCAGATTGGTGGTTCTGATACAGATAATTTGCAACTTGTTTTAAAAAAGGGTCCATTTTAAAATTTTAATATTACCTATTCTGAAAAGTTATGAGATAGCAAACTTTTAGGAATCCAATCAAGTTATTTTGTATAAAGATATAATTAAATATTTTTAATTCCGAATAAAAATTAAAGACATTTCGTATTCTGATCAAAATGAATACTTTATAGTTTAATATTCTGCACAATGCACTTTTCATTTCATTCGTCCACAGCAATAGAATTATCTATCAAAAGAAAATCCGGAAAGACAAGCTTTCCGGATTTGTATTATTTTAAATCTATTTGTATGTTTACCATGCAAACAATGGAAGGTCCTTCATCATCGCATTCACTCTCTTTCGAACAGAAGTAATTACCTCTTCATTGTCTATATTGCTGATCACTTCATCGATCAAATCAACAATTACCTGCATCGAATCTTCTTTTAAACCGCGGGTAGTAATGGCAGGTGTTCCCACACGAAGACCAGAAGTGGTAAACGGTGAACGGCTGTCGAATGGAACCATGTTTTTGTTGATGGTTATATCGGCACTTACAAGAGCATTTTCGGCTTGCTTACCTGTAATATCAGGAAATTTGGTGCGTAGGTCAATCAACATCGAATGGTTATCGGTTCCGCCTGAGACAACTTTATATCCTTTGTTAATAAAAGCGTCGGCCATTACGGATGCATTCTTTTTTACCTGAGTCTGATATATTTTATACGAAGGATCAAGGGCTTCAGCAAATGCTACCGCTTTAGATGCAATTACATGTTCCAGTGGTCCACCCTGTTGTCCAGGAAATATTGAAAAATCGAGCACCTGAGACATCATTTTGGTAACTCCCTTTGGTGTTTTGAAACCAAATGGATTTTCAAAATCTTCACCCATCAGAATCAGTCCACCACGTGGTCCACGCAATGTTTTGTGTGTTGTTGAAGTTACAATATGAGCATATTTAACAGGATTATCAAGCAGCCCGGCAGCAATCAAACCTGCAGGATGAGCCATATCAATCATCAGCATGGCGCCAATTTTATCAGCAATTTCGCGCATACGTGCATAATCCCATTCGCGTGAATAAGCAGAAGCACCTCCAATGATAAGTTGAGGGAAATGTTCGAGTGCCAAAGCTTCCATTTCATCATAATCAACAAGACCTGTATCTTCTTTTACATGATAAGCGACTGGATTATATAAAATACCGGATGAATTGACAGGTGACCCATGCGAAAGATGACCGCCATGAGCCAAATCCAGGCCCATGAAAGTATCGCCAGGGTTCAATATAACGCTTAATACCGCTGCATTGGCCTGTGCACCTGAGTGTGGTTGAACATTGGCGTATACAGCCCCAAACAATTCTTTAACACGGTCGATGGCCAGTTGTTCGGTCATATCTACAAACTGACAGCCTCCGTAATAACGGTGCCCAGGGTAACCTTCTGCATATTTATTGGTCATTACCGATCCCATGGCCTCTAAAACCTGATCGCTGACAAAATTCTCAGAAGCAATTAATTCGATTCCGTTCAATTGACGCTGACGTTCTTTTTCGATAATCTCAAAAACTTTGTTATCTCTTTCCATCGGGACAAATTATTTGATTAAATTTAGACCTCAAAGGTACAATAAAATCAACCTGACTTAAAAATCAAGTTAATCAAAAAATGATTATTTTTGAACATTTAAACATTCTTTAATGGATAAGAAACCAATTCTATTTGAGGGAGCCTGTATATTTAGTTTGATGGGTAGTTCCATCGGTATTTTATATACCCTAATAACGATCGTATTTTTCAATTTCGTAATGAATAAGGTCGTGCAGTTCACCAATATTACCTCAATCGAGCACCTGAATCAACTTTATTTTGCACTATTGATGGCCGCATTCTGCATTTCATTGACAGGCGTTATAAAACTTTACAGAATGCAGCGTTCAGGCATTTATTTTTATCTGATTGCACAAGTAATGATCCTCTTTATACCGGTTATATGGTTGGGTTCAAACGCCTTATCTGTAACCAACACAATCTTTACACTTTTATTTTCAAGCGTTTATATCTATTACTTCAAGCGATTGTATTAAAGGATTTGATAAGGCATTATCAATAAAATAGTACTTTTGAATATTAATTAAATGTATTTAGAATCTAAGTATGGGATTGCTTCGTTCCTCGCAATGACGGATATTCGGAGTGCTGAGCCATGAAGTAAGTACCTACAATATCCTCATCGAAACGTCATTGCGAGGCACGAAGCAATCCCACATCAATAATTAAACAATAAAATTTACCTTGTTTCCCTCTAACTTTATATTCACCATAAGCCTTGATAGGACGGGTGGTATTTATTTTATGATGTCATAAGCGTCATTGAATAAATGCCTTAACATCATTAGATGGGCTGAATGTTATTCGAAAATTATACATTGATTATTTGAAAATTATTCGATGATTATTTGAACACGCTAGAACGATCTTCGAATAGTCTTCGAATAACCTTCGAATAGTCTTCGAATAGTCTATAGCTCGATCTATACAAATAGAGCTTAAAATGCCATTGTAGAAGTATAATTCAACATTGGTAAAATATTACAGGGAAAGAAGGACCAAGTTCATTTAAAATATCAAAAGGCAAGACCATTATGCACAGCTTAATCAGTATAAAGCTAAAAAAAGTTGCCATTTTAGATCAGTATCTAAAATGGCAACTTTATTGCATTTCAACAATGATGATTGAATCTTATTTGTTAAAAAGCTTTTTCGCCGAAGTATTTCATAAACTGAACCCGCTCCCATGCCTGAGAGTTGGAGGTAGACTGGCTCAAAGAACCTTTAAAATCTGCCAAAGTACTGTATCCATTCTGATCCATCCAGTTCGAGATTCCTTCATTCATTTGGGAGATAGCATTTGGACCTTCTTTGTATAAAACAGAAGCAATCTGAACGGCTGAAGCGCCTGCAAGTATAAATTTCACAGCAGTTTCAAAAGTATGAATGCCGCTAGTTGCAGCCATTTCACAAGCTACAGAACCCGACAAGTTGCCGATCCATTTCAAAGGTAATATATAATCGTTGGCAGAACTTAAAACTTCAGCAGTAATAATTTTTTGATTCTCTACATCAATATCAGGCATATAAAAGCGGTTAAATACAGTGATACCTGAAACACCTGTTAGTGCAAGCTTCTGAACCATTTCGGCCAGATTTGAGAAATAATGACTTATTTTGATACTTACAGGAATATTTACCACCTGCAAAACCTTGTCGATGGTTTCGAAATAAAACTGTTCGTTGGCCGCACTCGTTCTATTAAAATCAGTTGGACAAATAAACATATTTAATTCCAAAGCATCGGCACCTGAATCTTCGAGTTTACGAGCAAATAATGTCCATTCTCCTGAGCTTACACAGTTGATACTGGCAATAATCGGAACCTTTGTCCGGGCTTTTACTTCAGTAATCAATTGGAGATATTTTCTGATATTTTCTTCTTTGATCACATAATCAAAATAATCGAGATATTCAGGATCAGAATGCATTTCGGAGCGAAGACTCAATTCTTCCTGTAACTCATGATAAATTTCTTCTTCAAATATGGATTTTAAAACAATGGCGCCGGCACCAGCTTCAGCCAATTTTAAAATTTGTTCTTTATTGCCAGTAATGCTGCTGCTTGCGGCTATTACAGGGCTTTTTAAATCGAGTCCGAAGAATCGTGTTGATATATTTGCCATAACTCGGGTTTGATCGTTAAAGATAGTTATTATTTTTTATTCTGATGTTTCTCCTGCAGGTAGGCATGCATTGATGCAGCGGCTTTACGGCCATCGCCCATCGCCAGGATAACAGTTGCTCCACCCCTTACGATGTCGCCGCCGGCAAACAATTCGGGAATTGAACTCTGCATGGTTTCTTCATTCACTTCGATGGTTCCCCATTTACTAACTTTCAAATCTTTTACTTCGGAAGGGATCAGCGGATTGGGTGAAACACCCACAGCCACTACTACCAAATCGACTGCAATATCATATTCTGAACCTTCAATTACCATTGGACGACGACGACCAGAATCATCCGGTTCGCCAAGACCCATCCGTTGAATGCGCATACGGTTTACTTTTCCCTTTGGATCAGCAAAGTACTCAACAGGGTTGGCAAGATTGATAAATTCAATACCCTCTTCTTCAGCATGATGAACTTCTTCAATCCGGGCAGGCATTTCTTCACGCGAGCGGCGATAAATGATCATTGCACGTTCAGCACCCAATCTTTTGGCTGTACGGACCGAATCCATGGCAGTATTTCCACCGCCAATTACGGCTACATTTTTCCCTTTAATTACGGGAGTATCATAAGCAGCATTGGCAGCATTCATCAAATTTACCCTTGTCAGGTATTCATTTGAAGAAAGGATGCCATTATAATTTTCACCTGGAATATTCATAAATCGTGGAAGTCCGGCACCGCTGGCCACAAAAAAGGATTCAAATCCTTCGGATTTCAATTCATCAAAACTGGAAGTTTTGCTAACAATAAAGTTACGAACAAACTTGACACCCATCTTTTCGAGATTGGTCAGTTCGAAATCCACTATTTTATTTGGGAGTCTGAATTCAGGAATACCATATTTCAATACTCCTCCAATTTCATGCAGAGCTTCAAAAACAGTAACATCGTAACCCAGTTTAATCATGTCGCCAGCAAACGAAAGAGATGCGGGACCTGATCCAACTGTTCCTACTTTAATTCCATTTGGAGCAGCAACTTCAGGAACAGACATGGTACCGCTTTCACGTTCATAATCGGCAGCAAAACGTTCCAGATGTCCAATAGCTACTGGAGTTTTCTTCAATTTCTGCGTATAAAAACAACTGGCTTCACATTGCTTTTCCTGAGGGCAAACACGACCGCAAACTGCAGGGAGCGCTGAAGTTACTTTCAATGTTTTGGCTGCTTCAAGGAAGCTTCCCAATTCAATGTATTTAATAAATTTGGGGATATTGATGCTAACAGGACACCCCTCTATGCAAGTTGGGTTTATGCAATCAAGGCAACGTGATGCTTCAGTCTGCGCCTGAGTTTGGTCAAGACCTATATTTACTTCCTGGTCCTGATACTTGATCCTCTCCAATGGATCCATCTGAGGCATTTGGGTCCTAATTATATTTAAACGGTCTTTGGTGACGATTGTTTTTCTTAGATCGACACGCCATTCCTTTTCACGTTCACTTTGAAGATATTCTTTATTTGTTGACATTTCTGTTTAATTAATTGATTTTCAAAAACCGTTCGTTGGCCATCTTTTCTTCTTCTGCAAATCCACCAAGGCGCAAGATTAATTCATCAAAATCAACCTGATGAGCGTCAAATTCAGGACCATCGATGCAAGTAAAAAACGTATGTCCTCCAACGCTAACACGACATCCACCGCACATTCCGGTTCCATCGACCATGATTGCATTCAAACTTGCCTGTGTAGGTATCTGATATTTTTTAGTAAGCATCGAAGTAAATTTCATCATTACAGCAGGACCAATGACAATACATTCATTCACAGTTTCGCGCTGTATGACCATCTCGGCGCCAGCTGTAACCAACCCTTTCGTTCCATAAGAACCGTCATCAGTCATAACGATTACTTCATCCGACCATTTTCTAATCTCATCTTCAAGAATGATCAAGTCTTTATTTCTTGCGGCAATTATAGATATAACGCGGTTTCCAGCCTTTTTGAAAGCTTCAACAATAGGTAGCATAGGAGCAACTCCTACCCCACCACCACACGCTAAAATTGTACCGGGTTTATGAATATGGGTAGCTTTGCCTAATGGACCTACCATATCAAGAATAGTATCGCCAACATTAAGATCGAAAAGTTTTGTGGAACTTACTCCCATCTTTTGAACTACTAAAGTAATGGTACCTTTTACCGGATCAGCACCAGCAATTGTAAGGGGGATGCGTTCGCCTTTTGAGTCTACACGCAAAATTACAAAATGACCAGGCTTCCTAGAACGTGCTATTCGCGGAGCATCAACAACAAATTTGGCTACTTTTTCGGAAAAAAGAACCTTCTCAACAATCTGGTTCATCGATAACGATTTAAATTTATTTTTTCAAATTAATGCCAAAAATAACAATGAACTCAGAATATCAAGCCAAATTGCTAATTTTTTTACAGAGGTTTAACATTGATTGGCTAAATGCATGATTATAAGCAAGTAAATAACGTGAGTTTAATATTATGCTGAGATAAAAATGACTGATGTTCCTAAATTGGCTTGCCTTGGAAGCCGAAGGGTAGTTTATAAGCATTACTTAATAAATTGTTGCTACGATTTTTCCCCTAAGAAATCAATATCAATAAAGAAAATTGAATATTGATCACTTTGTTCGTAAAACATTAACAATCATTCGTTTATATAAATCATCTAATGGCTAAAAGTTCAATTGTCCGTTGGTTTTTTTATTGATATAAATCTCTAACAGGGACATAAACATAGTAATAGTAATAATATATTTTAATACAAGTAAAATTGCGCTAATAACAGTTTCCCGGTATCAGGTAATTGCTCACATAATCTTCAATACCATCTTCGAGACTATAAAATGGAATATTGTAACCGATACTGGTAAGTTTATGAATGTTGGCGCAGGTATAGTACTGATAATTTCCACGTAAATCGTCCGGGGTATCAATAAAGCCGATATTTTCATCCAGTTTCATAGACTTAAAAACAGCTTTTGTAAGACTCAAATAAGTGCAGGCCTTTCCGGTTCCTACATTATAAATTCCCGAATCTTTCCGGTGATTCATGAAGTACATGATAACTTTGGCGATATCTTCAACATAAATAAAATCACGTGCCTGTTCGCCATCTTTAATTATAGGATGATGAGAACGGAAAAGTTCCATCTTACCGGACCTCGAAATGGTATTGAAAGCTTGAAAAATAACCGACGCCATCCGATCCTTGTGATATTCATTGGGGCCAAAGACATTAAAAAACTTCAATCCAGCCCAGAAGAAGGGTTGTTTTTCCTGTTTAAGTGCCCAGCAATCGAAATCATGTTTTGATTGTGCATATAAATTAAGGGGATGCAATTCCTGAATATGTGAATGATCGTCATTAAAACCCAAACGTCCATCACCATAAGTGGAAGCAGAAGAAGCATATACCAACGGCAATCCGTATTTAATGCATGCATTCCATATTTTCTGAGAATATTCAAGGTTAAGTTTCTGATAAATTTCAGGCTCTTGTCCTACAGTATCGGTTCGTGCACCCAAATGAATGATAATCTGCACGAATTTTTCGTGAATTGCTAACCAATCAAAGAATACATCACGGTCGACAATTTCAGTATAAGTTTTGGTAGTATAATTTTGATACTTGAGTGGATCGTCATATTTATCAACCAATACAATGTCTTTAAATCCCTCTCTATTAAGCTTTCCGACAATATAACTACCTATAAAACCAGCTGCTCCGGTAACTACAATCATAAATACAGTTCATTTACGTTGATTAATTTCTGAGACATTGTTCGTTCAATCAAACTTTACTCTTGCCAATTTATTGTCTGCAGATGTCAAAAAAAATTAACATTTTTTAAACTTTATACACTTATTTTTTAACTTACTGAATACCTTGCACTTACTAAATGAATAATAATTCACAAGATATTCAAAGGGTAACAATTTAAAATTTAATGGCAAAAGTAAAAAAAATCTAAAAGCTAACAGCTAATAACGCATATTTATTAATTACTGTTAAAGTTAAACATTTTTTACCACTTCTAAGTAAAAACAAAATTTCAGACTATATTTAAGACGGAACATACTACCTTTGTGGTTGCGTGTGCAAACATTTTTTTTTTAAAGAAAGGAATTTAATATGGAATTTACTCTAAACGGGAAAGATGGAAGCTACCGGAAGATCGAACAATATGATCTGGAAACGACCCAAAAGATAAGTGAACATTACAAGAAAATTATTGAGCTTCTAGGTGAAAACGCTGATAGAGAAGGGTTAATACAGACTCCGCAGAGAGTGGCCAAATCCATGCAATTTTTGCTTCAGGGTTATGAACAAAATCCGGAGGAAATTTTACGGTCGGCAATGTTTAAAGAAGATTATCGACAGATGGTCATTGTAAAGGATATCGAAATTTATTCAATGTGCGAACATCATCTTCTGCCATTCATAGGGAAAGCCCATATTGGATATATCCCAAATGGCTACATCACAGGACTGAGCAAAATTGCCCGTGTAGTTGATGCTTATGCAAGGCGACTACAAGTTCAGGAACGGCTCACCACACAAATTAAAGAGTGCATTCAGAGTACTTTGAATCCCCTCGGAGTAGCAGTAGTTATTGAAGCACAACACCTTTGCATGCAGATGCGTGGAGTACAGAAACAAAATTCGACGACTACCACCTCTGACTTCACCGGTGCTTTTGAACGTGTAGCCACAAGGGAAGAATTTATCAGATTGATAAGATAATTTTCTCTATTTCAAAAACTGTAAACAAACTGGAGATTCAATATTTACTTTAATACCTGAATTAGTAAGTTTTCCAGTTGATCCATCAACTTTTAAAACTGCAATTTCATTGGTTCGTTCATTGGCTACCAAAAGAAACTTACCAGTTGGATCGATGGTGAAATTGCGGGGCCATTTACCTACTGATGAGCAAGTTTGAATATTTTCAAGTCTCCCACTGGTTTGATTACGAGTATATACGACGATGCTGTTATGACCCCTGTTAGAGGCATAAACAAATTGGCCATTGGCAGATAAATGAATGTCGGCACACCAATTTTCACCTTTAAAATCTTTGGGAAGTGTTTTAATGGTCTGAATTTCTTTCCAAACGCCACCATATTTTATAAGAACTGTAATAGTAGAACTTAGCTCGTTGGTGACATAAATGAAATTGCCATCAGAGGAAAATTCAAAATGTCGCGGACCAGAACCTGGAGCAAACTTAATGAAAGGTTGAGTATTGGGAGTTAGAGGTTGCACCGTGGCACCTACCTGGTAAATTTTCAACTCATCAATACCCAAATCAGCGACGAACAATAACTTACCTGAAGCGTTAAACTTTGCAGAATGAGCATGTGGTTCAGTCTGACGACCTGGAAAAGGACCCTTTCCTTCATTTTGAATTTTCTGTATCAAATCAGACAATCCACCATCAGGCAGCACATTGAAAAGAGAAATACTTCCCCCGCTGTAATTGGATGCAACTAGTTTTTTATTATCCGGAGAAAGGCTTACATGACAAGGATTTGCCCCAAACGTCAGCACTTGATTGATGAAATTTAATTTTCCATTCTTTTCAATACTGAAGGATGAAACTCCTCCGCTATGATCCATGCCAAGGCTATCGAGTTCATTAACAGCATATAAATATTTTTTATTCGCTGAGATGGTAAGGAATGAAGGATTATTGATAACAGCAGGAATTTTCAGATCGGTTAATTTTCCGGAATGTTCATTAAATGAATAAACGAAAATTCCTTCCGGCATACTTTTATTATATGTACCAACATAAAGAAAATGTTCTTTTGAAACAGCTGGCATTTCAAAAAGTAAAATACCCAGCAAAAACAGTAGGATTATTTTAAATTTCATAATTTTTTTTAGAATCTATCTAACAAATTTGCACTTGCTTTGTTTATAATAATGAATTCAAATTTACACAAAAATTGTATCAATATGAAACGAATTTGTAATTGTTTCAAAATGAAATAAAATACACAAAACACAAGAATTAAGGCTATAAATAGACAGATAATTTATCAAATTCATTTCAATCAATAATAATACCAAAAAGATTAAAAATCAACAATTATGAAAAAATTATACCTTTCTGCCAAAATGCCAGTACTTGTGACTCTTGAACCCGGACCCTTTGCCTGGTGTTCGTGTGGAAAAAGTTCAAATCAACCATTTTGTGATGGAACACACAGGGGAACAAAATTTACGCCAGTCTTATTTAAGATTGCAGAGAAGCGCGAAGAATGGCTCTGTCAGTGTAAAAACTCCAAAAATGCGCCCTTCTGTGACGAATCACATCAGGGACAAAAACAAGAGATCATTAATCAGGAATAAATTCTGAAAGTTTTTTATTGATAAAAATATATTTAACAATTAACAAATTCAAACAATAAATTATTTATCGTGAAATCAAGAAACTATTTATTAAACATTTTGCTGTTATTGGGTTTATCCTCTTCAGCACAAACGCTTACCAAAGTTTGGACAACTGCCAATGGACTTAAAACCCCGGAGTCTGCTTTATTTGATGCACCATCAAACAAAATTTATGTGAGCAATATAGATGGAGAGCCATCAACAAAAGATGGCAACGGATTCATATCAATCCTTGATCCTGATGGAAAAATCAATAAATTAAAATGGGTAACCGGTTTGAATGCCCCAAAAGGTCAGGCTATTTACCATGGTAACTTATATGTGGCCGACATTGATGAATTGGTGATTATCAATATCAAAGATGGAAAAATAAGTCATAGGATCAAGGTTGAGAATGCAAAATTTTTGAATGATGTAACTGTCAGTGAAGATGGAACAATTTTCTTTTCGGATATGAAGGACAATAAAATTTATTCATACGCCAATGGAAAATTAGAGCTTTGGTCTGATAATAAGCTTATTAATAATCCTAACGGAGTATGGGCTGAAAAAGGGAATTTGTACATTGGAACCAATCAAATCCTTGAGGCTGACCTCAAATCAAAAGAAATTAAAGTGCTTGTTGACAAATGTGGAGGTATTGACGGATTGGAAAAACTTGAAAATGGTCAATTTCTATATTCTAATTGGGAAGGCCGTATTTTTGTAACAAAGGGAAATGAATCAATAAAATTGTTGGACACTGTAGCTGACAAAAAAAATACAGCAGACATCTATTTTATACCAGGTAAAAATTTGATCCTTGTTCCCACTTTTATGGCAAATAGTGTGGATGCTTACCAATTTAAACCTTAGTGATTTTCACACCGAATATTTCAGAATAAATTGAATACGAGATGAATATACGTATTATAAGTAGCTTATAATCTTTTTGTTGTATTAATTATAGGAATAAATATTGCTAAATTCTTTCACCGTGCCTCATCTGGCAGGGTGAAAGATTTATAGATTAGTTCCTTTTTTGAGTCTTTTACTTAGCAATATAGTTAAATTTGTATACCACTCATAAAATTTAATGCTATTCATTAGAATTTCAAATAGATACGCAAAATATCAAGCAATAAATACGATCGATATAATGGTCATTTCAGTTGCAATATCATTTATTTTATTGTAAATTTGAATTCTTTGAATGTTTACCCAAATCAACTAAATAGTGACATGGCAATTATAGTAGCGATCAGACACAACAATTCTTATAGTTATGACCATCCAGTAAATATGGGTCCTCATGTTATTCGTCTTAAGCTGATCAGAAAGCCATTGACGGACCATCGGGAGCTGCTGTTGATTTTACTGATTTACACGCATGGTGCGAAGTTTACATCCCTGGTGCAGGTTGGATAGGTCTGGATCCAACTTCAGGTCTTTTAGCCGGTGAAGGTCCTATTCCATTGTGCTGTACCCCATCTCCGGCAAGTGCATCACCTATAACCGGTGCAGTAGATCCATGCAATGTAACATTTACGCATTCAAACGAAGTAATTCGTATTCATGAAGACCCCCGCGTAACTAAACCATACAGCGATCAGCAATGGGCTGAAATAATGACACTTGGAGATCTGACGGATAAGAAATTAGAAGAGGGAGATGTTCGTCTTACTATGGGCGGAGAGCCAACATTTGTTTCTATCGATGATATGGAATCAGATGAATGGAATACAGCCGCTGATGGAAAAGATAAGCAAGTATTATCCAATGTATTAATACATAAACTTGGCCAGAGTTTTGGCAAGGGAGGCCTGTTCCATTATGGGCAAGGCAAATGGTATCCGGGTGAACCAACTCCCCGTTGGCAGATGGCATTGTATTGGAGAAAAGATGGTCAGCCTATTTGGAAAAACAAAGATTTACTTTCTGATTTCAGTAAAGAGGGTGTGTATGATTATGAAGACGCAAGGAAATTTCTTGTATATCTAACAACGATGCTTGGAGTTTCCAAGCGAAATATTAAAGCAGGTTTTGAGGATGCCTTTTATTACCTGTGGACAGAGCGAAAACTTCCCGTCAATATTGATCCTGAAAATATCAATATAAAAGATACTCTCGAACGGAAAACACTTATGCAGCAACTTGATCGGGGAATAGATAATCCTGCAGGTTTTGTTCTTCCGCTTCAATGGGCCTATTCCAAAGAAGGATGGATCAGCTGTGAATGGGAATTCAGGGGTGATAAAATGTTCTTAATACCTGGGAATTCACAAATGGGGCATCGATTGCCTCTCGACTCCCTACCACATATTTCTGAATCAAAACGTACAAAACCAATTGAACGCAGTCCATTTGAAGAGGTGCAAATGCTTGAGGATTTTCATAAAAAAGTAAAGGCAAGGTCGTTGGAAGTACCAGACTATTGAATACCTGAAGAACTTTTATTTCCAAAAGTATACGAACTTGTCGAGGAGGTGGAAGAGAAAATAAATACGAGTAAACACCTTCCATTTCAGGAGAAAAAGCAGAAAGAGAACGATTACGAACTTATGTTTGATGCATTCACAATTAGAACTGCCCTTGTAGCCGAAATTAGAGATGGTAAAATTCATCTGTTTTTGCCGCCTGCAGAGATGATTGAACATTATCTTGACCTTGTAGCAGCCATTGAATTGACTGCAGAGGCACTTCAAATGCCTGTCATAATTGAAGGTTATGCCCCTCCGAAAGATAAACGGATTGAAAAGTTAATGGTAACTCCCGATCCTGGTGTTATTGAGGTGAATATTCATCCTGCAAAATCGTGGCAAGATGTTGTCTGTAATCGAAATACTTTTTAAATCGTCTTCTGATTTACGAAATTCCTGTATATCGTAGGAATCATTTTTATACAATGCAAAGTCGATTGGAAAATCTACATCACTGGCATTCTTGTATGTAGAATCAAATGACAAATAGGCTGCCTTGATTGCTAAATCGAAATTAATTTCTTCATGTAAAAGTCTTCGCAAAATTGATTTACCAAACCCAGTATTACCAATAATAGTATAGGGTGACTCGTCAGATACTTCAACCCAATTTCCCTCAGGAAATACGAGGAACAAAGTAGAACGATCGTCACTGGAGCATTGGCCTCCAATAATAAAATGAGCATCGAAATGAAATTTACTTTGCATCAAGGCTTCAATATCCTCATCCCGAACCATTTTTACAATATTTCCCAACAAATTGGCAATTTTATATAATCTATCTGAAGGTTTATCAGGTAAGTCATCTTCTAACATGTGGATTACTTTATCACGAATGGAGCGTAAACCAGATGACATGATGAAAATTGAAAATGTGTGTATAAATTCCAGACTGAGGAGTAAGTCCAACCATCTCTTTTAAGTAATTTTTAGAAGAAAAAATCAGTTCAGCAGTCACTATTTTATTTTTTAATATTTTTTTTTCGTGATATATATCATTGAGAAACAAGTTGATGGCATGGTTTCGTTGAATGACCCCTTTTTCAACTTGCATCCACTCCATATTTGGAATAATTCGTGGAATAAGGTCAAATGGAAATATCTTTTCGTCGGCCTTCTGATCTTTATCATACACAGCAAAAGTAATTCCCTGGTTAAGGAAAGCAGTTTTTAATTCATTATTTATACGTTCAAAATCAATGAGGCTTAATTGATTAAAGTTTTCCACCATCATTTTATAATGCTCCCTTGGTTGCTTTGAATCTATAAAAACTTCATCATAATTGGAGTTTCCCATTCTGTAAGAATCTAAAATTCCATTCATTTGCGGTATCATTTGCTTAAAATTAAAAGATTTTGGTGTAAAGTGCCAACCGTTAAATTGACATTTTAGTAGTATATATCTATAACATTATTCAATTTGCTATTATTACATGTCTTTTTACTATAAAAATCAATTATTTGAATTGAAAGAATATATAAATAAAAATAAGACAATAATAACACCATAAACCTCTATTGTTCAATTAAAAAGCAAATAACTGAAAACAATTCTTGCTTAAAATCGTCTTAATTCAATTCGATTTAATAAAGTATTCATTGAATTAAACTGAAAAGTTTTCACAACTGAACACTTACTCAAACTCCTATAAATAAGATGGTCATTTTTGGTTAAATGTTCAGAAACATTCAGCCATACATATTTGATTGCTCTCAGAAAATTATCTTCGATTAAAATATTAATATCTAAATTATAACCGGTACTTAGCTAATCTCCCTGCTTAATTAATTCCACTTTCACCACTTGTTTGGTTGGATAAGCTGCTGGTCCAAATTGATTGTAAACCGCTACATCAGCAGCATCACGACCATATCCAACTGCCACGTATCCACCTTTAGGACCTTTCGGCACAGTAATGAAGCACTGGATCGGGCAGTGACTTTATTTCCATAAAATTAGCTCCCGGTGCCTGATCAACGAATTCAGCTGTTCGTATTTCAGCAGAAGTTCGTACTTCGAACACCCCTTGCGGAGCAGTCAACCTTTGGCACAAATTGCTGTAAATATCGGTAAACTCCATTGCTGAAACACTTGGTAAAATTCTAAATTCTTCATGGGCGACCCATTGTTTGGCTCCACTACGTGGTCGAAGCATCAGAATAAAAGGTGTCGGCACCGAAATATTGAAGGAAAAATCACAGCTAGTTCTTAACCACATATTGAAGGTATTATTTTAATATAAAAAGTTAGTATCCATTGCATTACTAATATAGACAATATTTCAATAGCAAAACATATTATCACAAAATAAATTTCAGTTGTCTCATTATAATTTCAAATGAACATGCAATTCGATCTGCGAATTTTTTAATAAATGTTCATATCAACGATAAGTTAGTCGTTTCAAAATGGATCGTTTCCTTTATTATTTTCAAAATGGATGAGCTAATTCTTGTTTTACAAAAAACCGGATAAAATTATACACTTTCATTTTTGTATTTATATAAATAACCAATACCCGTTTTGCAAGTTCTACTTTGAAAATTGTTTTAGATATAGTCCCTTATAATATTGGTTTTACTGTAAAATACTGAGACCAGATTTCCCTTCCCAAGTAATCCTCTGGAAGGAAAATAGGTCTTATATTCATTCATTTTTATAGAAATAACCAGAGGGAACACATCCATTAATCATCTGGTTTTTATGGATATAAGTACTTTAAATGTTTATTAGGCGTTTCGTAAATGCTTATGATATAAAATAACCATTTTGTTGACTATTTTCCAAAAGAAGGAGCTTTCAATACGTATTACTAACTCAATACTAACTCAATACTAATTCAATACCAATTCAATACCAATTCAATACTAACTCAATACTAACTCAATAGCGAATGGGATGTAAATTGGTATATAATGGGTACATAATGGGTTCATGAACCCATTATGTACCCATTATGTACCCATAATGTACCCGTAATGTACCCATTCGCTATTGAGTTAATATTGAATTGGTATTGAGTTAGTATTGAGTTGGTATTGAGTTGGTGCTGAGTTGGTGCTGAACAAATACGTAGTTATACTAAAAATAGAATTAATTATTTCCATTGGGAAGGTTATAAAAAACTCTGTTATGTAGATTCCACTTTAAAATTGTTTTAGGTATCTTACCTTACGCATTAACACTGACCTAGAATACCTGTGAAGGGATAATAGTCTTATGATCATTCATTTTTATGGAAATAATTATAGGGAATACTTTGTGTGCCTACTGTTCTTAGTGTCTTAGTGTTCACGAGACCTTGGGAACTTTTCTGAGAGGCCTAAATTATGAAAGTTTCAGAAATTCTTTTTTCAACAATTGATATTCGTGTTCAAAATTGGGAGTAAAAACTCCCTGACCTATGTTAGAATCAATTTGTTTGGATGTCCAGAATCGGCCTTCTACCACTTCTTCGGAATGTAAATGAATTGATTTAAAATCGTTGGTAAAAAATACATAAACCAGTTCCGATTCAATTTCACTTTCCCAGCGATACGTTTTTACCAATCGAGCCGAGAATTGTGTTAACCCTATTTCTTCCCACGCTTCACGTTTAAGGGCAGTTTCAAGTGTTTCACCTACGGAGATATGACCTCCAACAGAAGTATCCCATTTCCCTGGCTGTATCAGTTTTGACATTGGCCGTTTCTGTAAATAAATATGTTTTTGGTGGTTAAATACATGAAGATGAACAACAGGATGCAATAATTTTTCACCTCGATGACAGGCTGAACGTGGCGCTTTACCAATGATATCACCCTCATCGTTCACTAATGGGAGCCATTCTTCGGGCACAACTACCTGTTTACGTAATTTTAATTTCTGTTTGATGAATTCATACCCAAAAACCCCAGCAAACAAAATATAAAACAATCCGCCGCTGATAAATGCCCAAGCTTCTTTTGAGAGGTAGAAGGCCGAATAAAAAACAAGTATTGTATGAAAAAGAAATACAAAAAACATCAATTTTAAAGTCTTTCTTAATTGTGCGGTCTGTTGTTCGTTCATTTCCAAATCCTTCATATATCGTTGGGTCATTAAACCAATAATATTCAGTTTCGAAAATGCAGATACACCAAGTACAGCGCACAAAATCAACTCAATCAGTCCTGGTTTCAGTTTAAAAAAGATATCATTTTCAAGCCAAATAGAAACAGAGCCGAGCACAAGGAGCAAAGTGGTATCGAACAATACAAAACGATCGAAATGCCTCTCTCTAAACCAAATCCAACCCAATTCGCCTACACCAATTACCAGGGCAGCAATTAATCCTGCACGCGTACCCCATATCTCGTCGATCGCAAGAAAAACGAATAGGGGAATAAATCCAGGCAATAACTTTTTAAATAATTCTGATCTATTCATATTCTAAAAAAATTCCCGCGAAAAGCCAGAAAGTTTAAGCGGGAATTCATTAATTTAAATGTCTTTTACTTTGGGATATTATTATATCCACTTTTGGCATATACATACACCAACAGAGTTGAAAAACGAGGAATATGTATACTGGAATAGTCTACTGCTTTAAAGGCCAACTCTGAAGGAATAACCATAAATGCTCTTTCTCCTATTCGCATTTTTTTCAATCCAATATGCAACCCGGAAATTTGCTGAACGTAATTTGCATTCACTACATCATTACTTACATTTACAAAAAATGGGGATTCTTCAAAGGTTTGTCCAGCGCCATTTTCCGTTGAAAAAACTGTATCATTGTTCATGGTCATAATGTTATATTGAAGCATAACTTTAAATCCTGACTTAATAGTATCTCCAGTTCCTGGTATCAATTCTTTAAAGTAAATGCCTGAAGGATCTCTATTCTCCTCTAGCTTATTATCTTTTACATACTTATCAAGAATAGCAACTTCATCCTGGCGCAATGCTTCCAAGGAATCTTTTTTACACGAGGTATAAATTCCGGAAAGCACAATGGCTAATCCTAGAACATACAATATTTGTTTCATAAACTTCTTTTTTTTTTGCGAAAGTACAAATTTTGAACCAACTTCTATTTAATGTTAACAACTTCTATAATAAAAATTAATGGTGTGTATGGAGGAATAGTTCTATCTTCGGAACCTAATGGACCATAACCTTTATTTGAAGGGATTAAAAAAGTAGCACTACCTCCCTTGCTCAATATTTCAATACCTTCTTCCCAACCTTGAATCATCCGGTTAGTTTTGTGTATATAGGTCATAGTTCCGGCTGAACTGTGTAAAGATTAAGCATCAAAAATAATGCTATCAAGGTAAGTACCAGTGTATTTGACTGTAACGTTATTCCCTGATTTTACAGTCGGTCCAGTGCCGACTTTTGTAGTATCTGCAATGTAATAAATACCAGTTGCAGTGGAATCAAGATGTATCTTTTGTAATTTAACAGAAGCCAACCAATTTTTTATCAGCGTTGTTTCTCTTTCCGGAGTATAAGCTGCATAAGGATCTTCTTGATCTTTCAAACATGATGTCATAAGCACTACAATCATAATGAACGCACATCCCTTAAAAATACCATTCAACTTTTTCATTGATGTTTATTTACCGATTGATTAATTTTTTCTTCAAATTCAGGCAGCATTTTCTCAAATTGAGAGAGTGTTTCTTGTAAAGATGCATATAACTCACCTCCGGCTGCGTTGCGATGTCCACCGCCATTAAAATATTTTTCAGAGACCTCATTCACAGCAAATTCACCTTTTGATCTGAAGGATACTTTTGTGTATTTTTCCTTTTCGGTAAAAAGTGCACTAAATACTACTCCCTTTATTGACAAAGGCATGTTTACAAATCCTTCATTATCGCCTGTAACAAAATTAAAAGCTTTCTGGTCTTCGAGGGTAATATACATCGAAGCGGCATGATACTCGGGGTATACAGTCATTCGGTTACTGATGCAAAATCCCATCAAACGCATACGATCGACCGAATAATTATCGTATATTTTGGAATGAATATCCAATTGATCAATTCCAAGCCTTATAAGTTGAGCAGCCGCCTCAAAAGTCTGTGGATCAGATACGTTGAAATCGAATGACCCTGTATCTGTCATTATTCCTGCAAAAAAAGATGTAGCAGCATTACGGTCAACAAAAGGTGCAAAAACAGTAGATTGCAACATAGAAAATATCAGTTCAGCTGTAGAACTGCAGGTAATATCAGAAAATATAAGGTCGGTAAAATTACCTGGATATGGATGATGATCAATCAATATTTTTTTTCCCTTAAAGTTCTCAACAAGGGCCTTCATATCGCCAAGACGTGAAAGTTGATTAAAATCCATACATATCAACAGATCTGATTCTTCAAAAATACGAGCTGCCTGTTTGGATTGATGACTGTAAATAATCACCTGCTCGTGGCCATCCATCCAATGATAAAACTCCGGATATTTGGTCGGACTGACAACTTTAACTTTCAATCCGTAATTCTGCAATACGCGCCATAATCCAAGGACGGAACCCATTGCATCACCGTCAGGATGCATGTGAGGCACCAATACAATGTATTTACTACTCGATTTTAGAAGCAGCTCAAATTGCTTAATTAATTCTATATCAATTCTTTTCAATTATTCACTTTTAAAATAAACCACAAATATAAAATAATGTTGTTGGAGTTGAACAATCAAATCGAAAATTCACTAACTTGTGTTCATACAATTAACAAATAAAAAATCATCTATATGACAGGCAATCAAACTTTTACAATGATTAAACCTGAGACAGTCAATAAAAACAATATTGGACCGGTTCTTAAATTAATCAACGAAGCAGGCTTTAAGATAAAAGCGATGAAATTCACTCATTTAACCAAGCAACAAGCAGGTGAATTTTATGCTGTACATGCTGGCAAAAGCTTTTTTGAAGATTTAACATCTTTTATGAGTTCAGGCCCTATCGTTGCCGCAATTCTGGAAAAGGAAAATGCAGTTGCTGAGTTCAGAGTATTGATAGGTGCCACTGATCCTGAAAAAGCTGATGAAGGCACCATCAGAAAACTTTTTGCTGAATCCATGTCCCGCAATGCTGTACATGGATCAGACAGCGATGAAAATGCACTCATCGAAAGCGACTTTTTCTTTTCCATGATGGAGAGATATTGATTATGCTCATTGGTGGTAGAGACGCAATATTATAACGTTTCTACCTGAAAATGATAGTCTTAATTAATTCTGCTCCTGCCACCTCGTTGAGGCGCACCCGTATTTCTTCTCTCATCATAAGCAATTCATTCCTGACGATTGGCGAAGTCGTTTCAACAAACAATGTGCTGTTTTGGATGTATACGTTGCCTGTGTATCGTGCCACAGTTTTGCCCATTACCTCTTCCCATGATTTGATCAAATCCAGTTCATTGAGTTTACGATCCAGATGATTTTCTCTGGTAAAACTTCTTAAAACATCGCTTATACTTTCTGTTTTGCTTTTTCTCATTGCTGTTAATTATTTACCTGACCTTCACTGATAGTAAAAATTCTTGATTCTGTATCTAAACGGGCAATCATAAAATCGAGATGCTCGCGATTGGTATCGGTAATAAAAATCTGGCCAAAATGTTCATCTGCCACCAGTTTCACAATTTGCTCCACCCTGTTCTTATCCAGTTTATCGAAAATATCATCGAGCAACAAAATAGGAGTCACTCCCGAAATTTCTTTCATGAAATCAAACTGAGCAAGTTTCAACGCCACAAGGTAGGTTTTTTTCTGACCTTGTGATCCAAATTTCTTAATAGGATACTCCGCCAGATCAAACTCAAAATCATCTTTGTGTATTCCTGCTGAGGTATATTGCAACATTCGGTCGCGGCCAATGTTATCTTTCAATAACTGTGCAAAATCGTTGGTCAACAAGTCTGAATGTAATTTTAAACCTACTAATTCTTTTCCTCCTGAAATTAATTGATAATATTGTTGAAATACCGGCTTGAGCTTGTCAATAAAATTCATTCGCTCTGAATGAATCTGAAGTCCGTATTTAATCAATTGATCATCCCAGATTTCAATCAAATCAGACTGGAAAGAGTTTTGTACAGCAAACTGTTTCAGCAAATTATTACGCTGCAACAAAGCCCTGTTGTATCGAATCAGATTATCGAGATACACTGCATCGTACTGTGAAATGACTGTATCTATAAATCTTCGACGTTCTTCGCTGCCGCCCGAAATAAGATTCGTATCCAGAGGAGTCACAATGATTACAGGGATTAGCCCGATATGTGCAGACAATTTCTTGTATTCTTTCTGATTTCGCTTAAACGTTTTCTTTTGATTTCTCTTCAACCCGCAATAAATAGTCTCTTCAGAGTCGAGCCTGAAATATTTACCTTGAATCATAAAAAAATCCTGATCGAACTTTATATTCTGTGCATCCACCGGATTAAGGAAACTTTTGCAAAACGACAAATAATAGATAGCATCCATCAGGTTGGTTTTCCCAGCTCCATTGTTGCCTATGAAGCAATTTAAGCCATTTGCAAACTTAAATTCAGCATGTTCGAAGTTTTTAAAGTTAACCAGCGATAATTCTTGGATATACATATTTTCAGACAATTTTACGGAACAAAACTACAAATTCTGCATCGAAATCTGTCAAAAATAATGCTTTGAAGAGTTATTTATACCCAAGTGATGATTAATATTAAATTTTTAATGCAAAAACTGCCAATAGTTTTTGAAATTAATATATTTTTGCCTGACGATTTTTGAAATAGACCTTACAAGATGACAACAGACAAAAAAAACAAGCAGGTAGATAATTTAACCGAAGTAGAAAGTGCATTAACCAGAACAGAGCAATTTCTTGAATCAAATCAGAAACTGATCTCAATTGTTATTGGTGCAATTGTAGTAATTGCCGTAGGTTATCTTGCATTAAACAAGTTCTACATTGAACCGCGTACAAAAAATGCGCAGGATCAAATGTTCATGGCTCAGAATTACTTCGAAAAGGATTCGTTTAATCTGGCCCTCAATGGTGACGGTAATAACCTGGGATTCCTTGATATCATTGACGACTTTGGATCAACCGACGCCGGCAACCTTGCAAATTATTATGCAGGAGTTTCTTATTTACACATGGGACAGTTTGATAAAGCTATCGACTACCTGAATAAATTTGATACCGATGATGCATTATTAGGACCAATTTCGATAGGTGCCCAGGGTGATGCGCAACTTGAACTTGGCAAAACTGAAAAAGCCCTTGACTTATATACTAAGGCTTATAAGTTGAATGACAACGTTCTTACCTCTCCAATCTATATGCTGAAAGCGGGTGAGATTCTTGAAAGTACCAATAAAACAGCTGATGCGCTGAAAATCTATGAAGCTATCAAGTTAAAATTTCCTGACAGCAATGAAGGGAAAAGTATTGATAAATACATTGCACGCATCAAAGTTAAAATGAACGTATAAAGTTGGTTTAAAGTCTGAGGGGTTCATTTTATTAAGGACTTTAATCTCCGGCAATATACTATCAGCAAGAACTTTAAATAAAATCCCCTCATTGCAGGGGATTTTTTATTTTAATTTAATTTTCAATTGACAATTATGGCAACAAAAAATTTATCAGGATACGATCTTAACTCAGTTCCTTCGGCTTCAGAAATGAAATTTGGCATTGTTGTTGCTGAATGGAATTATGAGATAACCGGCGCATTGGCCAAAGGTGCTGTCGATACATTAAAAAAACATGGTGCAAAGGATGAAAATATTCTCTTAAAACATGTTCCAGGAAGTTTCGAATTGACTTTAGGAGCTCAATATTTGGCTGAATTTGGTAAAGTAGATGCCATTATTATTCTGGGATGTGTGATCCAAGGTGAAACACGCCACTTTGATTTCATCTGTCAGGGTGTCACTCAAGGCATTACCAATTTGAATATTAAATACAACAAACCGTTTATATTCGGATTGCTGACCACCGAGAATCAACAGCAGGCTATCGACCGTGCAGGAGGTAAATTGGGAAATAAAGGCGACGAAGCAGCTGTTACGGCCATAAAAATGCTGGCGCTGAGAAATGAAATGAAGAAATCAAAAAAGGTAAAAGGCTTTGGCGCTGCCGAATAAAGAAAAAAGTTTAGTTCCAAAAATTATAATTTAGGTAAAAAACTAAATTATAATGGTATCAATCCAAAAAGTCACTATCTTTATGATTAAATATAGTGTTACGGAATTAAACTATTCACGAAATTTATATACTGACTTACCTAATAATCTTTAAGTTAGAGCTTTATACTTTTCGGGAGTTGGATTGAACTCCGGATAAATTTGTATAACCCGTCTAAGCATGGAAAACATTGATTCAATTTCGCTTTCGTCCATCTATAAACGAAACAAAAGCGACCGCGATATTTTTCAGGAACTGATGCCTACCAAGGTAAAGGAGGTTCTGTTGCTTGCGACTTTATACGATAGCTATTCGATTGTTCGCGAAGGACAGTTTACAGATAAAATCTTCGGTGAATTTCTACAACTCAATTTATACACCTATCCCCGGTTCACAAGTGTCAATACAGAAGATGATGCTCTGCGGATGGTCAAAACGAGGGAGTTTGATATGGTCATCATCATGGTGGGGGTCGATAAAAATATCCCGGTTCTCGCTGCCAATGCCCTTTACAAGCTAAAACCTTCGCTGCCTATTTTGCTGCTTGTCAATAACAATGGAGACCTGCGTTATTTTCAAACCAGTTCTGTAAAAATTGAATCCATCAACCGCGTATTTGTATGGAACGGCAACTCAAATGTCTTCCTGGCCATGATTAAATACATTGAAGACAATAAGAATGTAGAGGAAGATACCAAAAACGGAAACGTGAGGGTTATTCTTTTGGTGGAGGATTCTATTCAATACTACTCGAGGTATTTGCCCATGCTCTACACCAATATCATGACGCAAACGCAGAATTTGGTGGAAGATAAGTCTGCCGACGAACTGCATAAGATCATGAAGATGAGGGCAAGGCCGAAAGTGATCCTTGTAAGTAATTTTGAGGAGGCCGTCCTCATGATTAACAAGTACAAGGATTTTCTGCTCAGTGTAATATCTGATGTTAAATTTCAAAGAGCAGGTGTCGATGATGAAGATGCCGGCGTTGACTTACTTCGATATGTAAATTCAACATTGCGTTTCCCAATTCCCATTTTACTCCAAAGTCACGATGTAAACAATGCACAGAGGGCACGTGAGGTCGGTGCCGATTTTATCAATAAGAACTCCGAAAGTTTGTCGCTCGATATTCATAACTATATTTACAAACGTCTAGGCTTCGGGAACTTCGTCTTTAAAGATACGGAAGGTAATCCGATCATGATTGCACATAACATGGCCGAGTTTCAGGAAATGTTTAGGATCATTCCTGAAAACGCATTGGCCTATCATGGTCATCGTAACTCATTCTCTACATGGTTGATGGCTCGAGGAGAAATCAATATTGCAGAACAGCTTCTACCCTACCGTTTCGAGGATTTTAAGAATTCAGATGACCTGCGGAAGTTTTGCCTTGATGTTTTTGAAAAAGTACGAATCCAGAAACTGCGTGGCAGTATCATCGACTTCGATCCAACTCTTGTTACAGGTAAACGTTTTGTGATGCGCCTCGGCAAAGGTTCTCTGGGTGGTAAGGGACGTGGAATGGCATTTATGTGCAATTTCATTGAGAACATCGACTTTGCAAAAATTCTTCCCGAAATAAATATCCGTATTCCCGCCACAGCAGTGATTGGCGCTATGGAGTTTGATAAATTTCTTGAAACCAACGATCTATACGAAGACATTTATTCGACCAACGACTACGAACGTATTAAGAACATTTTTCTTGAATCGCAGTTTAGCGATGAGCTTCAGGAACGCCTCCACACTTACCTTTTGAAAATGGAGAAACCATTGGCGATCCGCTCCTCCGGCTTGTTTGAAGATTCGCTTACCCAACCATTCTCAGGTGTCTATGGTACGTACCTCATTCCAAATAATCATGCAGATTTGGAAGTGCGTTATCAGCAACTCGAAACGGCCATCAAGTTGGTGTATGCCAGTATCTTTACCGAATCGGCCATGTCGTATTTCGATGCTGTAAATTATAAGATTGAAGAAGAAAAGATGGCTGTAATCATTCAAGAAGTTGTTGGCCATCAATACAATGATCATTACTATCCTTCCATCAGCGGAGTGGCTCAGTCGTATAATTTTTATCCTGTTTCGTATATGGAGCCTGAAGATGGTTTTTCAGTAGCGGCTATAGGTCTTGGAATGTATGTGGTGGGCGGTGAAAATGCTTTCCGTTTTTGTCCCAAATATCCTGAAATCAATACTACCAGCATACAGGATCTGGTGCGAGACTCGCAAAAGGAATTTTACGCCATTGATATGGACCACTCCGAGTTCGATTTAAAAAATGGTGGTGAAGGCGCTGCGATACGTAAAATGAAAATCTCTTTTGCTGAAAAAGATGGCGTCCTTCAACACTGTGCTTCGGTATACGATTATGAAAATGATTCACTAAATCCTGGTATCGACACTCCCGGACTACGTGTCATTGACTTTGCCAATATCCTCAAATACAAGCATATACCTCTGGCTGATACGCTGACCTTTTTGCTCCGTCTATTTCGTGAAGCAATGGGATCGCCTGTAGAAATTGAATATGCAGTTGATTTGGAAAAAGGACACAACCAACATCCTACTTTTTACTTATTGCAAATTAAACCCTTGATCAGAAATGATGATCAGGTGACAGTAAATCTAGGGGCAATCGACCCCAAAAAAACTCTTATGTATGCCCAACGTGGAATGGGCAATGGTGTCGTAACTGGTATTCGGGATGTGATATTTGTTGATCCTGAGCGCTTCGACAAGATGAAAACCCGTCAGATTGCAGACGAAATCAATCAATTTAATCGCAAGATGGATTTCCTAAACAAAGAATATATACTGATAGGCCCAGGCAGATGGGGTACGCGCGATCCCTTCACCGGCATACCCGTCCTGTGGTCAAATATATCCAGAGCCCGTATTATTGTTGAAATCGGATTAAAAGACTATCCCATCGACGGTTCTCTTGGCTCGCACTTCTTTCACAATGTCACTTCAATGAATGTAGGCTATTTTACCATACCTTTTAATTCAACCCAAACAAGCATCAACATGGATCTCCTGGCCAAAATGCCTGTTGTTGAAGAAGGTAAATTCATCAAACATGTGTGTTTTCACAACGATCTTAACATAGTTATGGATGGAAAAAGCCGCCAGGCATTGATTTCATTCGAAGAATAATTTACTCCCTTTACGCAAGAACACTGATATTAAGAGATAAGGAATAAGAAATAAGGAATAAGAAAGGAATACTCTGATATTCCTTATTTTATATTCCATATTTTATATTCCTTATTATTTATGGTCTGATAAAAACTCACACAGTCAATTTTACCATTGGGCAAAAATATCAATATAAAAGTGCTATTCAGCCCCGAGTACTCGAGGACTTTCTTTAGGAGTATATTTTTTGCACCTCCCTATCTACTTTTCAAAATAAGCAATTGATCCTGTATTTCTCCCTCTGTTCCGATGGAATGGGTAGATGTTTGTGCCCTATCTTCTGATACCTTTCTGATACCTTTCTGATACCTTTCTGTAATATAAGATTACAGAAAGGTATCAGAAAGGTATCAGAAAAGTATCAGAAGATACAGACAGCATGTAGGTCGGAGGATTAGAAAAATCAGTTTAAGGGAATTATTTAATACAAAATTATAAAACAAAAAAACAGCCAATTCTCTTTTTAAAGGAATTGACTGTTTAAATTAAAGTATGTTCTAATTCTGAATTGAAACCTATAATTTGATCGTATTACATCAGTTTAGTTTTCAGGTTCATGAGCTCTAAATTAAGCTTTTCAAGATCCTGCAACTTATTATTTTTAGAGGTAGAATCTTCCAGTTGAGTTTTGTATTTCTGAAAAAGTTCTTTATAATAATCAACTCCCTTTGCCAGGTTGTCCTGAAAAGTTACGAAGTGCTTCCTTTGCTTATCAGTAATAGGTTTTACAGTTTCCTCAATTTTGGTACCCAGATATTCGATATACATTTTTAATTCATTCACAAATAAATTAGGCCGGTCAGTACGTTCCATTATGTTGGTGCGACCATAAATATGATCAACCATACTTTTGAGTGAATAAATGCTTGAGAAGTAAGCCAGATTTGGTCCGGGACATATACTGACAGCAGTACCTTCAAGTTTGACATCCAAATCGTTGGCCATCAGCGTCGAAGCTGTTAATCCGTTGCATAAACAAGCCTTGTCGGTGATTTTAAAGAGCTCTTTTTCAAAATCCATCGCATTTAGATTCTGCTCTTTAAGTTGCTGAATTTTATCGCGTTGATATTCAATTGAAGCAGTACAAATACTTTCTTTATCTTGAACAGGTAACAGGGCCAGGTATTTTTTAATACAAGGGAAACCATATTTACCGGCTTTGTTTTGAGCTTCCTTTTTCAGATCCATACCCGTTCCGCGTACATTGTTAAAGATGACTCCCAAAGGCGAAACTTCGCTCATATACAAATCATCTTCTTTGGCTTTACAAAGTACTTCCAGCGTTTGTTCATCGACCGTTGTAGCTTCGGGTACCAATAGAAACGGAGTACCCCAACCAATAGAATCGAGGTTATAATATTCGAGTAAAAACTGATGCTCTGCATTAGAACCAACGCCTCCCTGAGCAGTAATTTTCACCAATAAAGGTTTCTCAGGAACAGGTTTACCCTTTTCAGCAAGAGCCTTTACATAAATTTCGTGAACAGCTTCAATCAATTGTTCTTTGCTATTTCTGAATTCTTCAAGAACTGGACCTAACAAAAAACCATCGGTTGCAAAAGCATGACCTCCGCAGTTTAGACCAGATTCAATGCGGTATTCAGACACCCAGATTCCTTTCTTAGCCAGGAAACGACCCTGAATAATTGCTGAACGGTAATCACTTACTTTAAGGATCACTTTTTTCTTCAGTTCCATTTCAGCATTGGGATAAAAATCTTCGAACTCTTCAAGGTAACTGTATAAACGCGGGTTCATACCAGCAGAAAGGACTAGTGAGGAACTTAAATCGCTCAGTGCAAAACCGCGAAGGGAAGATTGAGCATCACTATAAATAGAAGGTAATTTCTCACCATCTTTATAGTTATCGCGATCAAGTTTGGCCATGATGTTTACATCAATTTCACCAGCTACCAGGTTTTCATTCAGCCATTCAGTAACCTTCTGCTTCACTGGATTGGTATTGATCATCTGATTGAATTTAAGCTTCAATTCAGACATATCAGGCAGCATTTTGATGTATTTGTCAAGCTCCTCTTCAGTATGTGAAATAGAATTCTTCACATTATCGAACTTCCTTTTCACAATTTCCTGAACGGTATTCAGGTAAGCAGTAATTCGTTTGGCCCTATGGTCTTCTGCCTTAGGCGAAATAGCTTGAAAAGGCAAATTAAATTTTTTGCAATAAAACTCTCTCATTTTTTCCATCGAAATATCATCGACAAGAGAAATGACAGAGGAAATGCCATAATGGGCTACTTTAATCGGTGAATCGATTGAATATCCCAAGCCCATGACTGGGATATGAAAAGTGTGCGGGTTATTATGGAAACTCATATATTTTTTAATCTTGATTTATTAAGGCTGTAAAAATAAGGTATTCCGTTTAAATAAAGAAGGTTTAAATACTTATTAAATGAAAAGATTGTATAAAAAATCTTCGTTTATTCAAAATAAAGCAATATGTCAATAGTATTTCAAACTATTTTCCTAAAAAAAGTACACATTTGTTTTGAATGATGGTTACATCAAAATAACGGATCCAAAAAATTTATTTTCCAATGTAAGCTAAAATAGTGTACCTTTGAATATACATCTGAACGATTTCAAGATCAGATATCCATTTGGAGAAGAAAAATTGAAATCATACAATCTCAAAGGTACTTAAATAAACTTATTTTTCAAACTTTATGAGATCAGTTCTATTTGAATTAATACATAGAATTGTCATACGGCTATTGCTTGTTTTTCTTCTTCTTTACCACCAGTATAGCGCCACACAGAGCGATCAGAGCGCCCAGAATGGAAAGTACGGAGAAATGTTCACTGGCAATCCAATCCACTTTCATCCAGGACAATAGGCCCATCAGAATAAATGTGATAATTGGGTTCAGAACAATAATGATGCTGACCTTTCCGGCTTCGAGATATTTGAGTGCAAGTGATAAACAGCCATAAGAAATCAGGGTATTGGCTCCCAGGAATACAAGCAAGGCCCAATATCCAAGGCTGAGATGAGCCAAACTGGCAAAATTGACAAACGGCAGATACAGCAAAACCGGCAATCGGAAGATAAATACATTGAGGGTTCCAACTGGATAATGAACTACAAGTCGTTTTTGAAATGCTGCATAAATGGCCCAGGCAACGGCTCCACTAAAAGTGATCAGCATCCCTTTGGTATATTGTCCCTCCTCCCCTGTTACAGAACTTATATGCTGTCGGTAAAAAATCCAGAAGCCAAATATAGCAAAAAGGAAACCAATAATTTGTATACGCGAAATCTTTTCCCTGAAGAATATTATTCCAAAAACAGCCAGCAATAAGGGGCCAGACTGGATGGCAACTTGCGCATTACTTGGGCTAGTATATTGAATACCAAGCATAAACCCCATGTAATTCCAGGCCAAGGCCAAGGAGGAAAGCACAATCAGCCATGAAGGTTTATACAGAATTTTAAGTTCCTTCGGGGTTTTGATTGCCATCCATGCAAACAGGGCTGAGAATGCAAGCGAGAATCGAAACCACACAATGGTCGGAGAATCAATCTGTTTGGTCGCTACCTTAAGTGCAATGGCCAAAACTCCCCACATCAAAACTGTAATCAGTGTATAAATAATTCCCTTTGCCTGATTGGTCATAAAAACTATCTCAATTGAGCACCCAGTTCGCGCTCATAAGAAGAGACAAGTTTTTGCATTATCTTTTCTATCTGCTTATCGTTCAGCGTTTTTTCATCATCACGAAGAATATAACTGATGGCATACGATTTTTTTCCTTCAGGTACACCTTTACCTTCGTAAACATCAAACAAATCAACCGATTGGAGCAATTTACGTTCCGAACGGAAAGCCAAATCCCTCAATTGGTTAAATTGAATATTTTTATCAAGTAGCAAGGCCAGATCGCGTCGAACTTCAGGATATTTAGGTAATTCAGCAAATACTACTTTGTTGTTTTTAAGTTCAACGAAAAGAGTATCCATGCTGAAATCTGCAAAATAAACAGGTCTTTCAATCCCAAATCCTTTCAATGTTTTTGCTGAAATGGTTCCAATCTCTACCAACTTTCTGCCGTTAATAGTATAGCAAATTCCTTCACTCATCACTTCATTTGAGATATCTTCAGTTTTGAGATTGGCAATAGAAAAGCCCATACGTTTCAATACATTTTCAGCATAACTTTTCAATTGAAAAAAGCTTGATTTTGCTGATGGTATGGCCCAATTGGCGGCTTCTTTATCACCTGAAACGAACAATGCCAAATGTTCTTCCTCACGGTAATTATTAAGTGGATTTTCCTTCAGACTACTTCCTTTAAAAAAGTAGCAATTTCCAAATTCATATAAACGAATATCAGGATTTTTACGATTGGCATTGTGAGCAATCGACTCCAAACCACCGTACAGCAAGCTTTGGCGCATACTTCCCAAATCGTTGCTCAAAGGATTAAATATTTTTACAGTATTTTCAATTGGCCACACTACATTATTTTCGTAGTATGAAGTTTTGGTTAGTGAATTCGACCATATTTCATTGAACCCTTGTGATGTAAGCATTTCAGCAATCAGGTTGCGCATTTTTGTCGGATTGGGCTTTACCGAATACTGAAGCGAAGAAATTACCTGGCTGGGTAATGCAATATTGTTATAACCGTAAATGCGTAAAATCTCTTCAATCACATCAACCTCGCGTTTAACATCAACACGGTAAGGTGGAACCAGCAATGAAAGACCAATTTCAGTTTCAGCTTCAATCCTGATTTCCAAAGCATTAAGAATACTTTTAATGCGCTCATTTCCAAGATCAACACCAATCAATCGTTTAATTCCTGAATAAGTAACATCTACCATAAAGTCCTCAACAGGATTTGGATAAATATCTATAATTTCAGAAGAAATTTCACCTCCGGCCAATTCCTTAATCAGCAAGGCCGCGCGTTTCAACGCATAAATAGTTCCATTTGGATCGGTTCCACGTTCAAATCTAAACGAAGCATCAGTACTTAAGGTATGGCGACGTGCAGTTTTACGGATATAAACAGAATCGAACCATGCACTTTCAATGAAAATACTGGTTGTCGTTGCTTTTACTCCTGAATTTAAACCACCAAACACACCGGCGATACACATAGCAGAAGTAGCATTACAAATCATCAGATCGTCAGTATTCATTGACCTTTCGACGCCATCCAATGTTACGAATTTTGAACCGGCATCAGCAGTACGAACAACTATTTTTCCACCTTCAATTTCAGCAGCATCAAAAGCATGAAGTGGCTGACCAGTTTCGAAAAGTACAAAGTTGGTAACGTCTACAATATTGTTGATGGGTTTTAACCCAATTAATTTCAGCTTATTTTTTAGCCAATCAGGTGATTCCTTAACAGTTACATTCGAGATTGTTACTCCTGAATAACGTGGACATGCATCAGAATTTAATACTTCAACAGGTATCTGGAGTGAATGATTGTCGACCTTAAAAGCATCAACCGAGGGCCTATGATAAGATATTTCGTGTTTTTGTTTGAGAAAGGCAGCAAGATCGCGGGCAATACCAATGTGCGACGCACTATCGATACGGTTAGGAGTCAAATCGACTTCAAGAACAAAATCAGATTCAATATTGAAATACTTGCTGGCAGGAGTTCCAGGAACGGCAGAATGATCAAGCACCATGATACCCTCATGACTTGCACCTAAGCCAATTTCGTCTTCTGCACAAATCATTCCTTCCGAAGCTTCGCCCCGAATCTTTGACTTCTTAATTTTAAACTCATTATCGCCTTCGTATAAGGTAGTTCCGACAGTTGCAACCACTACTTTTTGACCTGCAGCTACATTTTGAGCACCGCACACAATGGGTAATATTTCGCCATTGCCAACATTCACTGTAGTTTTACTCAGATGATCAGAATCGGGATGTTGCTCACAGGTAAGCACTTCGCCGATTACCAACCCTTTTAGGCCTCCCTTAATAGTTTCCATTTCATCCATGCTTCCCACTTCCAGACCAATTTGAGTCAGGAAAGCACCAACTTCTTCAGGTGTATAATCAAGATTGATATAATCCTTTAACCAGCGATATGATATGTTCATAATAAATGTCTATTACTTCTAAAATTCAATATTCGTCAAAAGTAAATAAAAATATTGGCAGGGATACAAATATATATAGTAAAAGTAATGATATTACAGCAAGCTTAAAGTGCAGTCAATAATATTTCAGAATAATTAGGGTCTGCTGAAAAACACACACAGTCAATTTGACCACAGGGCTTCCGAGCACTCGGGATCTATATAAAAGAGCTATTCAGCTGGTCACTGATTATCTTTAGGAGTATATTTTTGCACCTTCCTATCTATTTTTCAAAATAAGCAACCAATCCCGGATTTCTCCCTCTGTTTCTATGGACTCCGAGGATGTTTGAGTGCCATCATCTGTAACCCATCTGTAACTCATCTGTAACCTTTCTGTAACCTTATAATACAGAAAGGTATCAGATGAGTATCAGAAAGGTACCAGATGATAGGGAGTTATCATTGGCATAATTGCATTGGTACATCCCTCTTGTTATTTATTTTGATCTCCGGCTACTAATCAAGGAGTATGGTCTCTTAACTTGATATAAATATAATAATTATCAGCTTCGTACACCTAATAAAATTGAAATATTTTAACATCAAAATTTATTCAATAATACAAAAAATCAAACTTATATCATATTTATAATGAAGCGTAAGCTGTATATTGCGAGCCGAATAACTTTACAATTATATTTTCAAATTAAACAAACATTTAATATCAAAAATAATCTATACATGAAAAAAATCGGTTTATCAATCATCGCATTGGCAATTATAACAAGTTCCTGTAAATCACCACAAGTACAAAATAAAGATATGAGTAATCCCTTCTTCACAGAGTATACAACGCCATTTCAGGTTCCTCCCTTCGATAAAATCAAGCTGGAACATTTTATGCCAGCAACTGATCAAGGAATTGCTGACCAAGTGGCTGATATTAAAGCCATTACCGACAATAAGGAAGAAGCTACTTTTGACAATACCATCCTGGCTTTTGACCAATCAGGTTATTCACTAGACAAGGTAACCAATGTTTTTTTCAACCTAAATTCTGCAAATACCAATGATGAAATGCAAGCTCTGGCCCGCGAAATCACTCCAAAGCTGTCGACCCATCGTGACAATATCATGTTGAACAAAGAATTATTTAAGCGTGTTAAGGCAGTCTATGAAAAACGCAATGACCTAAAACTTGATAGCGAGCAAGTACGTCTTGTTGAAAAATATTATCAGGATTTTGATCGGAACGGGGCTAATTTAACTGAAGAAAAGCAAACAGAACTTCGTAAGTTGAACGATGAACTTTCGATGCTTGAACTTAAGTTTGGTGAAAATACTCTTGCCGAAACCAACAAAACATTCAAACTTGTAGTTGATAAAGAAGCTGATTTAAAGGGACTTCCTAGTGATGTAATTGAGGCTGGTGCCGAACTTGCAAAGAAAGATAGTTTGGAAGGAAAATGGATTTTCACTCTTCAAAAGCCAAGCATGATTCCTTTCCTTCAATATGCTGAGAACCGCAACCTACGCGAAAAATTGTACAAGGGATATATTAACCGCGGCAACAATAACAACGAATTTGACAACAAGCAAGTGATTGAAAAGATTGTAACCTTTCGTGACCAGCGTGCTAAATTGTTGGGTTATGCCAATCATGCAGCTTACACAGTGGATGTGAATATGGCCAAAACGCCTGAAAACATTCATGATTTTCTGATGAAACTGTGGACACCTGCCCTCGAGAGAGCGAAAGTTGAACGTGCCGACATGCAAAAGATGATTGACAAAGAAGGGGGAAATTTCAAACTCGCCATGTGGGATTGGTGGTATTATGCAGAAAAGGTTCGCAAGGCTAAATATGATCTTGATGAAACTCAATTGAAACCATATTTTACGCTTGACAATGTGCGTGAAGGATTATTTTACACTGCCAACAAGCTGTATGGTATTAAATTTATAAAACGTACCGACCTTCCGGTTTACAATGAAGAAGTGATGACTTATGAAGTTCAAGAGGCTGATGGAAAACACATTGGCATCTTTTATATGGACTTTCACCCACGGGCCGGTAAAAGAAGCGGAGCATGGTGTACATCATTTCGCGATCAATCTTATAAAAATGGGAAAATGGTAACTCCTGTTGTATCAATAGTTTGTAATTTCACCCGACCCGCCAGCGATGTCCCTGCCCTATTAAGCTTCGAAGAGGTAACTACTTTATTCCATGAATCAGGACATGCACTACATGGATTGTTTACCGATGGACCTTATCGCCGGACAGCAGGAAATGTACCGCGCGACTTTGTAGAACTACCCTCGCAAATCATGGAAAATTGGGCATCTGAACCTGAAGTTTTACGCGTATATGCCAAACATTATAAAACAGGCGAAGTTATACCTGAAGAATTGATCACCAAACTTGGAAAGAGCGCGCAGTTCAATCAAGGTTTCGAAACTGTTGAATATCTTGCAGCCTCTTTGCTCGACATGGACTGGCATACACAAGCCTTGAAAGGCAATGTGGAAGATTTTGAAAAAACATCGATGGATAAAATCGGTCTTATTCCAGAAATTGAACCACGTTATCGCAGCACTTATTTCTCCCATATTTTCTCGGGAGGATATTCAGCCGGATACTATGTATATATCTGGGCTGCTGTGCTTGATGCCGATGCCTTTGATGCCTTCAAACAGAGCGGGAATATTTTTAATCCTGAATTTGCAGCCAAATTCCGCCATTTGCTCACCAAATCTGGTTCAGATGAAGGAATGATTACTTACAAGAACTTTCGCGGTCAGGAGCCCTCTATTGAACCTTTACTGAAGCGTAGGGGATTAAAGTAATCTATTTACTGAATGATTCATTGACAATTGGGGTGTAATTTGATAATTAGATAGGCCATAATGCTCAAAATATGGAGTTTCGAAAGAATACTTAACTAACATTTCGGAGGAGTCAAATGCTTGACAATCAAGCATTGTGTATTATTATTAAAAAAAACTAAATATCTGATATTTAATGAATTAAGTTTACTTAAAAGTAGCACATTTCGACATA
>Ga0123339_10000067_pt1 | contig 106096 bp, 82 predicted proteins | sample lystaG_FD_89956 | JGI IMG/M metagenome (GOLD analysis project Ga0123339, IMG submission 89956) | Glacier valley bacterial and archeal communities from Borup Fiord, Nunavut, Canada, to study Microbial Dark Matter (Phase II) -... | ecosystem: Environmental > Aquatic > Freshwater > Ice > Glacier ...
AGAACTGTGAGCGGCCATCGGCACAAATAGCAATAGCGTTTCCGCCAATATCGCAAGATTTGCACTGTCACCGTTTACATTGCGTTAAAGAAAGGTTGATATAATCGTTAGGGTTTGCCACCTGCAAGCCTTATAGAGTGATTTACCTCGGCAGCAAGAAAGTAGTATTAGAGAAAGGGAACAGATTTGATCAGCAGCAACAAGCGGCGTAGCCCCATGTGGATTGGTCTTAGCCTCGTGATCGTCCTCACCATCACGCTCAGCAGCATTAGCGCACTGGCAGCCACTGGCAGCACCCTCACTGCCCAGCAGCCTGCAAAGGCGATCAGCCAGCCAGCAGTCAGCACCAGCGTCACGATCAGCCAGGTGTATGGCGGCGGCGGCAACACTGGCGCAGCCTATCAGAACGACTACGTTGAACTGCTCAACCTCAGTGCAGCAACGATCAACCTCAGTGCTTACTCGCTCCAGTATGCCAGTGCCGCTAGTGCCTTCACTACCACCAACGTCAACACGCTGACGGGCAGCATCGCCCCAGGCCAATACTACCTGATCAAGCTAAACAGTAACGCTGCTATTGGCGCACTACTGCCAACCCCAGATTACACTGGCACGCTCGCCCTGAGCAACAATAACGGCAAAGTCGCCCTGGTCGGCGGGACTACCACCCTTGCCTGTGGCAGCGTGGCTAACGACTGCTTCCCCAGTGGCACTGCTCTGCCGACGATCATCGACTTCGTGGGCTATGGCGCGGCCAACAACTTCGAGGGGGTGGCTGCAGCTGCTGCGCCCAGTAACACCACTGCCGACCTGCGGGCAGGCAATGGCTGCACCGACAGCGACCGGAACTCAATTGACTTCTCGGTGAGCCAGCCCGCGCCGCGCAACAGCAGCAGCCCGCTCAACCCCTGCGGCACTCCGCCGACGGCCACCAACACCAACACCCCTGGTGGCCCGACCAACACTGCCAGCGCGACGGCCACCATCGGCAGCCCGACGGCCACCGCCAGCGCGACGATCACCCCCACTGTGACCAGCACCCCCCCTGGCCCTGCGACCCGCATCCATGACATCCAGGGTGCCAGCCACCTCTCGCCCTATAGCGGCACGGTCGTCAGCAACATCCCCGGCATTGTCACCGCCAAGAAGACCAACGGCTTCTATGTGCAGGACCCGACTGCGGACCTGAACGACGCAACCTCAGAGGCAATCTTCATCTTCACCAGCAGTGCGCCGACCGTTCTAGTGGGCGATAGCATCGTCTTCAGCGGCACGGTCAAGGAGTTCCGCCCTAGCGCGGTCAGTTACCCCGACAACCTGACGACCACCCAGATCGACAACCCCGGGCGGGTGGTCACAGTGCTGTCCAGCGGCAACCCCCTACCCACCCCGATCACCATCGGTACTGGCGGGCGCATTCCCCCCACCAATGTGATCGAGAACGACACGAACGGTGACGTGGAGAATGGTAGCAACACCTTCGATCCCACCCAAGACGGTATTGACTTCTACGAGAGCATGGAAGGTATGCTCGTGCGGGTCAACAACACGGTTGCAGTTGGCCCCACCAACGACTTCAACACCAACAGCGAAATCCCTGTGCTGACCGACAACGGCAGCTACGCCACTGGCACCCGCACCGTGCGCGGCGGCATCGAAATTACCGCTACCGCTAGCTACGTAACCAGCACTAACCCCACCGACGACTTCAACCCAGAGCGGATCATCCTCAACGACCTGGTACTTAGTGCCAGTGGTGGTGGCCGCCTGCCAAACGTCAACGTCAGTGCGACCTTCAGCGGCGTGATCACTGGCGTGCTGGACTACAACTTCGTCAACTTCAAGCTGCAAGTGACTAGCCAGCCAGTGGTTGCCAGCAACCCGCTGACCCGTGAAGTGACCGCTCTCGTCTCCGACCAGCCGAGCAACAAGCTGACGGCGGCTACCTTCAACCTGGAGAACCTCAACCCCGGCGACACGATCACTAAGGTGCTGGGTCTCTCCAACCTGATCGTCAACAACCTGAAGGCTCCCGACATCATCGCGGTTGAAGAAATCCAGGACAACAACGGGGCGATCAACAACGGTGTGGTTGATGCTAGCCAGACCTACGCCTTGCTGATCAACAGCATCAGCAGCATCAGCGCAACGGTCAATTACACCTACACCCAGATCGACCCGGTAGATGGGCAGGACGGCGGTCAGCCGGGCGGCAACATCCGCCAGGGCATCCTCTATCGCACGGATCGCGGCCTCAGCTTCAACTCGCGGCCCGGCGGCGGCTCGACGATCAGCAACACGGTCGTTAACGGCGCGGGTGGCCCGCAGTTGCAGTTCAGCCCTGGGCGCATCGACCCGCTCAACGTGGCCTGGACTAGCAGCCGCAAGCCGTTGACTGCTGAGTTCAGCTACAACGGCCAGCGTTTGTTCTTTATCGTCAACCACTTCAACTCGAAGGGTGGCGACAACGGCGTGTTTGGCCGCTTCCAGCCACCGGTGCGCATCTCTGAAGTGCAACGCCAGCAGCAGGCTACCATCGTCAACGGCTTCGTGCGCCAAATCCTCAACTTCGACGCGAACGCCAGGGTCGTCGTCCTCGGCGACATCAACGACTTTGAGTTCTCCAACACGGTCAACGTCCTCAAGCTCGGTGGCGACAGCACGCCCGAACTGGTCAACCTGTTCGACCTGCTGGCCCAGAACGAACGCTATAGCTACGAGTTCCAGGGTAACGCGCAGGTACTCGACCAGATTCTGGTTAGCCCCAGCCTCTACGCCAACGGTCAGCCCCAGTTGGATGTTGTCCATGCCAACTCGGAGTTCTTCGACCAGGCCAGCGACCATGAGCCGCAGGTAGCCCGCCTTGCCATTCAGGCCGTACTAACCCCAACAGTGACCCCGACTGGCACGATCACCGCCACCGCTACCGTCACTGGCACGCCAACCGCCACGATCACCGCCACTGCCACCGTTACTGGCACGCCAACTGCTACTGCCACCCCCTGCTCGACCACCAACTTCGCGGCTACCCTCAATGGCGCGCAGGAAACCCCACCGAATACCTCGCTGGCAATCGGCAGTGGCACCGTCCTGCTCAACCCGGCAACTGGCGCATTCACAGCCAACCTCAGCTACAGTGGCATTACCACCACTGTCCTCTTTGCCCACATCCACCAGGGCGCGGCTGGCACTGCTGGTCCGGTCATCTTCCCGCTCAATGCGGTTAGTGGCACCAACGCCTTCACTGGCACCGGCACCATGACCCCGACCCAGATTGCTGCCCTGCAAACCGGCGGGCTGTACTTCAACATCCACAGCAGCAACTACCCTGGCGGCGAGATTCGCGGTCAGATAGCGGCGGCCTGCGCCACCCCGACAGTAACTGCCACCAGCACCACAACCGCGACTGTGACGGCCACGCCCTGCTCGATCACCTTCAGCGACGTGCCGACCACCAACATCTTCTACGGCGACATCCAGTTCCTGGCTTGCCGCAACATCGTTAACGGCGCGAACGGCCTGTTCCGCCCCAACGACAGCACCAAGCGTGGTGAGTTTGCCAAGATCGCTGTCCTCGGCTTCAGCCTGCCAAGCTTCACCCCGATTACGCCGACCTTCAACGACGTACCAAGTGGCAACATCTTCTACGGCTTCATCGAGTCGGCCAACCGCGCCGGTGCAGTCAACGGCCTCAATGCCGCCCAGTGCGCTGCCCTCGGCACCCCTGGCACCTGCTACGGGCCAAACGTCAACATCACCCGTGTGCAGGTTGCCCTGATCGTACAGCGCATCCGCAACTACAACACCTACTCTCCCACCAGCCCGACCTTCACCGACGTGCCAGTGGGTGCCTTCGGGGCCAGCGCGATTGAGACTCTCGCCCACGAGGGGATCATCAGCGGGGCGGCCTGCGTCCTGCCGCAGACCGGCCAATGCTTCCGCCCCAACGACAACATCCGTCGCGGCGAACTAAGCAAGGTCGTGCGACGCGCTATCGTGGACGTTCCCCCTGCCCCGGCGCGGGTGCGGGCTATCCACGCCAGCAGCAATGCCCCGGCCAATGTTGACGTGCTGGTTGATGGTGGGCGGGCTATCGCAGCCCTGCCCTACACCGGCACCAACGCGGCAGTCAGCCCCCGCCTGCCAGTCCTCGCGGGCAACCACCAGTTCCAGGTAGTGGCCGCTAATACCACAAGCCCAGCAGCGATCTCGGCCACCCTCGCCCTCACCAATGGGCAGGCGATCACGATTGTCGCTGCCGACAACGTAAGCGGCACCACGATCATCAGCGGTTCGCAGGCGATCATCTCACAGGACGACCTCAGCGCACTCGCTGCTGGCTTCGCCCGCCTCAAGGCGATCCACGCTGCTGCTGGACAGCCTGCGGTGGACATCGCAGTGAACGGCACTGTCACCTACGGCAATGTCTCCTTCGGCACCCAGGCCGACTACCTGACTGTCCCGGCTGGCACCTACAACCTGGAGGCGCGCCTGGCGGGTACTACAACGGTGCTGGTCTCCCTCCCCAACTTCGTAATCCAGGCGGGCAAGGTCTACGACTTCGTAGCTACCGGCAAGCCAAGCGGCCCCTTCCCCCTCTCTGTCGTCTACTACGTGGACGATGCGGCTAGCAGCAGCCGCTAACCAGCGATTTCAGCCAGCGGCCCTCTCCCCAGCCGGGGAGGGGGCCGCTGTTTTGGTTATGGCGTATACTGAACAAGGAGTGCTTTCACAACCAAACCTGGAGGATGTTTATGGATGAGCTTGTTACCCTGGCCGAGATCGTAGCGGCGCAAGAGCGGCTGCGCGGAGTAATCGTGCGCACCCCCCTCGTTGCCTACCCCTACCCGCTGGCTGACAACAACACCCTTTACCTTAAAGCCGAGTCGTTGCAACGCACTGGCAGCTTCAAGCTGCGTGGTGCCTACAACAAGGCGGTCAGCCTGAGTGCGGCGCAACGCCAGCACGGGCTGGTTGCTTACTCCTCTGGCAACCACGCCCAGGCCGTCGCCTGTGCCGCCCACCTGCTCGGTTGCCCGGCTACCATCGTGATGCCCAACAACGCGCCACAGGTGAAGATCGAAGGGACGCGCAGTTGGGGAGCAGAGATTATCTTCGCGGTGCCAGGTAATGAGGCGCGCCGCCTGATCGCCGAACAGATCGCTGACCAGCAAGGCATGGCCCTGGTGCCTCCTTACGAGGATCGCCAGATCATCGCTGGTCAAGGAACAATCGGCCTCGAAATCCTTGCTGACCTGCCTGATGTTGAGGCGGTGCTGGTACCGGTTGGCGGTGGTGGTTTGCTCTCTGGGGTGGCAGCGGCGATCAAGTTGAGCAGGCCGCAGGTGGCGGTTTACGGGGTCGAACCGAGCAACGCCGCGGACGCATACGACTCGTTCCACAAGGGGGCAGTCGTTAAGTGGGAGAGCAACAACACGGTGGCGGACGGTCTGCGAACCGAGCGGATAGGCGACCTCAACTTCGCCCACATCCAGCGGTATGTAGATGACATCTTCACTGTCAGCGAGGAGCAGATTGTGGAGACGATGCAGCACCTGACCCGCCAGGTTCACCTGCTGACCGAGCCGAGCGGGGCGGTGGCAACGGCAGCCGTCCGCAGCGGCAAGACAGGACTGCGCGGCAAAAGGGTGGCGGCAGTGATCAGCGGCGGCAACGTCGAGATCGGCTTCTGCTGTGGCCTGCGCTGATTGCTTGACTATCCTGCCACAGGTTGGTACAATTGAGGCAGGGAGTATCAATAAGTGGGTAATCAAGTACAAGCAATTGAGACTGGGCAGCAAGCGGGCGGCCACAGCCACGCCCTTGAAGTAGCCATGCATCGCTGCAACCTGCGTGGGCAGGAGGTGGATCAGCGGCAAGCCAGCCACCAGCGACAGCGCAAGCTGGTGATCGTACTGCTACTTAGTGCTTGCTTCATGGTGGTGGAGATTGGGGCTGGGCTGCTCAGCGGCAGCCTTGCGCTGATCGCCGACGCAGGCCATATGCTGACCGACGTGGTGGGGGTAGGCATTGCTCTGTTCGCAGGCTGGCAGGCACGCCGCCCCGCAGACCAGCAGCACAGCTACGGCCACTATCGTAGCGAAATCCTGGCCGCCCTGCTCAACGCCTTGCTCCTGCTAGCGGTTGGCAGCTACATCCTGGTCGAAGCCTGGCAACGTTGGCAGAACCCCCCATCGGTCGAAGGTGGTATCGTGCTAGCGGCGGCCAGCGTCGGTCTGCTGTTCAACCTGCTCTCTGTGCGCCTGCTACACAGCCACGCTGGGGACAACCTGAACATGAAGGCGGCCTTCTTCGAGGTGGTCAGCGACGCGGTTAGCTCTGCTGCTGTGCTGCTGGCTGGCCTGATCCTCGTCTTTACTGGCTGGCGGTATGCTGACCCCCTGTTTAGCGCAGCCATCGCTCTCTTTATCCTACCGCGCACGATTAGGCTGCTGCGCGAGGCGGTCAATGTGCTACTGGAAGCCACCCCCCGCCACCTGGATACGACCGCAATCCAGGCTGCGATCCTCAGCGTGGCAGGCGTACGCGCTGTCCATGACCTGCATTGCTGGACGCTCACCTCTGGGGTCGAAGCCCTCAGCGCACACGTGCTGGTCGAAGACGCGCTGACCCGCTGCCCACAGGATACACTCTGCACCCTGCAAGCCTTGCTGCACGACCGCTTTGGTGTAGACCACAGCACGCTGCAACTGGAGGAAGTGGACTTGCAGGCCCAGGAGAGCAGCTTCTAGAAGCGCGTAACAAGAGGCAAAGAGCAGGGGCGCACGCACTGTGCGCCCCTACTGTTTGCCAACCTCGTGCGGTCTCTACTCCACCGTGACGCTCTTGGCAAGGTTGCGGGGCTGGTCTACGTCGGCCCCACGCCGCACTGCGATGTAGTAGGCTAGCAGTTGCAGCGGCAAGGCGGCCAGCACTGGCACCAGCAGCGGGTCGGTGGCCGGGATGTAGATCACATCGTCGGCCTTAGCCCCGATCTCGCTGTCCCCCTCGGTGGCGATAGCGATCACCTGTGCGTCGCGGGCCTTGACCTGCTCAATATTGCTGACCATCTTATCATACACTTTGTCGTGGGGGGCGATAGCGACAACCGGCACGTGCTGGTCTACCAGGGCGATAGTGCCGTGCTTCAGTTCGCCGCCCGCGAAGCCCTCGGCGTGGATGTAGCTGATCTCCTTCAGCTTGAGCGCACCTTCGAGGGCGGTAGGGTAGTTGATCAGCCGACCGAGGAACAGGAAGTCGCTGGCATGGGCGTACTTCTGGGCCAGCTTCTCATAACGAGCGCGGCCAGCTTCGCTCTCGTCCAGCAGGCTACTAGCCTGGGCGGGTAGGGCCAGGATGGCGTGGATCAGTTCGCCCGCCCGCTCGTCGCTGAGGGTACCACGCTCCTGGGCCAGGTACATAGCGAGCAGCAGTTCATCCACTACCATCGTCACGTAGGCTTTGGTCGAGGCCACCCCGATCTCTGGCCCGGCTTGTAGGTAGATCACCCCATCGGTGTCACGGCTAAGTTGGCTGCCCACCACGTTGACGATGCTAAGCAGCTTTGCCCCCTTGTGGCGCGCCTCGGCTATCGCTTCGAGGGTATCCACTGTCTCCCCACTCTGGCTGACTCCGACCACCAGGGTGTGTTCGTCCACAATCGGATTGCGGTAGCGGAACTCGTGGGCATAGTCTACCTGCACTGGCAGGTGGGCAAGCTCCTCTACCATGTACTTACCGACCATCGCGGCATGGTAGGCGGTGCCACAGGCGACGAAGATCACCCTGTGGATTGCGGCCACGTCGAGATTGGCCGCATCGAGCAGTACGCGCCTGTTCTCGGCATCCACCCGCCCGCGAATCGTGTCGGTCAGGGCGCGGGGCTGCTCATAGATTTCCTTCTCCATAAAGTGCTTGTAACCGCTTTTGGCTGCCGCCACCGGATCCCAGGCCACAGTTTGAGGCTGGCGGGAGAGCGGATCGCCCTGCAAGTTGGTGTAGTCAGCTCCACGCTGGGTGATCGTCACCACTTCGCCGGGGTTAAGAAAGACGACGCGGCGGGTGTGTTGCAAAATGGCAGGCATATCGGAGGCGAGGAACATCTCGCCTTCGCCATAACCGACCACCACGCCACCTGCGTTGGCGACCCGTGCGCCAACGATAGTGCCAGGTTCACTGCTGCTCATCACTGCAATAGCCGCTGCCCCCACAATGCGGTGTAGGGTAGACCGTACTGCCTCGGTGAGGGTCTGACCGTCCTTCTGATAGCGTTCGATCATGTGCGGCAGCACTTCAGTGTCGGTCTCGGAGAGGAACTGGTAGCCGAGGGCTTGCAACTCGTGCTTGAGGCTGACGTAGTTCTCGATAATGCCATTGTGGATCACGACGACCGTCCCGCCCTGGCTGAGGTGAGGGTGGGCGTTGAGGTCGCTGGGCTTGCCGTGCGTGGCCCAGCGGGTATGGCCGATACCATAATGCCCCTGCAATGGCGACTTCTGCAAGACGAGGCCGAGGTTGTGGAGCTTGCCTACGCTGCGGCGTAGCTCGATCTCATTCTGCGCGTCCAGCACTGCAATGCCCGCCGAGTCGTAGCCTCGATACTCCAACCGCTGCAAGCCTTCATAGATGATCGGTTGAGCTTCTTGTTCGCCGGTGTAAGCAACGATTCCACACATCTTTTTCTGTTCCTGCTTTCTAAGTAGCTATTCCGCCCCTTGCCAGGCAAGGTCAGGGGTCTGTGATCAAAACACCGATGCACTGGCAAAGGTAACTGTCCTAGTTTACCAAACACGCAGGCTGGCTGACGAATCCTGGCTCCTCACCGCCATCAGCCGCAACATCTCTGCTCAAGGCACAAGCGGGGTGGCGGTAGCACTGGCAGGCGGCACGCTGAAGGGGCGCAGCGGCAAGGTGGCAGAGGGGCTTGGGGCTGGTTCGCTGGTGGCATTGGGGGCAGGCGCAGTAGGGCTAAGCACGGGGCTGGCGGAGGGTGCAGGCGATGTATTAGGCAGGGGGCTGCTGGCAAAGGGAGGGCTGCTGGCAGCGGTTGAGGGTGGGCTACTGGCGGAGGGTGAAGGCAGGCTGAGGGTGACGCTGGGGCTGGGTCGGACAGTAGGGCTGGGCAGGAGGCTAAGCGTCACCTGTACCTGCTCTGGGCTGGCCGCCTGCAAGTTGATGCCTGGGGGCAGCAGGATCGTCGGCCTGACCTGGTGGATGCCCCCCCCCAGGCCGCTGAGGTCGAGCGTGGCCCGCACCGTCGAGGGGTCGAGGGCTTGCAAGGAGCGCAGGCTACCCTGCAACTTGAGGTTGATCTGGCGGGTATCTACTTGCACGCTGTAACCAGCTACCAGGTTGGTGACGGTGGGGATCACTGGCAAGTCCTGGCTAGACTGCACCGCCCGAATCGTCACCCCCACCTGCACGCTATTCTCCATGTTCAGCAGGCTGACTCCAGTGGTCAGCACCAGGCGTTGCTGGGTGATAATGCTGCTCTCGCGGCCCGTGATGTCTAGCGGCTCTGTTTCAAGGAAGTTGATCTTGCTCATCACCAGCGGGTCACCGAGGATGGTAGCAGTGTTCGGCTCAATCCGTATCTCATCCACCTGGTAGCCGCTGGCTGGCTCGCCGAGGACGACTGACTTGAGCGGCACCGTCTTGTAGTTGATGCCCAGGCTGATCGTGGCGGTGACGGCGACCGCCTCCGGCTGGAAGCTGACCCCACTGACTGCGCGCCCCTGGCTATCGAGGGCGGTCGGCTGCACGCGCCCCTGCACCGTCGCACTCTTGCCGTTTACGTCCACCACCACTTCGGCGGTCGCTATCTGGGCCACCACTTCGGCAGGGCCAGAGACAGCCACCGTATTAGTCTCCACCTGAAGCGGCTGGATGTTGTAGCCGATCTGGGCTGTCCCCTCGGTGCGGGCAGTCAGCGAGATCACCTTGTTGGCCTGCAATGTTGCCTGCACCTGCACATTGAGCGGGTCTACGTTCTGCACAGTCACGCCGGGAGGAGTTTCGACGTTGACCTTCAGCGTGTGAGTACCAGCCCCCAGCCCGGCCATGTCCACGATAGGGTGGATGTCGGAGCCGGTGATCTTACTCAGTACCGACTGCGGCGCACTCACTCGGATCGTTGCGTTGCTAGAACTGGAGTTGACCTTCAGGTTGGGTGCGACATTGCGTAGTTGGATGGTGATGTTGGGGTAGGGGCTAGTCGTCTCTGGGTTCTCCTGGCTGGTGACGTAGACCCAGAGGGTTGCGCCCAGCAGCACAGCGAAGATAGCCCGCAGCAGCAGACCAAGCAGGGCAGCCCGTGGCTGGCCCGCCCCTTCGTCAAAGAGCCAGCCAGTCTTGTCGCTGCCACTGCGCTTGAGCAGGCGGCGGGGGTTGAGGTTCATGGCCGCGCCCTGCTGCTAGCTTCGCTTTGGCCCTTCGCCGCTGCGTCGGCCAGGCGGGGCGGCAGTTCTGGGCTGTCGCCCTTACCCAAGTCGCGAACATCCAGGGGGAGGGTGCTGAGGCGGCGTTCGGCGGCAGCTTGTCGCTTACCCCGCTTGCTACGTAGACGGAACAGGCCGCGCAACATACTCGCTAGTTGCCCATCATCAAGATTGCTGATTAGCTTACCATTGTTGACCGCGAGCGAGATCGTCCCTGTTTCCTCGGAGACAACCACTACCACAGCGTCGGAGTGTTCGGTGATCCCAATGGCGGCCCGGTGGCGGGTGCCGCGCTTGATGCTGCCAAAGGTGTTTTCGGTCAGCGGCAGCACTACCCCAGCAGCGACTATCCGCCCACCACGCACGATCACCGCGCCGTCATGCAGGGGTGAGTTGGGGAAGAACAGGTTGGCAAGCAACTGGCGCGAAACGCGAGCATCAATCAGCGTCCCCTTGTTGGCATACTCTTGCAAGCCAGTACGCCGCTCCATGACGATCAAGGCACCAATGTGGCGGCGGCTGAGTTCGCTAGCGGTGGCGACCACCTCATCTATGCTGGCAAGGATGGTGGGTGAGTGGGCAAACTGGCTGCTGCGGCTGAAGAAGTCGGAGCCGCGCCCCAGCGTCTCCAAGGCCCGCCGCAACTCTGGCTGAAAGATGACTGGTAGAGCGACCAGCATGGCGGGGATCGAGTTGCGGATTAGCCAGCTGAGAGCAGTCAGCTTCAGCACCGAGCCGAGGATCACCGCAGCAAAGAGCAGCACGCCGATGCCGCGCACGAGTTGCACCGCCCGCGTACCCTGGATGGCGGTCAGTAGCCAGAAGAAGACCAGACTAACCAGCAAGATGTCCAGCAGGGTTTCGAGGTTGATGCGTGATAGTACCCAGCCAAACTGCGTATCCAACAGCGTTGCCTTCCAGGTGACGGGGTGAGCAGGGAATGATAGTGATGAGCGAGATTAAGTAAGCGAGGGCGCAAGTACGCCCCTTACTGTGCGCCAGCCTCCTTTGCTTCGCCGACCACGGCTGGCTCGGCGGCTGGCTCGACCACGGCCAATGGGCTAGCCTGCGGGGCCGTCTCCGCAAGCAAGCTAGCCTCGTCCGCCGTTGCTTCAACCAGCGGTGGGGCAGGCGGGCTAGCCCCATCGGGTGACATTGCTTCGGCCTGCTGGTCACTAGGTGGCTGGCTAGCTACCACTGCGGGCGGGATGGCAGGCGCACTCTTTGGTTGGCCGCCCTGGGCAGCCCGTTTCTCGGCGGCGCGGCGGGTCATCTCCGCTTGCAAGATCGGCACCTGATGGTCAGCAGGGTTGAGGCGCGTCAGGCGGGCGTACAGCTTGGCCGCCTGCCCGAACTCCTGCTTGACGGTCAGCAGCTTGCCCAGGGCGTAGTACGCCTCCGTATCCTCTGGGGCGAGGCCGATCACCTGGTGCAGGGCGGCTTCGGCCTCTTGCAGGTTGCCCTGCTGCATACAGATGCGCGCAATCGCCTTCTGCTCCTTTACCGCATCGCCCAGGCGGCCAGCCTGGATGTGCAGGTTGATCAACTGCTGGCGAGCCTCCACATCGTTCGGCGAAATGCGGGTGATGCGGTCGTAGATGTCGTAGGCAGCCTGCTGCTTGCTCATCATCCACTGTATCTCGGCGGCCTGTTGCAGGCTCCGCACCGCATCCTTGAGCATACCGCTCTTTTGTTGCAGGTCGGCCAGTGTATCAAGCTCGTTCAAGCCCTGGTCGATCAGCCCGCGCTTGAGGTAGATTTCGCTCAGGCGTTGGCGGATGGCGATGTTGGAGGGGGCTAGCAGGGTCATCTGCAAGAGGGTTTCGATCTGCTTGTCGGTCTGGAAGCTAGCCTTGTAGTGTTCAACCAGTTCGTTGAGCGCGGTCAGAGCTTTCGGCAACTGCCCCTGGCGGAAGTAGAGGTCGGAGAGGCGGGTGTACACTTCGCGGTCATAAGGCAGCATCCGCTTCAGTTCTTCGAGGTAAACCACCGCACTATCCGCATCGCCGCTGAGCGAGTAGGCTTCGGCGAGACTGTGGTAGACGTTGGCGCGCAAGGGCAGGCGGGCGAAGGCGTAGTTGGGTCGGGGCGAGAGGGGCGCGTCGTCGCCCTCAATCAGGGTACGAACCTGCTCAAGGCTGCGGGCTGCCTCTTGCCCGCGCCCAGCAGCGACGTAGAGTTCGCCAAGCAGGTTACGCATCAGCACGTCAAGCAGCGTAGTACCCAGCGGCGGCAACTGGCGGATGCCCCGTTCGAGGCTGGCTATCGCCTCGTCGCGGCTCGCGGACCGCTGCAAGAGGGCGAGACTGTAGTCGAAGTCGGGCAGGAAGTGGCGCATAGCGGCCCGACTATACTCGCCCACCGCTGCCTCATGGTCGGGCGCACTACGTTCGCTGCGGCTCAAGACCTCGTTGAGCGCATCCCAACGTGTCTCCTCCCCCTGGATGGTGAGCAGAGTGTTGAGCCGCACCATCGCCAGCGTATTGCCCGCCTCTATCTCCAGCACGCGGCGCAGTTCGCCCATCGCTTCGCTGTAGCGTTCACGGCTAGAGAGGAAGTCAGCGTAGGCCAGGCGCACCGCTGCATTCTGTGGCGCAAGCTGGCGGGCGCGGCGATACTCCTCGGCAGCCCGCTCGTCCTGGGCCAGTTGGGTGTAGATGCGGGCCATCTCCATGTACTGGCCTGCCGCATCCTCCTTGCGGCTGAGGTCAACCAGCAGGGCAGCATAGCGACCGCGCAGACCAAGATTGTTGCCATCATAGGCAAGGATGCGCTGATATATGTCAGCAGCAGCCTGCGGCTCGCCGCGCACGAGATACAGATCGAGGGTAGTCTGGAACTTGGTCAGCGCATCTTCGGTGCGCCCCTGGCCGAGGTAAAGTTCCCCCAGCTTGAGGTGGATGGGCAGATAGTCAGGAGCAAGACGGATCACCTCGAAGGCAGTGTCTACTGCCGCATAGTAGGCTTGCTGTTCGCCGTAGCCTTGCAGGTCGATCAACATCTGGTTGACAGTACGGCTGAGGTTCTGGGCCTCACGGCTGGCCCGTGCCGCCATCGCCTGCTCTAGATTGGGCGGGGGGGTGGCAGCTTCGGCGCGTAGGCTGCGGATAGCACCGCCACGGGTCTCTGCTGGCAGCCCACTTTCGGCCAACCTGCTAGTCGACTGGACATTGCTCTGGCTGCCCTCGTCCAACCGCCGCAGGGGAGCAGGAGTGGCAGCGGGCGGCGGGTCTGGCTCGGCAGGGGCGGGCGCACGCAAGTAGTCAGTGATCGGGCGCAGGGTGTCAGACTCGCGCAGGCGACCGCTCAACACCTCTGGCGACCGCTCGACCAGCCCCACTGCATTGTCCTGGTCCACGCCACCCTCAGCCCCACTGAGGCGCATCAGCTTGGCGCGCATCGAGTCTTCGGTCAGCGACTCTGCCTTGCGCCGAATCTCATCGGTGCGCTCCTTGTTCCACTTGCGGCTTTGCAAGAAGCCCGCCAGGCTGGTGTAGAGGCTAGCAGCGCGGGAGGTATTTTGCAGCGCAGTGTAGGTACTGGCGGCGGCCTCGTAGAGTTGGATCAGGTCTTCGATCTCGCCCTTGCCGATGGTTTGCATATTGATCAGGCGCAAAGCGTTGTCATAAGCAATACCAGCGGCAGGCAGGTTGCCCAACGCCCGCTGGCTTTCGCCCATGCTGTAGTAGGCAGACATGGCGTATTCCTCGTCCTGGGCGATCACCTGGAACTGGTCAACCGCCTGCTGGTGCTGACCGCCAAGCTGGTAGAGCAGGCCGAGGTTGAACACCACGTCAGGCCGCTTTACCCCGCTGTTCACCAGGCTTTCGTAGATGCGGGCGGCAGCAGCGTACTGTCTGCGCTCCTGGTAGCCATTGGCAAGGGCGAACATCTCATTCACCTGGGTCTGACTCAGTTCAGTGCCAACCACCTTCGCGGGCGCGGGCGGGGCGGAGGCAGCAGCGGTGGTCTGCCCCTCGGTGGCAATGCGGCGTAGGCGGAACAGGAGGTCGCGGGCTTCGCGACTCTCTGGATCGAGGTTGGTGGCGGCTTCGGCCAGGCGGATAGCCTCATCCATGTTGTTCTGCTCAAGGGCAAGGTTGGCAAGGGTCAGGTAGGCTGCGACCATCGCGCCTGTGTCACCAATAGCGCGGCTTAGTTCGGCGATCCGTTGATAGATGGTCTTATTCTTCGGCTCCAAGCGGGTTAGCTCTTGCAGAGCCTTGATCGCTTCGCCAGCCTGGTTCTGCTGCTCAAACAGGTCGGCCAGCCGAAAGTAGGTGCGCGAGGCATCAGCGGTGCGCCCAGTGGCAGCATAAATCTCGGCCAACTGGCCCTGGACAAAGGTATCCTGCGGCTGCTTCTCGGCCAGCGCACTGTACTCGCGCAGGGCATCGGGCCACTGCTTGAGGCGCAGGTGAGCAAGGGCTAGATTACCACGAGCGGAGAGGTCGTCGGGGAACTCAGCTATCGCCCGCTGGTACTCCTTGAGCGCACGATCCCACTGGTTCTGCCAGGCGTAGTCGTGACCACGCTTGAGGGCCGTCTCGAACAATGCTCTATTACCAGCCATGCTTTCACTCCCCGAACTTTGGCAAATTGGCAAGCGATTATAGAGGCAGAAGGTCGGTTGCCTGCCCCTATTATCGCGCCAATCACCTAATATGTCAACGCAGGAGGCGGGGGAAAGCAGAATTGTGGCAAAGTAGGCACTGCATCTTGTGCTACGTAGGGGCGGGTAGCGGCCATGTGCGGATCGGCGGCCCAGCGGGGGAGGGCGCGCGCCTAACGGCGGGTGATGCCGTGCTTTGGCCCACAGGTCTGGACTACAAGATTTGGACTGAGGAATCAGCCGATGGCGCGTATTCTGACAAGGAGCGCAGCCACCGAGCTACGCTCCTTCGCTACTCCGCCTCACCTGCGCCGCTGGCGGTAGTCGGGTGCCTGGATGAAGCGTTGCAGGCAGAGGTCAACATCAAAGATGCGCGAGCGGATGCGCGGTTCGATGCTGTCGGGGTAGACGTTGCTGGTGATCACCGTTGGCTTACGCATATTGTAGCGGTGGTTGAGGATTTGGAACAGCTTCTCCTTCGCCCAGCTAGTCGCGTTCTCCGTCCCCAAGTCGTCGAGGACAAAGAGGGCGGCGTTGCGGATTTGCTCAAACCGCTGGTCGTAGGTGCTTTCGCTGCCGGGGGCGTAAGCAGCCCGTAGCTGGTCGAGCAGGTCGGGGGCGACCGCAAAGTAGGTGGAGATGCCGCTGCGAACGGCCTCGTTGGCGATAGCTGCGGCCAGATGCGTCTTGCCGCAGCCAATATCGCCCATCAACAACAGCCAGTCGTTCAGGTTGCTGGCATAATCGCGGGCGGCGGTGTAGGCTTCGCGTACCCCCGGTAGGCTGTGGTCGAAGTTGGCGAAGGTTTTGTCGCGGAAAGCGTCGAGGTTGGAGAGTTCAGCCAGCTTGCTCTTTTGGCGGCTAGAATTGTCCTGGGCGCGGCACTTGCAGGGGAAGATGCGTCCGAAGTTGGGCGAACTGGTCTCAGCATCAAGGCGCAGCCAGCCCGACCCCTTGCAGCGGGGGCAGACTTCCTTTGGCTCTTGCGGCTGGCCGACCCCACGCACCTCAAGCTCAAGCTCGTCCTCTGCCGTTGGCACGGCAACAAGCAGACGCGGACGGCGCACTGCTGGGGTCGTGAGCGCGGCTGGCAGTGGCTGGGCGAAGCTGCGCCCATCCATGCGGCCCCGCTCTGTGGGCGCGGCTGGCGACGGGACAGTAGAGGGCGGTTCAGCCTCCACTGCTACCGTCTCCACTTCCAGTTCCACGTTGGAATATGTGCGCGTATTTTCCCGTCGTGAACTCCTGGGGATCGAGATGTTCATTCCCTTGATTACGTCGTGCAGACTGTCCATCGCCTTTACCCTCAGTTTCCCACTTCTGCAAGATGCGTTCGATATACCGCCAACTACGCTTGTTATAACTGACTGCCTCGGTGAAAGCCTGCTCGATCCAATCGGTTGGATAGTGCTGCTGGGCTGCCGCCAGTTGCTCGGCTAGCAGCGGGGTCAACAGGCCGATGTTCTGTTCATAGAGCGCAAAGATGTTGGGCCGCAGCGGAACCACCCGCACCCGCTTGGGCTTCGGCTGGGCTGCCGCTCGGTAGGTTGCGTCTAGCCCCAGGTCAATGCCCGCCAGGTCGATCTCGCCACCCTTCCACTGCTGCACCACTTCGCGGTTCCACGGGGTGTTGACCATGTAGCAGAGTTCCTTGCGCGTGCGTCGGCGATTGCCGCCGCCCTCGAAAGCCCCTGCTCGTGACCGCTCGATTTTGACTAGCAGCGGCTCGGCTGGCTGGGCTTCCACCTCCTGCTCCTCCCCCTTCGCGGCTGGCAGGGTGGGCAACTTGATCGTCAGGCCCAGCAGGGTGGCACGGGCGACTGCCAGTTCCAACCCCTCGACCAGCAACTCCTCGGCTGGGCGTGGGCTGCTGGTTGCCCCCTGCCCCTTCAATCCTGCCAGCAGCCGCTGATCAGCCCGCAACTCCTGGTAGCTGACCCCTCGTGGGAAGCCGCGCTTGAGCGAGAGCAGCAGGAAGACGTGCAGCGTCACCTTCACCTCGCTCATACTGGTGATCGTGGGCAGCACCTCGGTGAAGAAGTCTGCTGGGACGGAGACTAGCTCCACCCTGTCCTGGGGCTTCATGAATCCGGCAAACATTGGCTAACCCCTGCCCTGGCTCATTGCCATAGTGCGTCTCCAGGTCAACAAACTTGGTTGTCTCCTTCTGGAACAGGAGGCGCACAATACCGGTCGGGCCGTTGCGATGCTTGGCGATATGAATCTCGGCGATACCCTTCTTCTCGGTGTCGGGATCGTATATCTCCTCGCGGTAAATGAACATTACTATGTCAGCATCTTGTTCGATGGAACCGCTCTCTCTCAAGTCGGATAGCATCGGTACGTGCGATTGACGCGACTCTACGCCCCGCGAAAGCTGGGCAGCAGCGACCACTGGCACGTTCAGCTCGCGGGCCAGCAGCTTGAGGCCACGCGATATTTCGCTGACTTCTTGCACCCGGTTGCTGTCGCCGCTGCTGCCGCGTCGCCCTTGCATCAATTGCAGATAGTCTACAATGATCATGTCCACACCAGTCGAGGCTTGCAAGCGGCGGGCTTTGGAGCGCAGTTCGGAGGCGGAGAGGCCAGGGGTGTCGTCAATGTAGATTGGAGCAAGGGCAAGGTCGCCAAAGGCACGGGTGAGAGCCTGCCGCTGGTCGTCGGTCAGGTAGCCGTTGCGGATGCTATGCGTCTCTACCCCAGTCTCCATCGCTAGCAGGCGCAGGGCTAGCTGCTCCTTCGACATTTCCAGGCTGAACACCCCCACCCGCTTGCCATAGCGAACAGCAGTGTTATAGGCCATACTCATGCAGAAGGAGGTGTTGTGTACGCAGATGTCGTTAGCGATGAAGTTCGCCCCATCTGGCACGCAGAGGTCATACACTTGATGCTCACCAATCGGTTCGATAGCCACAATCTCATCCCAATAGAGGTCGGGACTGGTGACCATAGCCTGCCCTGCCGCTTGCCGCATGAGGGCAGGGTGGGAGGTTTGGCCGTGGCCCGATGCGGCAGCAGTGCTGACCAGTTCGCGGCTAGCGACGGTCTGCAAGCTGACGACCTGGGCCTGCGCTCCAGGCCAGCCGATCTGCTGCTGGCAGCTAGCTAGCCCCTCGGTAGAGGTTATCGCTACCCGCCATGTGTGGTCTGTCTCCTGCGACAGCTTGGCGACGATGCCCAAGCGGGTAAGGGCGTGCTGCACATCCTCGGCTAGCCCTTGTGCTGCGCTGGCGAAGGCGATCACGGACTGCCTGCCTTGCTGGTAGAGGCTGCCGCCACGACTGAGCAGCCCGTGTAGGAAGTCAGCCAGCGTTGCCCGCTCAAACTGCCAGACGCAGGCGGGGAACCGCTGCTGCTCGACATTGCCAACCTCCAGCCCAGCTTCGCGCAGCCAGAGCAGCAGTGGGTTCACCGCCTGACCAGCAGTGGCCGTGCCAACCAGAACAGTACCCGCTTCACTCTGCACCAAGCAGGTAGGGAAGTTAGCAGCGATGATACTGCGAAGGTCTGCCACCACTTGCTGGTTGAGGTTAGCAAACCGAACTGCGTCCTCGGTCAGGCTGCCGCCCGCGACATAGTAGGCCAACAGGCGGGCCAACCCTGCCTCTAGCTGCCGCTTACCAAAGACTGGCACGACTTGTGGCACCGCCACGTACTGACCAACCGCAAGGTCGAGCAATGGCACCCAGCCGTTAGCAGTAAGGAAGGGGTGGCTGCCGGTTACCTCCACGTGGCGACCCAGCAACGTCGTCACCCGGTAGCAGGGCTTAACCCCGTTATCTACCCACTCGGCGATCTCGGTGGCTCGTACCTGACCAGCAGGCGAGAGGCCCAACACGAACGGCAGGTGGCCCAGCACGTACTGCTGGATAGTCAGCCGTTCGCCAGTTGAGGGGTTGTCCACGAGGCTATCGTACTTGAGGCACTTACCGACGCTGGGGCGGCAAGCGACGATCACCAGGTCGGAGGATTGCAGGCCGCCGGTGATCTCGTCAATGTCCACGAAGCCAGTGGGGACACCGATCACCTCGCCGCGATGCTGTTCGCGCTCGTTGATCGTGTCGAACACGGTGTCTAGCACGGTGCCGATGGGGACGAAATCGCGCGCACTTTGGCGTTGGGTTACGCCAAACAGCAGTTGCTCCGCCTCGTCCAGGGTCTGCTCTACGTCCTGCTCCTGGCGATAGCCGAGGCTGGCGATCTGGCCGCCCGTAGCGATCAGGCGGCGGCGGATCGCCAACTGCTCAACGATGCGGGCGTAAAACTCAATGTGAACAGAGGTGGGGACATCCGAAGGGAGGTCGGTGAGGTAGGGCGCACCACCGATGAACTCCAGCCTGCTCTTGCGCTGCAATTCGTTGAGCAGAGTGACGAAGTCGCCCGGTTCGCGGCGGGCGTAGAGGTCGAGTATCGCCTCATAAACGACTCCATGAGCCTCGTTGTAGAAGTCGGGGGGCTTGAGGAAGGTGGCAATCTTGATTACAGCGTCACGGTCGATCAGCAAGCTGCCAATCACCGCCTTCTCGGCTTCGACGTTGTAGGGAACAGGGCGTTCAAGCACGCCAAGCATGGCAAGATCAACCATCGGGACGGCCCCCCTCTAGCGACTGCGAACTCGTGGTTCAAGACGAATGGCCTGCTTGCGACCACCCCCCCTCTTAAAGCCAGGGTGGAGAAGCGCAGCCATCGCGCCCTATTTAGTTTGTGCCAGCCCCTCTTTACAGCGGGGCAAGGATGGTTTAGAGCTTTTCTTCGCTCGTCTCCCCAGTAGCAACCGTGGCTGGTAGCTCGACCACCATCACTGGCAGGTCGCGCTCGGTGGGTGAGGCAGCAACCTCAGCAGTCGGGCTGGCAGTCTCGGCAGTCGGGACAGCGACCTCAGCAGTCGGCAACCCAGCTTCAGCAGCCTTCTGCGGACGCGGCTTGCCCCGGTTCTCCTCGCTATCCACCACCAGGGTGAGCTTGCCGCTCTGCCCAGCGTTCAGCTTGACAGTCGCGTGGTAGTTGCCGAGACGATGGATCGCCTCGTCAATGCTAATATTGCGGCGGTCGATCTCAATGCCGTGCTGAGCCTTAAGTGCGTCGGCTACGTCGCTGGTAGTGACGCTACCATAGAGGCGGCTCTGCTCGCCCGACTTGGCGTAGACTACGACTTCGGTGGCGTTGATGCGCTCGGCCATGGTGCGCGCTTCGTCGGCGCGGGTGGCGGCCTTGCGCTCGATCATAGCGCGCTGTCGCTCAAGCTGCTTGAGCGCACCGGCGGTGGCAGGGGCTGCCAGGCCACGCGGCAGCAGGTAGTTGCGGGCGTAGCCGTTCGCTACGTCTTTAACCTCGCCAGCCTGACCCAGGCTCTCGATGCTCTCCGTCAGGATAACCTTCACTTGGAACTTCTCCTCTCGTTGTTGGAGCGTGCGCCCCTGTTCTCAAATTATAACATAGAAACATAGATTCGGATATGGCTTTTCCCCAATTGTGGGAAACTTGGCCGCTTTTGCCCCCGCTAGCTACAAGGGCTTGCGGCTCGGTGTCCCCGCCTGCCGGGGATATTGTGGAGGGGTGGTGGATTGCTTGTGGATTAGAACCACTTGCCGTTCCTCGCGCTCGTCGCTGACCAAATCTTCCTCGGCGATCAGCGGCAAGGTGAAGTCGTAGATTTCGACCTTGCCCGCGCCCAGCTTCTTCAGGGCGGGGCGAGCCTCACTCAGTTCAGTAGCCAGGGCCAGCCCCTTCTTAGGGGCCGCTAGCACCCCACCAACCTTGAGGAAGGGTAGGCAGTATTCGGCCAGCACCGCCAGGCTAGCAACCGCCCGCGATACTACTAGTAGATAGTTGGCACGCTGTTGGGGCTGGTGGGCCACATCCTCAGCCCGCCCGGTGATCACGAAGGTGCCACTCAGTTCGCGTTCGGTATAGAGGTCGGCCATGTGTTGGATGAAAGCCGTCTTCTTGCCCACCGAGTCTAGGCAGACTACGCGCAGGTCGGGATAGTAGACCTTGAGTGGTAGGCCAGGGAAACCGCCCCCGCTACCCACATCCATTGCCCGCTCACCAGCCAGCCGAGCGGCGAAGCCAGTCTGCTCCAGGGCGGCGGCCACCGCCAGGCTGTCCGCGAAGTGGCGCACGGCGGCGGCGTTGGGGGCGGTGATCGAGGTCAGATTGACTCGCTCGTTCCAGACCAGCATCTCGTCGTAGTGCAGCCGCATGAGGTCGCGCTTGCGGTCACTCAGGTTCAGGCCCAGGCGCGCGGCTTCAGTCGCCAACACCTCATCCACTGCTACCTCCAGACAAACAGATGCGCCCCAGCACACGCGGTCAAACTGCCCCGCCGAACGCTGGGACGCACCAAAATCATCACCTGCTAACGGGGCAGGTTCCCCCAGGCCGGGTTAGTGGCTGCCGCAACCGCCGCCGCCACTGCCACACTTGCGCGCTTCGGCACCGTCCTCGCCCGTATCGAACGAGTGGCCGCAGGAGCAACCACGCACCGCATTCGGGTTGTAGATACGGAAACCGCCGCCCATCAAGGCATCCTGGTAGTCAATCTCGCTGCCCAGCAGGTAAGGGACGCTGCTCTCATCTACCACCAGGCGCACCCCGTGCTGAAGGAGGAGGATGTCGTCGTCGGCAATGTTGTCTTCCATCGCCATGCCGTACTGCATCCCGCTGCAACCGCCGGGATAGACGAAGACGCGCAGGGCGAGATCGGGATTTTCTTCCTTCTCCACCAGGGCGCGCAGTTGCGAGGCAGCCTCTACGCTGATCGTCAGCATCGGGCTGGCGGCAGGGGCTTCGGTGGTCAGGGTGGTGGGGATCATGGTATCTGTCATCGGGGTGCCTCCATGTGATCGAATATTGTGTGCGAGTTGTTTAGCCAGCTATGATATATGCGCTCTTGTTTCAACCGTAATGATACCACGCAGGGCGGATGATGTCAAGCAACGGCGCGGCGGGAGGGCTGTTGCGGCAGCAGGCGATTGACCATAGCAGGGATGATCTGGTATAATGTGTTGGCGTGCTGCATCAACGTGCCTCTGGGCAGGCATGGGAGCGCAGGTTCGCAGCTAATATTGAACGGCACGGCTCTAACTGTGTCTGCTTTACCCATTAAGGAGGGAACCCGTAGTGAAGTTTTTCAGCAAGAGTTACCTGGGCGCACTGGCGGCTATCGTAATGGTCAGCGTGATGCTGGCAGCCTGTGGCGGCGACAGCGGCAGCACTAGCATGAGCAATGGCGACCTGCTCAAGAAGGCCGCGATCAACATGAAGGCCGCCAAGAGCTACAATCTGGATGTCAACATTGACAACGCTGGCATGGCGGTCACCATCAACGGTGACATTGACCTTGCCAACAAGAACTCAGCCCTCAAGATGAGTGCCGCAGGCACGAACGTTAACATGGTGACTGTTGGCGGCGAAAACTTCACCAGCGCAGATGGTGGCAAGACCTACGTTAAGAGCGACTCTGGGGCTGCTAGTACCACCGACAGCTTTACCAAGATGTGGGATAGCTTCAACGCTGCCGATGTGGACAAGTCTGCCAGCGCGCTGAAGGATGGCAGCCCCGCCACCGAGAAGATCGATGGGGCCGACACCAAGCACATGACCGCCAGCATCAAGGACCTCAGCAGCCTGGCCCCCAGCACGGGCGGCGGCAGCAGTACCGATGGCAATATCGACCTCTGGATCAGCACCGACGCGAACCCCACTGTGCGCCAGATGAAGCTATCTGGTACCAACGAGGGCAAGGCACTCACCGCTACCATTAAGTGGAGCAAGATCAACGAGCCTGTCACGATCAAGAAGCCAGAAGGCGTACAGTAAGCTAGTTCCCCTACTAGCCCAAGCGGAGCGCGCCCACCCAGGTGCGCTCTTTGCTTGCCTGGCACCTGGCTGGGGCGGGGAACAGGACAGTTGCGGCACAAGGGCGAACCATTCTCCTTGCTCATGCGTATATATGGTAGGGAATCCGTTGCTGGCTGCTGGGCCACCTTACCACCCACTGTCGCCGATGATGTGCCGCTGATCAAATGATCTGTAAACCTTTGACAAAGCAGCCAGGTTGCTGTATTATAGAGTAAGGCCGCCGCAAGTCCCGGCTCATTGCTATTGTCTGCTCTTGCTATTTGAGGTTCCTGCCATGCGCCTCGCTGACTATCGTACCCGCCCGCTTGCCATCCCGCCTGACCTGCTGAACGCACCCGCGCCCAGCCGACCTCGCTCTGTCTTTCGGCAGCGGGTACAATCCATGCGCCTGTTCTTGGCTATCGGCGGGCTAGTGATTGGCCTGCTGCTCGCCGCTCAGTGGCGCAGCGGCCTCTCCTCGGCCCAATCCAGCAGCCGCACCGCTACCCGCCAGCAGATCAACACCTCGATTGTTGAGCTTGAGCAGGAGCAAGCCAATCTAAAGCAACAGATCGGCAGCCTGCGGAACCAGATCAATGCGGTGCGCGAGAAGAATACCCAAGCCAGCACCACGCTCGATCAAATTAACAACACTTGGCAGGAGGCCCAACGCAGTGCAGGGCTGATGCCCCTGCGTGGTGAAGGGGTGGTTGCTACCTTTGATGATAGCAAGGTGAGCAATACCGCCCCAGATGCTACTCTGGCCGATTACATCATTCACGAGTACGACCTGCGCGATGGCATTGCAGCCCTACTCGATGGCGGTGCTGAGGCGATTTCGCTGAATGGAGAGCGCGTGGTCGCCTCCACCTCAGTCTACTGTGTCGGTAGTACGATTATTGTCAACAGCACTCGCCTGTCCCCTCCCTACAACATCAGTGCCATTGGCAACAGCAACGCCCTGAGCGAGAGCCTGATCAAGTCGCCACAGATGACCAAGTTTACCCAGCGGGCCAAGCAGTATGGGGTGATCCTCGGCGTGACCAGCAGCAGCGACGTACACGTACCTGAGTACAAGGGCGAAATCAAGCTGCGGTATGGCAAGCCGCTGCGCGAGGGCCGCTGAGATGTTGATGCGCCAGCGAACGGGGGGCTGGCTGCGCTATGTTGCCCTGGCTAGCGTCTCCTTGCTACTCGGCTTCCTGCTCGTCACCCAAATCCGCACCCTCTCGCCCAGTTATGAGGAACGCTTCAACAAAGAGACAGACTCCGACCGCGCTGCCTACCTCTCCCAGGTCTACGTCAGCGTCAATGCCTTGCGCCAGGAGCTAGAGACCCTACGGCGTGGGCTAGCAACCTCGCAGCAGAACGACACCTCTGCGCTGGTAGCGAAGGAGGTAGAGGAGACTGACCGCCTGCGCGCCTTCAGCGGGGCATACGCCCTTACTGGTCCAGGGGTTAGCGTGCAGATTCGGGGGGATGTCAGCACCTTTGACCTGCAAGACCTGATCAACGAGCTACGCAACGCTGGGGCTGAGGGTATCTCACTCAACGGCAGCCGGGTGGTCGCTCGCACTGTCGTTGCCAATCTTGGCGGCCAGGTGATCACCGTAGACAGCAAGCCAATCCGCAGTCCCTTCATCCTGCGCGCTGTTGGCTCTGCTGCTGACCTGCGAACGGCACTAGAGCGGCGCGGCGGTTTGCTCGCTATCCTCCAGGCGAAGGAGATTGAGATTCAGGTGACAGAGGACGATAGCATCATCGTGCCAAAGCTGATCACTGCCTATGAGACGAAGTACGCTCAGCCCGCTCCCACCGCTGCTGCCGCGCAGTAACCCCGCTTCCTGCTAGCCCGTAAACCTAAATCCTCCCATGATAAGGGCGGTTAGATATTGGTCTCAGCAAACTATTGACTCTGGGCCAGTCTTGTTGTAGAATAGCTACACCGTTCAATAATTGTTGTAACGACGGCAAGCAGTCCCTAACGAGTGGAAGCAGCTAATAACGACAGGAGGTAGTCTGAATGGGGGGAACCCAGCCAGACGGCCAGCCGCAACCAGCCGCCAACTACACGATCACGAACCTGGAGACGCTCCGGGTGATCAGCGACCCCCTGCGCCAGCGGATCATCGAGAGCCTGACCAACGAACCGCACACCGTCAAGCAGGTGGCCGCTAGCCTCGGCCTCAGCCTGACCAAAATCTACTACCACATCAACCTGCTGGAAGAACACGGCCTGATCCGGGTGGTGGCGACCCGCCAGGTCTCTAATATCGTGGAGAAGCATTATCAGGCTACCGCGCATAAGTTCAACCTCGACCGTTCGCTGCTCACCTTCTCTGAAGGCGCAGACGACGCAATAGGCAGCTTCGTCTCGGAGGCGGTAGACAATACGCGGGCGCAGATACGCGCCAGCCGTCAGGCCGGGCTGATCGACCCAGCGAAAGACGCACCCCGCTACCGCTCGCTGATCATGCTGGTCGGCACCAGCAAGTTGAGTGCGGCGCGGGCCGATGACTTCTACCAGCAGGTACAGTTGCTGGCCGAACAGTTCAGCGAGGCTGACTACGAGGCTGTCAGCGATGAGGCGCACCCCTACAGCATGATGATCGCCCTCTACCCGGCTCTGCCAGGCCAACCCGGTGAGGCGGGCGACGAAACTAGTTCACCAATCAACCAGGAGGTATCAGATGCAAGCAGCCATCCTTGACAACCAGGCGGCAGTCACGCTCAACCATATCGCCGAGCGTTACTTCAAGCTACTTTACCAGCAAACCCCTGGGCAGGCTACCATGCTGGGCATCCACGATTACGATGACCAGTTGGGCAGCCTGGACGAGCGGGATTTGCTGTCCACAGCCGGGCAGGTGCGCCAGCTACATGGCGAACTGTGCAGCCTTGACCAACAGGGGTTTGGCTTGCGCGAACGCACCAACTACAAGCTGCTGCGCGCCCACATGGAGAGCAACCTGATCGTCGTTGAGGAGGAGCAGCCCTGGCGTAATAGCCCACAGTTCTACGTCGAAGTGGCGGTCTTCTCCGTCTTCATGCTCCTCATCCGCGAGTTCGCTCCCCTGGAGGTGCGCCTAAAGCACGCCGCCAGCCGCACTCGCCAAATACCCGCCTTGCTAGCTAGCGCAAGGAAGCAGGTGCAAGACCCACCCCAGGTCTACACCGAGATTGCCATTGAGACTGCACACGGGGGGCTGGCAATCTTCAGCCAACTGCTGCCCAGGCTGGCCGCCCAACTCAACCCTGCCCACGCTGCCTTGCGCGATGAGGTGGTCGCTGCTAGCAACGAGGCCGCCGCCGCCATCCAGGACTTTGCCGCCTGGTTGGAGAACGATCTGCTGCCTCGCTCCAACGGCAGCTTCCGCCTCGGCCATGACCGCTTTGTGCGGCGCGTCTTGCAGCGCGACCACATGATTGATGCCACCCCAGAGCAGGTGTTGGCGCGGGGCCACGCCATGTTCGATGAAACCCTGCACCAGTTGGAGGAGGCAGCCGCTGCCATCGACCCCCACAAGACCTGGGCCGAGCTGATCGCCGAGGGTAGCCAGCAGCACCCCGCCGCCACCGACCTGGTGCAAGCTTACGCCGACGAGACGCTGAAGCTACGCCAGTTCGTCATAGAGCAGCAGCTCGTCACCATCCCGGCTGGCGAGACACTCAATGTGGCGGAGACTCCCGCCTTCCAACGGTCTATCATACCATTCGCTGCTTACATGATGCCCGGCCCCTACGACACGAAGCAGGAGGGTGATTTCTGGGTCACACCGGTTGCCGCCAACGCTACCCCAGAGGCTGCCATGAGGCAACTGAGCGACCACTCCTGGTACAACATCCCTGCTATTGCCGCCCATGAGGGCTACCCCGGCCATCACCTACAACTGATCTACGCCAACAAGTACAGCGACGACATTCGCAATCAGGCGGGGATCAGCAGCCTCTTTGTCGAAGGCTGGGGTCTGTACACCGAGCAACTAATGCACGAGACGGGCTACTACAGCGACCCACATATGCGGCTGTTCCAGTTGAAGGGCCAACTCTGGCGCGCTGCTCGCGTGATCATTGACATAAGCCTGCACTGTGGCGAGATGAGCGTAGAGGAGGCGGTCACCTTCCTCCACCAGAACGTCAAAATGTCAGAGCAGGGTGCGCGGGGTGAGGTGCGCCGCTATACCACCAGCCCCGGCCAGCCAATGAGCTATCTCTTTGGCAAGGCGATGATCCTCGACCTTCGTGAGGAAGTGCGCCAGCGCGAGGGTGCAGCCTTCAGCCTACAAGCCTTCCACGATCGCCTGCTCAGTAGCGGCTCGATCCAGGTCGCGCTGATCCGTGAGGAGATGATGAGCAGCAGTAACTAACCAGCAGGCAGCAGCCAGCAGCGGCAAGGGGGCAGATGATGTTGCCATCCAACTACCCGCCGCCCCCAACTATCAACAGGTAAGGAGAACACCTTGAACCAACATATATCAGACGCGCTCAACCTGGCCGCGACCAGGGGCGCAAGTTACGCCGACATTCGCATCCTGGAGCGCAGCAGCGAGGCGATCCAGGTCAAGAACGGCACGGTTGAGGCTATGTCGCGCAGCGAAGATGAAGGCTTCGGCGTGCGTGTGCTGGTGGACGGAGCCTGGGGCTTCGCTGCTAGTTCGCGCCTCAGTAAGGAGGAGATCGACCGCGTGACCGCCCAGGCCGTGCAGATCGCCCGCGCCAGTGCCTCTACCGGCGGCAAAGAGGTGAACCTCGGCGCGCCAGTAGTCAGCACTGGCTACTACAAGTCGCCGATCCAGCAAGACCCCTTTAGCGTTCCCACCGAGCAGAAGCTCAACCTGCTGATGCTTGCTGACGAGTTGATGCGTAAGACGCGTGGGGTCGTGGTCGCTACCGGCCAGTACGACGGCATCCACACCCACAAACTGTTCGCCAGCAGCGAGGGCAGCGACCTTGAGCAAGACATCTACGAGGTCGGGGCAGGCATCGAGGCAACCGCGATCAGCGAGAGTGGCGACGTGCAGGTGCGCTCCTACCCCAATAGCATGGGCGGCCAGTGGGGGACGCGGGGCTGGGAGTTGATCGAGAGCCTCAAGCTGCTGGACAACGCCGAGCGGGTCGGCAGCGAAGCGGTGCAGTTGCTCACCGCCAAACAATGCCCCGCCAAGCGCACCACCATCATCCTCTGCTCCGCTCAGACTGCCTTGCAAATCCACGAGAGTTGCGGCCACCCAATCGAGCTTGACCGCGTGTACGGCCAGGAGGCCGCCTTCGCTGGTACTTCATTCCTCACCACCGAGAAGCTAGGCAACTTCCGCTACGGCTCAGAGATGGTCAACATCTTCGCCGACGCGACGGTAGAGGGCGGCCTGGGCAGCTTCGGCTGGGACGACGAGGGCGTACCAGCCCAGCGCACGCCGATCATAGATCACGGCAAGCTGGTCGGCTACCTGACCAACCGCGAGACCGCCAGCGATCTGGGTATCACCTCTGGCGGGACATCACGCGGCTACAGTTGGAACCACCTGCCGATCATCCGCATGACCAACATCAACCTTGAGCCAGGCGACTCTAGCCTGGAGCAGATGATCAGCGAGACCGAGGACGGCATCTACTTCGACCTCAACCGCAGTTGGAGCATTGACGATAAGCGGTACAACTTCCAGTTTGGTTGCGAGGCGGCCTGGGAAATCAAGAACGGCAAGCGTGGCGAGATGCTCCGCAATGCCACCTACACCGGCATCACCCCAGAGTTCTGGGGCAGCCTGGATGCAATCGCGGGCCGCGACGAGTGGATCGTCTGGGGGCTGCCCAACTGTGGCAAGGGCCAGCCGATGCAGACCGGCCACGTCGGTCATGGGGCCGCCCCTGCCCGCTTCCGCGACGTGCAGGTTGGCGTGCTGAAGTAAGCTAAGGCAAGATAAGGAGATATCTACTGTGCAAGGTAAGGAACAACTCAGCCGCATAGCGCAGGAAGCCCTCGGTTATGCGAAGGGCGCAGACCAGGCCGAGGTGCTGATCAACAGTGCCGAGAGCGCATTGACCCGCTTCGCCAACAACTACGTCCACCAGAACGTCGCCGAGCAGAACACCGGGGTCAGCGTGCGGGTGGTCGTCGGCAAGAAGATCGGGGTTGCCAGCAGCAACGACCTCTCTAGCGAAGGCTTGAAGAAGGTCGCCGCCAACGCCCTGGAGATCGCCCGCTTCCAGTTGGAGAACGAGGACTTCGTCAGCCTGCCCAGCCCGGTCAGCGAGCAGCCGCAGGATGTGATGCGCGGCTACATCGAAGCCACCGCCAACGCCAGCCCAGAGATGCGCGCCGCTGCCGTCGCCACCATCTGCAAGAAGGCCGCCGAGAACAACTTGGTCGCTAGCGGCGCATTCAGCACCGAGGGCTACGAGATCGCCATCGCCAACTCGCTAGGGGTGGCTGCCTATATGCCCTACACCGCCGCCAACATCCTCACCGTGGTGATGGGCGACGATAGCTCCGGCTATGCCGACTTCACCGCTAGCGATGTGCGCCAGATCAACGCCGAAGCGGTAGGTGACGAGGCGGTGGGCAAGGCGGTACGCAGTCGTGGCCCACAGGTGATCGAGGCGGGCGAGTACGACGTGATCCTTGAACCCTACGCTGTCGCCGACATAATCGAGTACATGAGTTACGTCGGCTTCAGCGGCCTCGCCCTGCAAGAGGGGCGCAGCTTCATGCGGATCGGTGAGAAGATCACCGGCGACAACATCACCCTGCTGGACGACGGTCTCAGCCCAGAGACGCTGCAAATCCCCTACGACTTTGAGGGTATGCCGCGCCAGCTATTCACCCTGATCGAGAACGGGGTCGCCCGTGGGGTCGCCTACGACAGCTACACCGCCAACAAGGAGGGCAAGCCAGCGATGAACAACGGCCACGCCCTGCCTGCCCCCAATACCTTCGGGCCAATGCCGCTCAATCTAGCCCTCAAAGCAGGTACGGCTAGCAGCCAGGAGATGATCGCGGGCATCAAGCGCGGCCTCTACATTACCCGCTTCCACTACATGAACATCGTACAGCCGGTGCCGCCGATGCTGACTGGGATGACCCGCGACGGCACCTTCATGATCGAGGATGGGCAGATCACCTACCCCGTCCGCAACCTGCGCTTCACCCAGGATGCACTGGCTGCCCTCGCCCACGCCGAGATGATCGGCAAGGAGCGCAAACTGCAAAAGGGCTTCTTCGGTGGCACGCTCGTTCCTGCCCTGCTAATCCGCGGCTTCAACTTTACTGGCGTAACCAAGTTCTAGGGCCTATCGCGGCTAGCAACCGCTCAGGTTGTCGGTGCGCTTAGGGGCAGTCTGCCAGTGGATTGCCCCACAGCGACAAACTTACCACAACCTTACCAACTTCTACACCCCCAACCAGCGATATGCTAACCAGGCTCACCCGCCCCTATTGCGCCCACCTACGTTTAGTGGTACAATGTCTTGTAGAAGGCAGTGGTCTGGCAGTTGACTTTCTGGCAGCCTGCTTGCCGCTGAGGCCCAGGGGCTGACGGTGTTAGCGTAGCGAGGCTGGCCGCAGTGATATGAACATAGAAGGGGGTACTGGATGGCTACGGCATCAGAAATGAAGTTCAAGTTCAACCCGGCAAAGGATGGCATCACTAAAGTGCTTGGCCCGCTCGAAGCGGAGATCATGCAGGTCGTCTGGCAACACAACCAGGCCACCGTCAGCGCCGTACACAAGGTCTTGCAGCAACGCCGCGAGATCGCTTATACCACAGTAATGACGACGATGAGCCGCCTGTTCACCAAAAAGATTCTCAAGCGCAACAAGCTCGGTCTCAGCTACCTCTACTCCCCTATCATGCCCCAGGAGGAGTTCGTCAACAGCATAGTCAAGAGCCTGCTCGATAGCCTGTTTGAGGAGTTCGGCGAACCCGCCTTCAAGTACATCGTCAGCTACATTGCGGCCAGTGACGATAACCACCTCAGCCAACTGGACAGCGCGATCCGCAGCCGCCGCACCGTTACTGCAAGCTGACCGACTGGGCAAGCCAACAACGAAACACAGGGGGCGGACGCAAACCTCTTGCGCCCGCTCCTTTTTTGCTCTATACTAGCTTATCACGGCAAGGAGGTTTGCAGCGCGATGATCAACTACAGCGGCACCGGACGGGTGGACTATGAGGACGTACTGCGGGCTATCGGCCACTTCATTGACGAACACAACTTCAAAGAGGTCTGTATCATCGAACTGGAAGAAGGTATCCTGGTACGCGGGCTGGTCTACACCGCCAACCGCTCTGGCTTCCGCACGATCAGTGAAGCCTACCTCTTTACCAACGAAGACATCGACCGCATCCTCGAAGAAGCCTATAAGCGGCGCACTAGCGGCAAGAAGGCCGAGAATATCGCGCCTAAGAAGGGGCTGATGGGCCGCTGAACCCTGCGGCCAAGTTGTACAGGGCCATTGCAGTGGGCGGCAGCGGGCTGGTATAATGCCCGCGAATAGTGAATAGCAATCATCAAGGAGAAACCTGGCAGATGGCAAAAATCGTAACGATCACTACCAAGAAGGGGAAGATCGTCGCCGAACTTTACCCCGATATCGCCCCCAATACTGTCGCTAACTTCGAGCAGAAGGCTAACTCTGGTGCCTATGATGGCACCAAGTGGCACCGCGTTGAGGGCTGGGTAGTGCAGGGCGGCGATCCGCTCGGCACCGGTACGGGCGGTGGCACCATGCCCTCCGAATACAACGACCGCGACTTCAAGACGGGCGCACTAGGCATAGCACGCGGTGGCGACAAAGCAATCAACAACGCCACCCAGTTCTTCATCCTCAAGAAGGACTCGCCGCACCTCAACAACGAGTACACCCTTTTCGGCCAGGTGACGGGCGGCCAGAACGTCGTTACCATGCTGACCACCTCCGACCGAATGCAGACCGTGCGCGTCGAAGACAAGTAGGCGGCCAGCTTTACCCAACAGAGAAGGGGCGTACTGTGCTAGCACGCCTCTTTCGTTTTGCCCCCCAGCTATTGACATTACTAGTTCATCCGTGCTATAATCTCCTTAGAACGTACGTTCGTGCAACTGAGGGAGGGAGATCGGCTATGCTTACCCTGATCCGCAAGGGGGTTAGTACCGCACCAGTGCTGCTGGTTGGTTCGGACGAGGAAATCAGTTTCGGGGCCGCTGTGCTGCGCTACGAGGTTGGGCGGGTGGTTGCTCGCTACGGCCTCTGGGTAGTCACGGACTACGGCATCGAGTGCCTCGGCCTCAGCTATCCAATCGAGGCCGAGCGGCTGGACGAGCAGGATTGGCTAGAGCGCATGGCAGAGAAGAACTGGGTGGACGCAGTGGACTTCGCTGCTGCCTATCAGCACGCGCTGCGCTACCACGTGGTCACCCACAGCTACAGCGAGGACGACAGCCCGTGGCTGAAGGCGGCTTGAGCAGCAAGCGGTAGAGAGCATGACGAGGGCCAACCGACCTGCGGTTGGCCCTTCGCTTTGCTGCTGTGGGCTAGGTTAGCGGCGCACGAGGCGGCTACCAAAGCCGACTAGCATGAGGCTGCCCGCGACCAGCAGCAGCCAGCCCCAGGCAAAGTCGGCGGGAGTGCTACCAGTGCGCGGCAGGCCGGGCATCATCGCGGTTGGCTGCATCATTGCAGTCGGTGCGGCCATCATCGTACCAGTCATGATCATCGTCGGCTCGGCCATCATCGTCGGCTGCATCATCGCAGTCGGCTGGGCCTGCATCGTCCCGCTCACCATCGCGGTCGGCTGGGCCTGGGCGACAGCGGCGACACCCATGCGCCCATCCAGGGTCGCGCTGATCGTTCCCTGGGTCTGGATCGTGGTGGTCAGCAGGTTGCCAATGTCCACTTTGCTGTCGGTCAGGTTGGCTCCCTGGGCAAAGAGTTCGCGGTAGCCAGCAGCCACGTTCGTCATGAAGTTGGTCGCGCCCACCCGATAGGTCTTGCTCAGGTCGAGCGGCTCATAGCCAGCCAGGGGGTTGCTGGGGTTCTTCAACACCTGAATGTCAGTCGCCTTACCGTCGGTCATCTTGAAGCGCACACCGCTCTCCTGGAGGAAGCTGTCGCTGTTGCGCTTGCTGACGCTCAGGTTGAGCAGATCGGTGAGTTGCTGGCCGCTCAGGTCGGCGGTGACGATAGAGTTCTTGTAGGGGATAGCGGTGAAGAAGCCCTCCACCGTGATCGGGCCGGGCGGCAGGGTGGCGCGGAACGAGGAGGAGGTGGAGAAGAAGGCGTGGCTGGCTGCACTGGCCCGTACTACCTCCATAGACCAGTTGCCCAACACTGTTTCGTTGACATTGACCCCATCCACACTCATCTCCACCGCCGACTTGCCCAGCACCTGGAAGCGGTCGGGGTACTTGGCCTCCAAATCCTTCTGCATCTTGGCGACCTGGGCGGCGTAGTCAGCATCCTGCGGGATCGTGCTGTCCATCTTCACCAGCTTGCCATCAATCGCGCTGACCTTGTGGCTGCTGTCGAAGGTTACACTGACCTGCGAGAGGTAGGTGAGGTATTGGAAGGGCGAGATGATGTAGGTGTTGCTGTTCGCTATCTTCGCCCATTCGCCCTTGAAGTGCGAGTGGGTACCGAGTACCAGGTCAATGCCAGGGACGGCCTGAGCGATGCGAGTGTCGTCCTCGACCAGGGCGTGGCCGAACAGGACGACGAAATCTACCTTCTCCTGTCCCCGGAGGGCGGCCACGATGTTCTGCGCCGTCTTCACCCGGTCGGCGAAGTAGGAACTGGCGGCCATGTCGCTGCGCTTGACCAGCTTGGAGAAGTCCTCGCCCGCCATCGCAAAGGCACCAATCTTCACGCCGTTGATCGTCTTTACGAAGTAGGGCTTGCCGCCAGTGTTGAGCAGCGGGAAGCCATCCACATCCACGTAGTTGGCACTGAGGACGGGGTAGGTGGCGGAGGCGGCACAGCGTTGGAAGTCGGCCTGGCCGTAGTCAAAGTCGTGGTTGCCCATCGCCATCGCGTCGATCAGGCCGTTGAACCAGGGCCACTCGGCGCACTTGTACTCGTCGCTCCAGGTAGGGGTACCCTTGTTCATCGTATCGCCACCGCTGAGGACGAGCAGGTTGGGGTTGCTCTTGCGCTGGGTCTTGAGGTAGGCGATGGTGCGCGAGACCCCAGCCTGGTCACCAGCCCCCTCCGAGTAGAACGGCACAGCGTGCGAGTGATAGTCACTGAGGCCAATCAGGGTCACGGTGGTGTCCGCCGACTGGGCGCGCGCGGGCAGGCAGGGTGATAGGATCAGCAGGGCGAAGCACAGAGCGAGCAAAACAGTTACTTTCTTCAACACAAAACTCCTTTTTCCTCTTGGTTGTTGACGGCGGCACGAGGGCGAGGGCAGCCACAGCCCAACTAGCATCATCTGCTGCCAGCCTGCTAAAGTTTAGCATATTGGCAACAGATGTAGTTAAAACAAAGTTAAATCTTGTTTAACGTTTGGTTAACAGTTGATACGCCGCTGTTGGCGATGGCTACTGGACTAAAGGCAGCCACAGTGATCAGGCCGCATGGTCAGCCGCCAGACATTGAGAGCGCGGCCCCGTTCTGGCTGCTCGTGCCAGACGAGGGCGAAGCCGAGGGCGGCGTAGAAGTGGTTGGCTGGGTTGTCTGCTGTACACTTAAGCAGGATGCAGTGCAGTCCACGCCCCACCGCCAACCCGCCGAGAGCCGCCAGCATCGCTCGCCCAATCCCCAGCCGCTGCTGCCCAGCCGCCACTGCGATGCTATAGATTGTAACCTGGCCGTCCTGTCTTACGTAATACTCAATATAACCAAGCGTCTGCTCCCCCTCGCGGGCGCAGAGCAGCGTACCAGCCTGCTGCGCACCAGCCAGTGCGCCACTAGAGACGAAGCCAAGCAGCAGCTTGTGAGCCACCGCGATCTGCTTGATCGCGGCAAGGTCGGCGGCGGTAGCCGGAGCGACCGTGAGGATGGGGTGGCGTTCGTCTTGCGCCAGCGTTGCAGTAAGCACAGGCGAGTATAGCCCGCTGGGGGCGGTGCTGTCAACACGGCAGGTTGACCCGAACCGCAACTGCAACGATGAGGTATAATGCTGGGGCGCGAAAAACAAAGGGGAGGGTACGGATTGGAAGCGACGATTGACAGCGCAATAGCGCAGGTGGCGACTCTGGCAGACGGCTTGCGGGCTAGCGTGGGCCAGGTGATCGTCGGCAAGGAGAGTGCCATTGACCTCCTGCTCACTGCTCTGCTTGCCGAGGGCCACGTGCTGTTGGAGGATGTGCCGGGGGTGGGCAAAACCACCCTGGCGAAGGCGTTGGCCCGTTCGTTGGCCTGTACCTTCCAACGCCTTCAATTCACCCCCGACTTGCTGCCCTCCGACATCGTGGGCGTGACCGTCTACAACCAGAAGACGGGTGACTTCGAGCGACACCCTGGCCCGATCTTCACCAACATCCTGCTGGCCGACGAGATCAACCGGGCTGGGCCGCGCACCCAATCCGCCCTGCTAGAGGCGATGGAGGAGCGACAGGTCAGCGTCGAGGGGGTGACAGCCCCCCTGCCACGCCCCTTCCTGGTGCTGGCGACCCAGAACCCAATCGAGCAGGAGGGGACGTTCCCGCTGCCCGAAGCGCAGCTAGACCGCTTCCTGGTGCGCCTGAACATCGGCTACCCTACCGAGGCTGAGGAGCGCGACATCCTGCGCCGCTTCAAAGAAGGTAGCCCCCTGGCCGACCTGGCACCAGTCGCTGACGCAGCGCAGTTGGTGGCGATGCAAAGGGCAGTGCGGCAGGTACACGTCAGCCCAGCGGTGGAGAGCTACATCCTGGCTATCGTGCGGGCCAGCCGCGAACATCCGCTGCTAGAACTGGGCGGCAGCCCCCGCGCCAGCCTCGCCCTCTATCGCACGGGGCAGGCGCGGGCAGCAATGCAGGGCAGGGCCTTCGTGCTGCCCGACGACATCAAGTTCATGGCCGCCGCCGTACTAGCCCACCGCCTGGTTCGCAGTGGGCGCAGCCGCCTGCGGGGACGCGACAGCCTCGCCATCGTCGGTGAATTGGTGGAACAAACGCCAGTGCCGGTCGAGCAGGCTTAGGGGGGCTATGAGCAAATCACTACGGCGCGGTACTTCGGCGGTTCGCAGCGTGCAGGGGGAGGCCGCGGCGTGGGAGCAGGCAGGGCAGGAGCCGCCGGGCGAGATTAGCATCGAACACAGCCCCTTCACCCCGCTGCTGTTTCGGCGGCTACCCTGGACGTGGGTGATCGGCGGCCTGCTCGTCTTCGGCTTCTTCTTCACCAACACCCCCTTGCTCATCCTCGGCGGCCTGCTCGCGCTGATCTACCTGGTCGCCCGCCTGTGGGCTGGCTACAGCCTGGCGGCCTTGCAGGTGGAGTGCAAACTGAGCGAGACGCGCCTGTTCCACGGCGAAGGCTTCACTCTCACCTACACACTCGTCAACAACAAGCCGCTGCCGCTGCCCTGGCTAGTGGTGACCGCCGAGGTGCCGGTCGGCCTCAAGCTAGCCGACAGCGAGGTGCAGAGGGGGGTGCAGGGCGGCGAGTTGCGGATGGTCTTCTCGCTCAACTGGTACGAGCGGGTCAGCCGCCAGTTCTCCGCCGCGCCATTGCCACGCGGGGTTTACCAGTTCGGGCGGGCGGTCTTGACCAGCGGCGACCTGTTCGGCTTCTTCAAGCGCGACCAGCGGCTGCGGCGCGAGCAGGCATTGCTGGTCTACCCGCGTATCGTGCCGGTCGAGCAACTGGGCCTGCCTGCCGACCTGTTCTTTGGCGAGTTCAAGGCGGCAGCCCGCCCCCTGCTGACCGACCCCTTGCGCCCACTAGCCGTGCGCGACTACGCCTGGGGCGACTCGGCCCGCCACATCCACTGGAAGGCCAGCGCACGCAGCCAGAACCTGCTGACCAGGGTTTACGAGCCGGTCGCCAACCTGCAACTGCACATCGTCCTCAATCAGGAGACGCACAGCCGCTTCTGGGAGGGGGTAAACAAGGACGCGCTGGAGATGGCGATCACCGTCGCCGCCTCGCTGGCCGAACACGCACTAGAGGAGGGCTACCAGGTCGGCCTCGCGGTCAACGCCAACACCAGTGAGGGGCAACAATTGCAGGGCAGCAGCGGCAGGGGCTACCAGCTTGAGCCAGTCTATCTGCCCGCCAACCGCGACCCGCAGCAACTAACCCGCATTCTAGAGAGCATGGCCCGGCTGATCGGCTGGGGCGGCCAGCGTCAGGTCGAGTTGCTAGAGCAGGTCGCCAGCCGCCTACCGCGCGGGGCAACCATGCTGCTGGTCACTGCTGTGCTAGACGAGCAATCGCTGGCGGTGGTGGCCGAGGTGGGGCGGCGCGGCCACCCGGTCGCCATCGTCAGGGTGGGCAATGCGGGTATCGCGGCGGCGCAAGCTGGGGCGGTCGCAGTCTACGATATCACCGGGGAGGATTACCTTGCACTCGCTTCGATCAATCTCGCCCACTAGCGTCGGCCACCTGGTCGCCCTCGCGCTGATGGAGAGCGGTTGGCTGACGGCACTCGGCTTCGTAGTCTACGCCATGATCGTGCCAGACCGCAGCGACTGGCCGTTCAGCACCTTCGCCGTCGCCGCTCTCTGGCTGCTGGCGGCCCTGCCTGTGCTGTTCAGCGGGCAGTCAACTCGGCAGGGGGCAGCGGTAGCCCTACCCTTCGTTGGCCTCGGCCTCTACCTGGTGATGGTAGTAGCCGATGGGGGCGACTTCAGCCTGCCCAGCATGAGGGCGGGCGACGCTTTCTACAAGCTGATCATCATGGTGGCAATGGCGATCATCCTCTGGCTGCGTGGGGTGGCAGCGGGAGCGGCGGCGAGCGACGGTAATGACTTCCTGGCCGACGACCTCTACCACCGCTTCCGCCTCGGCGTGCTGGTGCTGACCGCCATCGCACTGTTCAACGCCGCCATCATCGGCAACGTGCCGATTGGCATCCTACTCAAGAGTCAACTGGGCAGCATCGTGGTCAGCTTCCTGTTCTTTGCCCTGCTCAACCTGGCCTGGAACAATCTTGAGGAGGCGCAGGCGAACATCAGCCGCTTTGGCGGGTCGGCGCGGCCCCAGCTAGGCATCTGGTTGGTCAGCCTGCTGCTGATCGTCGGGCTGATGGTGCCGCTGACTGCCCTGCTTGGCGGCTGGAACGGCAACGCCCTCGACCCACTCTCTGGCTTCTTCACCCTGCTGGCTATCGGGTTGGGAGCGGTAGGCGGGTTGGTCGGTGGCTTCGTCAACTTCCTGATCGGCGGCTTGCTGGTGCAGAAGCCGCCCACTATCACCCCGCCTACCCCCATTGCTGCTCCGACGGCGGGGGCGAACCTGCCCGCTAGCCCGCCGCCGCCCTTCACCGACACCGTGCTTACCCCGCTTGAGCCGATAACTAAGGTCAACGACAGCCCGATCCCCCTGATCGTGGCAATCACAGTGCTGCTGATCGTCGTCTTCATCCTCCTGCGTCAGGTTGAGCAACGGACAACGCAGCGGCGGCTGGCACTGGGGGCAGAGACGGGCCGCGAGAACTTCGGCAGTTGGTCGCTGTTCTTCAACCAGCTAAACCAATGGTTGCAAGGGCTGTGGGCCAGCCTGCTGCTGCGGCTGGGCCTACGCCAACCGCTGGTGGGGGAGGACGAACTGGCCGCCCTCGCCCACGACGAGCAGCAGCGTAGCATGGTCAGCCTGCGCCAGAGCTACAGAACTTTCTTGCGGCTGGCCGCGCAGGGAGGCAGCCCCCGCCCGCAGCAGACCACCCCCACGGAGTTCCTCACTCTACTGCAAGCCCGCTACCATGACTGCCTCCCCAGCCGCGCTGCCGCTAGCCTGACCGCCAGCTATGTGGCAGCCCGCTATGGGGGGCTGCGCCCGACACAGGCCCAAGTAATCGCCGCGCAGGGGGCTTTGCGCGAACTAGAGGCTTTCTTCCGCGAAGAAGCGAAGCGGCAATCACGCGACGGCCCCCAGCCCAGCCGTCCGCAAGCTGCCTAGCCTAGACTTTGCTCGCTAAACTGGCGCAGACCCAGGCGGCTGACGAACTCGGCGACTGGCACTGCCACCTCTAGCGGCTGTGCGCCAGGGGCGATCAAGCCCTGGGCCTGCATCGTCGCCAGCAGCGCGGTGGGGAAGCCAGTGGTGCGCTCCATTGCGCTGAAGCCGGTCGCAGCATCCGCCTGGTCGAGCAAGTCAACCTGGGCCTCCTGCCCTGCGTCGTTGCGGACGCGCACACGCAGTACCACTACATCCGCTGCGCCGGGGAAGCTGATGCGCGGGGTGAGCAGATCGGCCAGCACTCGGCGGGGGGAGAGCAGTTGGCCGCCGATCATCTGCGGCTCCGCGTCGAACAGACCGAGGGCTTGCCAGGCTTGCAGGATGCTGAGGTGGCCGGGGTAGCGCACCGTCTTCTCCTCGTAGACGCGCAGCCTGCCCGCGAAGTGGTAGGGGACGGTGCTGGTGCCACCGCTGGTGACGAATGCCTCGCAGCGGCCTAGCGGCGCAGGGAACTCCACCCACTCTGGCTCGGTCAAGGCAGGGACGGTGGCGATCTCGCCGCCACGCAGGTAGATCGCGTCGCCCACGTACTCGTTGATCAAGCCATCCATGTTGAAGGATAGCTGGTAGTTGAGCGGCGGGTGCGGATGGAGTGGCAGGCCACCAACGTAGATGTAGACTTCCCTGGGGTTGGCGAGCAGGCTGAGCGCGTGCAGGGCCAGCAGGTTGCCCATGCCCGGCATCAGGCCGCAGTCGGGCAGCACGCTGACCCCGGCCAGCTTCGCGCGGGGGTGGAGGGCTAGTTGCTGCTGCACCACAGCGGTGTTGCCGCCCAGGTCTGCGATATGCGACCCGGCAGCAATAGCCGCCTCGGTCGCGGTCAGGTTGAAGGCAAAGGGCAGTGCGCTGATCGTCGCCTGCGTACCGTGTAGCAGGTCGGCCAGGGCCGCCCGGTCGCGGGCATCTACCGTAGCGGCCACCGCCACTTCGCGTCCGCTCAGGCGGTTGACCCGCGCCGCTGCCTCCGCTGCCAGAGCCTGTTCGCGGTCGGCAATCACGATCCGCCCGGCCTCGCCAAAGCGCGCCAGGTCGTAAGCCGCCGCCGTCCCCTGCCGCCCAGCCCCCAGTACCGTGTAGTTGAACATCTTTCCCTCCTTCGCAAGTTAGCTGGATTATAGCACAGGCTGGCTATGAGCGAAGGGAACCTGCGCCAAAAAGCCCTCCCCCGGCGAACCAGGGGAGGGCAGTCGAGTTGTTGGTAATGCGCTTACGGTTGGTCGAACAGGATCGCGCTGATCGGCACGTTGCCGCTTAGTTGCAGGATGCTAGCCGTGCTACTACCCACCAGCGTCCATTGGGTGACGAAGCCACCGCCCACTGCGACGGTAACAGCCTGCTCGTCCGCCACGTCGTTCGGGCCACCGTTGCGGACGACAAACGTCCCACTGCGGCTGCCGTTGCCGGGGTTGTTGACGGTGAAGATGGTCAGGCGGAACGAGGTGGTGGGTAGGCCGCCCAGTTGGATTGCTGAGGTGGGGCTACCACCTGCGTCGTAGAGGCCACTGCCGACCGCAGGGCCGCCATCAAGCTGGGTGCTAGCTCCCGTCTGGGTGACAGTCTGCTGGAACAGGCCGCTACCCTGGGTGATAGTGTAGCGCACGGTGCTGAACAACGTGCCAGTCAGGTTCGAGTAGTCAAGGGCGGTTGGCCCCGGTGGGCAGTTGGCTGGGCAGGCGTTGAACGCCCCGCTGCCGTTGCGGTTGAGGACGATGTAGCCGTTCTTGCCAAACGCCTGGCCGCCCAGTTGTGCGTTGAGCGAACCCACGCCCGCTGCGCTGCTGAGGTTGAGGTCTTGGGTCAGCACCAGGCTGGCGGTTAGGGTGACGACCGACCCCGCTACAGTGGTGGCGGTGCTGGTGCGGGTGGGGGTGGCGGTGGCGGTCGGGGTGAAGGTGCTGGTACCAGCCGGGGTGAAGGTAGCAGTTGGCAAGGTGCCACTGCCCGCATCGAACAGGATCGCGCTGAGGGGGGCGTTGCCGCTGTTGCCGTCTACCAGTTCAAAGACCGCGACATCGGTGCTGCCGTTGACCACCCACTGAGTCACTGTGCCGCCGCCTTCGGGGTAGCTAAGGGGCTGCTTGTCAGCGGGGTCGATCACGGTCACGCCGCTGGTGTTGGTGATCACCATTGTGCCGCTGCGTGTGCCACCGCCGGGGTTATTGCCGTTGAAGACGGTCAGGCGGTAGGGAGTATTGGGCAGGCCGCTGAGTTGAATCTTGAGCGACTGGTTGTTGCCGTCACCGCCGTTGTCGTAGAGACCACTGGCAACCGAGGCTCCACTGTCGATCCGACTACTGGCCCCTGCCTGGGTGATCACCTGCTGAAAGAGGCCGCTGCCGCGCGTGATGGTGTAGCGCACGCCGCTGAAGATCGTGCCAGTCAGGGTTGTGGTGTCACTGATTGTCGGCCCTGGAGGGCAGTTGGCTGGGCAGCCATTGAACGCCCCGCTGCCGTTGCGATTGAGGACGATGTAGCCGTTCTTGCCAAACGCCTGGCCGTTGAGTTGCGCGTTGAGCGAACCCACGCCAGCCGCGCTGCTGAGGTTGAGGTCTTGGGTCAGCACAAGATTGGCGGTCAGGGTAATGCCGTTGCTGACCGGGGTAGCAGTGCTGGTGCGGGTCGGCGTGCTGGTGGCGGTGCCTGTCGGAGTGATGGTGGGGCCGCCTGGGGTGGCGGTGCTGCTGGGCGTGGCCGTGCTGGTGGCAGTGCCAGCCGCGTCAACGTCTAGGAAGAAGCCGCTGACCGGCATATTGCCATTCGTCCCCAGCTTGTACTCAATGATCTGGGCCGAAGTGCTGCCTTGCAACAGCCATTGGGTGACAGCACCCTGGCCGCCGCCGACGCTGATGTTGCTGCGGTCGGCGGGGTCGTCCGCGCCACCATTGTTGACGACCATCACGCCGCTGCGCCCACCGTTGCCGGGGTTGTTGCCGTTGTGGACGGTCAGGCGGACGGGGGTGGTCGGTAGGCCGCTCAGTTGGATGACGAGCGTCTGGCTGATACCATTGGCTGGGTCGTCACCGTTGTCGTAGATGCCGCTGTAGATTGGATTGCTGCCGTCGAGCTTAATGCTGCCGCCACTCTGCGGAGCGGGGTTGTTGGCTTGCAGGCCGCTGCCACGGGTGATCGTATAGCGCACGCCGCTGAACAGCGTGCCGGTCAGGGTCGAGTAGTCGGCGGCGTTGGGGCCGGGAGTGCAAGGGCAACCCCCGAAGCCGGTCGGCCCGTTGCGGTCAATGACCACGTAGCCGTTCTTGCCAAAGGCTTGCCCAGCCAGCGTTGCGTTAAGCGAACCAACTCCAGCCGTAGTACTCATGTCCAGGTCTTGACTCAACACCAGGGTGCCAGTCACCAGGCTAACGACGTTGTTGGGGTTGGGGGTGGCAGTGGCGGTGGCACTGGCGGTCGGCGAGTTGGTCGGCACTGTCGTGCGCGTGTTGGTCGCTGTTGGCGGGGTGCCGGTCACACTGGGGGTGGCGGTGAAGGTAGCGGTGCTGGGCGGGGTCGGGGTGCTGATTGGCGCGGGGAAGACCTGGCGGCTGCTGAGGATCGCCACGCCACGGGCAGGCAGGGTAATCACGATCTGGTTGCCGCTAATCGTGTACTGGGCGTTGCCGTTCAACACGTCGTAGAGGACGCTGCCGTTGATTGCGTCGCCAATCGCCCGATGCAGAACCTTCGCCATCTCCCCCCGCTTGATGAAGCTGTTGGGGAAGAAGCAGGCGGTGGTGCCACAAGGTGCGCCGTTGACGACACCGTTGTGGGCCAGCGTCTCAATCGCAGCGTAGGCGAAGAAGCTGCTTGGCACGTCGGTGAAGGTGGGGCTGGTCGGGGTGAAGGTGGGGTACTGCTTGGCCCGCACGATGATCAGCGCGCTCTCGCTGCGGCGGATGAAGTCGTTGGGGCGGAAGCAGTTGGCGGTGCCACATGGCCCACCAAGGATCACACCCGCGTGGACGGCGGCCTCGATGTACGCATAGAAGATATTGCTGGGCGGCACGTCGCTGAAGGTCGGGCTGGTCGGGGTGAAGGTGGGGATGCCCAGGCCAATCGCGGCTAGCTTGGCAAACTCGCCACGGCGGATGTTGCTGTTCGGCTGGAAGGTGCCGCCAACGAAACCGCTGCTGATCCCCCGACAGGCCAGGAACTGGATGTCGGCGTAGAAGATGTTGGTCGGCGGTACGTCGCTGAAGCTGAGGCTACACGGGGTAGCCGTCGCCACACTGTTGCCCAGGTTGGGCAGGCCCGCCAGGGGGACGGTGATTACCTGCGTGCCAGTCATGCCGTTGTTCATCACAGTGACGACCGTCTCGCTGTTGTTGGTACGGGCGTAGCCGTAGACCAGCTTCACATCGTCGGTAATCACGGTGGTGAAGTCACCGCTGCGGAGGCTGGGTAGCTGGCTGCGGATGTAGCCCAACTTCTGGTAGTAGTTCGCCAGTTCGCTATCATAGGGGCCATACGTCCCCGTGCCGTAGTCGCTCCAGGGGAAGGGGGCGCGGTTGTAGGGGTCGTCCTCGCCGTTGCGGTCGGCAGCATAGAGGCCCGCCTCGTCGCCGTAGTAGGTGGTCGGCGCGCCCAGGTAGGTGTACTGGAAGGCGGCGGCCAGGCGCAGGCGTTGCTTCGGCTCGGTGTTGGGGTTGACGGTACCGTTGGTGCCAGTCACTTCCTGCCCAGGCAGGCGCAGCAGTTCCAGCACGCGAGTGTTGTCGTGGGTGCCGAGCAGGTTCATCGAGGCGTACTGGGCCGGGAGCGGGTAGTCCTCGCGGATGGCACGCAGCGAGTGGTCGAACTCCGAGGGCTTAAAGGCGTAGAGGGTGCCTGCGCCGTTGAGGTCGTTGTCGGTGAAGTCGTAAGGGTAGCGGGCGAAGCCGAGGACGCTGGTGCGGAAGCGATAGTTCATCGTGCCGTCCAGTTCGTCGCCCAACAGCCAGTCGGCAGCATACGGCCAGCGTTCGGCGATCAGCACGCCGTCAGGATTGTACTGCTTGGCGTAGGTGCGCAGGTCTGTCCACATGTTGCCAAAGCTGGGATCGTCGGCTACGTCGTAACGCCAGCCGCTGGCACCGAGGTTGTACCACAGTTTGGTTACGTTGTTGGCGGTGGTGGTGCCAGTCGCGCTGACCACAGTGCGGTAGAGGTAGTCGCGCAGGGTGGGGTCTTGCTTGTTCATCTCTGGGATGCTGTCGAAGCCGTACCAGCCGCGATAGTTGCCAGCGGCGCAGGTGGTCGGTGGGGTACCAGCACTGAAGGTAAACCAGTTGAAGTAGGGCGACTCGCTGGCGTTGGCCGCCTCGCAGGCACCGACGGTGGCGTAGCGATGGTAGCGGTCGAAGTAGAGGCCGTCCGAGGAGGAGTGGTTGAACACGCCGTCGAGGATGATGCGGATGCCGTACTGCTGGTAGGCTTCAGTCGCCAGTTGTTGGAACTTGGCGTTGTCGCCCAGGATTGGGTCGATCTGCTTGTAGTTATCAGTATCGTAGCGGTGGTTGCTGCGGGCTGCGAAGATCGGGTTGAAGTAGATCGTGTTGAAGCCCCGCGCCTTGAGGTAGGGCAGTTCCTGGCGCACCCCCTCCAGGTCGCCGCCAAAGAAGTCGCGGCCACCAAAGCCCGTGTCGCGGAAGTCCTCTGGCGGCTCATTCCAGCGGGTGTGTAGGAAGCTCTGGATGTTGCCATAGAAGGTTTGTAGGTTGGCAAGTTCATCGTTCGAGCGGTCGCCATTGCGGAAGCGGTCGGGGAAAATCTGGTAGATCACCGCATCCTTCATCCAGTCGGGGGTGGTGAAGCCCGGTTTGGAGACACTGAGCAGGTAGGCACCATCGCCCGGCTCGGCCTGGTGGGAGATCACGCCGTCGCCACCCTTGTTCACGTTGTCCTTATCGCCGACGTAGTTATCGTTGTACCAGTCGGTGATACCGCCTGCTGCTTCCAGCTTGAAGCGGTAGTAGGCCAGTACCTGGGTGAGCGGGGTGCTGTAGCGAAGCTGCCAGTAATCGTACCCATTCTGGCTGCCCGCGTTGGTCATCGGCAAGTCGTTGGGGCCAGCATTGATGCCAGCGGGCAGGCCGATGTGACGCGAGTAGTAGACACGTAGGGTGGCAGTGCTGTAGTCGCTAGCCTTGACCCGGATGGTCAGGGTGACAGCGGTGCCAGCGGGTACAGCACCGAAGGGGGTGCGGTAGCTGGGGCTGAAGCTGTCGTGCAGGATCATATTCCAGTCCTGCGCGCCACGCACGCTGTAGCTGTAGCGGAAGCCGCTGAAGTTAGCCTCGCTGCCGCCGCTGGTGCGGGTAAAAATCTGGTACTCCACGCCTGCAAAGGCAGCCTGAGCGGGGATGTCCAGGTGCCAGTTTGCGCCAGGATAGCTGGTATCGGCCACGCCACACACTTTGGTGTAGGTGGTGGTGCCAAGCACGTGGTACTCGGCGCAGGCCAGGTCGCCGCCGCTTGCGTCGCTGTTCAGCCAGACGCGCACACTATCGCTGGCGGTGGGGTACTTGAGAGCCACGCCGTTGATCGTCTGAGCGACCCAACGCACGTAGCTAGCCGACAGGGGAGCAGCGGACTTTGCGGGCTGCGCTGCCGCTGAGGGTTCCTTCGCCTGCGAAGGGGTCGTTACCAAACCAGAAAGGGTCATCAACAGCAAAGCCAGGGTCGCCACCGTACTGATCAGCCGGTAACGCCGCTCTGCCAGACCTCCAATCAAACCTACCATGAACCTTGCTCCTCTCTCGAAGGGGGAAACCAAACGCACGGATTGCCCCGCCAGCCTGCGGCCACACCGCATCGGCGCGGTATGTTTGAACACTGAACAAACTAATGGGACGGGCGCGATCTTAGCACAATCCTACGACAGAGTCAAGTACAGCACCAGGGCGGTTCAAGTAAAGTAGGGCAGCCCGTTACCAGCCGCCTCGCAGCAACGGCTGGCAGCTAGTAGGCGACCATCACGTAGCCCTCACCCGGCTGCGTGAACAGGAGAGTGGGGGCTACATTGGCAGAAAGGGGAGTCTTGAGAGAAGCACCAGGCTCTGCAAGTTAGCGGTTCAGCAGCACCCAGGTGCCATTCGGGGTGGTGAGGTTGCCGCCGCTGGGCAGCAGAGCGATCACCTTGTCTACAGTGCCAGTGTAGAACAGCGCGCCCTTCGCGTAGCCCTGCCGTGCGCCGGTGCCACCAACCTCCTGGTTGCTGGCCCAGCCGAGCCGCTGGCGCACCCCTGCGCCCTCGCGCCAAACCTTGCCGAAACCACGGATTGGTTCGTAGAGGCCGCCAGGCGGGGTGAGGCCGCTATTCACCGCATCACCCTCGCGCCAACTGTCAGCATAGACCTGGTAGGTGCCGTCGTTGTAGAGAACATAGATACCCTTGTCGCCATCATTCGCGTAGAAGTAGAGCATCCGACCGCCCTGGAAGTCCTCGTAAGCGGTCTTGACGTTGCCGCCAGCAATACCCGCGTCGGTGGCGCAGCCGAGCAGTTGGCGCACCGTCTGGTTGCTGCGGACGCTGTTGGCGAAGGTAGGAGCGGGGGCGAAGGTGCAGTTGTCCGCTGGGGTCGGCTGGCCGCCACCATACCGCCAGTTGTAATACTGGCTGCCCACATTGCCCATCTCGACGCGGAAGCCCGCCGAGTTGCTGGGCGTGTAGGTGAGAATACGCCGCTCGAAAGCCTGGAACATAACTGCCTTGTCTACCCCGCCAACGCGCATGGTAGTCCAGTACGGCTCGCTGATCGGGTAGCCCGCCGTGTAGATCGCGTCGATCACTGGGCCGTTGATGTAGCGACCGCCTTCGTAGATGGTGCCACTCTGGTTGAGGTAGTCGTAGAACTGATCGGCGATATTGTGGCCGGTCTGGGTGTAGAAGACCTTGAGCTTCGCCAACCCTACCTTCGTGCTATCTGCCCCAATCACGCCGCTACGCCCATAGGTCTCGCTCACATCCTGACCTACGCGCACGTTGCTGCGGCCCAGCACGGTAGCCAGGCTGGCGAAGGTAGGCGTGTTAGGATTGAAGCCGTTAGGGAAGTCGCCCGCGAGCGTGATGTTGGCAGGGGTGTAGGGCTGGAAGCTGTTGTTGCCGATCTGGATGCGCCCCTCGATCATCTCGCGCACCAGCAGGCCGTTGCTGATATAGAACTGGCTATTGGGGTCGACGTTGGGGTTGTTGATCTCCATCCGACTCTTTTCGTAATAGACGACGCGCCGCTGACCATTCTGGCCCTCGGCATAAGGCTCGAAGGCAATCCCGCTGATGCGGTTGCCCCAGACCCAGCCGCGGCTGACGATGCCGTTACGTACTGGCAGGTCGGGGCGGTCGGCTACCGCCTGGAAGGGGTCGGTCTGCGCGCTGCTGCTGCCCGCCAACAGGGGCAAGGCTGCCAACATGAGAGCAAGGGCTAGGGCAAGGCTAATGATTCGCTTGTTCATCTTCATCTCCTGGTCTTTGATAATCAAAACTTCAGTTGCGTACTTTCACGCTCAGTAGCATAACGAACCAATCCGCAAGAAGTTTCGTGGCACAGGGAAGATGAGGGGAGCGGGAACAACCAGCCATTCTAGCACTCCAGGGTGAGCGGCTGCCACGGTCGCTGCTGTCAAAACCTTACCTTTGACCACTACTCTACCCTCCGCGCTGAAGTCAAGGTGGTAAACCTGCTTCTGTCAACACGGCTAGCAGTATCAACATTGCACGCGAGTAGTTGGTTCCCTCAGTGCGGCAACCCATCGGCGGGGTAGGGCAGCGACTTGCTGCTGGCGGCTGTTGCTAGCTCCTGGTACTTGCGGGCGTACTCCAGGGTGGCGGCCACCACCGTGCCATGCGTCCAGGTTAGGGGAGCGACGCTCATCGGCTGGCCGCTGTAGGGGTTGAGTTGCTCGGCCATTACCCCGCTGGGGGCAGCGTGGCTGGCGACCCACTGCAAGATCTCCTTGGCGGGGGCAAGGTCGGTCAGGCGGCGAGCGCGGGCTATGTGCCACTGAGCCTGCCACATGGTGCAGATAAACCAGGGGTTGCCAGGGACGTTTTGAATATCGTCGCTGACCCGATGAAAGTAGTCGTTCTCGTAGCGAGCAGAGCCACCAACCTCGGTCTTGGCCCACAGGCGGCGGCGGATCGCCTCCATCGTGCTGACCACCTGCGGGTTGCTGGCATCGAGCATCCCGAAGTAGAACAGGCCGTAGATGCTGCTATCAATGTTCGCATCAGCCACCAACTCGCCCTCTGCGGTGGCGCATAGGCCGCGCAGGAAGCGGTTGTTACCAGCATCCCACAGGTGCTTGAGGGCAGCCTCCTTGATCTCGTTGGCGGCCTGGGCGTACTGGGCCGCTGCCTTACGCTCGCCAAAGATTTCGGCAAAGCCTGCCGCTGCCGTCAATCCAGCCCAGGTCGCCGCTACGGTGAAGCTCCAAATACCGCGCCGCTCCTCCCACAGGTCGTAGGTGGGGGCAGGCAGCCCCGTCGCCTTGTCGCGGTAGCTCACCATCCAGTCCGCAGCCCGCTTGATGAAGCTGCTGTAGAGGCTGGTAATGAACTCCAGGTCGGTATACTGCTGGTAGTGCTTCCAGAGGGCGTGTAGCACCAGGGCGGTTTCATCCTCCTGGATCGGCAGTTGCGCGTCCCCATGCGCACCGATCCAAGGGTGCCAGGAGGAGCCGAAGCTACCATCGGGGCTATACTTGTGCAGCAGATAGCCGTCTTCGGTGATCGTGCGGGCGCAGAACTCGAAGAAGCGGCGGGCGAGGTCGGGGTAGCCTGCGCTGTCCACCGCCATCGCAATCAGTGCGCCGTCACGCGGCCAGACGTAGGAGTAGGTGTCACGATTGAAGTTCATGTTGTCACTATCATTAGCGGCCAGGATCGCCCCACGATTGTCGATCTGGGTGCGGAGGATCAGCAAGCTGCGGCGGTAGAGGTTGCTGACTGGCGCAGAAAGGTCGCACTTGCTGATCACCGCCTCGGTGTCGCTGCGCTTCGACCAGCGTCGCCAGTAGGCAGTGGTACGGTCAAGAATGCCGCCCACCCCCAGCTTGCGCGTGGCAGCATCAAGCTGCTTGACCTCGGAGAACGACTTGCCGACGGCCATCCAATGGCTGATCGTCGCGTTGCCAGCGTCGGGCAGGCTGGCGTGCAGGCTGACAGTACAATCCACCGAACCCTGGGTGATCGGGTTGCCGCTGAGGTAGCCGTCCTCTGCGTCGCGCCACGTTCCCTCGGCCCCGTTCGACTTCTGGCCTGCCGCATAGCCGTTGAGGCCGACCCGCTCGCCTACCTGCCCGTTGAACAGCAGATAGCGGCGGCCACGATAGGCGATCATCGCGTTCAGTTTGGGCGCGTAGTAGACGGTGTCGCCAATGTCTGAGCCGTAGAGGTTGATCGCATAGTGGAAGAACAGGCGCAATTCCCGCGTCTGCTGGCGGTGATTGATGAAGCTGAATTGGCGCACCATGATGTTCTTCTCAATGTCCACTGCGTCGCTGGCGGCGATAGCAAGGCCCAGGTGGTCGTTCGCCAGCGTCACTTGCGTGACCAGCGCATCATGCTTGTAGAGCAGTACGCGCGACCAGCTACGGTCGTCCAGCCAAAGGAACTCGCCGTCTACCCACAAACCAGTACGGCAGGGGAAGCCGAGGGTGTGATTTTCGAGGCCAACGAAGGGGTAGTAGATGTCGCGGACGTTGTAATTTGCGTCGAAGTTGATCAGCAGATTGCCGTTACCAATGGGTAGATCGCGTGGCAAGTTGGGTTTCTCCCTAGCATGGATTGGCACGACGTTGTGCTGGTGAGCTTCATTTTACCACATTGTGGCCCGCCCTGCCCAGCCAGGCGACGGATGAGGCTGAGCGGTAGGCTCGCCCTCCTCCCCTCGCGGAGGATGAGCGCAGGCCGCTGGCTGTGACCTGGGGCGGCTATCGTGTGTTATAATGTGGTGATGACAGCAGATGAGTTGAACGAGCAGGCGGCGGGCTGGGGGCTGCGAGCTAGAGCGGGTGCGGTAGAGTGGCAAGTGCGGGCAACACCACGGGCCGCGCGTAACGTGATCCTCGGCCAGCAGGCTGGTGCTACCCGCATCGCCTTGACTGCGCCGCCGGTTGAGGGGGCTGCCAATGCCGCCCTGGCCGACTACATCGCGGCAGTGCTGGGGGTTAGTAAGCGGCAGGTGCGGCTGGTTCACGGCAGCAGGAGCCGCAGCAAACTGTTCCAGATCGAGGGCGTAGAGCTTGATCAGGCACTACGCCTGTTGCAGGCAGCCAGCAAATCGCAACCAGGAGAAGCAAAACCATGACCCACGACGAGATCATCACCGCTATCCCGAAGACGGCCCGCGCTCTCAACCAGATCGCCGACCGCCTGAGCGATGAGCAACTGCGCCAGCGACGCAACGACGGCCACTGGTCCTTCAAAGAGGTGATCGGCCACCTGCGCGATGTGGCCGCTGTCTACAACGAGCGTATCCAGGTAATCGGCCAGGTCGCCAATGCCACTCTCGCCCCCTTCGATCCAGAGAAGCTGGTAGCCGCCGGGGGCTACAACAGCCTGCCCGCCGCTCGAATGATCGCCGAGCTTGAGGGGCTAGAGCGCAGCATCACCCAGCTACTTAGCGGCTTGGACGAGGCGGGCTGGCAGCGCGGCGGTGTCCACCCCACACGCGGTACACTGACCATCGAACAGCTAGCCAGCAACTATGTTGAACACGCCAACGATCACGTGGACGACCTCTGGGAACGCATCGGCTCTTGCTAGCCGGTCAGCCCATTTAGCAAAGGAGCAACAAATTGACGCACGACGAGATCATTGCCGCTCTGCGTAGCAGCAACGGCCAGCTTGAGAGGATAGTGGCGGGCCTGGATGAGGGGCAAATGAGCGGGCGGCGGGCGGACGGCCATTGGTCGGTCAAAGAGGTGATCGGCCACCTGCGCGACGCTAGTGCGCTGTTCCACTATCGCATCAGCCGCATCAGCCACGAGGACAATCCGCTGCTCCCTGATGCGGACACTGACGCGCTGGTGGCGAACGGCAACTACAACGCCGCCGACGCTGCGGCCCTGTTCGCCGAGACTGCCAGGCTGGACAACCAACTGGCGGGGTTGCTGGCTGGGCTGGATGAGGCAGGCTGGCAGCGCAGTGGCACCCACGCCACCAACGGCCTAATCACCGTCGAGCAGATCGCCACCTATCATGTCAACCACGCACAGGGCCACAGCACGGAGATTAGCGAGCGGTTGGCCGGGGCTAAGTTGACGCACGAGCAGATGATTGCTGCTTTGCACCACAACGCAGGCCAGCTTGCCACACTGGTGGCGGGGCTGGACGAGGAGCGGTTGCGCCAGCCTGCGACCAACGGTTGGTCGATCAAGGAGCTGGTCGGCCACCTGTACGACGCTAGCGGCCAGTACGCCATCCGCTTCCGCCGCATCGCTGGCGAGCATAGCCCCACTCTCCCTGGCTACGATCAGGAGCAGATGGTTCGCGACGGCGACTACCAGAACCGCGAACTGGCCCCGCTGCTGCACGAGATCGCCAGCCGCGACGAGCAGACTGCCGCCTTCCTTAGCGGCTTGCCAGCGACGGCCTGGCAGCGCATTGGCGTACATGAGGAGCGCGGCCCGACTACGCTAGCCGAGATCGTCCTCCACTACGTTGAGCATGAACATGAGCATCTGGCAGAGGTGGCACAATTGGCAGGCTCACCAAACAATTAGGAAACCTGAGTGGCTATGACACATTTCTTCTTTACCAACTGGGAGACGTTGGGCCGCATCCTCTTTGTCGGCGTACTAGCCTACGTCGCGCTGGCGATCTCGCTGCGCTTTGCGGGCAAGCGCATCCTGGCCCGCATGGACTCGTTCGATTTCGTGGGCAACGTCGCGCTCGGCTCCACCCTGGCAGCCATCGTCCTCACCCCTACCATCAGCCTGGCCGAGGGGCTGGCCGCCTTCGTCGTACTGGTCGGCATTCCATTCCTGATCAACCTGGCCTCTGCCCGCCAACCAAGTATCCGCACCTTCCTCAACGGTGAACCAACCATGTTGATGCATCGGGCCACTTCATCAGCCATGCAATGCGAGTCACCCATGTCAGCCGTGATGAGATTCTGGAGGCGATTCGCAAGGACGGTTATGGGGCATTGGAGGATGTGGACTCGGTAATCCTGGAGATTGACGGTCACTTCTCGGTGATTGGGCGTAAGGAGAACAGCACCCATACCGCTATTGCGAACGTGCTGGACAACCCGCCCTCGCCGTAGCTGGGGCTAGCCGCTGGCTACTCAGGGGGGTAGCCGAAGCCTGCGCGAAAGGCGGCTACGAAGTGGGCAGCCACGGTCTCCATGGCTAGAGGTTGGCCGCACAGTGCTGCCAGGCTGGTTACGCCCTTGCCCGCCTCCTGGATGCCGCAGGGGACGATGTAGCCAAAGTAGGCAAGGTCGAGGTTGACGTTGAGCGCAAGCCCATGCGTGCTGATGCCACGCCCGTTGACGTGGACACCGATGGCCGCTAGCTTGCCCAGCCTGCCGCTCTGCTCCGCCACCCATAGCCCGCTGTAGCCTGCTACCTGCTGCCCTACAATGCCGAAGCCTGCGACGGTGGCGATCAGCACCCGCTCAAGGTCGCGCACGTAGAGCGGGTAGTCGAGTGGTGCGCCGCGCAGGGCTAGCAGGTCGAGGATCGGGTAGGCGACTAGCTGGCCGGGGCCGTGATAGGTCACGTCGCCGCCACGATCTACGTTGAAGGTGGCAGCCCCACGCTCGGCCAACTGCGTGCTGGTGAGCAGGATGTTCTCCGCTTTGCCGCTACGCCCCAGGGTGTAGGTGTGCGGGTGTTCGAGCAGCAGCAGGCTGTCGCCTACTGTGCCTGCTGCCCGCTGCGCTGCGAAATCCGCTTGTAGCCGCAAGCCCTCGGTATAGCTAACCAGCCCCAGGTGATGGCTAGTAAGGGTGGCGGTCATCAGTTCTCCTTTGTGGGGCAGGTTGCCCGTGCGCCAGGCTAACTCGTCTGCTGCTTCGCCACCGAGCAGGCTCAGCTGCTTGCCGCGTGGCCGCTCGCCACGGGTGGCGGTCTGCATCGTCTGCGCTTCGTAGTGCGGTGGCATCTCCACCCCCTTGCCCGCGATCAGGTCGGCAGCGGTGATTATTTGCAGGCGTGGGTAGCTCTGCTCGTGGCCGCGCATGATGTAGCTGCTCTCGTATGGCGCGGCCACCTGCGCCTCCTGGGTCATCGGGCGGGTTGGCTCCGCCGCCAGCACCAGCACGCCGATAGCCGCCTGCTCTCGCTCGACTGTGCCTGCCAGGTCGCGCATCATGCCCACGCCAACGTTCTGACCGCCCTTGACCGAGATGATCACTTTGCGCGGCTTGCCACCATCCTCGAAGTAAATCACGCCGTCTATGCCACCGTCCGCCCCCTTCTTGCTCTTGCCAGGGCGGGCTGCATCCTCGTGGATCGGCTGACCGCCCAGCTTCAACACCACCCAGTCCTGGAACTCGTACTTGTCGCGGGCGGCCAGTTCTAGCGCGTCCTCAGGGCTGTCGGGCAGGCCGACTACGCCAAAGCTAGCGTCGGGGTAGGTCTGGCGAATGCGCTTCTCGATCACCCCGATTGCCAGGCTGGTGATGTCGATCCCCAGCCAGCCGCGCCCCAGCTTCTCCGCCGCCACCACTGCCGTGCCGCAGCCGCAGAAGGGGTCTAGCACAACATCCCCTGGGTTGCTCGATACCCTGACGATGCGCTCAAGCAGAGCCAGTGGCTTCTGCGTAGGGTAGCCAAGTGCTTCCTTAGCCTGCGAGTTGATTGGCGGAATGTCTGTCCACACATCTTGCAGTGGAACACCTGGCATTTCGTCAAGGTAACGTTTGTATCTAGGCACAATGCCTGGTGCAGTCTGGACTATGCGCCCCTGCTCAATAAGTGCCTGCATCTTCGCCCTCGTGTAACGCCAATAGCGAGTGACACCCATTACCTCGTAGGAGGGATTGCCCTTACTGGCACCCCCTGGTGCTTGAAGGTTGTCTAGCCAGTAACGGCGACCTGTCTCCGGCTCTATCGTGCTATAGTAACGCTTGACATAATCGGCATCGTAAGCTGTGTAGATCGGATTCCACGTCCACTGGTTCGTCTTAGTGTAGTAGAAGATGGTATCGTGGATGCGGCCTGCCTGCTTGCGCCCCTGCTTGCCGTCGTTGTGAGCAGAGGAACGCTTCCAAATAAACTCGTTCCTGAAGTTCTCCGCGCCAAAGACGGCATCGAGGATCAGCTTGAGGTAGTGGCTGGCGGTGGGGTCGCAGTGCAAGTAGAGCGAGCCAGTTGGCTTGAGGGCGCGGTGCAGTTCGGCGAGGCGGGCGGCCATCATCACCAGGTAGCCAGTCAAGGCGTTGCGCCCAACCAGCTTGATCATCGCTTCCAGGGCATCCTTGACCACCACAGGCACACGGGGACTGCGAACCACCTCGTTGTACTCCAGGCTACTCCACTCCCAGGTGTCGGTGAAGGCGTGTATCTGAGCCTGCGCGTCTGCTCCACTGACTGCGCTCTTGAACAGCACATTGTAATTGCGGTTGCTGTTGAAGGGGGGATCGAGGTAGATCAGGTCTACGCTCTGCTCGGCGATCAGTCCGCCGCGCAGCACCGCCAGATTGTCGCCATAAAACAAGGTGTTCTGCAAGTCAGCCACTCCTTTTGCTAGCCGCCATTGCCGAAAGCGAAGTGGCTGACTTGCCGCAGCCACCACTATCGCTGGACAGAGACTACCAGGTGGCCTGCTCAGGAGCCGCTTGTTGCCTTCTTCTCGCCTAGCGGCACGAAGTAGGTAGCGGCAGCCAGGTCGATTAGCCGCGGACTTAGCTGCGGCGCGATGTTCTGGTAGCGGGCCAGGCTGGTCAACTGGCGTAGGATATCACGCGGGTGGACGGCGCGCATCGGACGGTTAGTCTTCATGTAGTGTTCGCGCACCAGATGGCTGAAGGCACTCTCATCATAGGGGATGCCTAGCCGCTGGCACTCGGCCATGAAGATGTTGCGGAACTGGTCGAGGCTGGGGTCGGGCATATGTAGCTTGTTCTGGATGCGGCGCAGGAACGCTTCATCTACTAGCTCGGCTGGCTCAAGGTTGGTGGAGAAGACCAGGAACAGTTCGAATGGCACCTGCAACTTCTTGCCAGTGTGCAGAGTAAGGAAGTCAGTTCCCTTTTCCAGCGGCACGATCCAGCGATTGAGCAGTTGTTGGGGACTCATCACCTGACGGCCAAAGTCGTCGATCAGGAACACGCCGTTGTTGGCCTTCAACTGGTAAGGAGCCTCATAGAAGCCAGTGTCGCCGTGCCACACCAGGTCAAGATCAGTCATCGTCAGTTCGCCGCCAGTGATCACCAATGGCCTTTGCACCTGCACCCAGCGGCGGTCAGCGCACTCGGCGTGGATCGGGTCAACCAGGCCACTGAGGCTGGGTGGCGGCAAGCCGTTTGGCCCAGGGAAGGCAATGGCATGGTGCAGGTGCAGGTCGAAGAACTGGATGATCTGCCCATCGGCTTCGAGGGCGTAGGGGACGACTACCGCATCGCCCATCATCATGCCGATGCGCTCGGTCAGCATACTCTTGCCGTTGCCGGGTGAGCCAAAGAGAAAGAGCGAACGACCTGCATTGACTGCCGCCCCCACCTTGTCTATCGTATCACCGACCAGGTTCATGCCACGCAAGGCGTTTTGGACAACCGCCTGGTTGATCTGCGGCTTGTGCTGGGCCTGGAGCAACACCATCTCGATGTACTTGCTGAGCGGCACGGGGGCCGGGCCAACATAGCTGTTGCGCTTCAACACAGCTTCGGCGCGATCCATGCCCTTGCGGGTCATCACGTACTGGTAGCCCGCTGCGCCCAGGCCGCTAGCCCCGGTCAGTTCGACCAGTTCCTCGCGCTTAAGGGCTTGCATGACCACCTCGATCACCCCGTAGAAGGGCAGGCGCAGTTGGCTAGCCATCTCGTAGCCGGTCTGGTAGCTCTGGTAGTAGAGGACCTTGAGGACAAGTTCGGTGACGAGGCTGGGACTGAGGCCGGTCTCGGCCATCGTCTTCGGCTCTTGCAGATAGCCATTCTTGGGCTGGGCCGCCGATTGCTGCACCGACACGGCGGGCTGCGGTGCTGGTTGGTAGGCAGGGGCGGCTTCGGGCTGGGCATAGCCGCTATTAAGTTCGGAAGGTTGGCGCGGGATAAACTGGCTCACGATGCTCTCCTTGCGCGGCTGCGGGGCGCGAGTGTGCGGAAAGGGCTGGTCGTCCACCCTATTATACGCCTCTAACCCCCTTCTTACAAGGGGCAGCAAGATGGCCGTCGGGCTTGTTCATCAATGTTGTAAGCATCCCGGTGTGTTGCCTTGCGTAGCTGCGCCTGCACTTGGGGGAAATGCTAGACAAGAGTTGCTTTTCCTACACCTACGCCTCTATCCCAGTGGACGCGAGGCTGAGGGGGACAAGGCGGCTGCGGGCAAACTCTCGCCTGGGCGGTACCATGCGGCCAGCGTTGAGAACCAGCACGCCCTCTGCCTGCTGTGCCTGCTCATGGGCGTGGTAGCTGCTCCGCACCAGCGGGCCACTCTCCACATACTTGAAGCCCAATTTGCGGCCAATCGTCTTTAGCTCGCCAAACTGCTCTGGCGTGTAGTAGCACTCCACTGGCAGGTGCTTGAGCGAAGGGCGCAAGTACTGGCCGATGGTCATGATGTCGGTACCCTGTTCGCGGATGTCGCGCATGGTCTGCACAATCTCCTCCCAGGTCTCGCCCACACCGATCATGATGCCAGTCTTGGTCATGATGTTGCGCTCTGCGACCATCTCTTTTGCGCGGCGCAGCAGTTGTAGCGAGCGTTCGTACTTGGCCTGCGGGCGCACCAGGCGGTAGAGGCGGGGGACAGTCTCGGTATTGTGGTTGAGAATGTCAGGGCCAGCCTCCATCACCAGCTTGAGCGCGTCATGGTCGCCCTTGAAGTCGGGGATCAAAACCTCGATGCTGGTGCCGGGGCAGTTCTCGCGGATCAGGCGCAGGCACTCGTAGAAGATCGGCGCGCCACCGTCCTTACGTTCATCGCGGTTGACTGAGGTGATCACCACGTGCTTGAGGCGCAGGGTTTGCACGGCGTGCAGCAGGCGGGCAGGCTCCTCCCAATCCAGCGGGCCAGGTCTGCCAGTGCCAATCGCGCAGAAGGAGCAGGAGCGGGTACAGGTGTTACCGAGGATCAGGAAGGTAGCCGTGCGGTTCTCGAAGCACTCACCGATGTTGGGGCAGTGCGCCTCCTCGCAGACGGTGTGTAGGTCGTTCTCGCGCATCAGGCTCTTGACATCGCGGTAGTTCTCGCCAGTCTGTAGCTTGACCTTCAGCCAGTCGGGACGGCGCAACAGGGGGTCAATAGGCATTTTGGTTCGTCTCCGTTTCCGTGTTCAACCCTGGTTCTTTGCTCGGTTGCAGTCAGCCCAGGCCCGTAGTTCTCGACTATGTCGTGCAGATCAGTCGCTGGCTTCAGGCCCGCAGTTCTGGCTTAGAGACTGTTCGCGGCTGCCTGCCCCTACAGCCACAATCTCGGTTAAAGCTCTGCAACCATGAAGTGCAATCGGCTAGTCACAATCCCCGTCTCTCAAGTATAACCCCCCACTTCCCCCCATGTCAACGAAGGGGCCGCTGGCTAGCAAGGCAGCCGCTGGCCCCTACGCAAGAAGGAGGGTGCTACAACCTTGCAACGGTTAGTAGATGCTGGTCTGGCTGTTGACCGCCTCCAGCCACTTCTTGACGCTCTGAAGGAAGCGGCCCGCCGCCCCACCGTCTACGATGCGGTGGTCGAAGCTGAGGCAGGAGTACATCATGTGGCGCACGGCGATCATACCATCTACGATCACTGGACGCTGGACGATCTGCTCCATGGTGATAATCGCGGCCTGGGGCTGGTTGATGATTGGCATGGACATGACGCTGCCGAACGCGCCGGGGTTGTTGACGGTGATCGTGCCGCCCTGGATGTCGTCCAGCTTCAGCTTGTTGCTGCGGGCGCGCCCGGCCAGGTCGCTGATGCTGCGCGCCAGCCCCGCCACGCTGAGACCGTCGGCGTTCTTGATCGTCGGGGTGATCAGCCCGTCGGCAATGTCCACCGCAATGGCGACGTTGATAGCGCGCTTGAGTACAACCTGGTCGTCGCGCCAGGTGCTATTCATTTGGGGGTACTGGCGCAGAGCCTCGATCACCGCCTTGCAGAAGAAGGGAAAGAAGGTGAGGTCGAAGCCTTCGCGCTGCTTGAACTGCTCCTTCGCAGAGCCACGCAGCTTCCAGACATTACTCATGTCGATCTCTACCATCGTCCAGGCGTGGGGCGAGGTGGCGAGGCTGCGAACCATGTGTTCGGCAATCGCCCGCCGCATGGGGGTGAGCGGCACGATCTGCTCGTCGGCCCCACCAAAGTTGGGGGCAGCAGCCTGGGCCTGCGGCTGGGTTGCTGCGGAGGCGGGCGTGGGCGCGGCAGGGGTAGGCGGCATAGCTGGCATAGGCGGCGTAACGCTGCTGCCCATTGGGAAGCTGATCTCTGGGTGATGTGGCGCGCTCTCCATCTGCGGTTGCGGCTGCGCGATGGGGGCTGCTGGCTTGGGGGCAGGGGCAGCAGCCGGGGCCGCATCCTGACCCTGGGGCATGGTCTCGATGTAAGCGAGGATGTCCTCCTTGCTCACTCGCCCGCTGCCGCCGCTGCCCATGATCGTAGTGGTACGTAGGTCTACGCCATGTTCGCTGGCGATGCGGCGTACGGCTGGTGAGTAGAGCCGCTTTACCTCGTCGTCGCTGAGGCTTTGGGCTACATTGCTGCTACCGTTGTTGCTCCCGTTGCTACTCTGCAAGCTATCTACGTGGACGGCTGCGCCGGTCAGCGTCTCGCTCGGCCCGCTCTCGGCAGCCTCTAGTGGCAGATTGCCTGCTACGCCGACGCTGGTGGCTGCGCCCACTGGGGCAGCTACGTCACTGGTCATCGTCGCAATCGCGGTGTTGACTTTAACCGTCTCACCTTCCTGCACCAGGATTTCCTTCAGCACCCCCGCTTCAGGGGCGGGAACCTCTGCTGTCACCTTGTCGGTGATCACCTCGACGATAGACTCGTACTTCTCGATCTTGTCGCCTACCTTCTTCAACCAGGTGCCAACCACCCCCTCTGTGACCGTCTCACCTAGCTGGGGCATTACTACTGTCAGGTCTGCCATGCTCTCCTCCTCCAATCTCTACGCCGCTGCCTAATACTCGGCCAGTTTGCGGGCAGCTCGCTCGATCCGCTCTGGGCTGACCAGGAACTCCTCCTCAAAGACGTGGTTGAAGCCCATCGCTGGCACGTCCGGCCCTGCCAGGCGCATGATTGGCGCATCCAGGTAGCTGAAGGCGTACTGGGCGATCAGGGCGGACACTTCGCCACCGATGCCGCCCGTCAGGTTGTCTTCGTGGACGACCAACACGCGGCCTGTCTTCTGGGCGGTGGCAAGGATCGCTTCCACATCCAGCGGGCGCAGGCTGCGGAGGTCAAGGACTTCTACGTTGATCTCGTCCTGGGCCAGTTTCTCGGCGGCGGCCAGGGCGTGGTAGGTCATCAGGCCGTAGGTGATGATGCTGAGGCTATCGCCAGCCCGCTTGACTTCAGCCTTACCCAGAGGGATCGTATAGTCGTCGTCTGGTACTTCTTCCTTAATCAGGCGGTAGGCCTTCTTGTGTTCAAAGATCAGCACTGGGTCTGGGTCGTACAGCGCGCTACGAAGCAGCCCCTTAAGGTCTTTCGGGCTGGCGGTAGCGACCACTTTGAGGCCAGGCACATGGGCGAAGAACGCCTCTGGGGACTGCGAATGGTACAGTGCGCCATGAATGCCACCGCCATAAGGGGCGCGGATGACAATGGGGCAGGCCCAATCGTTGTTCGAGCGGTAGCGGATACGGGCCGCCTCGCTGACGATGGCGTTGAAGGCAGGGAAGATGAAGTCGGAGAACTGGATTTCGGCAATCGGCAGCAGGCCGTTCATGCTCGCGCCCACCGCCGCGCCAACGATGGAAGACTCGGCCAGCGGGCTGTCGATCACTCGGCTATCGCCAAACCGCTTCCAGAGGCCGTCGGTCGTTCGCAGTACGCCCCCCAACTTGCCCACATCCTCGCCCAGCACGATCACCCGCTCGTCCTGCTCCATCAGGGAGAGCATCGTTTCGCGCACCGCCTCGATCAGTAGCTTGATTGCCATTATTGCTCCTTGTCTAAGTCAGTAGTTAGTCCGTCGCCAGTCAGCAGCCAGGCCGCTCACCTACTTGCTGCCGCTCCACTCGAAGGAAAGCTGGCTGTCGAAGGTACGCTCGCTCTGGTCGGCGTAAACGTGGCGATAGAGGTCGCTAGGCGCGGGGTCGGGCGCGCTCATGGCGTATTCGGTGGCCTCATCAACCTGCGCACGAATGCCACTGCGAATCTTCTCGTCAAGCTCGCTAGTAAGGATACCCTCGTCGGTCAGCAGCTTGCGGAAGATGGTGATCGCATCGCGGTTGTTCTTGACCTCCTCAACCTCGGCGCGGTCACGGTAGCGGCGGTCGTCGTCGTCCGAGCTATGCGGGGTATAACGCGTCACCTTCGCCTCGATCAGGGTGGGGCCTTCGCCAGCACGGGCGCGGCGCACCGCTTCGACGGCAGCGCGGTAGACATCCAGCACGTCGTTGCCGTCTACGATCACCCCTGGCATCCCGTAGCCGGGGGCGCGGTCGGCCACGTTCTTGATCGCCATCTGGCGGTCTTGTGGCTCGGAGATCGCGTACTTGTTGTTCTCGACCATCATGATCATCGGCAGCTTCATCGTGCTGGCGAAGTTCATTGCCTCGTGCCAGTCGCCCTGGCTAGTGCCGCCTTCACCGATCTGGGTAGTCACCACGCCGTCAATGCCACGCAGCTTGAAGGCGAGAGCCACGCCCGCCGCATGGACGTTTTGCGTACCGATAGGGCTGGAGCCGGTCGGCACGTTGAGTTTGCGGTGGCCGAAGTGACCAGGCATCTGCTTGCCGCCGCTGTCGGTGTTCTCGGCCCGGCCCCAGACGGAGAGCATCACGTCCTTCGCGGTCTGGCCCAGCGTAACCATGAAGCCCAGGTCGCGGTAGTAGGGACAGACAAAATCCTTACCCTTCTCCAGGGCATAGGCAAGGCCCACCTGGGCAGCCTCCTGACCCTGGCAAGAGATCACGAAGGCGATCTTGCCCTGGCGATTGAGCAACCACTGCCGCTCGTCCAGGCTGCGAGCTAGCAGCATATAGTAGTACATCTCCAACAATTGGTCGCCATTGAGGCCGAGGTCGCGGTAGTTGGCGCGGGTGGCGGGCTGAAAAGCCTCATCCGCCCCGTCGCCATTCTCGCCAGTCATATTAGCCTGGGCTGTCGCTTCTTCAGCGGCAATCGGATGTACCTCTGCGCTATCCTGCACGCCCGCCAAAACCTGCGCCTCAGCCTGCTCTTCCCTGGTGCTTGCCATCTTAGGTGCTTCCTCCTATCCGAATGGTGAATGATCAGTAGTGTGCTGCGTGCTGCTGGCTTAACTGCTTGACTGCGACCGCAAGGCCGTCGCTGGTGGGGATGATCGTAGCATAAAGGCGAGGGTCACTGGCGAGGATGCGGTTGGCCTCCTGTACTGCCAGCACGCCAGGGTCTTCGCTGGCGGTGAGGACAGCCCCATGGCGGTAGCTATTGTCTACTAGTAGCAGGCCGCCCTGCCGCAGCAAGGGGATCGCCAGCCGCACGTACTCGGCCTGGTTCGGTTTGTCAGCATCAATAAAGATGGCATCGAAGGGGGCTTCGGCGGCCAGGGCGGGTAGCAGATCGAGGGCGGCCCCTTCGCGCAATGTCACCCGCTCGGCCAGGCCCGCACGGGCGTAGAACTCGCGGGCGGTAGCGGAGTGCAGGGGTTCGCGCTCAAGGGTGATCAGTTGGCCGCCAGGGGCGAGGGCGCGCGCCAGCCAGATACCGCTGTAGCCTGCCAGCGCGCCGATCTCCAACACCCGACGGGCAGCAATGCTACGCAGCAGCACTTGCAGCAGCCGCCCCTCCAATGGGTTGATCATGATGTTGGGGATACCGCGCTGGGGCAGTTCGGCGCGGATCGCCCGCAATACCGCATCCTCTGGCGCAAAAAGGTCGCTGCTGTATTGTTCCAGCGCGCTCATGGCGTGTTCCGGCATCCGTTCACCTCGTCGTGACGTGCATTGTAGAGCGCACCGCTGCCACAGCGTAGGGGAGCGTCGCTGGCGGTATTATAACACGCAGGCGGGCGGCTTGTCTATCGGCAGCGGGCGCGCAACGGTGCAGGCTAGCAGGCCGCAGCTACTGGTCAATGCACTTTGCAAATCTAGCGGCAAAGTAATATAATGGCAGCAATCCTGTTTTGCCGCTCTCGCTCTCCTCTCGCTCTACTGTAGAAAGGCGGGGTGGCGGTCAGCAGAGCGCGACCAGCCGAACCGCAGCGGAGTGCGCCTCCAAGGTCGTGGGCGTAGCCCTCCTAGCATTGTCGCTGATATTTGGTTCCTCGGCTTGCCTCTTTTTGGCCTAAGCCATAGTTTGCACGATGCACAAACAATTTTGCCCTCACCGCTTTGGTGGCTGGGGGTGCTGAGAAGGGAATAGAGTATGAGCAGAACTAACGATATGACGATCAAGCTGGGCGGCGAGGCCGGTCAGGGGGTTGAGTCCAGCGGCGCGGGTTTCCTAAAAGCGATGGTGCGCGGCGGCCTCTACTGCTACGGCCTGCAAGATTACCAGTCGCGCATCCGTGGCGGCCACAACTACTACCAGATTCGGGTCAGCAGCAAGCCGCTCTTTAGTTGGAGCAGTGATGTTCATGTGCTGATGGCCTTCGATGACGAATCCCTCTATGCCCACCCCCAGGAGATCGTTCCTGGTGGCGCGATCATCTTTGACGAGGGGCTTAAGTACGACAAGAGCCGCGTCGAGGCAGGTCACACCAAGATGATGCCGGTGCCACTCTACAAGCTGGCTCTGGAGATCGGCGGCGACAAGGTGATGGCGAATACGGTGGCCCTCGGCGTGACCAGTGGCATCACTGGCTACGACTTCGAGAAGATGGCTGACGTGATCCGCCAGAACTTCCGACGCAAGGGCGAGAAGGTGATCGCCGCCAACCTCGGCGTAGCGGAGGCAGGCTACCGCTATGGGCTAGACAACTTCGCAGCGGACTTTGAGTTCAAGCTGGAAGCGATCCCCAACGCCCCCAAGCGGATGGCTCTGCACGCTCACCAGGCGTTCTGCATGGGCGCACTGGCCGCAGGCTGCCGCTTCAATTCGGCCTACCCAATGACCCCCGGCACCAGCGTGATCGAGTGGATGACCGCGAAGGCCAACAAGTTCGACGTGCTAACCAAGCAGACTGAGGACGAACTATCTGCGATCCTGATGGCTATTGGGGCGGCCCAGGCTGGGATGCGCGCGCTGACCAACACCAGCGGCGGCGGTTTCAGCTTGATGGTCGAAGCCCTCGGCCTGGCAGGGATGACCGAAATCCCCCTGGTGATCGTAGATGCCCAGCGCGGCGGCCCCTCTACTGGCCTGCCAACCAAGACGGAGCAGAGCGACCTTGCATTCGTCACCAGCGCAGGGCATGGCGAGTTCCCCCGCGCCGTCCTTGCGCCCGGCTCGGTGCAAGAGGCGTTCGAGGCGGGCTGGCGCGCCTTCAACCTCGCCGAGAAGTACCAGATGCCCGTGCTAGTCCTCACCGATATGATGCTCTCTACTAGCATCGAGACGCTGGACCTGGAGCAGATCGACTTCAGCAAGGTGGAGATTGATCGCGGCGACATGGTTAGCAATGCGGAGCTTGATGCACTAGCCGACTCCTGGGCCTACAAGCGGCACGCCGTAACCGATAGTGGCGTTTCGCCCCGCGCGCTGCCCGGCCACCCAAATAGCGTCTATATCACCACCGGTGACGAACACAGCCCCGATGGCCTGATCACCGAAGACCCGGCTACCCGCGTCGCCCAGATGGAGAAGCGGATGCGGAAGATGGAGTCGGCCCTCGCCACCACCATCAAGCCGCTGCTCTATGGGCCAACGGAAGCCGACGTGACCGTGATCGGCTGGGGCAGCACCTACGGCGCGATCCGCCAGGCAGTAGACGCGATGAACACGGCAGGCGAGAGTGTCAACTTCCTGCACTACGTCGACGTGTGGCCCTTCCCAGTGCAGGAGACCGAAGAAGCGTTCGCCAAGATGAAGTTCAGCATCTGCATTGAGCAAAACTTCACCGGTCAGTTCGCCCGCCTGCTACGCGCCGAAACCGGCCTGCGCGCCAATGCCCAGGTCTTGCGCTACGACGGCCACCCCTACACCGAAGAAGATGCAGTGGCCTTCATTCGTCGAGCCGTGGCCGAGAAGGACAAGCCGTACAATGTGATCCGCTACCAGGTGCCAGTCAACAGCGGCAACCGCCAGGGCTATGCCCCCAGCAACGGCCACAGCAACGGCGCGCACAGCAGCGGCACCAGCCAGGGCCAAATCAATAACAACAACCTGAGTACCAACAGCACCGCCAGTCTCTACGATCTGAAGGAGGAGGTGAAGGCATGACCGACACAGCAATCCGTCCCGATAGCAGTGGTCTAACCTTGATGACCAAGGTGGACATGAAAACGTTCCAGACGACCGAAAAGAGTACCTGGTGTGCTGGTTGCGGCGACTTCGGTATCCTCGCCTCGATCAAGCAAGCCCTCGTTGGCCTCAATCTCGCACCGCACCAGGTGATGTTCTTCAGCGGTATTGGTTGCGGCTCCAAGCTGCCACACTATATGCACGTCAGCGCGCTGAACACGATCCATGGGCGCGCCCTGCCTGTCGCTACCGGCTTCAAGCTGGCTAACCACAACATGAAGGTGGTTGCGATCACTGGCGACGGCGACGGCTACGGTATCGGCATGGGCCACCTCGCCCACACCATGCGCCGCAACCCCGATATTACCCACATCGTCGAGAACAACCAGGTGTATGGCCTGACAAAGGGCCAGTATTCGCCGACTAGTGGGCATGGCTACATCAGCACGACCTCGCCAGAGGGCAGCATCGAAGTTTCGGTCAACCCCCTCGCGCTGGGTATGGCGATGGGAGCCAGCTTCCTCGCCCGCAGCTTCAGCAGCGACCCCAAGCACCTCGCCAGCATGATCATGAAGGCAATGACCCACAAGGGCTATGCGCTGGTGGACGTGCTGCAACCCTGCGTCACCTACAACCACGTCAACACCAACGAGTGGTACAAGAGCCGCGTCTACAAGGTCGAAGACCTGCCCAACTATGACCCAACCAACCGCCAGATGGCCTATGAGCGGGCGCAAGAGTGGGGCGACCGCATCCCAATGGGCGTAATCTACGCCGACACTGACCGCCCCACCTACGAGGATCAGGTTCCCTTGCTGCAAAGGGGTACCCTGCTTGAACTCTCTGAGAAGGCGATGCGTAAGGACTACGACTACGAGAGCCTGAAGAACGAGTATATGTAAGCCGCATCGCTACAGCGTGGACGAGGGCGCACCGTGGTGCGCCCTTGTTTGTCGGTGCTGGAAGTGACTGGCTCTAGCGCGCCCCCAGCATCGCCACCACTTTTGCCCCCAGCGCATTGGCTGCTGCACCAGCCGCCAGTGGGTCGCCCGTTAGCAGGTACTCGCAGAGGAAGGCAGCAGCGAACGAGTCGCCCGCTCCAGTCACGTCCAGCACGGGGGTGGGAGTGGCGGGCAGATGTTGGCGCAGACCAGCAGCCGTACTGACCAAACAGCCCTCGCTGCCCAGCTTGAGGACGACCAGGGGAGCGTATTGGTGCAGGGAGGCGGCGACGGCGAGCGGCTCTGTCTCGCCGGTAAGTGTGCGTCCCTCGTCGAGAGTGGGGATCAGCAAGTCGGGTAGCACTACGCGCAGTAGACGGTCGAACTCGCCACCCATCGCCACGATCTGGCTGGCCGAGGAGGGATCGAGGCAGACCAATGCGCCCTGCTGGTGGGCGATCTCGCAGGCACGCAGGGCCGCTGGGCGGGGAGGGTCGCTAAAGAGCGAGTAGGAGGTCAGGTGGAAGGCGCGCAGATCGACGATGGAACCCAGGCACTGCTCCACCTCAACCACACTGATTTGGCGGCCTGCGCCGGGGTCGCTGATCATCAACCGCTGGCCGCTGCTGCTACTAACTACCAATACGGTGCCGGTGGGTAGCGAACTGCCGTCGTGCGAAGCGTTGACGCAGGCGTTGACCCCCTCGCGCTGCAAGCCTTCGATCAGGGCGGGGCCGCTAATGTCCAGCCCCACTTTGCCGATGAAGCTGATCTGCCCACGTGCGCCGAGGGTGCGAGCGGCCCAGACCGCAAAGTTGGCCGCCGAGCCGCCCGGCACATGGCGCACCCGCCCTACCGTCTCGCCCTCCACACGCAGGTTGGAGTAGTCGGTAAGCACCAAAATGTCCATCACCATGTCGCCCATAGTGGCAATCTGGAGCGGTGGATTGAGCGGCTGCTCCTTTATCAACCCTTGCCTCAACGGTAGAGTTCGACGGCCACTGCCGCCGCCACCGCTGCGTTGTTGCGGAGCAAGGCAACGTTGGTGGTCATGCTGCGCCCTGCCGTTGCCTCGCGCATGGCATCAAGCAGATAGGGGGTAACCTCGCGCCCGTGCACGCCTGCCGCTCTGCTCTGGCTGAGGGCATGGCTGATCGCCGCCCTAATCTCGTCTGCGGGGATCGCCACATTGGCAGGTGGTGGCACAGTCAGCAGCACCGCACTGGGCAAACCGGCTCCCCAGTGGGCGCGGGCGACAGCAACCACTTCCGCTACGCTCTCCACTCGCAGGTCAACTGGCAGGCCGCTCTCCCGGCTGTAGAAGGCGGGTAGCTCGTCGGTTTGCCAGCCGAGGACGGGTATGCCCGCCGTCTCCAGCCACTCGCGGGTGGCAGGCAGGTCAAGGATCGCCTTTGCCCCAGAGCAGACGACCAGCATGGGGGTGCGCGCCAGCATGGGCAGGTCGGCGGAGATATCGAAGCTGCTACTAGCTCCACGATGCACGCCGCCAATGCCACCAGTGGCGAACACGCGGAGGCCCACCTGCTGGGCTAGCAATATTGTGCCAGCCACCGTCGTGCCGCCATAAGGGGCGCGCAGGCCCGCGAGCATCACGCCCACATCACGGGGACTCACCTTGGTCTTGGCCTCGGTGTGGGCAAGGGCGGCCAGTTCGTCGCCACTGAGACCCACCCGCGCCTCGTGGTTGATGAAGGCGACAGTGCCGGGGGTTGCGCCACCAGCCCGCACCTCCCCTTCAAGGGCAAGGGCGCATTCGAGGTTGATGGGCGACGGTAGACCGTGGGTGATCACCGCCGACTCCAGAGCCACAATCGGCCCACCGCTTTCGAGGGCAGCAGCTACTTCTCTACTAATGATTAGCTTCATGACCTCGATTATACCACATCTGGCTGGCCTACAGGGGCGGCTGCGCTGTGCTATAATGTCGCCATGCCAGCATCACGATCTTGGTCAAGCAAGTAAAGGGGGCGCGGTGAAGGGCAAGCAGCTACTCTTTGTACATGGCAGCGGAGGGAACGCCGACTCCTGGTACTACCAGACGCATGGGCTGGCAGGTAGCGACGCACTAACCCTGCCCGGCCACGCGCACGGCAACCCTGCCTGGCAGTCGCCCGTGCCAGTGCCGCCGGAAGTATGCGCCACTGTAGCCTGCAATGCCACGTACCTGGCCGATTATATCACCGCCCGCGGCTACGCAGCAGGATCGGTGGTGGCAGTCGGCCACTCGCTAGGCGGGGCAGTGGTGATGCAGCACGCGCTTGAGCGGCCAGAGCAACTGGCGGGCATCGTCCTGGTCGGTACCGGGGCAAGGCTGCGGGTGCTGCCACAACTGCTAGCCGATCTACGCGACGACTACCCAGCGGCGGTCGCGTTCCTGCTGCGAAGCTACTTCGGCAAGGGCGATGACCCCGCCCTGGTGGAGGGCAGCCGCCGCAAGCTACTGCGCTTCCCGCCAGATGTGGTCTTGGCCGACTTCACCGCCTGCAACGCCTTCGACCTGACGGCGGCTGTCAGCCAGATCAGCCTGCCCACCCTGCTGCTCTTTGGCAGTAGCGACCCATTGACCCCAGTCAAGTACGGCGAACGCCTGCAAGCACAGATCGCTCGTTCGCAGCTCGCAGTGATCGAGAGCGAAGGGCATATGTTCCCCCTCACCCAACCAACCGAGTTCAACCGCCTGGTTGCAAGGTTCGTAGAGGAGCTAGCGGGGGATTAGCCTCAACTGCCCCGCTGCGCCACGATGTAGGCGCGCTAGTGCGGGGCAGCAGAACGGCCCCAGCCCGCAGTGGGCAGTGGGGCCGCGTCCGTCCCGCCGAGGGGCCACCTTCTTACCGGGCGGGGCTGACCGCTACCTGCTCAATGAAGGCCCACTTACCGTCCTTCACCGCGTAGAAGCAGAGGCTGTTGTTAGTTGTGTCGCCATTCTGGTCAAAGCCGACGCTGCCTGTGATGCCAGCATAAGCCTTCGTATCAGCGATGGTGGCACGCACCAGTTCGCGGTTGGCGGCCACGTCGCCACCCCACTTGCCCGCGTTGCTGCGGATGGCGGCGATGATGATGTTGGTCGCTTCGTAGGCGTTCGGGCCATAAGCACCAGGGTCACTGCTGTAGCGCGCCTTGTATGCTTCAATGAACGCCTGGCCCTTTGGATTGAGGCCAACATTGACCACCCCGACTGTGCCGTAAGCACCCTCGGCATTCGGCCCTGCATCCTTGAGGAACTGGCCCTCCACAATGCCGTCCGGCCCCATCAGCGGCGTGCTGCCCATCACATCCTTCATCTGGCGGCGGAAAAGGCCGACCCCGTTCGCGCTGGTGCCACCATAGTAGACGAACGCCGGGTTCTTCGCCTGGATCGCGGTCAGGATAGTGCGGTAATCGCTCGTCCCCTTTGGCACCCCGTCGCGGCCCACGATGGACTCCTTACCCAACCGCTGCTCAAAGCGAGCGGCGAAGTTCTTGGCTACCCCTTTGCCATAGGTCTCCTGGTCGTCGAGGACGTAGACGGTCTTGAAACCGAGCTTGTCAATCGCGTAGTCGGCGGCGGCGGGGGCGCGCACATCGTCAGCGGTGGCGACTCGGAAGTAGGTGACTTTCCCGCTGGGGCGCAGGGTAGCGGTCTCACCGTACTGCGGCTTGGTCAGGCTCTCGTTAGCGTTGGAGGGGCTGATCATCGTCAGATTAGCGTCGTTCAACACGGGCATCATCGCCTTCGCCACGTTGCTGTTGTAGGGGCCGACAGCGGCCACTGTCATGTCATCAGCGATGAACGCCTGGGCGTTGGCTACTCCCTGCTGGGGGTTGTGAACACCGTTCACCGCATCGTCAAGGGCGTACATCTGCAACTTGTAGCCAGGGATCAGCTCACCCTGGGCGTTGGCTTGCTCGATAGCAAGCTCGATTGCGTTGCGAATGGGAATACCGGCACTGGCCTCAGCCCCACTCACTGGCAGGTCTACTGCTATCTTGATCACGCCCTTGCTGCCCGCTGCGCCACTAACGTAGGCTGCGCCGTTGCTGGTTGGGCTGGTATTAGCTGCAGTGCTGGCGGTAGTGGACGTGCTGATGGCCCCAGCTGCAGTGGGCGTGTTGGTAGTGCTGGCAGCAGTACTGCTGTTGCTGTCGCAGGCAGCGAGAGCAAGGGTCAGCAGGAAGATGGCGACAATAGCGGTCAACTGGCGTTGCGCGGTCGTCGAGCGAAGGTAGGTCACAGGTCGGCTCCTTATCTGGTGCGTTTGTTGCGTTTGTTGTGTTCGTGTACAATATACCCTAACGTTCGTGTGCATTGTACCATATCGGAGCTGCGCTTCGCAAGGTGTACAGGGTACAATTTCTCATATTTTAATGCTCAGCGTTGTGGGGGCGGCTAGCCGATCAGTAGCGAGGATTCGTGGGCTAGCTTAGCCACCTCACCAGGCCGCCCCTCTCTACGCTGCCATTTTGCTAGCCTTACTCTGCCGTCGCAACCCTGAATAGCTACCTTTTGCTAGACTTCCCGAAACAAACAAGGCCACGTTTATGTTATAATGGAGTGAGACATAAACTGTGGTTTGTGAAAGGGGACGAAAGATGATAACAGCAGAGTACAAACTGGTGAAGGCGCGGCACAATCGGCTAGCCGGGGCTGCCGTGCGGCGGCTGATCAGCAGGTCGCTGGCGAGCAGCTTCAGCAGCGTGCGGCTCAAGGTTGAGGTTGGCGAGGATGCACCACACCCAGGCGGACGGCTGGATCGCCCTGCGATCTTCTATCTCAACCACTCGTCGTGGTGGGATGGCTATCTGGTCTACCTGCTCGGTCGCCAACACTGGGGGCGGGTTGGCTACCTGATGATCGACGATAACCTGATCCGCAAGTACCCCTTCTTCACCTATGCAGGCGGCTTCGCGGTTGACCGCCACAACCCGCGCCATGCCCTGGTTAGCCTCAACTATGTCACTGCCGAGTTGCAGGCGCACCCGGAGCGTAGTCTCTGGCTCTTTCCGCAAGGGGAGACGCGGGCCAACACTCGTCGCCCGCTCAACTTCCGCAGTGGCATGGCGACGGTGGCAAAGCGGCTGGGCGATTGCTACCTCTACCCGGTCGCTATCCACCTGGACTTCTTCGAGCAGCAGCGGCCCGAAGCCCTGCTCACCGTTGGGCCGGGGCTGGCGGTGGATCGCGGCAATCCGCTAGATAGCCGCGTCCTGACCGCTGCCGCTGAGGAGCGACTGACCACTTTGCTGGACGCGCAGTTGGCGATGGTCAACGCGGCCTACTTCGACCCACCCAGCGAGGAGCAGAACTTCCCCGGTTACGAGACGATCTTCGCGGGCAAGGGATCGATCAACGAGCGGGTGGAGCGTGTCCTTCACCCGCTGCTGCCCAAAGATGATCGCCGCCGTCGTTGGCAGGTACAGGGCTAGCAGATCGGTTATAATCGGCTATGCTCATCTACCAGCTTGTAATCACGGCGATTGTCGTCGCTATCTTCACGGTAGCGGTGGTCAACCTGCTGACCCTGCGCCGCTTCCGCGACTTCCAGCCCCGTGCGGGCGAGGCGCGTCCGCTCGTCTCCATCCTGGTACCAGCCCGCAACGAGGCGCGCAACATTGAACGCTGCGTGCGCTCACTGCTGGCCCAGGACTACCCAAACTTCGAGCTGATCGTGTTGGACGACCTGAGCGAGGATCAGACTGGGGCAATTGTAGAGCAAATTGCGGCGAAGGCTCAGCCCCAAGCTGGCTCGCCACAAGGGAGCGGGGGAACGGAGAAGCTGCGCTTGCTGCGGGGCGGGCCGTTGCTGGCAGGCTGGCTGGGCAAGAACAACGCCTGCCGCCAGTTGGCAGCGGCGGCGCGGGGGGAGTACCTCTTGTTCACCGACGCGGATACCTACCACGCGCCTGGCTCGCTGACCAGCGCAATGGCAGCGGCGGTGCAGCAGCGGGCCGATTTGCTCAGTATCTTCCCCCGACAGGAGGTGGTCAGCTTTGGCGAACGGCTGGTGCTACCGCTGCTACACTTCACCGTGTTCGCCTTCCTGCCCATGCTAGCCGTCTACAGCCAGCGGTTGCGCTATGGGTCGCTGGGAGTAGGCAATGGGCAGTTCCTCCTCTTTCGCCGCCTAGCTTACGAGGCAATCGGCGGCCACGCAGCGGTGAAGGGGCGCATCCTGGAGGACGTATTGTTTGGGCGGCTGATCAAGAGCAAGGGCTATCGCCTGTTCATGCCCGACGGCACCGACGCGGTTAGCTGTCGGATGTACCGCTCGACCACAGAGACGGTGCGCGGGCTGGGCAAGACGATGTACGCCTTCTTCAATTACTCGCTGCCCTTTGCCCTCTTTGTCCTCAATCTACACTTCGACCTGTTCGTTGCACCCTGGGGCTTCCTGGCCTGGGGTCTCCTGCACCCCACCTATGATGCGCTAGCCTGGATTGTGCTGCCAGCGGTGCAGATCGCCCTGATGCTGGCGGTGCGCTTTGCCTTCTCCCGTCGCTTCCGTTCGCCACTACTCGACGCGCTACTGCTCCCCCTCTCCTTCCTCGGCTACATTGGCATCAGCCTCTACGCAGTCTGGCTGCGCTACGCAAAGGGGGGGGTTAGCTGGAAGGGGCGCAACTACAGCAGGCCAGATTAGAGAAGCAAAAGGGGATCGCTAACGATCCCCTTCCCCACTGTTGGTCAGGCAGTTTGCTCTCGAAAGTAGAAGTGCTTACCATGCTCAACAAACTGCTTTAGCTGGTCTAGCAGCGTCGGCCATCCGTGTGCAAAGTTGGTTAGGGTGCGTTCGCTGATTTCCCCATGAGCGTGGTGGGAGAGTTTGACTACCGTCATACCTTCATCTTCGCTCAGGTCATAGAGGACCACGCCGTATACCGCTCCCTGCATACCATGATTGCCGCTGATCTCAAGCACCTTATCTGGCTCAAAGCGGGTGACGATGCCGGAGAGTGCGCTGTTCCCCACCCCCCATTCCTCGTAGAAGCGGCCACCCACCCGTGGCTCAATCACTACCTTGCTCGATGCCGACCAGCGCGAGTTGCGATCCCACCAGGGGTCTACCTCGTGGACGAGGGCGTTGAACACCTGCGCCACACTCGCTTTGATCCGTACTTCCTGCTCGATCTGAATGCTCCGAAAGTTAGAGGTTACTTCGTTCACTGTTTCTGCTCCTTTCGCTTCAACCTGCCGCTTCAGTTGCAGCAGCCGATCAGCCCACACCACCTCGTAGGGCTGTAGCCAACGCTCGTATACCTGTTGCAGCGGGACGACATTGAGGTAGTGCCAACGTTCACGTCCTCTAGCCCGCACAGTGACAAGGCCAGCCTCTTCCAGCACAGCTAGATGCTTCATCACAGCGAAACGGGACGATGCAAACATCGCGCTCAGTTCGCCAGTGGTGTGGGGTCGCTCACGCAGGATGTCCAGCAGCTTGCGGCGGTTGGGATCAGCCAGAGCTTTCCAAATGAGGGTCAGGTCTTCGTCCATACGTTACCCAATGGTAACATATTCTGTTCTTTTTGTCAAGCCATGCTGGCAAAGATCATGCTTGCAGGTTGTCGGTTGTTGGTGAGCAAGGTGGCTGCCGACTGTGGCAAGCGGCTGGCTGCTTGCCCTTCGTCATGCAGCCAAGCAGCTAGACAGGGCAAGTTGCCAACGGCGGCCTAGCCCTGTATAATGGCGCGGCAACGATAAAGATGTACTATATCAGATGAGGGGGCAACAGATGCGCCTTGTGATCGTCGCTGGGGGGAAGGCTACGCGCCTGCGCCCGCACAGTTGGAGCAAGCCGAAGCCGTTGATCAGCGTGGCGGGCAAGCCAGTAATCAACCACATCATTGACGAGTTCGCTGGGCAGGAGCTTGAGGAGATCATCTTCATCACCGGGCCGATGGGCGACCTGGTTGAGGCGCATATGCGCGAGGCCTACCCACAATACCGTAGCTACTTTATCGAACAGAGCGAGGCCCGTGGGCAGTCGCACGCGATTGGCCTGGCGGGCGACCACCTGAGTGGGCCGCTGGTCGTCATGTTCTCCGACACCCTGTTCCAGGCCGACTTCAGCACACTTCAGGGCGAAGGTGATGGCGTGGTGATGGTCAAGGAGGTTCCCGACCCTTCCCGCTTTGGTATCGCTATCAAGGGGGCAGATGGTTATGTAACCAGGCTGCTAGAAAAGCCGCAGAACCCGGAGTCGAACCTGGCGATGATTGGGGTCTACTACTTCAAGGACGGCACATGGCTCAGGCGAGCTATTGAGCAGCAGATCGCACAAAACATCCAGATTAAGGGCGAGTTCTACCTGGTAGATGCAGTCAACATAATGATCGCTGAAGGCGCGAAGATGCGAACGCAGGTGGTACCCGTCTGGGAAGACACCGGGACGATCCCCAGCCTCTTGCACAGCAACCGCTACCTGCTCCGCCGCTACTACGTGGCTCGCCAGCCTCAGCTTCGGGGCGACAGCGTGATCATCCCACCCAGCTATGTCGCCGCCGACGCGACGATCACTGGCTCGGTGATTGGCCCCTATGCCAGCATCGGAGCGGGGGCAACGGTGCAGAACGCAATCATATACAACAGCATCGTCAACGCAGGGGCTAGCGTGCAGCGCGCCCTCCTCAGCGGCTCGATCATCGGCGAAAAGGCGACAGTGCGCGGCAACTATGCCGTCCTCAGCCTCGGCGACAACGCGGGCAGCGACGTGGAGAGTAGCGACGAGATCGACGAGACCTTCAAGTAAGTACCGCCTGCAACCCTGCGCCTGGGGCGAAAAGAACATAATCCAGGCAAAAACCGCTCGTCGCTGGTAGGGCGCGAGGCAGCTTTTGCGGCTAGAAAGAGGAACAAAATGAGTGGTACAGGTGAAGAACAGGAGCGTAGACGGCGCAGTATGCCGCACTACCTGGCGACGACCGACCCCAGCGGACAGCCGAAGGAGCCGCTTGGCGTGCTTCTGCTACACGGCTTTACCAGCAGCCTGGATACGATCAGCCCGCTGGTGCCGATGCTGGAACGCCAGCAGCTACCCTACCGAATGCCAATCCTGCGCGGCCACAACAGCAAACCAGAGGATTTGGAAGGGGTGAGCTGGCACGACTGGTACGCCGATGCTGACGCTGCCATGCGCGAGTTGCTGGCCGAGACAGAGCGAGTCGCGATAGTCGGCCTCAGCATGGGCGGCCTGATCGCCCTTGACCTGGCGATCAAGTACAGTGGGCGGCTGGCAGGGGTAGCAACCCTGGTGGTGGCCCTGCGCTTCAAGTCGCCCCTCACCCCCGTTGCTGGGCTGGTTAGCCGCTTCGTGCGCTACTTCCCCTCACCCAGCGGCTTCAGCGATCGCGAACTGGCAAAGCGCAGCACCAACTACAAGCGTTATCCGACCAAAGCGGCCCTATCGCTGATCGAGTACCAGAAGGTGATCGAGCAGAAGCTGGCCCAGGTGCGGGTGCCGCTGCTAGTGATCGGGGCGCGCCATGACAGCGTGGTGAAGCCCAACTCGTCGGCAGCAGTCTACGCGCAGGCCAGCACGCCAGCGGAGAAGAAGCAGCTAGTCTGGTTCGAGCGCAGCGACCACGAGGTGCTGATGGATGTGGAAGCCCAGGCGGTAGTTGGCACGGTGGAGAGTTGGCTGGGGGGGCTGTAGGTGTGGATAGCGGGGCTAACCGACTGCAACAATAAGCCGCCAGAGCAGCAGCCTGCCCTCCATGTTGGGTAGGGGGGTTGGCACCCGGTCGGGATAGGTCGGGCCGCCCACCCCGCCGAAGCCAGTGGCCGCCAGCGCATAGACGAATATCGCCACGCACAGCACTACACCCAGCACCAGCAGCCATGCCGTGTAGTCGCGCCACTTGCGACCCTCCTGGCGCACATCAGGGTTCTCTACGCTCATCACTAGCCTCCTCTTTGCCTGGCTGCACTATACTGCCACCGCCAGTGCTTGTCAAGCGCAGGCGGCTGACCTATAATGGGCGGGTGATTGTGGAACGAACGTTTGGCTGCTTGAACTGCTGGTGATGGCTGGGTAAGGACTATGCAGCCAAGCCGCTGAACAGTGAAACGATGGCCCAAACCGTGATCAGGCGTAGCAGCCTGCGAGGGCGGACTAAACTATATGCTACAATATCCAACTCTCATTAGCCACCTGCTGGCTGCGTAAGCTGCGCCAAGCGGTTCGCAGCAGCACTCTCACCCTAGAAACAATCATGCAAACACAAGAGAAGACTCCCCTTTTCCTCCACTCCAGCGGCCCGCTGCCGACGGGGATCAACCACCACTGGAAGCCGAAGATTGGCTTCCGCGATGGTCGCCGTTACATCAAGATCGACCTCAGCGAGGAGGGCGCGGCCTACCGTAGTCAGATGGAGGAGGCGATGCAAGCCTACCTGACCGCCCATCGCCCAACCCAGGCGCGGCTCGACTACGCCTACTGCGCTGGCGAGGGGCTGGGTGTGCTTGCCGTCCTCTACTTTGCAGACAACCGTAGCGACCTTGATGGCCCGCTGAAGCTGGCGATTGACGCTTGCGTGGCTGGCCTCGACCTCGACGACGACCAGATCGGGCTGGTGGCCGCCTTCAAGCAGTTCGATGCCGTCGACCCACGCATGGAGTTGTGGGTTGGCACGCTAGAGGATACCGCCCGCCTGACCTTGCGCTACCTGTTCGACGCGCACCCCGACTTGCTGGGGCGGGTGGCGGCGGACGACCGCGAACTACTGCGGCTAGCAGCACAGACGGATGCACCCAGCCCCAGCCCCCCGCTCCAGGCGGAGAGAGTAGGGACGCTGGACGGCTACGCCCTAGAGATAGCTCAGCCGCCCAGCTTCAACAAGGCGTGGCGGTGGCGGATCAGCAAGGAGGAGGGCGGGCGGGCAAAGCCGGTTGCCTACCTCTCCAAAGCCTACGTCGCCTACAAAGCGCAGGCGGAACAGCAGTTGGCAATAGCAGTCGGCGGTGAGGAGGGAGAGCGGATTGCCCGCCTGCTGGCGGCGACTTGCAACCCACGCAAGGTGAAGCAGCAGCCGGGCCTCGGTCTCAGCCTGCGCCTGCGCCTGCAAGATGGCGACACCGATAACTATATCAAGCCCACCCTGGACGCGCTGGTGGATGGCCTGGTGGCCCAGGCTGGCCCGCTCGCTGTGCTAAAGAAACTGAACGACCGCTATGTTACGCTGCTGGTCGCCCTCAAGGAGCGCGCGACACCAGGCGAGAGTCGCGCCAGCCTGTTCTTCGGCAGCGCAGCCGATGCCGCCCTGGTCGCAGCCCACGAGGTCTACACCCACCTGCTGGCCCAGTCGCCAACGATGGCAAGCGCGGAGTAGGATGGCTAGGAGGCTACGCTGCTTGCCTGCGGGTGTATAATAGCAGGGCGATCATCAACTTTCGGGGCAGGCGGGGAGGCAGCGATGAAGTGTGCAGCTTGCGGCGAGACAAACCGACGCGATGCGACCTTCTGCCTGGGCTGCGGCGAACCGCTGGCCCTCGGCAACGCTGAGTGGGCTGGCCTGAACAGCTACCCTACGGCAGCGGCTCCAGCGGCGGTTGCTGGGCAGGCGGCAGACTGGCGGTGGCTTGACCCCCGTCGCTGGGGCTGGGAGTTGCGCCTGACCGTGCTGCTGCTACTCACTCTGCTCGGCGGCGACCTCTACTGGCAGGGGCAGCAGCAGGATGAGAGTAGCTACAGCAAGGCGCAAAAGCTGCTCGCGGGCAAGGATTGGCAGCGGGCGCAGGAGGCATTGCAACCTCTGGCTGAAAAGAAGTACAAGGAAGCAGCTAGCCTCTACCTCTCGGCCACCAACACGATTGCGGCGGTCGCCAGCGACTACAACCAGGGTGAACGGCTGCTAGCGGCGGGGCAGTCGCTCTGGCTGGCCGCCTACTACTATCGGCGGGCAGTAGAGGAGTGGCCCGGCTACCAGGACACCGCCGCCAAGCTGACCGCCCTGCGCCAGCAACTAAGCCCCTTCGTCTACCGCATCGCTACGGGTGAGCAGGCGGGCCTCTACCTTGCCGAGGGCGATGGTGGCCTGATCGCGCGGCTGCCGCAGAGCGACGCGGGTAGCAGCCTCTACGAGATCGCGGCGGGGCTGATCCTCTACGGCAATAGCGCGAATGGGGTAAGCGACTTCTACCTCTACAACGTTGGCAGCGGCAACGTGGGCCACTTCAGTGTAGGCAGCGACCAGCAGGATCGTGTGGCGGTCGCCATCTTCAGCGGGGGCAAGGCGGTAGCGGCGGTGGTGGGCGGCTTCGGCGGCGGGCCGCGAGCGCAAGCCAACCTGCGCCGTCTCTACTGCTTCTACCCCAGCAATGGCGTGCTGCAAACGGTGGCAGCAGCCCAGATCGTCGCTCAACCTCGCTTCGATGATCGCCTCCTCTACTACAGCAGTGCGGAGCGGCGGTACGGCTTCAATGGTACGATGCTGATCAACTACGAGCCAATTGGCGAACTCGGCCAGTACGGTGCCGTGCGTTGGGTGCGTGAGACGGTCAACCGCCTGCTGCTGGCTGACGGTGGGCGGCAACTACTGCTGGTTAGCTACCGCGATAGCAAGCCCACCCTGCTGGCACTCAACAGCGACGGTAGTGGTGGGCGCAGCCTCTACACTCTGCCCGACATCACCGCCACTGGCTTCAGCACCGAGGTGATCGATCCACTCGTCAGCCCCGATGGCAGCCTGGTGCTGTTCAAGCTGGACAGCGGCGGCCCACCCACCTTTTACCTGCATGACCTCACTAACGGGGAGACCTGGCCGACGCAGATGGTGACTACCGCCCCTGGCACCCCCTTCGGCAGCCCGGCGGCAGTCAGGTTCGGCCCCGCAGGACAGCAGATCATGGTCAGCCGCCCTGCTACCTACCAGGTCGGTCTCAGCGGCGAGTCGCGCCAGAGCGATCTCTACCTCTACGACCGGGGCGGCAGCCTCGTGCGCCAGCTTACCCTTGACGACGCACACATCGGCAGCAGTGGTTTCCTGCCTGGTGGCTTCTACTACTACGCCTACGCAGGCAGCCGCTACCAGGCGCAGGTGATCTGGGGCGCACTACCCGCCCGCCCGCTGCTCGACCTCGCACTCGACTCGCGCTGGCAGGACTATCCTCTAACCCTGCTGAACGCCTGGACGGTGCTAGCGGCGGGTAAGGGGCCGCAGGGGGTTGGGGTGTACGTCCTGGGGCCGCAAGCTAGCACCCGCCTGGTGGCTGGGGCGAACGCCGTCTGGCCCCTGAACCAGGCCTGGCATAGGTAGGAATGGATTTTCTGCTGTAATGTGATCACTTTCAGAGGGGGACAGCATGGCGAGTAGTAGCCGCCTATCACTAAGCCGCCGCTAGCTTGATCGCTTCTGCCTCCTCGGTGGAGAGGGTGTAGCTGCTTGCTCCCTGCTTCAGCGGCTTGGCGTAGAAGCGGATATTGGCGCGAGAGTAGATGCTGTTTAGCAGCACGCCACTGCCAGTCGCGTCGGTCAGGGCGATAGCGAAGCTCTGGTCACCACCAGTGTCGCCAAAGGGATTGTAGCGCACGAAGCCGACCCGCTGCAATGCCTTGCGCCCAGCCTGCTCGGTCGCGTCGAGGCGGGCGGCAAGGAGAGTCTGGGTGGCGGTCACCTGCGCGAGGCTGGCCTCCAACTGGGCGATCCGCGCACCCTGGGAGGCGATCAAGTCCTCCATTGTCATCCGCTGGCTGCCGCTCAAGCCGCGCGTCAGTGTGCGTCGCGCCGCCACCAGCCCGTTCACCCGCCAGTTGAGCAGCAGCAAGCCGCCCAGCAACAACAGCAAAGCACCAACCAAACTATAGTCTACTACGCTCACGTGCCACACCCTCCTCTGCATCCTTGCACAATATTGTAGCCTCTGGCGCGGCTTTTGGCAAGTGGGTAAGGCGTAACTGTTCACCCTATCTGGTATAATGAGGGCAACGAGCCAACAATCTGGCAGGAGCATGAGCGTGAAGATACTGATCCTCGGTGGCAGCCGCTTCCTCGGTCGCCACCTGGTGGCAGCGGCGCAGGCAGGCGGCCACGATGTTACCACCTTTAATCGGGGCCAGAGCGATCCTACCCCTGCCCCCGACGTGGTGTCGCTACGTGGCGACCGTGACGGCGACCTGGCGGCATTGCGCGGCGGGCGATGGGATGTGGCGGTGGACACCAGCGGCTACGTGCCGCGCCTAGTTGCCGCCGCAGTCGCTGCCTTGCATGACCAGATCGAACACTATACCTTCATCTCCTCAATCTCGGTCTATGCCGACCCCAGCATCCGCAACCTGGACGAGACCGACGCGGTGGGCGAACTGGAAGATAGCAGCGTGGAGGAGATTAACGGCGAAACCTATGGCCCCCTGAAGGCTCTCTGTGAGCAGGCGGCGGAGGCCGGGTTGCCGGGGCGGGTGCTGAACGTGCGGCCCGGTCTGATCGTCGGCCCCTACGACCCGACAGACCGCTTCACCTACTGGCCCGTCCGCATTGCACGGGGTGGCGAAGTTCTCTGCCCCGACCAGCCAGAGATCGCCTGCCAGTTGATAGATGCCCGTGACCTGGCCGCCTGGATCGTTCGCATGGCCGAGCAGCGCAAGACCGGCGAGTACAATGCTACTGGCCCTGCCACCGCCCTAACTGTGCGCGGCCTGTTCGAGCAGTGCAGGACGGTCAGCGGCAGCGATGCCACCTTTGCCTGGACGGATGCTGCCTTCCTGGAGGCACAGGGGCTAGACGAGCTGCGTAACCTGCCAGTCTGGAGCGATCAGGAGTTCGCCGGGATCATGGCTGTCAACATCGAAAAGGCTACCGACGACGGCCTCAGCTTCCGCCCGCTAGCCGAGACGATCCGCGACACGCTAGCCTGGGCTGCCACCCGCCCCGCCGACTACCAATGGCGCGCAGGGCTGGCGGCAGAGCGCGAGGCCAACTTGCTGCGTAGGTGGCACGAGGGGCAACGATGAAGCTGACCTTTAGGCCGATGAGCGAGGCCGCTGCCCTGGAGATTACCGCCTGGCGTTATGGCGGCGAGTACAGACTCTACGACGATGGCGACCCCGCCGATGTCAGCGGCTACCTCGATCCCGCCTACGCCTACACTGCGATCTTTGACGAGGTGGGCGCGCTGGTTGGCTACTACTGCCTGGGCGAGGATGCGCAGGTGCCGGGTGGCAACTATGCAGCGGAGGCAATGGACGTGGGCATGGGCCTACGCCCTGACCTGACTGGCAGGGGCATGGGAGCGGCAATCCTGGCCGCCGTGCTGGTCGAGGTTGCGGCGGCGCACCAGCCACCTGCCTTTCGCGCCACCGTGGCCGCCTTCAACCAGCGGGCGCAGCACCTGTGCCAGCGGGTTGGCTTCCGCCTCAGCGGTAGCTTCACCAGCACGGCAGGCAACCGCATTCAGTTCGTACAACTGCTCAAGGAGGCTAGCAGTGATCCAAGGTTATGTAGTACTATGTTTGGAGAGGAGAGCAAACGGATGGCAGACAACCAGAAGTTGAGCAAGCAAGGATTGTTGGGCAAGATCGAAGACACCCATGCCGACTTCGGCCACGCCTTCGAGGGATTGTCGGCAGAGCGGATGGCGCAGCCGGGCATCTACAGCGACCACCAGTGGACGGTCAAAGACATTATCGCCCATGTCACTCGCTGGGAGCAGTTGCAGATTAGCTGGCTGACGGCAGAGCAGATGGCTATGCCGCCCACGACCCCACCGCTGCGGATGTGGGTTGACAGCGACGGGATGAACGAACGCTATTATGCCGACGACCAGGATCGTCCCCTCGCCGATGTACTGGACAGCTTCAACCAGTCGTTCCAGCAGATGCTGACTGCTGTCGCTGCCCTCAGCGACGAGCAGATCGCCAGCGACGAGCCGTTTATGGCAACTACCCACCCGCTCTACGACCACATCGCCGCCAACACCTTTGAGCATTACCCCGAACACACCAACGCAATCCTCGATTGGCGCAACAAGGAGGGCATCTGAGATGGAGAAGGTCAACCTGGAGGCGAAGTTCGCCCTGTTCAGCGATCACTGGTCGCCCAAGATCGCAGGCGAACTCAACGACTCCTACGTGAAGCTGGCGAAGGTGCAGGGCGAGTTCTTCTGGCATATCCACGAGAACGAGGACGAGATGTTCTTGATCCACAAGGGGACGCTGACGCTCAGGCTACGTGAGGGAGACGTAGTGCTGCACCCTGGCGAGTTCTACATCGTACCGAGGGGGGTGGAACACTGCCCCTACGCTGAAGAAGAAGTGGAGATGCTGTTGCTAGAGCCGAAGACGACGCTGAACAGTGGCAACGTGGTCAATGAGCGTACGGTAGCGCAGTTGGAGCGCATCTTAACCGAAACTTAATCCACAGGCAGCCGCGTTTAATTTGGCGGCGGTAGAATGAAGGAAAAGCAACTGGGGGTTAGCAGGTGATAGAGCATGGCACAGCAGAGAAGGTACGAGTGCTGGTAGTGGACGACGAGGATATGATCACGGAGTTCCTCTCCCTCGGTCTAGGCTACGAGGGGTTCACCGTAACGGTCGCGGGCGATGGTATTACCGCCTTGCAGCAGTTCAGCGCAGCGCGGGCTGCCAGTCGCCCCTTCGACCTGGCGATCCTCGACATCATGCTACCGGGGCTGGACGGGTTGGAACTCTGCCGCCGCCTGCGGGCGCAATCCAGCGTGGGCATCATCATGCTCACCGCTCGTGGCGGGGTGGACGAGAGTGTGACTGGCCTTGACGCGGGGGCCGACGACTATCTACCCAAGCCCTTCAGCTTCAAAGAGCTAATGGCTCGCGTACGGGCTGTGCTGCGACGGCGCGGCCTCAATCTCAGCCAGAAGTTGGCCTTCACCGACCTTAGCCTCGACCGTGCAACCCGCGAGGTGCAGCGTGATGGGCGGCAGGTTGACCTCACCCCCCGCGAGTTCGACCTGCTCGAACTGCTGATCGCCCACCCGCGCCAGGTCTTCAGCCGCGAGACGATCCTCAACCGCATCTGGGGCTACGACTACAGCAGCGACACCAACGTGATCGATGTACACATCCGCTACCTGCGCGAGAAGCTGGGCGACAGCAACCACAAGCTGATCCAGACCGTGCGTGGGGTCGGCTACGTCCTACGCGAGGCTTAGGTGAAGCTGCGGTTGCCGCTGCGCTGGCGGCTCAACCTCTTTTCAGCCGGGCTGCTGGCAGGCATCTACTTGCTGCTTGCTATCCTGCTCTACAGCAGCGTTGATCGCCTGCTGCTAGACAACGCGGGTAGCTATGCGCGTCAGCTCGCTCGCGCTGACCTCGTCCATCCCGAACCGCCTCCACGGGGCGGGCGCGGCGGTAAGGGGCAGCCAGATGACGCACAACTGGACAGCAGGCGGGCGGACGAGATTGTGCGGGCGTTGGCCGGGCCAGGCAGTAGTGTGGTGGTCTGGACTAGGGCTGGAGAGGTGATCACCAGCAGCAGTGCGCTCGACGCTAACCCGACACGCCCCCCTACGCAGAGCGAACTGGCCCAGGCCGCCAACCTGCCAGCGGATGGGGTCTATCAGTACGTCAGTGGTAGCCAGCGCACCCTCAGCCAACTGCTACCCATTGAGGCAACAAACGGCAGGGGCGTATTGCAGATCAACACTAGCCTCGCGCCCGCCGACACCCTCCTCGGCCAACTGCGCCTGCTGCTGGCCGCCGGGTTGCTAGTCGCAGTCCTCTGCGCCTTGCTGTTTGGGCTACCGCTGGTGCGGGCTGCTCTGCGCCCACTCGACCGTGTGGCCGCTGCCGCCGACCGACTGGCGACGGGAGACCTCAAGAGCAGGGTGGCGGAGAGCGGCCAGCACGACGAGATTGGCAGGCTGGCGGGCAGCTTCAACCACATGGCAGGCGAGTTGGAGCAGAGCTTCGACCGCCAACGCCGCTTCGTCGCTGATGCCAGCCACGAACTGAAGACCCCGCTCACCGCCCTCGAAGGCGAGGTGGAGATGATGTTGCTTGGAGCCGACGGCGGCAATCCTGCAACCCGCCAACGGCTCCTACTTTCTATGGAGCGCGAGATTGGGCGTATGGCCCGGCTAGTCAGCGACCTACTCACCCTCAGCCGCAGCGACGACCCCCGCAGCTACCCCTTGCGCCAGCAACAATGCGACCTGCGCCCGCTGGTGGGCGAGGTAGGGGAGCAGCTAGCCCACGCCGCCAGCCAGCACACGGTGGCCTGCGACCTGCCAACCCAGCCAGTGGTAGTCAGCGGCGACCCGGATCGCCTGCGCCAGGTCTTGCTCAACCTGGGCGACAATGCCCGCAAGTTCACCCCCGCAGGCGGCCACATCCGCCTCAGCCTGTGCGTTGCCGAGCAGCAGGCGGTAGTCAGCGTATGCGACGACGGCCCCGGCATTGCCGCCGCCGACCAGCCACACATCTTCGAGCGGTTCTACCGCGCCGACTCCGCGCGCACAAGGGGGGCGGGCGGTGGTGGGGCGGGCCTCGGCCTCGCTATTGCCCAGGCGATAGTGCTGGCTCATCGCGGCACGATCAGCATTGCGTCCAACCCTAGTCAGGGCGCAACCTTCACCGTGCGGTTGCCACTGGCCTAACTTAACCGCAACTTAATCGAACTACCCTTGCCGCTTAATTCTGTTAGTTTAGAATAAGGATGTTGGTTGCAGACGAGCCACCGACAAAGAAACTAACTACTAAAGGAGCAAGATAATGTTCGAACGGATCAACCTCAAGCTAACTGCTGTACTGCTGATCGGCATGGCCCTGCTGTTCACCCTCAGCAGCAGCACGTTTGCCCAGACCGCAACCAATGGCAACACCAATACCCCAACCGCTGGCAACAGCACCGCAGACAACGGCCCAGCCGATGGCCCCGGCGGAGGCAAGCATGGTAAGGGCGGCCCTGGCATGGATGGCCCTGGCAAGGGTGGTCGTGGCGGCAGGGGCAACGCCTTGCTGCAAGCGACCACCGCGATCAGCAACACCACAGCCGACCTCGGCTATGCAAAGGGCAAGATGGACACCAGCACCGCCAGCGATTTGCTCGGCAAGGCCCAGGCTCTGCTGACTCAGGCCCAGACGCTCAACGGCCAAAGTGCAGCCAGCCGCAAGGCGAATGAGACTGCCGCTGCCGCTGCGGATGCAGCTGGGGCCGCCAGCCACCAGATCGCGGCCAACCTGGGCGCAAGCAACCTGCCCGCCACCGCCAACCGCCCGGCCCGGCCTGCCAGCACTGTCACCGACACTGCCCAGTTGCAGGCCCATGTCAGCCGCGACCTCGCCCATACCTACAGTGAGATCACTGAGGTAAGCAGCAAGGCGAAGACGACCACCGGCCTCGGCGACCAGAGCTACTATATCAACCTCGCGCAGTCGGCCTACAAGCTCGCTTATGCCGCCTACACCGCTGGCAAGTACGAGCAGGCGAACGAGTACAGCCGCATGGCAGACGACAGCATCGGCGTAGTCGAACACCTGATCCGCGCCCTGGAGCAGGGTGCTGGTGGCAACTCTACCGCCCCCACCACTCCCCCCAACCCCAGCTTCCCGTAACCGCCAGGTAGCAAAGCAGGAGGCCCACCAGTTAAGGTGGGCCTCTTTTCTGTCCCCGTGAGTAAGCAGGTCAGCGGGTGAACTCTAGTGCATACTGCGCCGCTACTGTGGTTTTTGGTGCGTAGGGGGCAACGATAACTACCGCTTGCTTGACTGCGCCGCCCAGGTCACTGACCGTCAGGCTGCCCTGGTTGTCACCGTCCAACGGCACGTCCTCGACCACGAGGCTATCATCGCGCAGCAACTTGACCACTTGCACAAAGTAGTGTTGCGGCATCTGCCCCTCGATCCGCAGGAAGCCCTCTGCCTGCCAGCCGCTTGCTGCTGTCTCTGCATCGTCGCGGTAGCCAATAGCCGCCAGTTGGAGATCGTCCAGGGCAAAGCCTTGCGCGTTGTAGGCCTGGTCGGTGATGCACTCAAAGCGCAGTAGCACCTTCTTGCCTACATAAGCACTCAAGTCAACCTGCTCTGCTTGCCACACCCCCTTACTGGCATCATCCCCACTGCTCTGGCCGCTGATCCCAGTGTAGGCGTTGCCGTAGTTGGTACCGTTAGGGTCTTTGGTAGTTGTGCTGCTGGCTGGCAGGCTCCGCCAGGTGGTGCCGCCATCATCGCTGGCAAGCACGTAAGCATAATCGTAGTCACGCTCCAGGTCATACCACGCTTTGTACTTCAGGCTGGCAGGGCCGCTTACGCCGCTGAGGTCGAACTCGCGGGTGAGGGTACTGTCCAATGAATCGTCGCGGTTGCTCCACCAGAAGTGGCTGCCACTGGGTGGCGCGGTGCTAATTACTGGCACCTTCGCTGCCCCTCGAAAGTTGATGGTTACGTCGCCCGCTGAGCCACGCAGGTCGTAATAAGCGGCAGCGTACTGGTTTAGGCTACCGTCAACAGTGTTGGGGTACTGCGAGATCGTCTTGATCTTCTGCACGCCGATCAATTGGTCGTCGTAGCCATAGCAGGGGTCGGCGGTGCGTAGCTTGTTGACGAAGTTGGCGACCACCCAGAACTTGAAGGTGCTATCAAAGTCGGTGCCGCAGTTCGCACCCATCACCGTACGTGGGCCAACCTTGTTGAGGGCGTAGTTGATCGAAGCTGGCCCTGCTAGCCGCGACCTGTTCATCTCGCGCACGAAGTCGGGGCCGTAGAGATTGCTGAGATAGCGCAGGAACAGGTAGGCCGCCCCATAGTGGCCGATAGACTTGTCGGGCTGGCTGGCCCAGCCGTTCAGTTGCACGTCGGGGTTGACCGCGAACACATAGTCGGTGCCACCCACGTCGTAGCCGTTGAGGAACATTGCCAACTCGCTAGCCCCCTCGTTCAGCCAGACTGACTGGGCCGGGTTCTCATTGAAGTGGATCATGTGCTGGAACTCGTGGGCAATGGTGGCTAGGTAGTACTGGGTCTGAGCCGGGCTGGTGCCGATGTAGATCAACTCCTGCTCGTTGGAGAAGCGGGTGATTACCTTCGGGTACGCGTCGGCGGCTGAGAAGTAGCCACCTGCCCCGCTGATCTGCGCGTTGAGGATAGTAATATGTGGGTCACCGTCCACGCCGGGGTTGGGTTCCTGCCCAAAATACTGGCGGTTGATAGGGTAGATGTGCTGTTCGAAGTCGTCCAAAGCCTGCTTCACTGCCTCATTACTAACCTTGTAGCCGTCTTGAACGTACATATAGGCGTGTTCGGAGACGGCGATCAGGGTGGCAGTGATCGTATAGTAGCGTTTGGCGGCAATGTCGCTCATCCAGAACTGCTGCTGGTGGCCGACAGGGTAGTTATCCACTCCCTTATCTACCGTGCGCGGCAGGGGGTTGCTGCTGTGCAGGCGCAAGCGTTGAGTGATTGAGAACTGGTCTGCTTTAGGGGTATCGGTGTCGCGCACCAAGCTAGCTGTGTCCGTCATCACTGGCACGCTGGGTGCAGCCACGCTGGCGGTTTCAGTTGGCTGGGGGCGAGGCGAGGAGGTGGCTAGTGGCTGCGCGGTTGCGGTTGGGGGGGCAAGAGCTACTGGACTGTTGCCAGCCGTTGGCCCAAAGGTGGCAGCGAAAGGGCTGTGAGCAGAGTTGGTAGCAAGCATTAGCAGGGTGATGATCATCATGATGGTACGCAGCATGGCATCGCTTTCTAGGCAAACGCAACAAAAAGGCGGCTCCGCAAGTGGAGTCGCCCGTGGTTGGTCGGGGTGAGAGGATTTGAACCTCCGACCTCTGCGTCCCGAACGCAGCGCTCTGCCGGACTGAGCCACACCCCGTTGCGGCTTGCTGATAGAGTATAACACATCAAGGGCCGAATCACAAGCAGGCTGAAAACCTTAGCTGTTCACGTTGCGCTGGGCATCTGCCAGTAGATTGGCTCGACGAGCTGCGGATTAGAGTAGGGTCAGTACAAGAGGTGATGAACACAGCAGAGGAGTTGCGCTGGGGTGCCAGCTGGCAGGTCGCTCTAGCCCAAACCGCCAGAGCCTATCCCACTGCTCCACCTTAATCTGTAAATTAGGCTACAAATATCTGTAAACTATCTTGCACATGGCGGCCTGACGATCTATAATGTGAGCGGAGGAGTGCAAGCATGACAGCGAAGATGGAGCAGGACGCAATCTGGAACTCGGAGCAGTTGGCCCAGAGCGAGTGGTTCGCCAGCCTCAACGCCGATGCGCGCCGCGTGTTGGGCCAGCGGATGCGGCGACGACGCTACAAGGGCGGTACGGTGCTATTCAACAAGGGCGATATGGGTATCACGCTCTACCTGATCATCAAGGGGCAGGTGCGCCTGCTCGATCCGGTAGAGAGTGGCGAAGAACTGATCCTCGGCGTGGTCAGTGAGGGGAAGTCGGTGGGCGAACTTTCGCTGTTCGACGGTGAACCGCGCTCGGCCACTGCTGTCGCCGTTGACGACGTAGAGGTTCTGGCCCTGGCGCGAGAGGACTTCATCGCGGTGGTCAGGTCGCAGCCCGATCTCGCTTTGATCCTGATGGCGACTATGGCCCGCACCATCCGCCGCATGAACGAGGAAGTTGAGGGAGCGACCTTGCTCGACCTGACCGGCAAGGTCGCCAAGAAGCTGTTGGAGATGAGTGCTAGCCTGCGCCGCCCAACCGACACCGAGGTGGTGCTAAAGATCACCCAGGAGGAACTTGCTGGTACCGTTGGAGCCTCACGGGTCAGCGTCAACAAAATCCTGGGCGACTTCGCTTCAGCTGGTGCAGTGCAGGTGGCGAAAGGCCGAGTGACGATCCTCAAGCCCGACCTGCTCCGCCGCCGCATCGTCTACTAGCAGTTCGCTGCGGCGGCAGCCAGGAGGGAGCGTAATGGCAGGGAAGTTCAAGCAGCCCAAAGAGCCAATCCTCGGCTTCCTGCGCGTGCTGTTGGACGAGGCCGCAGCGTGGCTGCCAGAGGTGTCCAGCCGCCAGATGTTCGGCTGCTACACCCTATTTGCGGGCAGCAACATCTTCGCAATGGTCTGGGATAGTGGGCGGCTGGCCTTGCGCCTGAGCGAACCGATAACCTACGCAGGGATGCTGGCCCTGCCCGGCAGCGAACCGTGGACGCTGGGCGACAAGCCAATGAGCCACTGGCTACTGCTACCAGAGAGCTTCCACGACGAGCCAGAGTTGCTGCGCGAGTGGGTGGCGCGGGCGCATCTGCTGGCGATCAGCAGGCCGCAGAAGCAGAGGAAGTGAGGGGCTAGAAGCCGCGTTCGCGCCGCACCTTCGCCTTACCCTTGTTGGCGACGAGATAGTAGGTCATGCTCTGCAACGAGGAGATCGGGTCAATGTGGCGCACCCGCACGTTGGCAGGCACCTGCACTATGATATCAGCGTAGTTGAGGATCGCCCGCACCCCGGCGGCCACCAGCCGATCCGCCACGTCCTGTGCGCTCTCGGCTGGGACAGCAATGATCCCGACCTCGATCTCCTTCTCGCCGATCACCTCGGCCAGCCTGTCCATAGCGTAGACCTCTACGCCCTTAATCCGCTGGCTAAACTTGTGCGGGTCGCGATCGAAGGCGGCCACCACATAGAAGCCCCGTTCGCGGAAGCCGTCGTAGTGCGCCAATGCCTGACCGAGGTTGCCGGTGCCAACCAGGGCGACGTTCCAATGGCGGTCTACGTTGAGGATTTCCTTAATCTGGTTGAGCAGGTACTCGACGTTGTAACCCTTGCCCTGCTTGCCGAACTCGCCAAAGTAGCTGAGGTCGCGGCGGATTTGGGCAGCGGTGCCACCGATCTGCGCGGCCAGTTCGCTGCTAGAGACGGTAGTGGTGCCACTCTGCAACATATAGGCGAGGCTGCGGGCGTAGGTAGGCAGGCGACAGATTACGATGTCGGGGATTTCTTCCTCCACCGGCAGATCGTCCAAAGCCTCGTCGGCCTGATCATGGTTGCCATTGGTTTTCTTGCTGGTGATCATCTTTGGTTTCAGCTTCCTCCCACCGATCCAGGCACTACTCCGCCACTATGCTAACAAGCCGCTGGGGACATCAGCTTATTGTATCATTTTTCACATATAGCGTCAAGGCTAAGCGGCGGTGCTGGGCTTCGTGGGCCTTGTGGCCCGCCTCGGTGAGGGTAATATTGACTTGCTGGCGCACCCTGGCCCGCTCGATGTAACCGGCGGTGGCGAGCGCGTCAATGTCCTTCGGGTCAATCGGGCGATCTGCGACGCGGCGGCCACTCTGGGCGGGCAGCACCAACAGCAGTCTTCCGCCCTCTACACGTAGAATGAAGAAGTCGTAATCGCTGCGCTGATCGGCGAGAGTGTCAGCGATGTGGTCGAACAGGTCTTGCTGGGCAGGGGTCAGGTTTGCCATGCTTGCGGTTCCTCCAGGCTGAGATTTGCTACACAGCTATGATAACACATCCCTGGATCGCTGCAAAGCACCGGATTCGCACGCTGGGATTGAGATTTCATGTGCAGTTCGGGAAGATTTAGGCTCGCAGGTATTGAAAACTTGCAAGAAATGAGCTATAATTGAGCCATGAACAGACGTGAAGCGGCAGAACGCCGCACAGACAAAGAGAAAGACGAGATGGCCGTCCAGCGTGGGCGCGTGATCAAGCGGCTGCGGGAACGGCGCAACTGGACGATGGCAGAGCTTGCCCGCCGCTCTGGGGTCAGCGAGTCCTACGTCTCGCGCTTCGAGTCGGGCAACATCCCCAATGCTGCCGCTCAGGCGGTGGCGGACATTGCGACGGCTCTAGAAGTGAGCGTAGATTACGTACTTAGCCACGATGCTAACCGCTTGGCAGCCGGTGCCAACCCTAGTTCTACCACTGTCAGCATTGAGGTCGAAGACCCCGATCTGCGCGTCTACCTCTCCAGCCTCGGTCGGCTACCAGAACACGACCAACGGATCATCAAGAGTGTAATGAAGCAGATGCTTGATGAGGAGAACCGCCAGCGGGGCCGTTGATCCAACCCTCCAACTGAATAGAAGGATAAGCGTATGGATGAGCGCGCACTTGACACTGTTGCGTACCTGGTGCGACGCTACCGCCTGCATGATCGGCTGCCAGTGGACATCAGCCCGCTGCTCGAAAACTTCACCGTCCGCGATTACAATCTGACTTATCGCACGCTGGGGTTCTCAATCGTCATGCGAAATGAAGTGCATATTGGGGTGAACAAGCACCTGAACGCTGCCCAGCGTCGCCTAACCCTGGCGCACGAGAGCGGCCACATCATCTCCTTCCACCCCGACATGAATTACACTTGCGAACTGAATACCTGGTTCAAGAGTAAGCTCGAACACGAGGCGCAGATCATCGCCAGCTATCTGCTTGTGCCGCAGCGGGCTGCCTGCGTCTACGGCGACCGCCTGAGCGCGTATGAAATAGCCACCCGCCTGGATGTGCCGGTTTCTCTAGTAGACCTGCGCTGGTCGCAAGGCAAAATCTGGGGCGAGTTCTAGCTCACCACTCACCAACGATCCCACCCCCAAATGGCCCTTGCGTGGGCTGTTTTGCTTGCCCGCCAACCCCAGGCCGTGTTAAACTGTAGGGCTGTATGTGTCCAAACCACCAAACACAGATGGGGTGAATAATGAACAAACTGACCTTGCGCTTCCTTGCTCTGCTCCTACTGCTCACTGCTCTGCCCCAAACTGCCGCTGCCGCCCTCCAACGGTCGCCCGCGGAGCCGCTGGCCGGACCGTCGCTACCTGCCAGCGTCGCTAGCTACTTCCCCGAAACCGGCCACCAGATCGCTTACGGCTTCCTGGCCGCCTGGCGCAGGTTTGGTGGGCAGCACACCGTTGGCCTGCCACTGACCGAGGAGTTCGCGCAGGTCAATGCCAGCGACGGGCGTAGCTATACCGTGCAATACTTTGAGCGCGCCCGCTTCGAGTACCACCCAGAGATTGCTGACCCCAGCTACCAGGTCAGCCTCGGCCTGCTTGGGCGCGAGGAGGCTGCCCGCCAACACATCAGCCTAGCCCGCAGCAGCGGCACAACCAGCGACAGCAACTGGTACTTCAAGGAGACCGGCCACAACCTGGGCGGCAGCTTCCTGCAATACTGGCTGGCCCAGGGCGGGCTAGATCACTTTGGCTACCCGATCAGCGAGGAGGCGCAGGCGCAGGGGGGCAGCGTGCAATACTTTGAGCGCGCCCGCCTGGAGAGTCACCCTGATCTGAAGGTCAGCAACGATACTGTGCAGCCCTCTCCGCTGGGCTACGCTGCACTACTGGTTAGTGGGCTGGCGGTGCCGAGCGGCGCACTGGTGCAGATGACCCCACCGAGCATCGCTGAAGGGCGTACCATGCTGGTGCGCGTGGCAACCGCTCCCGGCGCGAAGGTGCAAGGTAGCTGGCGGGGCAGCGGCCTGCGCTTCGCCCGCGACGACAGCCAGCCCTACCCCGGCTGGTGGACGCTGATCGCTGCGCCCGTCTTCAACGGCGTGGGCAGCTACCCACTAACCATGACTGTGACTGAGGCGAACGGTAGCCGCCGCCCGATCAACCGCCAGGTGGAGGTCTACGCGGGCAGCTTCCCCAGCCAGAATCTTACCCTCACCCCCGCCATGGATGGGATGCTCGACCCCGCCCTCGACGAGCAAGAGCGCAAGCTACTACTCACTGCGCTGGGCGACAGCAGCGACAGCCCCCTATGGGCGGGAACGATGAGTTGGCCGCTCAAGGAGCGTGGGCGGATCAGCACCGGCTTTGGCGACCGCCGCGGCTACAACGGCCAACCGGTCAGCACCTTCCACAGCGGCCTCGACCTACCCTTGCCAGAGGGTACACCCGTGCTGGCGGCGGCGGCAGGGCGGGTCGTCTTTGCTGGGCGGATGCCACTGCGCGGCAACTGCATCATCCTCGATCACGGCCTTGGTGTCCACACGGTCTACGCCCACCTCGCCTCCATCGGTGTGCAAATTGGCGACAGCGTGACGCAGGGGCTGCCAATCGGACGGCTCGGCTCGACCGGCTTCAGCACTGGCCCTCACCTGCACTGGGAGGTGCGCCTCGGCTACCTGCCAGTCGACCCCTACGAGTGGCTGACCCGCACCATCCCAGACTAAGTAACTGCTACAAATCGCGCAAGGAGGATGGGCAGTCGCCTGCGCGAACCTACCCCTGTTCCTCGAAACCGTGCATCACAGCACGCAGGCGGCGGTTGGCGTACTCCTTCACGTCCACCCCTCGCGCATCCAGCCAGCTACGGCTGCGGCCCATGATGATCAGGTCAGCCTGCTGCAAGTCGGCAACTGTCTTTGCGCCAGTAAGGAACATCGCCAGCTTCAGTTCGCTGATCAGCCGTTCCAGCACCATGACCACTGCCGCCGCACTCTCCTGCGCCGCGATCACCAGCGGGCGACCGAGAGCAACTGCGCTGGCACCGAGGGCAATAGCTTTTGCCGCATCGTGGCCGTTCCGCACGCCGCCGCTGGCAACTACCTGCATCCGCGTGTAGTGGCTCAGTTCGACCACGCTGACGACGGTAGGGATGCCCCACGCGTCAGTCCAGGCTGCGTCGTCCTCGCTGCTCTGGATCATTGAGCCAGCGGTGCCACTCTCCTCCTGTCGCACCCGCTCGATGATCGCAAACGAGGTGCCGCCCAGTCCGCTTGCGTCAATCGCCGCTACACCCACGCGTTCGCAAAGGATTGCCTCCTCACGGGCTATGCCGCTGCCTGTCTCCTTGACCAGCACTGGCACGCTCAAGCCCCGTACCAGGGCCGCTATCTTCGCCAGCCCCTCGCGCAAGTCCGTGTCACCCTCCGGCTGCAAAGCCTCCTGGGCGGCGTTGAGGTGGATAGCCAGAGCGTTCGCGCCAATCATCCGCACTGCTTGCTCTGCTTCAGCCAGGCCGTAGCCTGCCACCAACTGGCCCACGCCGAGGTTGGCGATCAGGAAAGCGTCTGGGGCGGTCTCGCGGGCGATGGCGAAGGTAGCAGCCAGTGCGGGTTGCTCGATAGCAGCGCGCTGGCTGCCAACCCCCATCGCGAGGCCAAGCTGCTGCGCGGCAGCCGCCAGGTTCGCGTTGATTTGGGCTACCTGTGGGTGGCCGCCGGTCATGCCCGTGATGATCAACGGGTAGTTGAGAGTGCGTCCGAGAAAGCTGACCCGGCAATCAAGCTCCGCGCTGCTCAACTCTGGCAGGGCGCGATGAACCAGGGTCACGTCGGAGAAACCGCTCAAGCCTTTATTCTCGGCGCGGCTCTCCGAAGCGATCCGCACGTGGTCAAGCTTGCGTGAACTGGTAGCCATCTGCACCTCCCCTACTCTGAGTAGCTTCATTATGACATGGGCGGCCCCCAGCGTCAAGGCTGCCCTACGCCAGGCTCCGACTGCTTAGGGTTGGAGCAATTACCATGCTCTAACCGCGATCTAATCTACAGGGCTTGCACCTTGCGTCCGCCTTTGGTATAACAGTGTTAGCGGTGCAATGTTGACGCTGGTCAGCCAGCCTGGGACTAGGGGAAGTTGTGGTAGAGATTGTGCAAAAGATGAAAACGAGCTTGCGAGCTGCTTTGCTGCTCTCTATTTTGCTAGCCTTGAGCGGCTGTGACAACACGAGTGCGGCGGTGCCAACCCAGTCACCAAGCCCAACTGCTAGCCAGGCAGTGGCGATAGTGCAGGTGACTGCGACCTCACCTGCCTCCACCAACACCAGCGTGCCGCCGACTGCAACAGCAGTGCCAGCCAGCAGCACACCCCTGCCAAGTAGCACCCCCCTACCAGCGACGGTTACGCCAGTGCCAGCTACCAGCACGCCCGCCGAGCCGACTGAAAGCGCAGCCGTGGTTGAGGCAACGGTGACGACCCTGCTCACCCCACCGGATGATCCACTGGCGACCAGCGCGACCGTCTCCGCCTTGCTGACCCCAGTGCTACCGACGGCAACCCCGCAAGCGGCTTCGCAGTCAGCAGCCAGCAATCAGGTTAGCAACACCAGCAGCAATTCAGCCGCCAACCAACTAACCGCCAAGCCGAAGCCCCTGGCGACTGCTACCGCAGTGCCAGCCTCCGCCGGGCCGGGCGCACCAACGCGCCTGCGCATCCCTGCCATTGGGGTGAACGCGGCAATCGAGTACGTGACGACAGCGGCGGATGGCACGATGGACATCCCCAAGAACGAGTGGAACGTAGCCTGGTACAGGCTGGGTTATGTACCTGGTACACCCGGCAATGCAGTGATCGACGGCCACCTGGATTGGATACACGGCCCAGCAGTCTTCTGGAACCTTGCCAAGCTGAAGCCGGGCAATGCCATCTATGTCAAGGACAAGCGCGGGGTGGAGCGCACCTTCATCGTCACCGAAGTAGTAGCCTACCCCTTCGACCAGGCACCACTGGATCGCATCTTCGGGGCTAGCAGCACTGCCCAACTCAACCTGATCACCTGCAATGGGCAGTTCGACAAGTCGGCCCGCAACTACAACAAGCGGCTGGTTGTCTACAGCACGCTCTCCAAGTTAGGGCTGACTAGGCGATCAGGGAGGGCGCATCCGTTAGATGCGCCCTGTTTGTTGTGGGCGAGTGTTCTTGCCAGCCCGATCAGCCGCAGCCATGCTGGGTGAGATACTGCGCCCCCAGCAGCCCCAGTTGCACCTTGTAGGGGGCGGCTGCGTCGGGGTGGTACTCGAACCGTTGCCGCTCGAAGTATTGCACCAGATAGGTCTTGCCGTCGGTCGTGCTGACCTCGTTGAAGGGCTGGCTGATAGGATAGCCGAAGGTAGCGATCCCCCTGTTGTCCGCCCAGTACTGGTAGAACAGGCCGCCGATGGTATGGCCTGTCTCTGGCACATAGTGTAGGGTGGGGTCAGCGGCAAACTCGCCTTCGCTGGGGGCTGGCACAGGGGCAAAGTCGCGCCCAGTGGTTACTACCCTACCGAGTGGGGTCAGCTTGACCAGGTAGAGCAGCTTCTCCCCTTTGCCCAGACTAGCCCAACCAGGTACAGTTTTGGCTGCCTCCTCGTGCAACTCGAAGCGGGCGCGCTCAAAGTATTGCACGGTGCGCTCCTCGCCATCGCTCAACACCTCGCGGCGGGCAGCAGTGAGCGGTAGGCCGAAGACTCCGCGCTGCCCGAACCTGCGCCAGTAGTCTTTGAAGGCATCCCAAACATAGCGGTCGGTTTCGGGGAAGTAGAGCGGCTCACCATACTCGCGGTTACCGTTCGCCACTGTCTGTGCGTCAAAAGGGATGGCGGTCAGGGGCAAGTCTGTGCTGCTTGCGCTGGGCAGCGGTATCGTCTTGATCGCCTTAAACGGGGCAAGCGCGGGCTTCGGCGTACCGTCGCGGCGCAACAGGCCGTAGTAGTCCTCCCGTGTCTCCACCCCACCACCACGAGACTGGCCGGGGCGATAGTCCCACATCGTCCAGCCGAGGACACCAGCCAGGTCGAAGCGGTTGTCAGCAAAAATAGTCTGGGCCGCAGTGTAGACACGCAACTGGGCCGCGTCGTTGTAGTCGAGTACGTTGCAGGTGGGGCCGGTCGGCCAGCCAGTCTCCTGCAAAACTAGCGGCTTGTTGGTCGCCTTCCGCACTGCCTCCACCTGGTAGCCCATATTCACCGCATCATAACTGTGGAAGCTGGCAAAGTCTACGAAATCGAGGATGCGGGTGCCGTCACTTGCTTTGGCGAACAGGTTGGTGTAGGCAGCCATGCCGACGGTCAGCGGATGGCTGCGATCCAGGCCGTGTACGTAGTCGGCCATGCGGTGCAGCCAGTCTACCACCAGTTCGGGGTGCTTGCGCTCAGCCCACATCCCATAGTTCTCTGGCTCGTTGTGCAAGTCCCAGCCGAGGATGCGGTCGTCGCCCACGAAGGGGCGGATCAGGGTGCTGAGATAGGTGAGGTTGCGGCCCTCCTCCACCGAACCAGCGGCTGCTGTGCCATCGTAGAAGTCAAAGAGAGCGACGTTGACCTTGATGCCGTGCCTACCCGCCGCCTGTACCATCTCTTGCAGGTAGCGCAGCTTATCCGGGTTGACGCGGCCACTCTCGTCCGTCCAATCGAAGTTGTCGGAGCCGTAGGGGACGAGGACGCGCACTACGTTCACCCCCCAGTCCGCCAGCGTTGCCATGTCCTGCTCGGCGGTTGGCCCCTGCCAGAGTTCCCACATCCTGGCCCAGGGGTTGCGCTGCGGGTAGTAGTTGACCCCCTTGAGGGTGATGGGCTGGCTGTTGTAGATGAACTTGCTACCCTGGATAGTAACGAAGCCAGTGGCAGCTGTGGCTAGCGGTGGGCTAGCGGTGAGGGGGGCGAGGATGGTAGCGACAAGTAGCAAGACGGTTAGCAGGTGACGGCGGGGGATGCGAGGCATAGGGTTCTTTCCAGTCTCTGGGGAGCGGTGAGGGACGCACTATTTACCCCTTATTCTACCACAGCAGAGGGTTTGCTTCCAGCCGCGCAATCGTGTTGGGCAAGCGTAAACAGTTGTCAGTCCATTGGCTAATCCCGCAGCCCTAAACAGCAGCCCTACCTGTCAGCCGCGCGGCTTCCTGTCCCACTGCATAGCCAGCAGGGCCGCAGCGAAGAAGCCGAGGGCGGCCACAAAGAGGACGAGTTGCAGCACCAGCAGCCAACCCGGTTTGTTCTGGTCAGGGATCAGGATCACGGCATTGCCAGCGAGCAGCAAGGCCAGACCGATCAGCAGCAGGTTACGCGTTTGTGGACTGATAGCTTGTTTCCGCACTGGTTCACTCCTTTCTCCTGGTGTCGCTAACCCAACTTCTGTGCCAGTAGCCAGTCCGCTAACCTCTTGCGCCGCCCGACCACGACGGCGGCAGCAAACAGGATCAGGGCAGCGGCGAAGAAAAGGAACTGACCGATTACGAGCGGCAGCGACTTAGCAGGCACGAACAGCAGCATATTGGCGACGAAGAAGAAGGGGAGAGCGAGCAGCATCAGGGCGCGACTCTGCGCGGCGTTAGGACGCATAGCAGCTTACTCCTTAACGGCTACCCAGGCGGGCAGGGTGGCGGTGGGGGCGTGGGTAAACTCGATCTGATCCAAGTAGTAGGTAGGTTGCGGCACGTTTCTGTAGCTCTGGATCACCAGTCCGTTAACCTGCGTACTGGTGATTAGCAGGCTGAGGGGGATGCTGACCTTGCGCCAGGTCCCTGCCGCCAGAGGGCCAGGCGGTTGCTGATAGTCGTCCAGGTTGACGATGAGGCCGTAATCGTTGTTGGGGTAGGTGAGGTTGAAAAGCAACTCCTGCCCACCCACCGCGCCACCGTTGATGTAGAACTCGATGCGTTCGTAGCTGCTAACGTCGAAGGCTTGCTCACGGTGTAGATAGAGACCAGCATAGGCCACCTTGTAGGTGACGGCTAGCGAACGGTCGCCACTGTGGACGGGAGCGCGGTTGTTGCCATCCACACGACTGTCCCACGACCAATCCTGCCAGTCGCCAAAGCCGTCGCCAAGGATTACCAGGCTGCCGCTGACTGCCGTTGCCACACTGACCGGCACACTGGTCGGACGGGCGGGCGCACTGGTTTGGTCAGCTGAGGCCACGCTGCTGGCAGAGGCGGGTACGCTGGTTGGGCTAGACTGGACTAGAGTGGCAGTTGGCAGCAGGCCAGCGACACTAGTTGGCTGACCGCTAACTGCCCCCTGCTGGTTATTGAGCAGGAAGAAGGCTAGCAAGCCTATACCCAACACCGCCAGCCCTGCGATGGAGAGCAGCAAGGGCACACCGCTGCGGGGGGGAGTGGTCGAGGGCTGGTAGGGTGGGGGAACAAGCGTCGTCTTGCCGACCGGCTGGCTGAGCGGCGTACCGCTGTTTGGTAGTGGGGCAAGCAGGGGGCTGCGCAAGCTAGCCCCCTCGCCAGCAGCGAGGTGGGGGATCAGTTCGTGGTAGTAGGCAGGAACGAGGGCGGGCTGCTCCATCTCGACAAGGAAGGTAGCGACCTCTTGGGGGCGGTCGGCGGGGTCATAAGTGAGGGCGTGGAGGAGGGCGGGCAATACTGGCGACTGCAACATGGCGGCGGTGGGCTGCTGACCAGGTACTTCGCCGCAGAGCAGGTAGTAGACGGTAGCGGCCAGGGCGTAGATGTCGCTGGCAGGACCCTTGCGGCCAAAGGCTTGCAACTGCTCTGGGGGGCTGAAACCAAGGGTGGCAAAGACAGTCTGGCGCACGCTGCGATTCGTCTCAAACTCGCGGGCCGCCCCAAAGTCGATCAGCACCGCCTGCCCTTGCGGGGTGATAATCACGTTGGAGGGCTTGATGTCGCGGTGCAGCAGATTGCTATTGTGCAGCAGTTGCAGCGCACCAGCAAGCTGGCGGGTAAAGTCGAGCGTCTGCGCCAGACCGAGGCTGCCACCCTGCGCCGCCACGTAAGCGTCAAGCGTCTGCCCCTCTACGAACTTCATCACCATGTAGGCAGTATTGTTCGCATCAAAGTGGTCGTAGACAGTGACGATAGCGGGGTGATCGAGGTGGGCAAGGGTGCGCGCTTCTTGCAGGAAGCTGGCGATCATCCCAGCCCAACGTTCGGCACTGTAGCCGCTGGGAGTAACCACCGCCCCAGCAACGCGGCTGCCACCGGCGAGGAACAACTCCTTGACCGCCACCTTGCGGCCCAACACATTGTCCTGGCCTGCGTAGGTTACGCCGAAGCCGCCCATGCCCAGCGGGGCAGCGAGCGTGTAGCGTCCGTGCAAGATAGTACCTGCTGTCAGAACATCGTCGTCTGCCACTCGCCCTCCCCCAGGAGATGGTCATCTCCTTCTACTATATTACAGCACGCAGTGGCAAGGTTTCGTGGGTGAAGGCGGTCAGCGCACGCCGTAGCCCCGCAACTGCTGCTCGGCCAACTGGCGCAAAGCCACATCATCGCTCAGTTCGAGGACGCGCTTATAGTCGAGGATGGCACGGTGCTTCTCGCCAAGCTGCTCAAGCAGGAGGGCGCGACCAAGATAGGCAGGGGCAAGGTCGGCCCGCAACTCAATTGCCTGGTTGTAGTCGCCTACGGCCTGGTTGATATTGCCGCGGCTGGCATAGGCGTTACCACGCGCAGAGTAGGTAAAGGCATCATCGGGTTGCAGGCGGATTGCCGTGTCGTAGTCGGCTATCGCTTCGGGGTAGAGCCGCCTACCGGCATAGGCCATCCCCCGGCTGTAGTAAGCCAGGAAGTGGCTGGGGCGCAACTTGACCGCCTTGCTATATTCGTCCATCGCCTGCTCATACTCGCCTCGGCGGTAGTAGTTATCCCCGCTGGCGACTAGCTCCTGATACTGGCTGCTGCGCTCCTGCTCGTTCATCTGTCCTCCCAGCCCTGAGTGATCACCCCAGCGAGGGCAAAAGCGTCATCCTGCGGCTGATAGCCGATGAGAGCGCGGGTCGCTGCCAGGTTGAGATAGGGGAAGCGGTTATTGCTCACCCCTTGCACGATAGCGTAGCCAACTTCTTTTGCCCGCAGGCAGCAATCAAACAGGTGGCAGAGGTCTGGCTCGGTTACAGCTCGGCTGATCTCGCTGAGTGCGACTAGCACCCCCGCGCGCAACTCCGCCGCGTTCGTCACCCAGCCAATCCGTACGCTGATCGCACTGAGGCCGTGCATGGCATGGAAGGCCGCTGCGGTGGCTTCACCAAAGCACTTGCTCACCCCGTACATATTGAGCGGTTGCACCTGCTGATCCACATAAAGTTGCACCCCCGGCCCGTAACCGAGCATGGTCTGCACACTGCTGGCGTAGACCACCCGTCGCGCACCAGCCGCCGCTGCCGCCGCAAATATATTATACGTTGCCTTGATGTTGTTGTCCAGCAGGCTGGCATAGAAGTCGGCCTCCGGGCGCGAGTCGGCCCCCAGGTGCAACACGCTGTCTACCCCTTGCAGGAGATCGCGGGCAAAGGCGGGGTCGCTCAAGTCACCAATGCGCCAGTCGTCCTGCTGCTGATCGGCTGGCGGCTTGATGTCGTTGAGGCGCAGGCGGTAGCCGCTGGCCGCAGCAAGGTGCTGGCGGTAGGCAGTGCCGACCCGCCCACTCGCCCCAGTGATCAACAGAATTGGTCTTTCGTCCATGCAGTCCCCTCCCGCTCAATGCTGCCTACGCTGCTATTTTACCACAAGCCGCCACCTGTTTGTCACACCTCACTTGCCCCCTCAGCATCGCCAAGAGCTGCGTCATCGTGCGGGTCAGCAACGGCGCGCAACACATCGAGGACGACCTGCACAACGCAGATGGCGGCCAGCGTGGCTAGCAGAGGGAGGGCAGCCAGTCCGCCACCAAAGGCAGCTAGCAGCAAAGCTGCGACCGCCGAGCCGCTGCGATAAAGCAGCCGTCGATAGCTATTGAGACGCGGGTCGAGCGTGTTGAAGATCAACTGGATCACGCCGATAGCCAGCCAGCAGAGCGCGACCGCCCCACAAAGCAGCCAGCGATCCTCGGCTGGCAGCGGCTTGCCTCCTACGCTGGCGACTACGTGTTCCACCCCAACCCCAGCGGCAGTAAGGCCGATCACCAGCGGCAGGTGGGTGTAGAGCCAGAGGTTGTAGATGCCGATCTTGCCCCGATCCAGGGCGGCCTTGAGCGGCTCACCGTCTGTGTACTCGAAGTAAATCCACCAGAGGCTGAAGGCGACCAGCAGGCCGCTGGCCGCTGCCAGCACCAATGATAGCCCCCAGTCCTGACCCTCACTGGCCCGCACCGTCGCTGCGATGCCCTCGCCCAGCACGATCAGCACGAACAGGCCAAAGCGTTCTGGCAGGTGCTTGAGGCTGGGAGCGATCTTGCTGTGCAGTTGCCCAGCAAAAAGCGGCGTGCCAATATCCACTGCTACCCCCACCACCCAAAGCCCATACCGCCAGGGGTCTGGCACGAAGACGGAGATGACCCAGATCGCAGCCCCCAGTACGAAGCCCCGCGCAAAGCGGTCAGTCAGCGGACGGGCTTCTGGCACAAAGTGGCCCGCTACAGTGTACTGCACGACCAACACCAGGCGGGCCGCCACGTAGCCGAGCGCAAAGCCGACCGCCCCATCCCCCAGCGCGTGCGAGACGTTGGCCGCCATCACCACTGCCGCGAAGATTGCCGCAAGGGTAGCAAGCCGATCTACAATGTCGTCGGTGTCGAAGCGCGAGGCGTAGAATGTGGTGCCGATCCACGTCCACCAGAGCGGCACAAACATTAGCACGAAGCCGCCAACCCCGCTCCAAGTAACGTGTTCGGCCAGGTAGTGGCCCAACTGGCCCACGGCAACCACAAAGATCAGGTCGTAAAAGAGTTCGAGCCAAGTCGCCCGCCGTTCGCCTTCTTCTTCGCGGCTACGCAAGCGTGGGGGGCGCAGTAGAGTGTTTGCCATAGTCTTGCCCTGAGGAGTGATGATTAGTTGATTGACGAGCAACCGCTTCGCCTGCACTGCCCTCGGTCAACAGCGGGCAACGGCTGCGGTGTAGCATTACTGTACCATATAGCGGACTGGCTGTGACAGCGGTCAAGCACGGAGCGTTGGCTCAAACCGTTGCCCTACACCCGCACAACCCCCATCCTTGCGCTGCTGTGGTATAATCCATGTGACATAAGCGCGTGAGCAGGAGCAATATGTACGAGTTTCTACGGCCAGGTACGGTTCTAAAGCGACGCTACCGCATTATCAAGGCGATTGGTGGCGGTGGCATGGGCGCAGTATACATGACAGAGGATTTGGAGACTCCCGGCCCAGCAGCGGCAGGGGGTGGTGGGCTGCGCGTTGCCGTCAAGGAGATGCGAACTGACACCGAAGACCCAGAGGAGGCGCGCCAGAACCTTATCTTCTTTGAGCAGGAAGCCAACATGCTCCGCAGCCTGCACTCGGCCAATATGCCGCAGGTCAGCGACTACTTTGTAGAGGGCGAACGCCATTACCTGGTCATGGACTTGATCCCAGGCGAGAGCCTGGAGAAGAAGCTGGACAAGTTGGAGGGCAAGCCAATGGATGAGGCCGAAGCCCTCGGCTACATCATCCAGGTCTGCCAGGTACTACATTACCTGCACACTCAAGACCCACCGATCATCTTCCGCGACATCAAGCCCGCCAACATCATGATCACCCCCCAGGCCCAGGCCAAGCTGATCGACTTCGGCATCGCCCGCACCTACAAGGGGGGCAAGAAGCACGACACGGTGGCGATGGGGACGGCGGCCTATGCACCCTTCGAGCAGTTCGGCAAGGGAGAGACCGATGCGCGGAGCGACATCTACTCGCTGGGGGCGACCCTCGCGCACCTGCTAAGTGGCAAGCCGCCGATCCCAGCCACCACACCGACCCAGGCCAGCCTCAAAGCCCTCAACCCCAAGCTGACCCTCAACACCGCCCGCCTGATCGTCAAGGCGATGGATCGCACGATGGACAAGCGGTACCAGTCGGCGGCAGAGATGGAAGTAGATTTGCGGAAGGCACTTGGCAAGCCGTTTGTGCCGCCGGTTGCCCCGCCTCAGCCGCAGCCCGTCTCCCCTAAGCCGGTACAATATCCAGTCACCGTGCCGCAGCAGGTGCAGCCGACCACGCAGCCAGCAGCCGTGCCGCCGCGTCCGGCCTATCAGCCACCAGCTCAGCCTGTGGTACCACTAGCACCCCCCGTGCAGCGGCCCACTGGCCCTACCCCTGCCAGCAATGGAGCAGCGGCAATGAACAGCATAGTCTGTCCACATTGCCAGCACCGCAACAAGCCGGGGGCGCGCTTCTGCGGCTCCTGTGGGCTGCTGCTCGGCCAGGCACCCGCAGCACGGCTGACCATCCTTGCGGCGGACGGGGCGGTGTTGTGGGAGCAGACCTTGCAGGCCAATACGACCGCCTTCACCATTGGGCGGCGTAGCCCCAGCCGCAGCATCTACCCCGACCTTGACCTCACCTACATGGACCCCCGCGCCTATATTTCGCGCCGCCACGCCCAGATCGTGCTCCAGGAAGGGCAGTATATACTGCTCGACCTCGGTAGCGAGAATGGCACCTTCATCAACGAACGGCGGCTGAAGGCGAACAGCGCAGAGGTGCTGCACAATGGCGACATGGTGCGCGTCGGCAAGGTTCAATTGCGCTTCAATCTGGCGGTATAGTATAATAGCAAAAGCTGCCAGCCTTCCCCGGCCCGGCACCCACGTGGGGGCAATGGGCAGTAGTTGATGATCGACACTCAGAGGAGGAAGTAGATAGGATGCACCTTACCAACCCCCCGGCGCGGCAACTTAGCGGCCCGTTCCTGATCGCCGCAGCCTTCGTGGTTGCCCTCGTCCTGTTCGGCCCCAGCCAGCCAGCGAGCGCAAAGCAGGTAGCTGGCAGCCTCGCCCTGGCGAAGCTGGCAATTCCTGTGCAACAGATCAGCGGCACCTTGACGATCAGCCCCAGCGTCGGGCTGACTACCACCACCCCGGTTAGCCTCACCATCCTGCCCGCCAGCCCCAACCCGACTACTACCAATCTGCTGACTGGCACTGTTGGCCCGGCGATCACGGCCACCGCCGCCGTGACCGTGCCAGCAGCCAGCAGCCCCCTGACTACTACTGGCCCGCTGACGCTGCCTGCTGCGCTGCCCAGCGTAGCAGGGGGGAGTGCGGTCTCCGCGACCAACCCGCTCACCCTGCCAGGGGCAGTAGACACCTCGATCCTACCGAACGGCATTGACACCAGCGAATCTAGCGGGATGAGTACTGCTGGCCCCGGCACTGAACAGCCGCCTACTGCCTTGCCTGCCCCCGCCGTGACCGCCCCCAACGACAGTGGTAGCGGTCTGCTGCTGCCGATTATCCTCGGCCTGATCGTCCTTGCCCTCGCGGTCGGTGTGTTCCTCTTTCTACGCCGCCCCGAAGAAACAATCCCCGCCAACCCTGGCCTCGCCCCAGTGAAGGCGGAGGAGGTGGCGAAGGTTGATGCGCTGGCTGAGACGAAGGAGATGGTACAACCTGAGGCGATCAAGCCCGCCGCTGTTGGCCCAGCCAATGCGGTCGTGGTGCCGATTGCCGCCCCCCTTGTGGCGAGCGTGGCCCCCCCAGAGGTAGTGCGCCCAGAGAGCGTCGCCTGCTCCAACTGCGGCACGACCAACCCGATCAACGAGCGTTATTGCCTACAGTGTGGCAACGCCCTGGCCGCCGACAAGGAGAGGCTGCTAGCCAGCTTGCAGACCGAGGCCGTCCCGCTGACTACAACCTCGACCGCCCTTGCTGCTGTCGCTGCCGCCCCCGCTGCCCCCGCTGCCGCCGCTCTCGACCTGCCCGATGAGTTGCTGCCCTATCTCGAAACGCTTAATCGCGCCGAGGAGCAGCTTGAGTACGTGCTGGATCGCACCAACATCACCATTGGTCGCTCGCGCACCAACGATATCGTGATCGACAACAGCTTCGTTGGCTGGCAAACTGTCTCTCTCTACCATGCCGAGTTGCGCTACCAGAACGGTAAGTTCATCCTGGTAGACAAGCAATCGGACAACGGTAGCTTTGTCAACCGAATGCGAACAGGCAGCAACGTGCTGGACGACAATATGACGATCTCGCTGGGCAAGGTAGAGTTCATCTACCACCAGCCGGGAGCGGCTAAGTAACCGTGCAGAGCGCAGGTCTTGCACCAACAGGGGGCGAATGATGGCAGACGAGCGGGAGCAGGAGAGCAATGCACTGACCGCGCAGGGTGATGAGCAAGAGGGTAGCACCCCCCTGCCTCGCAACGGCAACGGTGAGCAGGACGAGCAGCCCACCCCTGCCTTCTACTTTGATGCAGCGGAGCCGCAGGGGGCTGACGAGGATCACCAGCCGCTAACCAGCTTCGTGGCTGAGGAGCAGCATTCTAGCCTGGACAGCGAAGATGACCTGCTGCCAGCCAGCGTCACTGCGGGCATGGAAACCCCCGTTACGGGCGAACCGCCTGCTGCCACCGCCCCACTAGTCGCCAACTCCCCCTTCGGCGGCGCAACCGCCCCGCTGGGAGAAGCTGGTGGCATGATGCAGGGAACAGCCCCACTAGAAGATGCTAATGCTGGCACTGCCCCACTGCTTATGCAGCCAGAACCAGTGCCGGTTGGGATGGAGTGGGATGACGTGCCAACGGCGATCCTGGCTGACCGTCAGCGCACCCTCAGCCTGCTGCCCACTGGTGCTTTGCTCAACGAGCATTACGCAGTAAGGCTGGCGATCAGCCAGTCGCCAGAGCGCAACCTCTACCGCGCCGAGCAGTTCCCAACTAGCGACGCAGCCAGCTACTATACGATCAGCGAGTATGCCAGTCCCGGCCTGCTGGAGGGCGAAGTCAAGCCGACAGCCCTAGATCACCCCTATGTCGCGCCGGTCAGCGAAACCTTTACCTACACCCCCTATGGCAAGGCGCGCTACTACGCCGTCTACCCGGCCAGCGCAGAGAGCATCCACCTCAGCGAACTGCCGCTGCCGCAAGCGAGCGAGCGCGTGATGATCTGGGCGGGGCAACTGGCTGATGCGCTGACCTACCTGCACGAGCGCGATGTTTATGCGCCTGACTTCGCCACCAATAACATCCTGATCGAAGGCGAACGGGCCTTGCTGGGCAGCATCAGCGGGGCGCAGGTGGGCAAGCAGACGGGGCAGTTGCAGAGCGCGCTGGCCCGCGATGATGTGCGCCAGCTTGCCAGCATGATCACCTACGCCCTGACTGGTGCG